>Ga0105048_10000028_pt1 | contig 163877 bp, 145 predicted proteins | sample MAT05_FD_78382 | JGI IMG/M metagenome (GOLD analysis project Ga0105048, IMG submission 78382) | Freshwater microbial communities from Lake Fryxell liftoff mats and glacier meltwater in Antarctica - MAT-05 | ecosystem: Environmental > Aquatic > Freshwater > Ice > Liftoff microbial mat | place...
ACCGGGCTGGTAAGAAGCGCCACCATTGGTTGAGTATTCAAAAGGAGCCGTACCACCTGTTGTTACATTGATAGTGAGGCTTCCGTTACTGCCCCCATTACATGTTACTGGTGTGATAATAAAGGTAGAAGCGATTGAAGCAGGTTGGGTGACCTCAATCGTGGTGTCATTGGTACAACTATTTGCATCCCGGATACTTACATTGTAAATGCCCGCACTCAAGGTGAAGGTATTGCCGGGCTGATAAGAAGTACCTCCATCTGCAGAGTATTCAAAAGGAGCGGTACCACCTGTTGGTGAAATCGCAATGCTGCCAGAACTTCCACCATTACAGGCGATTGGCGTGATAACATAAGTTGAAGTTATGGCAGCAGGTTGGGTGATCTCAATCGTGGTGTCTTTGGTACAACTGTTTGCATCCCGGATACTCACACTGTAAATGCCTGCACTGAAGGTGAAGGTATTACCGGGCTGGTAAGTGGAACCTCCATTTGCTGAGTATTCGAAAGGAGCAGTACCACCTGTTGGTGAAATGGCAATGCTGCCATCATTACCACCATTACAAGTGGCTGGGGTTACAACATAGGTAGAAGTGATGGCTGCAGGTTGGATAATCTCAATGGTCGTATCTCTTGTACAACTGTTTGCATCCCGGATGCTTACATTGTAAGTGCCTGCAGCTAATGTGAACGTATTACCTGGCTGATATGTAGTACCCCCGTCTGTTGAGTATTCAAAAGGAGCGGTACCACCTGTTGCCGAAATCGCAATGCTGCCAGAACTTCCACCATTACAGGCGATTGGCGTGATAACATAAGTGGAAGTGATGGCGTCAGGTTGGATGATCTCAATGGTAGTATCTTTTGTACAACTGTTTGCATCCCGGATACTAACATTGTAAATGCCTGCATTTAAGGTGAAAATATTACCAGGCTGGTAAGTGGCACCTCCATCTGTTGAGTACTCAAAAGGAGCTACTCCACCGCCTGTTACAGTGATCGTGATGCCGCCATTTGTTCCGCCGTTACACACTACCGGTGTTATAGCATAGGTGGAAGATAATGGAGCCGGTTGCGTGATCTCAACCGTAGTATCTTTTGTGCAACCGTTAGCATCCCGGATACTTACATTATAAGTGCCGGCGCTCAATGAAAAAATACTATCGGGTTGATAAGTGAGTCCACCATCAGTTGAAAATTCAAAAGGTGCTATGCCACCGCTTACTATACTGATGGCAAGGCCGCCGGTTGAACCGATTGTACAACCGCCAGGTGTGATTACATAGGTGGAAGCTACTACAGCAGGTTGTGTGATCTCAACCGTGGTATCTTTTGTACAACCGTTAGCATCCCGCACAACAACACTGAAAATGCCCGCACTTAGGGTGAATGCATTACCAGGCTGGTAGGTAACACCTCCGTCTGTTGAGTACTCAAAAGGAGCGGTTCCGCCACCGGTTACATCGATCGTGATGCCGCCAGTATTGCCCCCATTACATAAAACGGGTGTAATAAGGTAAGCCGCAGCAACGCCGCTTTGTGAAGTGAGGGCGATAACTGTGTCTTTTGTACAGTTATTAGCATCCCTTATAATAACGTTATAGGTGCCAGGGGCAAGGTTAACAAAATTGCTGTCTGGTTGGAAAGTAACACCCCCATCGGAAGAAAAAGTATACGGGGCTAAACCGAGTGGGCTAATTGCAATACTTCCGTTTCCGCTGCCACAGTCTGGGTTGGTAACGGCATAGGCTGCATTCAAAGCTGCGTTTCTTGTAACCCGTATTGTGTCAGTAGAAACTACCTCACCGGAAGGGTTATTAAATTGTGCATACACTGTTTTTACAACGTAGGTAGTAACCCCAACTCTTTGAATAGAAGGACAGATATTATTAAAATTTACCCTGAGGTTAGCAATATCAATTGAAGATGTATCACCAGTAACAATGAGGTTGCCACTTGTATCATAAAGTTCCACCCTTTTAAAAAGGGTTGGCCCGCCAATCGGAACAAAACGCCAGCTTTCGTTCATGCCCTGAGTTCCCCATCTTGGATCAGAAGCCCGTCTTCCCGGAGCCATAATTCCATTGTTTTGGTCAAAATTCTGCATACCAATCATTGCCCTTCCATCATTCCAGCCCGGGCAAATTTGTTTATCAAATACAAACACTTCCACCATGCCTGAACCTTCATATAATACAATTTGATGCGTGTTATCTATCAGGTTAACGCATGCAGTGGAATACAATGGTACCTTATTGAAACTTAAAATCCATCTCCTGTTGGGTGCAATGCCGGTAACATTATACTTGATCTGCATTGTTGGAGAGGTATTCTCAGATGGGTCAATATCATGGTAGGGTCCCATGATCAAAGCCCGGTCGTACAAAGCACTTGGAAGATTTTGCCCGGTTCCGGTAATGGCTGATAACCCACCAAGGTTGTTCAATATAGCATAGTGGCTGAAATTATCAGCTTCTGTAATATCAAAGGAGAGATAGCCATTGGTACTTGCGATCAGTGAGTTATAGTTTTGTCCATAAAAAGGGAAGGTAAACGGAAGGTTAATCACATCGGTATACGTATCATCATCTCCGAGGTTAGTAGAAGGGCCTACGTCCTGTGGCCCAACATAAGGTCTGAAACAATTTCCCGGGCCACTTAAAGGATTAACCACATAATTATCGGTTGAACTGTGGATGTTGGGTATTACCGTTGTAAGTGCAAAGCAGTTATCACAATTGATAGTAGTATCCTTTATACAATTGAGCGATAATGTTGACGGCTGCGCCGGAGGTATTGTAATGCAAATACCAAAAGTGCCATTATTATTATTTCCATTTTCCCATACCCTTATCCATGCAGTAGTACCTGGAGTTAGGCCGGTGGCGTAAATTGTGGGCATGCTCCCGTTTACACTATTGTTATCGTCGCAGGATACCAGCGCAAGATTACCACAGGTTCCTGTGTACAGGGCCATGCCGCCGTCAGTCATTGAGCCTTCAATTGCATCTACAATTATACCACCTTCTGCAGGTACGGTAGCCTGGAACCAAATATCTCCGCCCTGGTAATTTGCACAGCCAGGTGCAGGTACACCTACCGTATTGATTGCACCTGCATTTGTAAAGGTTTGGTAGTTACAAGTGGCTGCAGGTGTTAAAGTGATCGCATTACAGGGATCATCATTGGCAGGCCCCGGCGGGGGAATGGTAACACAGATACCAAACGTGCCATTATTATTGTTACCGTCTTCCCACATCCTAACCCATACCGTATCTCCGGGTGTAAGGCCGCCCGCAGTGATAGAAGGCATTAAACCATTATTACTGTCATCATCATCACATTCCAGCAATGTAAGACCTGAGCAAGTGCCTCTGTAAATAGCCATACCACCATCGGTCATCACGCCTGTTTGAGAGTCGAAAATTAACGCACCACCTGTCGGCACTACTACTTTAAACCAAACGTCACCACCAACATACCCTGCGCATCCAGGTGCAGGTACACCTGCAGTAGGTAATGCATCCAGGTTAGTAAATGTTTGATAAGTACAGGTTGCTGCAGGCGTAAGTTCTATTGCCTCACATGGGTTATCATTTGCAGGTGCTGGTGGTGGTACGGAGGCACAAATACCAAATGTTCCATTATTATTATTTCCATTTTCCCATACCCTCACCCATAAAGTGTCGCCGGGTGTAAGGCCACCCAACGTAATTTTTGGCATGAGGCCATTGTTACTGGTATTATCATCGCAGCTCAGCAAAGTTAAATTGGTGCAGGATCCGCCATAAACTGCCATACCCCCGTCCGTCATCGCACCTTCCTGTGTATCAAAAACAATGGTGCCCGTAGCAGGAACGATTGCATTAAACCAAACATCAGCGCCTGAGTATCCGGCACAACCCGGGGCCGTAATACCAGCAGTTCCGGTAGCGCTTTCATTCGTAAAGGTTTGATAAGTGCAGGTTACTGCATCTACGGGTAATGTAATAGCGTTGCACGGATTGTCATTTGCAGGAGCAGGCGGTGGTATTTTTACACAAATTCCAAACGTTCCATTATTATCTCCACCATACTCCCACATCCTTACCCAAATGGTATCGCCTGGTGTTAGGCCACCCACTGTTATTAAAGACATGGCCCCGTTAGGACTGTCGTCATCATCACATTCAATTAAAGAAAGGCCTGCACAGGTACCCCTGTATATTGCCATACCACCGTCTATTATGCCCCCGGTTTGAGAATCAAATATTAAAGCGCCACCGGCAGGTACCACAGCTTTGAACCAAACATCAGCTCCCTGGTAGTTGGCACAGCCAGGAGCCGGAACTCCCAACGATCCGGTAGCATTCTCATTGGTGAAAGTTTGAAAAGTGCAGGTTAAGTCAGGTATCAGCTCAACTGCATTACAAGGATCATCATTTACCGGTGCAGGCGGCGGCACTGCAGCACAAATGCCGAAAGTGCCATTGTTATTATTTCCGTTTTCCCATACCCTTACCCACAATGTATCACCGGGTATTAAACTACCCACAGTAAGCTTCGGCATATTGCCGTTATTACTACTGTTATCGTCGCAGCTAACCAAAGTCAAATTGTTGCAGGTACCGCGGTAAACTGCCATACCACCATCGGTCATTACTCCTTCATCTGTGTCGAAAGCTATTGCACCACCAGCGGGAACAATTGCCATAAACCAAACATCTCCTCCTGAATATCCTGCGCAGCCCGGGGCGGTTACACCTACAGAACCAAGTGCACTTTCATTTGTAAACGTTTGATAAGTACAGGATGCACCCACAGGTAACTCAATAGCATTACATGGTTCATCATTGGCAGGCGCTGGTGGAGGTATTCTTACACAGACACCAAAAGTACCATTGTTATCATTTCCATATTCCCACATCCTAACCCATACTGTATCACCAGGTACTAAACCACCAACCGAAATGGAAGACATAGCTCCGTTGGGACTATCGTCATCATCACATTCAATTAAAGTAAGGCCGGAGCAGGAGCCCCTGTATATCGCCATACCGCCATCAGTAATGCCACCGATTTGAGAATCAAATATTAAAGCACCACCTGCAGGAACTACCACACTAAACCAAACATCTCCGCCAAGGTAGTTAGCACAGCCCGGAACAGGAACCCCAAAAGATCCCGTGGCATTTTCATTGGTGAAAGTTTGATAAGTACAGGTTAAAGAAGGTATCAGTTCGATTGCATTGCAGGGTTCATCATTTGAAGGTGCTGGCGGAGGTATCGTAACACAAATGCCAAAAGTGCCGTTATTGTTATTACCATCTTCCCATACTCTTATCCAAATCGTATCGCCGGCTGTTAAACCACCAGCGGTAATTTTAGGCATGGCACCGTTGGCACTGGCATCATCGTCGCAACTTAATAAAGTTAAATTACCGCATGTTCCACTGTAAATTGCCATTCCGCCATCGGTTATTACGCCTTCGTCCGTATCAATTGTTAATGCACCACCCGCAGGCACCACTGCTGTAAACCATACGTCGCCACCAAGGTAGTTGGCACATCCCGGAGCAGGAGTCCCGCTGGTAGCAGTAGCATCCTGATTGGTAAATGTTTGAAAAGTACAGGTTGCATCCACCGGCAATTCAATGGCTGTACAGGGCCCATCATTGACAGGTGGTGGTGGTGGCAGTGTTACACAAATACCAAAAGTGCCGTTGTTATTATTGCCATTTTCCCAAAACCTTACCCATACCGTATCACCCGGAACCAGGCTCCCAATAGTAAGTTTAGGCATATTACCATTGGCACTGTTATTATCATCACATTCAATCAAAGTAAGTGTGCTGCCGCAGCTGCTGCCGCTGTAAACAGCCATACCGCCATCAGTCATTACACCTTCCTGTGAATCAAAAATTAATGCCCCCATAGAAGGCACCACTACTTTAAACCAAACATCGCCGCCAAGAAACCCGGCGCATACAGGTGCCGGTACAGTAGTGGTATTTGTAGCACTTGCATTGGTAAAAGTTTGATACGTACAGGTAGCACCCGGTATCAATTCAATTGCTGCACATGGATTGTCATTGACTGGTGCCGGAACAGGTATCGTAACACAAATACCAAAAGTGCCATTATTGTTATTGCCATTTTCCCAAACTCTTGCATATACAGTGCTGCCGGGATTTAAGCCTGTTACTGTTATTTTAGGCATGTTACCGTTATCACTGCTGTTATCGTCACACTGAAGGAAAACAAGGGCGGTGCAGGTATTACCCCGGTAAATTGCCATACCTCCATCGGTCATCACTCCCTCCTGTGTATCAAAAGTTAATGCCCCGCCTGCAGGAACTGTTACTCTAAACCATACATCACCACCACTGTATCCTGCACAACCCGGTGCCTGCATACCCACACTGGGAGTGGCATTGGCATTGGTAAAGGTTTGATAGGCACAGGTGACATCCGGTGTTAACTGGATGGCAGTACATGCATTGTCGTTAGCAGGTGCCTGTGCAAAAGAGGATGCAGCAATCAATAAGTAAAAAAACAGCATAGAAAAATGCTTAGCCATCTTTTCAGCAAATGCGCTATTGAAAATTCTGTTGTAAAGTATCAAAAAAATCATGTTAAATAGTATTAAGAGCTGTAATAAAAGAGGGATCTATTAGGAGTATGCCGATTTTACAAGGGGTATAGTAGCTATTTCTTTTTCAAATCAAAACGCAGCCCCACTTCATGGGCATTGTTGCCGGTGTTGTAGTCAGAAAAAGGCGCACTGTAATAATCATAAGCATAGGCTAATGAAATCCTTTCTGCCAACTTAAAACCAGCCTGCAGGCTCCAGAATTGCCTTATCCTCCAACTGATTGCCCACCAGATCAGATCCTTGTAATCCACCTTGCAGCCAAAATCAAATTCCGTAGGTGCATTGGGTACTATTCTCATCATAACATTGGGTACAAGATGGGTGTTGCCACCTGTTTCAATAATATAATTGGCTGTGATATTATAATGACGGTACAGCTTAGCCCTTTCGGTAGCATTGGGAACATCATTGAAAGCCAATTTTGTCTGTATCAACTGGCTCACCGCCGCACCTGCGCTAAACTTTCCATCAGTGAAATAGGCGCCTGCACCGGCATCCAGCTTAAATGAACTGTTAGACCCTGCTAACACAAGGTCGCTGCCAAGGGCATCTGTTAATTTTGATTTATCCAATGCGTATTGCAATCCCCTCAGTTCTATACCCAGCCCAAGTCTTGATTTTTCACCCGTTTTTACATGGTATGAATACACTGCCTGGATGCCAGTTCTGCTGGTGGGGCCCGTTACATCTTTATAAAGATACCCGGCAAAGCCCGAACTCTTTTTTTCCCAGGGCACATCCGCATATACCATAAAAGTTCTTGGGCTTCCCGGAAACGCCGACCACATACTCCTGTAAGTGGTGCCAAATACAGCATTTTTATTAAATCCTGCTGCGCCCGGATTATACATGGGATTGTGACGTTGAAAAATAGATGTAAAATGTAATTGCTGTGCATCTGCTGATTTATATAAAATAAATAACAGTAGAAAAGATAAAATTTTCCTCATAATTCTTGTTTGGTATTAAATAAGCTGTAATCGAATTGGGCGTTTAAAAGTAATGTTAAATTTTGAATAAACTCAAATTTACATACCGGCTGTTTGAATAAAATTTGCGTTGGTCTGCACCGAATAAGAGATTCCATAATATATACTAATGGCTAATTAAGAATGTAGTTTCAACAGTGTTTTTCATAGGATTTCGGATTTTATTAAATGAAATGCCTTCCAAGTGCTGGTTTCTTCGAAAATATCATTCGTTTGGTTGCAGATTCAGAATAAATTTAAAAATGTATTTTACAACAAAGGGTTAACGCTTGCCGGCAATCTTTGAAATTTCAACTCCCTGTATTTTTTTCAATTTGTACACTACTTCCTCTACCCGGTTACAGGGAATACCAACTTTAATAACACAAAATAACTGCAGCTCCTGGCTGAGTATGTTACAGGCATATTGTTTCAGCAGTGTCATGATATCATTTACCCGGGTGTAATCAAATTGCAACTGGTATTGGATCTCTATTTGTTTCTGGATAACCGGAACTACCTGCAGTGCAAATGTGGTGGCTGTTTTATAAGCATTGATCAAACCCGGCACACCAAGCAGGGTGCCACCAAAATAACGGACTACAATTACCCCCACACCAGTTATTTGTTTACTGTCGATCTGGCCCAGTATCGGCCTTCCTGCAGTACCCGATGGTTCCCCGTCGTCACTGATCCTGAAATGATTACCATCCGTGCCAATGCGGTAAGCAAAACAATGATGCACCGCTGTAGGATGTTCCTTTTTTAATGCCAGCAGGTACTTTTTAAATTCTTCAGCAGACTCAACCGGGTATACATGGGCAATGAACTTGCTGCCCCGGTCTTTAAATTCAGCTACGCCCGGCTTGTCGATGGTAAAGAAAAAAGTTGGTTGGTTCAATGCTGCGTGTTGACTCATATTTTATGCTTTATCAAAGCCTGGCTCATAATAATCTATTTTATCTGAGCCGCTGTTTGCTGTTGCCACCAGTGAATGACTGTTTAGAATTGGCGACGGAATGCCGTTCCCTATAATTAATTGTTGGTTGGTAATTACCCTTGCCTCATCCCACATCTGTTCGTCAATAAACGACTGAAGCAGTTTTCCGCCGCCCTCCACCAGTACACTCCCAATTTTTAATTGATGAAGCGCCTGCAATACCTGTGTTAATACGTTGCTGCTGTTATCTATTTTACGGTAACTTACTTTACCTGCTTCTTCATTTTTTATCGTATTGAAAACGATGGTGCTTTCTTCACCCGAAAGTAAATGGCTGCGTGCAGACAGCTTTAATTTATTATCTATCACTACCCTCAACGGGCTGCTGCCCTTCCAAAGCCTGGTGGTTAAAGCCGGATTATCATGCAAGGCTGTATTGGCACCTATCATGATGGCAGCCTCTTCGCTACGCCATTTGTGAACCCGGCGGTTGGTAACATCATTCGAGATATGCACCCTTGAAAAATCTGCACGGGCAATTTTTTGATCATAGCTTTGTGCCCATTTCAAAATAATGTATGGCCTTTGCTGCCTGTGAAAAGTAAAAAATCTTTTGTTGATTGCAATGGCTTCCGTCTCAAGTATCCCCACAACCACTTCAACTCCTGCAGCCTGCAATTGAGCGATCCCCTTACCATCCACCTCTTCATACTTATCCCTGCAACCAATTACTACAGCCGGTATTTTTACAGCAGCAATTAAATCTGCACAAGGCGGAGTTTTACCAAAGTGGGCGCATGGTTCCAAAGAAACATACAAGGTACTTTTTTCTATCAATGGCCTGTTTTCCTCACTTACGCTGTTGATACAGTTTACTTCTGCATGGGCCGAGCCAAATTGTTGATGATAGCCCTCGCCGATGATAACGTCTTTATATACCAGCACTGCACCCACCATTGGATTGGGGGCAACATTTCCTGCGCCCGCTATTGCCAGTTGCAGGCACCGTTGCATATATAATTCATGTGTTGCCAGGCTTCAAAAGTAAGCATTCAAAAAATAAACTAAGTTTGTTGCAATGACCATCTATAATTTTTACCGGTATTATTTGCAGCAATTACAAAATGTGTACAGCTTGCAGGAAGCGTCCATCATCAGCAACTGGGTGTTTGAAAGTAAAGCATCCATCCAGCGCCATGATATGATCAGCACCCCGGGAAAAATATTGGATGAAAAAATAATTGACCTCCTCAACGGAGCACTTCATCAACTACTTCAGCACCGCCCGGTGCAATATGTAGTGGGGGAAACCTGGTTTTACAATTTAAAACTAAAAGTAAATGAGCAGGTGCTGATACCAAGACCTGAAACCGAAGAATTGGTGCAGTGGATCATTGATGATTACCATCAGCCTGCTGACAATAAAAAAATATCAATCCTCGATATCGGGACCGGCAGTGGCTGTATAGCAATCGCTTTACAAAAAAAATTAGCCGGGGCGATTGTTACCGCAACCGATATAAGCAACCATGCGTTGGCGATAGCAAAAGAAAATGCCGTTGGCAACAACACAACCATTGATTTTATAGCTGTTGATTTTTTAAATGAAGCAGGCAGGGGAAAGTTGCCGGCTGTGGATATTATTGTCAGTAATCCGCCCTATATCCCGGTAAATGAAAAAGAAAAGCTCGACAAAAATGTAACCGGCTATGAACCGCACAATGCATTGTTTGTGCCCGGTCATTTACCTTTACTTTTTTATGAAAAAATTGTTTTGTTTTCAAAAACACACCTGAACAGGGATGGAAAAATTTATGTAGAAATACATGAAGCCTATGGGGAAGAAACGGCAGCAGCTTTTTCAAAACAGTTTAAAGAAGTGGAATTAAAAAAAGACCTGCAGGGAAAAAACAGGATGATCAAAGCTACTCATTCCCTGTAACACCCGCAGAAGTAGTGGCACCTAAACGCCTTGCCACTTTCATTATCCTTACCACTTCGCCCCATTGGGCAGAAGAATCAGCATTGATCACGATGGCCGGTTTAATACTGTCTCCCTCATGGATAAATTTTCTTAACGCTGATTCTAACGAATCCGGAATAATTTTTTTGGACCCGATGTAGATGTTCCTGGTTTTATCTACACTCACCACCACACTCTGTTTTGTTTTGGTATCGCTTTTGGCACGGGGCACACTCATCTTTATCACATTGGGATTGGCCAGCGTAGAGATCATTAAAAAGAACATCAATAAAATAAATAAAATATCATTGAGCGGCCCTGTATCCACTTCATCATGACTGTCCCTTAATTTATTTCTTCGAAGTGCCATTTTACTGCTTGATAATTTTAACTGAACAACATTAATCTTTAAACTTATTAAACCCTGAACCTACCTTGTTGGTTCCTGTAAAATATCAATGAATTCGCTACTGGCTGCTTCCATCCTGTTAGCAGTCCGGTTGATCTGTGTATCCAAATAGCTGTACCCAAGATAAGACAACATACCAATGATGAGCCCACTTGCAGAAGTGATCAATTTAATATACATCGCATCGGCAATCTGGCTAACAGACGGGTTGCTGATGGTAGCAAATTGTTTGAGCAGCAATACCAACCCAACAATGGTACCCACAAACCCAAACAACGGTGCAATACGGGAGATAACAGACAGCATCGTGAGGTTACGCTCCATCTTGTACATTTCCAGTTTTCCAACATTTTCCATACTTCTTTCAATAGCATCAATGGGCTTACCTATTCTTTGCAGCCCCTTATCAATCATCCTGGCCACCGGGTTATCTGTATTTTTAGCAAGGCTTCTGGCAGCAGACACATTTCCATTTACAATATTGTCACGAATGATGCTCATGAAATTAGTATCAATTTTGCCAACCTTATTTACTACCAGTAAACGTTCAATAAAAAAGAAAACCGCCAGCGCAAACAAAATTCCCAAAGGAATCATCAACGGGCCACCCTTACTTAATAAACTCCATACCGATTCAACCTGTCCTGTTGCATCTACTGATTTACTGAGGGTATCTACCTGTAATAAAATATCAAACATGTATTTATTGATTTAAGGCAAAAGTAATTGTTTCTCTTTTTGTTTACGATAATTATGCCAACAGGTTGCAAGATGGATTTGAAAAAGGAAAAGAAGATTGGCCTGGGCGTAAAATATTGTTAATTGTACGAATACTGCTATCCGGGATCCACAGTGGAAACCTATGAATAAAGCCCCGTGTTCCGGGGCTTTATTCAAAAAAAATTTCTGCTGTTTATTTGTACATCTTTGTTACGTCATTGATTTCTTGTCCTCCAACCGCATCATTGCCATCAATTGGCGCATTGTTTTATCCATTCCTTCTGCACTGCCATCTAAAAAAATCACATTGCCTTTTCCGTACTCTGCAAAGTTTTTGATCGCTTCTGTCCACATGCTGAATAAAATTACATTGGTGTCTAAATTGGCCTGCTTCATTTGTTCTGCCGCCTGGCTCATACCTTTAGCAACTTCTTCCCTGAAAAGCGCTACACCCTGTCCACGCAATTGTGCCGCCTGCCTTTCTGCTTCTGCTGCAATTTTGATAGAATTACCTTCTGCTTCTGCTGCCTTGGTTTTGGTTATTAACAAAGCCTGGCCTTCATTTTCTGCAGCGGCTTTTAAATTATTGGATGCCACTACCTTGCTCATACTTTCAATAATGGCCTGGTCAAAAGTGATGTCATTTATTTGAAGATCCTGTAAATGATAACCCCAGCTTTCCAGTTGAAGATCTACCTGTTCTTTTACATTTTCAACAATGTCGCGGCGAACGTTTAAAACCTCCGCCTGTTTTTTAGTCGATACAAATGCCCTTATACTGCCTTCAACGGTACGGATCAATGCCTGCATCAAATCTTTATCACTGATAAATTTGAAAGCGACATTTTTAATCGTTTCTTCCTGTACATCCAGCACTGAGTACAGCAACATCGATTTAAAATACACATTCGCCTGGTCAACCGTTACCGCCTGGAACTCCAGCTCCACCGAGCGGTTTTGAATGCTGACCCTTTTATATATCTGATCTAAAAATGGCACTTTAAAATTTAAGCCGGGACGTTTGATGCTGTGGTATTTTCCTAAACGGGTTACCACACCAATAGTACCCTGGTTGATGGTAAATAAACCACCTGCAATAATCAAAAAATCGGGATGAGCCACCAATACTCTTTTAATACTTCCATTGTTTCATAATTTGAAATGAAGATAGCAGTTTTTATATTAGAAAAATAAAGAACTGGTAAGATTAAAATATTCCATGCTATCCACACCTGTTTATCCCCTCTCCTCCCAGATCATTGCCAAATGCACAATCGTCTCCGCTGCCTTCGCCATATCCTTTGTGCCAACCCATTCCAGCTTGCTGTGAATGTTTTGCATACCCGTAAAAATATTAGGGCATGGCATCCCGATATAACTAAACCTGCTGCCATCGGTACCGCCACGAATGCTTTCCTTTTTTACGGCTAACCCTGCCCGTTGGATGGCCTCCTGTGCATATTGCACCACGTAGGGACATTGGTCCAGCACTTTCTTCATGTTGCGGTATTGTTCTGCCACCACATACTCCATCCTTGCTCCTGGAAATTTCTCCACAACGGCAGCAGCAATTTTTGTTAGCCTTTCATGGTGCCGCTGCAACCCTTCATCTTCAAAATCCCGCACAATAAATTGTATGGTTGCTTTTTCAGCAATACCATTCACCGATACCGGGTGTACAAACCCCTCCTTTGCTTCCGTTGTCTCCGGGCTCCATTCATTTTTTGGTAAGGCGTCCAGTATAGCTCCTGCAATCTTCAACGCATTTACTAATTTCCCTTTTGCATATCCCGGGTGTACGATCACGCCTTCAATCGTAATAGTTGCCCCGTCTGCACTGAATGTTTCGTCCTCCAGGCTGCCGGCTTCCCCGCCATCGAGCGTATACCCAAATTGCGCCCCCAGTTTTTGCATATCCACTTTAGCGGTGCCTTTGCCTACTTCTTCATCCGGCGTAAATAAAATTTTGATGTCTCCGTGTTTTACAGCAGGATTTTGCATGAAGTACATGGCTGCTTCCATGATGGCTGCCACACCACTTTTATCATCGGCACCCAGTAAGGTTAATCCGCTGGCAGTAATTACACCGTGGTTAATGTGTTCTCTTAAATAAGGAGCATCTGTCATCCGCAACACCTGTGTAGTATCATCCGGCAATACAATATCATTGCCGTTGTAATACCGGTGATGAATGGGCTTTACATTGGTACCGCTGCAATCCGGAGCTGTATCCACATGGCTGCAAAAACAAATGGCGGGAATATTTTTCTTCTCACTGTTACACGGAATAGTGGCATACACATAACCATACTCATCTGTTGTGGCATCGATAATACCCATACCCTGCAATTCCCGTAGCAATAATTTACTCAGTTCCTTTTGTTTTTCGCTACTGGGGTGTGCTGTACTGTTAGGATCACTTTGGGTATCAATTTGTACATACCGTACCAGGCGCTCTGCCACGTTATCAGGACTTATATAGATCATATTTTCGGGAGGGGAATGGTGAATGGTGAATCAATGTCGTTTAGCATCTCAAGTGGCGGGTGTCCCCACCCGCCACGGCTGACGGCCAAGGTTGGTGTGCCCACCAACCTTAACTAAACGACATTGAATGGTGAATGGTCAATGACTGCAATATAATTCATTCAATAAGCAAAATAAAGCAGCCTAAAAACCGGGCTTCTTTATTCAATCTATTTTAATTCGTTTAGAAAAGCCCATGTGAACGAATAACGAAAAAACGAGCAACAAGAAACAATTAAGCAACTATCTCCACCAGTTCCACATCAAATACCAATGCTTCACCGGCAAGGAAATGATTGGCATCCAGGATGATCACTCCTTCCTGCACTTCTACCACTACAACGGGTACAGGATTGCCATTCGGATCACTCAGTGTTAATTGCATACCTGGTTCCAGCTTCATATCTGCAGGTATATGTTCTTTCGGAAACTCGATTATTGCATCTTCATTTTTTTCCCCATAAGCATCCGCCGCCGCAATATTGATGGTCTTCTTTTCGCCCACCGCCATACCCGGCATTGCAGCATCAAAACCTTTGATCATTTGCCCTGCACCTACGGTAAACTCCAATGGTTCCCTGCCTGCAGAAGAATCAAATTGTTCACCGTTTGTTAATTTTCCTGTGTAGTGTACTCGTACTACATCCCCTTCTTTTACTTGTGCCATATTGTAATTTTTTGCACCCTTATCTCCGCTTTGCGGATGACAAGGTTTTGATTAAATATTTTGTTACCGGCTGAAACAACCGCATCAGCTTTATTGGCGTCGCACTCTTGTACTTTATCAACTCTATTCAGCAATAAAAACGACAAAGCAACAGCACGAATCACCAATTTTTGGCAATTTAAAACTTAAAATCTGTTCAACCGAATTAAAAGTTTTTTCTGCAACTTTACCGGATGAAAAAAATCCTGCTGGCGGCATCCCTGCTGCTTACCCAATGCCCTTTGCCCCTAACTGCACAAAACAATTCCACCATAAAACAAGCTGGTTATACCGCCATCACAACCGGGGCCGAAAGAATGGAAGTGTACCTGCCCATGCTGAAAGGCAAAGCGGTGGCTGTGTTCGCCAACCAAACCAGTATGGTTAAAAATACGCACCTGGTTGACACCCTTGTTAAACGCGGTATTAACATCGTAAAAATATTTGGGCCAGAGCATGGCTTCCGGGGAACAGCGGATGCCGGCGAACAGGTAGCAAACGGTGCAGACAAAAAAACAGGCATCGCGGTAATCAGTTTATATGGCGATCATAAAAAACCTACTGCTGCAGATTTTAAAGGCGTAGATGTTTTGATATTTGACATCCAGGATGTAGGCGTGCGGTTTTATACTTTCATTTCATCGCTGGAATATTTTGTAGAAGCCGCACTGGAGCATCACAAACCTTTGATCATATTTGACCGGCCCAATCCCAATGGTTTTTATACAGATGGCCCTGTGCTGGACAAAAAGTTAAAAAGTTTTGTCGGCATGCAACCTGTTCCCATTGTACATGGGATGACGATTGGTGAATATGCTTTGATGCTAACCGGGGAAAAATGGTTATCATCAAAAGCAAATGAGATCAACGCATACAATGTTACTACCAATCCCACGGTGGATACGCCATTTCATTTGCAGGTAATCAAATGCAAAAATTATGATCACCAGACTAAATATATTTTACCGGTTAATCCATCCCCCAATTTAAGGGAGATGCAAAGTATTTACCTCTATCCCTCTACCTGTTTGTTTGAAGGCACCGTGCTGAGTGAAGGACGTGGCACCGACAAACCATTCCAGATCTTTGGCCATCCATCGTTACCAAACAACTTATACCCATTTATACCAAAACCCAATGCCGGCGCTAAAAACAGCAAATGCTTTTACCAGCAATGCTACGGTTGGAATGAAAGTGGTTCAACAGAAGCAGTGTTAAAAAAACTGGACTGTAAAATCCAGTTGAAGTATTTAATAGCGGCATATCAATTATTTCCCGGTAAAGACAGTTTCTTTTTAACCAATAATTTCTTCAACAAGCTGGCAGGCAACGATGTGCTGATGAAACAAATTAAAGAGGGTAAAACTGAAAAAGAAATCCGGGCAAGTTGGGAGCCTGCTTTGGCAAATTTCAAAGAAGTAAGAAAGAAGTATTTGCTGTATGATTAATTTTTTAACGTCGGCGCCGGTCGATTTGAACTTCCCAGTCCTTATATTTCATCACTTCACAAACACAATTTCATCTTCATTTAGTAAAGGCAAATTTTTAAAGCGCAAAATGATGTTAGCCACGGTACACACATCCTTTTGACAATACACAGCAATCCTTTCCAGTTCATTTTGTTGCCAGTACACCTGGCCTACCATACTGCCATCAATATCATCTTTTGGTGAAGGCACATTGAGTGCAGCAGCCAATAGTTTTAAAGAAGTGAAATTTTTATAATCGCCGAAGCGCCAGTACTGGAATGTATCTACTATATTGGTTTCCCAGGGTTTCATATTCTGAAAATCGAGATAGGCAGGCACCGGCAAACCATTGATGAGCAGCCTGCGGCATAAGAACGGGATATCAAATTCTTTGATATTATGACCAGTAAAGCTCCAGCGGTGGTGGATGGCTTCGAGCTGGTTAACCGTATTGACAAAATTTTGCAGTAAGTCTTTCTCATCATGCCCGTAAATTGATTTCACCCGCATTTGGTGATGCTGCCCTTCCTTTTTGAAGTAGGCCATACTGATACAAACTACTTTGGCAAACTCTGCCATTACCCCTGCCCGTTGAGGATAATAATCACCGGCCGTGGTATTTTCCGGCAGTACATGCTGTACTTTTTCTTCCCATAGTTTTTTCCAGTCGGCCTGCAGGAAGTCGAAATTTTTCTGTTCAGAAACGGTTTCGATATCAATGATCAAAAAATTTTCTAAAGGCATTTTTACTATCATACAGTTGGATTGATTTTTAAATATAAAGAAGGATTCTGATATCTGCAATTCCGCCTGCTGGTTTTTTACCGGTTATTTATTTATGCCCTTCTGCAACGCGTCCTTTTTCATTACAACTCCTGTTTGGCCGGTATCTTACAACTGTAAACACAATAAGCAAACTTTTCTGTACCCGTAAAGCTTCATATAAGAATTGCCATTCGATCGATGAAGAGGAGATTTTGATGACTTCATTACCGGAAGAATTGTTGGTTGTATAACCGTTTTTTTATATTAAAAAAATTTAAACAGGTAATTGATATCATCGTTTCAACCAATTTTCATCAGTTTGAAAGATATTACACCTAAATATATTTGCCCTAATTCTAAAAAACTGAAAAAACTAACAATTTAAAAATACATTCCAGTTTTTTTATCATTTAAATAATTTTCAATTATGTCAATTCCAAGTAATTTTTCCTCTTTAGAAACAAGCCCAATAAAAAGTGAAATTGATAGCTGGGTAAAACAGGTAGCTGCTCAATGTGAGGCAAGCGCCATTCACTGGTGTGATGGATCTAAGGAAGAATATGATAATCTATGCCAGCATTTAGTAAAAAAAGGAACTTTTATCCAGTTAAATCCCGCAAAGCGGCCAGATAGTTTTGCCTGCTTCAGCGACCCCAGTGATGTGGCCCGTGTAGAAGATAAAACCTTTATCTGCAGCCGTTTGAAAGAGGATGCCGGTCCCACCAACAACTGGATGGCCCCGGATGAAATGAAAAAAATCCTGAATAACCTGCTCATCAGTTCCATGAAGGGCCGTACCCTGTATGTAATTCCGTTCTGTATGGGACCGTTGGGTTCTCCTTTATCAAGGTATGGTGTTCAAATCACCGATTCGGAATATGTAGTGGTTAATATGCGTATCATGACCCGTATGGGGGAAGCGGTACTGCCACACATAAAATCAAAGCAATTTGTAAAATGCCTGCATACTGTTGGTGCGCCATTAGAAAATGGCGCAAAAGACGTATTGTGGCCCTGCAACCCAGATGTAAAATATATTTCTCATTTCCCTGATGACAGGCTCATTATATCTTACGGTAGCGGTTATGGTGGAAATGCCCTGATGGGAAAAAAATGCTTTGCCTTACGTATTGCATCAGAGATGGGACGGGAAGAAGGCTGGTTGGCAGAACACATGCTGATCATGGGTGTAGAAGATCCAAAAGGCCAAAAAACTTATTTGGCATCTGCATTCCCGAGTGCCTGTGGCAAAACAAATTTTGCCATGTTAATTCCACCCGCCGAATTTGACGGATGGAAAGTAACGACTGTGGGTGATGATATTGCGTGGATACACCGTTCAAGCAATGGAGAACTGCATGCCATCAATCCTGAGGCAGGCTATTTTGGCGTAGCCCCCGGCACCAACGATCATACCAACCCGAATGCAATGATTTCAATCCGTGCCAATACCATCTTCACCAATGTAGCCATCACAAAAGATAAAGATGTGTGGTGGGAAGGCATGACAAAAGAAATTCCGGAAGGGTTGACTGACTGGCATGGTAAACCATGGGATCCGGCAAGCGGGAAACCTGCTGCTCATCCCAATTCCAGGTTTACAGCTCCGGCCCATCAAAACCCTGCCATTGATAAGGACTGGGACAACCCCAATGGTGTTCATATTGCCGGCTTTATTTTTGGTGGCCGACGCAGTACCACTGTTCCTTTAGTGTACCAATCATTCAACTGGAACTTTGGCGTGTACCTCGCCACTACCATGGGCAGCGAAACTACGGCTGCAGCTTTTGGAGAAGTGGGAAAAGTGCGCCACGACCCTTTTGCTATGTTGCCTTTCATGGGTTACAACATAGGCGATTATGTAAATCACTGGTTGCAATTTGGAAGAACCCTGCCCAATGCACCCCGTATATTTGGTGTAAACTGGTTTAGAAAAGACGCAGAGGGCAAATTTATGTGGCCTGGTTTTGGAGAAAATATGAGGGTGCTTAAATGGATTGTGGGAAGAATTAACGGAAACGCTTCGTCTATTGAAAGCCCTGTGGGCTGGATGCCAAGATACGAGGACATGGACTGGACCGGTTTAAAAGATTTTACCAGGACAGACTTTGAAAACATCATGACCGTGGACCGGGAACCCTGGAAAAAAGAGTTGCTGTCTCACGAAGAATTATTCTCCCGTTTTTATGATAAACTCCCCAAGGAATTTATCTTCATGAAAGAATTATTATTATCTGCGTTGTGGCGCTCACCCGAACATTTTGGGCTTCAGCCTGAAAACCATTAAATATAAAAGCGCAATCCGGTTTTCCGAATTGCGCTTTATTTCTTACTTATATACTTATTATGGATTGGATCATTAAGCTCTTTACTGAATCCTCCGTTGCACATGCAGTACTGATCTACGGACTGGTAATTGCGATAGGCATCTGGCTGGGCAGGGTAAAGATTTTTGGCATTTCCTTAGGTGTAACCTGGGTACTGTTTATCGGTTTGATATCATCGTATTTTGGTATTGTAGTAAACAAAGAGACAGAAGATTTTTTAAGGGATTTCGGATTGATCCTGTTTGTATATTCCATCGGCCTGCAGGTAGGGCCCGGTTTTTTTGCTTCGCTTAAAAAGAATGCACTGGCTAATAATTTGCTGGCAGGCTCGGTGGTGTTAACGGGCGTTGTTATCACCATCATTTTTAAATTTATTTCCGGCAATCATGTTACGGTAATGGCAGGCTTGATGAGCGGTGCTGTGACCAATACTCCGGGCCTGGCCGCGGCCCAGTCTGCCGTTAAAGAAATGCACCTTACCGGGGTGGATAATTCAATGATGACGCTGGCCTATGCTATCGCCTACCCATTTGGTGTTTTTGGGATTATCTTTTCATTGCTGATCCTGAAAAAATTTTTCAGAACGAACCTGGATACGGAACGGGAACTGCACCGGAAATTAAATATTTTCCGCTCCAGGCGCCCGGTTTCTGTTCACTTAAATCTTGAAAACAAACAACTGATCGGGCAGCCATTGCGCAAAGTGTTTGAGTTATTAAAAGAACCGATCGTTATCTCCTGGATGTATCATAAAGGGGAGATCATTACACCGACCCCGGATATTATTTTTGCAGAAAATGACGTGTTGCTGGTAGTGGCACCAAAGCATGGACTGGAACAGGTAAAGCTGCTGATTGGATCCGAAAGCAGTATGAACCTAAAAACCGAAACCGAAGGCGGATTAATATCAAAATATATTGTTGTTACCAGCAAAGAAGTAACGCACAAAAGGCTGGGTGATATACCGGAGATACACCAGCATGATTTTACACTTACCCGCCTTAACCGTGCCGGGATAGAAATAGTTCCTCACGGCAACCTGTACCTGCAATTGGGCGATACACTAAAAGTGGTGGGTTCCGAACAGGGCGTAGAACTGGTGGCCAAAGTGCTTGGAAACTCCTTAAAGCGTTTGGAAACGCCTGACCTGGCACCCATATTTATGGGTATCGTGCTGGGTGTAATCGTGGGTAGCATACCCATACATTTTCCCAATATGCCGGTTGCAGTAAAGATTGGTATGGCGGGCGGGCCATTAATCGTTGCCTTATTACTCAGCCGTTTTGGAGGGGTGGTTTATTTAAATACCTACACCACCAACAGCGCCAACCTAATGATAAGGGAATTGGGCATCTCCCTGTTTCTAGCCAGTGTAGGCCTTCACAGTGGAGGAAACCTGGCTGCTGCATTTGTAAATGGCGACGGATGGACCTGGATTGCAATGGGCGCAGCCGTTACCATGGTTCCTCTTTTGATAGTAGGGACTGTGGCACACAAATTTTTCCGTAAAACATATTTTGAAATTTGCGGTTTGCTGGCCGGAGCCTCCACTGACCCCCCCGCATTGGCATTTGCTTTAAAGATGGCTGGTAATGATATTCCTTCTGCAACTTACGCAACTGTTTATCCGCTGGTAATGATCATGCGTATCGTGGCTGCAGAGTTACTGATCCTGATGTTTGCTTAGCCATCATTTTTAAAACTTCATGGAAGATGATGTGTAAATGGGTAATAATACTGGTGGTAGTTTTTTCAATAAATATTTCGTCTGCTGATGCCCAATCAACTCAAAAAGAAATCAACCGGCAAGATCAGTCGTGGATCAGCCTAAACAGTACCGTGAGGCTTTCTGAAAAATGGGGATTTATAGTTGACCTGCATGAAAGGCGGAATAATTTTATAAAAGATGCCGGCTTTCATTTTATCCGCTTTGGAGCAGATTACTGGCTGAAAGATAACATCACTGCAGCAGCCGGGTATGCCCATTTATGGTCGGCCCCCAATCGAACAGAGTGGAAAACATTTACCAACGAAAACCGCCTTTACCAGCAGTTACAGGTGATTTCCAAAATCTCCGCGGTAACTGTTTTGCAAAGGGTACGAAACGAACAGCGATGGCAGCAAAAAATTGCAAATGATAAACCTACCGGTGAGAATAAATTCACTAACAGGGTGCGTTATTTGTTAAGCCTTACAATTCCTGTTTGTAATAATTCAGCAATTCCTTCCTTAATTATTTCAGATGAACTGGCTGTGCAGTTTGGAAAAGAAGTGCTATATAACACATTCGATCAAAACAGGCTCTTTATTGGGGTAAAGCAAACCCTCTCCAAACACCTGAGTTTTGACCTGGGATATATGCTGGTAACGCAACAAAAAACAACCGGCTACCAGTATGATGTAAACAACACTTTCCGCTGGTTTTTCTATTACACTCCTGATGCAAGAAAAAAGAAAAGACAGTAAAACATGACTTGTGCTAACTAAAAATTTTGCAGATTAAAAAGTAACGCCGACGAATATTTGTATGGCCTGGTTTTTCCAGGTCTGCCTGTCATCAATTCCATTGATATTAGTAAGACCGTACTTATACCTGCCGCCCACATTAATAAAAGGCAACTGCATCCATAAACCACCGATAACACTCCAGTCGCCGTTTCTATAAATAGTAGCACCGGTATCCAGGCTGTCGACCGTTTGTTTCAGCATAGCCCCGTAAGCCGGGCCAAACTGCAGTTTGATGCGCTTGCTTTCTCCCACGTTTACATTCAGCAGTATGGGAATCTCCAGCCTGTTGAGCGTGGCATGTTTCTGCCCGCCATCTCTGAAAAGATCGTCATAAATGATCGTTTCATCATTGGTAAACTCTGCTGATGACTGCACAAAATTTACTTCCGGCTGAAGACCGAAACGCTGACTAAAATTGAATTGCAAAAAACCACCCAACTGGTAATTGTAACTGAAACCGGACTTGTAGGACTGACCGGATATTTTATTGATATTAACCCCGCCCTTCGCACCGAACCGAAAGAAATTCTCTCTTTCTGTTTGCATGGCACTTTTTTGTTGTGCGAAAGCAGGTAACGTAACCGACAGGAGGGCAAGTGAAAAAAGATCTTTTATACGCATATAATTTTTTGTTCCAACAGGCTAAAACTATACCAACACTTTATAACGCCAGGTTAATGTGTAAAACAGCCAAATGTGTACCCTTTTCCCTACCACACATAGTTTAAATTTTCCAGTGACCTGGTGTCGGTACTACACCCAGCGGTTTAATTGCCGGAAATTTTCCTGAGCACTTTGAAAGAGCTTATTTATTGCTGTGAGATCACTACATCTGCCTTGTAGTCGTTGTAGTTGCGTTCAACTTTTAGATCAGGGTAGGGCGTAATCGCTTTCAACTGAAGTTTGATACCATTGATAACGGTATCATTGGGATAAGTTCTGCCGCCACCCGGTACCGTTGTGTATAATAAAAACTGGTGAGCCGATGCTCCTGCTGTAAAGGTAAATTTTGCCTTTGCGTACCCTTCCCATATGCATTGACCTCCCACCGGACAGCGGCTTTCGTCAATCACCGAATCAAGACAGATGGAATAGTTTACGCCATTTTGTACAAAAGGTGTGCAGGCATTTACTGCCACCCGCCTGTTTTCTATAAATCCGGCAGGCCGGTTTTTCTGTTTTTTGCAATCGCTGAAATTGGCTGTTGCAATGATCAATATGGAATAAAATAATAGCTTCATACAAAATTTGTTTTGTGTTTCACCCAATATAAGCCGGCGTTTACATTTATATTCATTTAAGCAAAACCCAATTCCTTATCATTAGCAACTGGAGATAACCCAAATATTTCTACCGTATGAGCAGTACCCAACCTTTCTTAACAGGGCGGTCATTTTTAAAATCTACCAGGTACATATAAGTGCCGGGGTCTTGTAGTTGTCGCTTGAATGTTCCATCCCAAAAAACATTTCCACCGCTGCCTTCAAATATTTTTTGACCAAAGCGGTTATACACTGATACGGCGGCTTCCGGAAATGCCAGCATTGCTTTAATGCGCCAGGTATCATTTTTACCATCATTATTGGGTGTAAAGGCATTGGGTATATATAATTCACTGAATACTTTTACAAAAACAACATCTGTAAACACACCGCATCCCACGTTAGACAGCACATGCAATGTATAGCTGGTATCCTGCGTAGCTGCGCAGGTTGGCTGCAACAACAGCGGGTCATTTAAAAAATTAACCGGTGTCCAGTAATAACTTATTTCGGATCCGCCTGCACTACCATCCAGCACCACCGGCACGTTTTCCAATACTACTTTATCTTCGCCGGCAGAAGCGGTAGGTTTTTGCCAGACAGTAAGCTTTACAGTTGCAGTATCGGTACAGGCATTGCCATTGGTAACGGCCACCGTATATAAGGTAGTTAGCTCCGGCATAGCCGATGGATCAGCAATATTGACAGCAGATAAACCTGCAGCGGGCGACCATTCATAAGTATCTCCTCCACTGGCGGCTAAACGAACAGCATCTCCTTTGCAAATATTTTGGTCACCACTAACTACCGCCACAGGATTAGGAAATACAGCTATCATTGCAGCAGCGGTATTGGTACAACCAAACATATCTGTTCCCACCACGGTGTATTGTCCGGTACCATTAGCCGCAACTACAAAAGAGGGTTCAGGCAGTGTAGAAGTGAAGCCCGCCGAGCCTGTCCAGGCATAAGTGGCAGCGCCACCTGCAGTAAGCTTCACGGTGGTATTTTCACATACCGTACTGCTACCGTTTGCAGTAACAGCCGGCAAATCATGAATGGTAATGGTCACAATATTGGAAGCCACCCTGCAGTTACTGAGAACAATATTGGTTCCCTCTGCTGCTGTTAAGCGATAAAGGTATGTACCCACCGCAGATTTACCGAACAGGTAGTTATTGGTAACCGCTCCCGGTATATCGGTCCATGCTATCCCGTTATCCAGGCTTTCCTGCCATTGTACGGCTGGAAGGAGGTAGCCATTACCGATAGTGGCAGATAATGCAACGGTTGCAGGGACAGTAGATTTGCATAAATCAGTTGCTGTTTGACTGGCATTAACAACAGCACTGATAACGGGGCCGCATGTCCGAAAAGTAATATTATCGAGCGCCAGGTCATTACCACAGCCGCCCGGGGCGTTGTTGGTGATGCGGATCACCACATTGCTGGTATTGAGAGGGGTTGTAAAAAATAAACCGTATTGATTCCATTGTGGGCTGGAGGTCTCCGTAATATTCCCGGTAGAATAGGTACCCAGCACCTGGCCGGTAACAGTTTCAATATTAAACACCAGGTTTGGGTCAATCCCACTGGAGTTACAGGAACCTGGCAGTAATACATTTACCACCCATGCACTAAACTCATAGGTGGTGTTTGCACACAAACCCCTTACCGTATCCACATAAAAATCGCCGGGGTTAAAAGAAGCATTTACAAGCATCATCTGGCCGTTCAAATCATTGAGCGTATGGTCTTGCGATAAAGTGTGCCAGCTATTACCAAAGCAGGCATTGGTTGCAGCAATCACTGTGTAGCTGCCATCATCCGGGCAGTCTCCCGATACAAAGCTGTAGGTGGTAGTAGCTCCGGGCAATGGGCTGCCGGTTCCTGTTCCTGCACCAAAATTAACATTCACAACGGCATCACCTAAGCTGCCATTGCATATTTGTGCCTCTACTGCCGAAGATAAACCAACAACAAAAAAAAAGACGGCTTTGCAAAAAATAATAACTGATCTGCCTGTATGCATTTTATAATTACAAGTTAGCATATTTTATCTTCAGGAAGTACGGGGCAGGCAGGATAAATGATGACTGGTGAGGGCATCGGTCGAAAAGACAATATGTCTTTTAAGCATCAAAAACAAACCCCGCATTCACATGCAGGGTTTGTTCTTATCTGGTCCCCGCTTGCTAGCGGGGCAAGGCACATTAATCTTCGATCTTCTGTTTGCCTTTTGCTTTGGCCATCACTTCTTCTGCAACGTTGTTGGGTGCAGGAGCGTAATGACTGAACTCCATGGTGGAAGTGGCACGTCCGCTCGACAAAGAACGCAACTGTGTAACATAACCAAACATTTCGCTCAATGGCACTTTGGCTTTGATCACCTGTACACCATGCTTGCTGTCCATACCTTCCAGCATACCACGGCGGCGGTTAAGGTCACCCGTTACATCACCCATGTACTGGTCAGGTGTCAACACCTCCACTTTCATGATTGGCTCCAGCAATACTGGTTTTGCTTTGCGGCCGGCCTCACGGAAACCTTGCTTGGCACACAATTCAAAGCTCATCGCATCACTATCCACCTGGTGGAAGCTACCGTCTTTTACAACTACTTTCAGGTTTGCCATTGGATAGCCCGCCAATACACCCGTCGTCATTGCGCTTTCAAAACCTTTCTGAATAGCAGGTACAAATTCTTTTGGAATGCTACCGCCAAACAGGGAGTTTACAAACTGGTATTGTCCTTTGTCTTCCTTCAAAAAATCTTCATCAGCAGGGCCGATAGAGAAAATGATATCAGCAAATTTACCACGGCCGCCCGTTTGCTTTTTCAGGGTTTCGCGGTGGTCAATGGTATTATGGAATGCTTCTTTATACGCCACCTGTGGTGCGCCCTGGTTGATCTCAACCTTGAATTCACGGCGCATACGGTCGATAATGATCTCCAGGTGCAACTCACCCATACCACTCAAAATGGTCTGGCCGGTTTCTTCGTCTGTACGTACCCGTAATGTAGGATCTTCTTCCACCAGTTTGGCAATCGCCATACCCATCTTGTCCACGTCGGCCTGCGTTTTAGGCTCAATGGCAATTGAGATCACCGGTTCCGGGAAGGTCATTGCCTCAAGTACGATCGGATGATCTTCATTGCAAAGTGTATCACCTGTTTTGATATCTTTAAAACCAACTGCTGCACCAATATCACCTGCTTCAATGTAATCTACCGGGTTTTGTTTATTGGCATGCATCTGCATGATACGGCTGATACGTTCTTTTTTACCAGTACGGGTGTTCAGCACATAGCTACCAGAATCCAAACGGCCACTGTATGCCCGGAAGAATGCCAGCCTACCCACAAAAGGATCGGTCATGATCTTAAATGCCAACGCACTGAATGGTTCTTTTGGATCTGCATGACGGAGGATCTCTTCGCCATTGTCTGGATTGATGCCTTTAACAGCTTCAATATCCAATGGACCGGGCAGGTAACGAACAATCGCATCCAGCGCTGTTTGTACACCTTTGTTTTTAAAAGATGAACCACACATCATCGGGATGATAGAAATATCAATGGTTGCTTTACGGATCGCTTCATGAATTTCGTCTTCTGTGATCGTATTGGGATCATCAAAAAATTTCTCCAGCAGTTTATCATCGTAATCAGCAACGGCTTCAATTAAATGCTGCCTCCATTCGTTTACATCTTCCACCATATCCTCGGGGATCGGAACTTCATTATAAGTCATACCCTGTCCGGCTTCATCCCATACCATACCTTTCATGGTAATCAAATCCACTACACCTTTGAAGTTATCTTCAGCGCCTATTGGTAATTGCAAAGGCACCGCTTTAGCACCCAGCATTTCTTTAATTTGTTTAACCACATTTAAAAAGTCTGCACCACTGCGGTCCATTTTATTTACAAAACCCACACGTGGTACTTTGTATTTATTCGCCTGGCGCCAAACAGTTTCAGATTGTGGTTCTACACCAGATACGGCGCAAAACAACGCCAGCAAACCATCCAATACACGAAGTGAACGTTCTACCTCTACGGTAAAATCCACGTGGCCCGGGGTATCAATAATGTTGAATTTATACTGGTGTGTATCAGGTGTTTTTTTGCCATTGATCATTGGGAAGTTCCAAAAGCAGGTAGTAGCGGCACTGGTAATAGTGATACCTCTTTCCTGTTCCTGTGCCATCCAGTCCATCGTTGCGGCACCATCATGCACTTCCCCAATTTTATGATTCACACCGGTATAGTATAAAATACGTTCGGTGGTGGTGGTTTTACCGGCGTCAATATGAGCGGCAATACCAAAATTTCGTTGATAACGTAAATCTGCCATTGTATTAATTGTTTATTTTTTGTGAGTGATTATTATGAGCCGGGCTGTTAAAGCAATGTGAAGCTTCATTTGCGTCGCACTCTTTTACTGTATCTCTTTATTGAACCTGTCCACAGCATTTGTATTTGCTGCAAGCGCCCCCGTAGTAATTCGCCATTCAGCGAAATGGGGGTAATATGATTTGTTTATCCTCTCATAGTATGCTAAATAGGTGCAGCGCCATCCTTATTGCTGTACCTTTTAGCGGCGCAAATATAGGGCTATTTTTGATATCTGCCAACAGGCCCTTGGAGACATGGTATTACGGCTCTGTAATTATATAGTATCCCGATACGGGATAAGTCCTTAAACTTTGGCCCACCTGTAGATTTTTTTTCCCATATACAGATGTTATACCATTAGGATAAGACGCTATGTGCCATGGCATATTTGTTGTAAATTAAATAGGTAAATATTTGTGGCACTTTAGCATTAACAATGTTTACAACCCTTTAATTCCGACCGTTTATGAGAAATAATTTACTAATATTTTCTCTTTTAATAATTGCAGTAAAATCAGTAAATGCGCAAACTGCAGATTTTAATTTCACCCCATCCGAAGGAACTTTGTGTACCCCCCATACTGTTTCATTTACCCAGGTATGTACCGGCACCCCAATTGGCTTTGTGTGGAATTTTGGAAATAACCAAAGAGGCGTGGGCGCAAATGAAACATGCACTTACTCCAGCGCTGGGACGTATTATGTAACACTTACCGCACTCTATGCATCAAATGCCATTGCCATAACCAAATCAATAACCATACACCCAAGACCGGAGATCACACTCAGTGCAAACAAAGATTTTTTGTGTAAACCAGGCACAATAGAATTTTCAGCAACGGGAAGTCCCTACATTACCGGTTATGAATGGAACTTTGGAGATGGCAGCCCTGTTCAAAATACGGTTATTAATACTACCGCTCATAGTTATACCAGTTATGGAGCTTATACAGCCAGTGTTAAGGTATTAACCGCTGCTGGCTGCACCGACTCAAGCAGCTTTCCTGTTAGGATAAGTAAGATGGGCATTAGCGGTAATATGTCTGTCACCAATGGTTGTATTCCCGCTGTTCCCGATTTTATAGTGAACACTGATCTTCCGCCAGGTGATGCGGTTTTAAATTATTCCTGGAATTTTGGAGACAACAGCCCCGTTAATATCGGAGAGTCAAACAGCATTAGTCACCGGTATAACAGCACCAACACGATACCAAATGCGGGTGTAACCATCAATAGTGTACAAGGTTGCAGTAACCAATTCAACTTTCCATCATTTGCTTTTGGAATTCCACCAACAAATACGGCAGCGAAAACAGCATTGGCAAAAGATACTTTTTGCGGCTCAGAAATCATCCGGTTCACTGCCACCGCTGCGAACGCAAATGCTTACCTGTGGCAATACGGCGACAGTGGTTTTAATACCGTGCCTGATACTTTTGTAACGCATAAATATAGTGATACCGGAAGGAAGACTCTGTTAGTAACGCCCTCTTTTAACGGTTGTGCAGGCAGTATCGACAGCATTCAAATTTTTGTTAAGGGTGTAATCGCCCGCTTTGTGTTCAGCAACCTGTGCAGCGACAAAAAAAACTACCATTTTAGTAACCGGTCGAGAGGGAATGTCACTCACTTTGAATGGGAATTTTCTGACCGCCCCGGAGTTAAAGACTCTGTTATTTTCAATACAAATCATATTTTCCCCGCCACCGGTAGTTTCACGGCCAGGCTGGCGCTTACAGACAATACAACCGGGTGTACCGATAGGCTAACATCTGATATCCATACCGCGGTTCCAGCATTCAGCAGGAATATTAATAGTGTATGTAAGGATAGCCTCATCACCTATAGCGTTAGCAAAAGTTACCCGCCCAATGCTGGCTATACATATGAATTTTTTGTAAACGACAGCATGGTAAATAACAGCGGTGATTCAATTCTGCAGTTTACTCCGTCCAGGCATGGCAGTTATGCCGAGTATGTTGTAATAAAGGATATATCGCCAAGAACCTGCAGTGACACGATCTATCTAAGCAGCAACACGATTGTAAAAGGACCAGTAGTTGATTTCAGTTCTCCCCAAAGGCTTTGCATGGATGAGTCCTTCAACTTTATCAATAGCAGTTACCCATTTTATCCGGTTGAGGAAATCACAAAATGGCATTGGGATTTTGATGACAATCAGGAAGATTCAGTAAAAAATCCACCACCCCATTTATACAGCAGGGCTGCTGTGTACACCGTTGGACTAACTGCGACCGATATCAATGGATGTGCGCAACGAATTACAAAAAATACCCATGCTGCACCCCTTCCGCAAATCGTTGCATTTCCTGCGAGGGATACTATTTGCGGTTCAAGGGATACCGCATTATTAACTGCTTATACCATTGACACGCTGTTATGGATGCCATCCAGCAACATTAGCTGTAACAACTGCGACACTACCAATGTAAATCCATCAACCAGCACTGATTATGTGGCGCAAGCTACTAACAGGTTCGGCTGTACGACCTACGATACCTGCCAGGTGACCGTTTACCAACCCATACAGTTAACAATATCTCCTGCAGATACTTCTATATGTCCCGGACAACCGGTGTCCTATCAACTTAATACAGACGGCATTACTAGATGGACCGGTTCTGATCTCAGCAATACAACTATCAGTAATCCTACCGCCACTCCTTCCGGCAACAGGAGTTATACCGTAACAGTGGAGGACTCTGCAGGGTGCTATTCAGGTTCTGCAATGGCTAACGTTTATGTATATTCATTACCTGAAGTAAATGCAGGAGATGACCAGGTACTTCCTTATAATACGCCTTTTACAATTAAGCCAATCTATAGTCTGGACGTTGGGACTTACCAGTGGGAACCGGCAGCAGGTTTGCCTTGCAGTACCTGTTCTTCTATTGGTGGTATTGCGTTAAAATCAACAACCTACACTGTAAAAACTACGTCGCTCCAGGGTTGCCAGGCGTCTGATAAGATAACCATTTATGTTGCCTGCGAAAAAGGCAACCTATTGTTGCCAACTGCTTTTACTCCCAATGGCGATGGGCTCAACGAATTTTTTTATCCCATTACAAGAGGCTACCGCAACATAAAAACATTTGTAATTTTCAACCGGCGTGGCAATAAGGTTTTTGAAAGACAGAACTTTGCTCCCAATATTCCTTCGCTGGGATGGAATGGCATCACCAGGAATGCTGAAACCTCCTCCTCAACCGAAGCGTTTGGCTGGTATCTGGAAGCAGCATGTGAGCAGGGTGAAACCATTATCAATAAAGGAACGGTGGTATTGGTACGGTAAAAATTACCAGGATGCGGCACTAATTATCAGCCAATATTATTCCTTTATTTTCTCTATTCCGTGAAACTCCTGCCAAAAGCATGAAGGGTGCATTCCACATTAACGGCAATATTTATTGATTAATTAATGTTGCCGTTAAGACGCTAACACGTTTTTGTTTCTTTTGTCGTTACAGCTAAAGCGCACTATGTAAACATTCCCGACGAAAATTTCCGGAATTACCTGCAGTACCACAATCCAGGTTGCTTTAATGGTGCCGGGCAATTGGATACAACATGCAGCAGTATTGTTAATGAAGCAAACTACCTGGGGGGGTCATATTTTTCTTGCAAACAGTAAAAGGAAGTGACCAGCTTTTGCCGGTGAGATAATTGCAGTAATTAGCTATTTTGATGCCTTCAAAATAATGATGGCAGGCATTTTTTTACTGAAATTTCTTAACTTCATTCCATCTCCAGTCAACAGTTTTTAAACCGCCAGCAATAATGATCAAAGTGTTTATGAAAATTTTTTGTTTCCTCTTTCTAATTACACCGGTATTAAAATCCATTGGGCAAACTGCAGTACCCCCTGCATTCGATTATAAAAGGGATTTCAAAGCCATCCTCGAAAAAACCCAGGACCGAGGCAGTGAACTCTCCTACCAAAAACTGTTGATCCGCTTTTTGGACAGGGACAGCACCCTCAGTAATGCAGAAACACTTGCACTGCTGATTGGTTTTACCGAAGATCCGAAATACAAGCCCTTTGAAGACATGGGTACAGAACAGGAAATCTTTGAACTGAATGAAGCCGGCAATATTGATGAAGCACTGATAAAAGCAAAAGCTTACCTGCAAACACATCCATTAAGCCTTAAAGTGTTGAATGAAGCGTCTTTTTGTTACCATTCTCTTAAGAACAAAGACAGCGCTGATTACCACATGGACCTCGTTGACAAAATAATGGGTGCGATGATCTACAGTGGCACTGGCAAAAAGCCGGAGACGCCTATTTTTTCACTCGGCCTGGCAGACGGAGAATCTTTCATTCCTAATATAGGGATGAAAATCTTGACCAAAGACACTGACTGGAATCAACAAAACCTGTTCCTGGAGATCATAGATGCATCTAAAAGCGGTGAAGACCATATTAATTATTTCTTTGTAATTGAACATGCAAAACAAAAGATTGATGACGACCGGGTAAATGAGGCTGCTGACAAAAAAGCTAAAAAAGGCGATAAAAAAGGGAAATGGGACAAAAAAGACAAGGATAAAAAAAATAAAAAAGACAAGCCTGCCGAAGAACCAGCTCCCCAAAAACTGTAATTTAATTTATAGGATAAATAACTTAATCCGGAAAACCTAATCCTTCAGCGGTAGTCGCTGTTTACTTCTTTGCCTCCCGATTTTTTCGGGGCCGGTTGATGCAAAGAAGTAACAATAAAGATCAAGGCTTGCGGTCTATGTTTATAAACCAGTTATTTTAATTTACAAAAGATAAGTCCTGCAATACCTTGTCAGTCGAACAGGTCAGAACTTAAATACCGGTCGCCCCTGTCGCAAACAATAAATACAATCACGCCCTCAGTTAATTCTTTGGCCAATTCAATGGAAGCATGTGCTGCGCCACCACTGCTCATACCACTGAAGATGGCTTCTTCCCTAGCCAATTTTTTTGCCATTACCCGGGCATCTTTTTCTGCAATTTCAATCACCCTGTCTACCCTCTTTTTGTCAAAAATTGTTGGTAGGTAAGCTTCCGGCCATTTGCGAATGCCGGGGATTTTTGAGCCGTCTTTGGGCTGACAGCCAATGATCTGTATGCCGGGATTTTGTTCTTTTAAATATTTTGATACGCCCATGATGGTGCCAGTGGTGCCCATGGAAGAAACAAAATGAGTGACCTGCTGATTGGTGTCCCTGAATATTTCCGGACCGGTAGTGTTATAATGCATCAACGGATTATCGGGGTTGCCAAACTGGTTCAGCATAAAGTACCCTCCTTTGGCTACCTGTGCATTGGCATAATCAATAGCCCCTTCCATTGAGTTTTCTTTTGGAGTTAACACCACTTTTGCACCAAAAGCTTCCATTGTTAACACCCTTTCCCTTGTAGCGTCTTCAGGCATTATCAATTCTATCGGCACATTGAATAAACTGGCAATCATGGCAAGTGCTATACCGGTGTTGCCACTGGTAGCTTCTACCAGGGTAATACCTTCTTTTATTTCTCCCCGGTCGATAGCCCCCTTGATCATTCCATAAGCTGCCCTGTCTTTTACACTTCCACCAGGGTTGTTGCCTTCCAGCTTGCCGTAGATGGTTACGTTTTTATTGGGGTTGAGTTTTTTTAATTCTACCAGTGGGGTATTGCCCACTAAATCTAAAATGCCCGCCATAACTAATATTTTTTTAACTTTAAATGCTTATGCGTTTTTAAAAACGCTCTTCTTCCACATACCCAAATGCATTGGACAAAATAACATTATTCTTGCCAACAAATGAAAACAGTCTATAATAGCAGGAGGTTAAATATTTTATAAGCGGCATATTAATTGCACGTATTGGTAATTCACTTAAGCTGCATATTCCATCAGCCTGTTGAAGTACTCCTGCTGCAAAACTAAACATCACTAAACAGAAAAGTAACAGGTTTGAAATGATTGAAAAAACTAAATACAAGACCGCATTGGCTTTGGGTATTTTGATGTTAACATGCCCTGCTCTTTTTGGCCAGCAAGGTGTTTGGGGTGCCAAACTGCTTCGGGCGGATGGAAACAACATCAGCTTTACTTTTGAATGGAAAAAAGAAAAAGGTAAACCTGTATGGTACATCCAAAATGCAGCAGAAAAAATTAAGGTGGAAAATATTACCGTGGAAGGAGATTCACTTTTTGTACAAATGCCGGTTTTTGAATCACAGTTCAGGGTAAAAAAAAGTGGCAATCAACTAAGCGGTGCCTGGATAAAAAGGGGCGCTGCAAAAACCGCCATTATTCCATTTACGGCTGCCCCCGGCAACAAAAGATTTACCGCAGGTGTAGCGGCAGCTAAGATAATCTCAGGAAGATGGGCAGTAACATTTGCCACAAATAAAACCAATGAATTATCGGTTGGTGAATTTAAACAGCAGGGCAGTAAACTTACCGGTACTTTTCTAAATGCAACCGGCGACTACCGCTACCTGGAAGGTGTGGTAAAAAAAGATTCGCTGTTTCTTTCCGGATTTGACGGAGGCCATGCTTTGCTATTTACTGCCAAAATTGAAAACAACAAAACCATTACCGGTGGATTTTTTTTCTCAGGGGCCACTTATAAAGAGGGCTGGACTGCAGTGAAGGATGCGAATGCTGCTGTGCCACGGGAGTCTGTGGCGATATATCTAAAACCGGGAGAGGAAGGCCTGCATTTTACATTTAAAGACCTGGAAGGAAAAAATATTTCCATACAGGATGAACGGTTTAAAAACAAAGTGGTGGTAGTTCAATTGATGGGAAGCTGGTGCCCCAACTGCATGGATGAAACCGCTTTTTTAAGTGAATATTATAAAAGCAATAAGCAAAAAGGAATGGAAGTAATTGCGTTGGCCTATGAATATACCACCAACTGGGAACGATCGGTAAAAAGCCTGCGGAAATTTCAGCAGCGTTTTGATGTACAATACAGCATTCTAAACACAGAAGTAACCGTAAAAGATTCTTTGCGCACAGAAAAAACATTGCCTGAACTAACAGCAATCAAGTTTTTTCCCTCCTCTGTCATTATTGATAAAAAAGGAAAAGTAAGAAAGCTGGACACCGGGTTCAATGGGCCGGCAACCGGCAGCCACTACCTAACGTATAAAAAACAGTTTGGGGAAACAATCACAAACTTGCTAAAAGAAAACTAACCTTTTAAAACTACTGTTATGAAAAATGTTAGTGGACTTGAATACCCCACCAATTTTATTTTATTCAACAAAAGCAAAGTACGACTAACGGCATTGAGTGTACTGATCATTGTACTCTTTTATGTTACCACCTGCCATTGGGTGCTGCCGGCCTTCCTGGTGCTGGATTTTTTCTTACGTGCGTTCAATCTTGGCGAATATAGTGTGCTGAATATTGTAATTGACAACCTTGTAAATACGTTCAACATTACTATAATGCCAATTGAGCAGGCCCGAAAACGTTTTGCTGCAAAAATCGGTTTATTATTTTCGCTTGCGATATTAGCCCTTGCCTTTTTTCATTACCCTGTTCTTGTCAACACTGCTCAGCCTCCTGATTGCATTATTTGCTTTTCTTGAATCGTTTATTGGTTTTTTCGCCGGCATTTATTTGTACTCGCTTTATATAAGACTATTTAAGAAAAAAACCTTCTAAGCCAAGTCCCTTCATATGACAGGATATTTAAAAATATATTAGCTCTGGTTGCAACCGGTATATTTTACCACCAATGACTGATACAATAGAAACCTTTTTATAGAAAACCTTGGGTAATCCGGAGAAGCTTACCGAACTTTTATTTTTCAGCATTTAACCTGGATGCCGCTCTAGGGAAAGCCATCGGTTGCAAAACAATTCCTGCACACTACAATACTTTTCAAAGGAATAAACCAAAATCACATCTCAAACAGAAAAAGCCGCCCTGCTGAATCCAGCGGACGGCTCCGTTATCTATACACTTATTCCTTTTTTTACTTTTTCATTCCATCCTTCAATGCTTTGGCATGATCGAGGTGCGCTTGCATACCAGGCAATGTTTTCGCAGCAAAACCTTTAATATCTGTGTCTTTGCAATTTTCAGCTGCATCCTTAAATTTGTCTACCACTTTCTGGTGATCATCTACCATCATAGCAATATACTCCTTTTCAAAATCTGTGCCCTTCTTAGTCCCCAGATCGTTCAGCGCTTTTTGATGGTCTTCACTGATGCCAGCAGGTAAGGTAACATTTTTAGCAGCAGCAATTGCTTTTACTTCATCTCCCGCAGCCGAGTGGTCTTTTATCATCATGTCTGCAAATTCTTTTGTCTTAGCACCCACCGTTTGTGTATTAGCCAGTTTCGATGCCTCCACTTCTGTCATACCTGCATCTGCAGCAAATACCAGGAACTTTGAATCGTCTTCTGTTACTGCCAGTGTCTTCTGGTCTTCCTTTTTGTCATTGTTGTCTTTAGCCGCGTCTACAGCATCTTTAGGGGTATCGCTACCGTTGTTGCAGGAAGTAAAAATAGCTGTAGCAAATGCTAAAATAAGCGTGATCTTTTTCATAATAAATGTTTTAAAAAATAAATGATCTGTTATGTTGCTCATTAAAACAAACGATATGCCCACTATTTTCCAACACATTTAACTATGGTACATTCAACTATTATTAAAAACCTGTATTAAAAAATCCACATAGTGAGTAATCCGCTACCCTTCATTTTCCAACGATTCAAATTAATTGCCAGGTGACAAAAAGTTTCGCTCAGATGATGATGGTACTGTTACCTGGTTTATACATTAATTGTGCCCTCAATAGAATCATCCATTGTTTTCCCGATGGCTGCACCTACCAAACGCTTCATCAAACCTACTATCATATTATGTTTCGTATCCCAATAATATCCCTCCGAAGGAACTACTTTAATCACTGATATCCGTGGATCATCTTTGCCTTCAGTAAACCAGGTTTTAATAACAGGATGCCACAATGCTTCAATTTTTTCTTTGTCGAAGCTGATACTGGCCCTGCCATAAATATTCAAAAAATCAGCATAACTACTTCCCTGGAAAAGTAGTTGCACCTGGGGGTCAATGGCTATTTCTGCATTTTTCTTACTGTCTGTTGCACTTAAAAACCACAGGTTGCCTTCATCATCTGTTTGCTGAACAGACATTGGCCTGGTGGAAAAACTTTGATTGCTGCTGATCTTCGTACAAAAAAAACAAGTACCGGCTTTGTCAATAAGTTCTTTCATTTTTGCAATGGCCTCATCACCAGCTATTGCCTTGTAATTTTCTTCTGTTTGATTTTTATTAATGCTGTCCATAGTAAATTATTTTACCAACCTGTTTCAAATTATATTCCAGCTTTGCAGGTGCAGGATTTTTATAAAAGAAGGCTCTTGTTAAACGGTTGACCCTTTTGCTGCGAATTTTTTTGAACAGGATGAATACTGTTGGGAAGCATATTTCCTCAAGCGGGCAATTTTATGTACAGTTTGTTTTTCCGCAATAGCACTTTATTCCTGGTTTTTGCTGAGCCGCTGAATAATATGGCCAGCCACTGCAATTGTTTTTGAAACAGTGTTCAGCGCCCAGCGCCCGTGCTCAAGGGGATGGTCTTTTACCTCTTCGATAATTTTAAATGCAGTTTGCGACAGGTGGAGGCCACTGTCCATCATAGCAGCAGGATTCCCAATTAATTGCGTGAGATTTTTGCTGATATCCTTTCCTCCCTGCAATAAGGATTTCAAAATGAAGGAGAGATTAAGTGCTTTATGGGAGGGATACGTGCCTTCAAAAATTCCGGCAATGATATCCGCATAAGCCGCATCTTCCTTCGCCCTGGAAATCATGATGGTCAAAATGGCCATCCATACCGGGGTAAATGTTTTGTTGCGGGGAAACTGTACCATTAGGTTAGATAGACAAAAATCATAACTCAGCTCTTTATCTACTGTTTCCCTGTAAGCATGCAACGCGGCTGCCGACAGATCATTTTTTTGCAGGCAGCTATCCAATGTATCTGCGGCCCACCTGGCGCTCAGCAGTGCGTACTGTATGCCGTCGCCACTTAGCGGATTGATGAGGCCTGCAGCATCGCCGGCCAACAGCAGCCGGTTATCTGTTATCCGGCTTTGGGCATTAAAAAACCGGATGGGCCATCCATCCATTTTACCGCTCATTTTACCATCGCCGATCCGTTCGCGGATGTCTGGATTATTGTTGATGTGTGCCGTAAGCAGCTCTTTTACATGCGATGGCTTATTTGGCAGCGTCTGTGAAACCATCGCCATTCCAATATTGGCACCGTTGGGCCCTTTGGGAAACATCCAGAAGATACCCGGAAAACTTTCGCCGGTGAAATAAATATCGACCCTGTCGGTGGGGCCATTTACGTTTTCATAATAGGCACGCAGGCCCAGCAGTTGAAACTCATCGTTTGGTTTGGCGCCATGCAGGTGCCGGGCAATGGTAGAGCTGCTTCCATCTGCCCCCACCAGTACTTTTGCTTTAAGCTGAAAAGTTGTTAATCCCTGTTTTAACTGCACCACCGCCGCATCTGCTGTAATGTGATAACTGCTCACCCGGGTAGACTCCATGTAAGTGACCCCTGCATTTTTTGCTGCTTCATATATCCAGTTATCCAGTTCAATTCTTGGAATGATCCGGGCATGATAGGGTAAATTATCCGGCTTGGAGAGATTGATAAAAACCTTATCATTTTTTAAAAACAATCCTACCTTATTAATCTCGTTTGCTTTTGCAAAATGCTCCGTAGCGGTTATGCCCATGCCATGCAATTCTGCCACAGCGATGGGGCTTACTCCATCACCACAAACTTTATCCCGCGGAAATTTTTCTGCTTCCGCCACTATTACTTTGTATCCTTTTTTTGCCAGGTGAAATGCAAGCCCGCTGCCCGCTGGCCCACCACCCGCAATCAGGACGTCGCAATCGTATTTCTGTATCTGCTTAATATGGATCATTCAGTTAATAATCCCTGTTTATCATGTAAAGAATAATGCTTTCAATAAAAGATTTGTCCCGGGAATCGGGCAGCCTGGAAAAAACAGAATAAAATTCCTTCAGTGCCCCTCCTGCCATATACCTTGCCGTATTTTTTGAGTGAGCAATGGAACCATACCGGTGCATGAGGTTTAATATCCAACTGGCAGTTTCATTGCTTCTTTCCCGGATGGGCATAGCAAGAAATGTTTTGATGGTGGCCAGTTCATCGCTGCTGCAATGCTGCATCAGGTGAATCAGCATCAGGGTACGTTTGCCCTCAATAATATCTCCGCCAATTTCTTTACCATATTTTTCTTCCTCGGCCACCAGGTTCAAAATATCATCCTGTATTTGAAAAGCGGTACCCATAAAATAGCCAAGCCTGTTAAAGCAATCGGGCTTTATTTTTCCTTTGCTGCCGATAACGGCACCAATACGAAGCGGATGCATACAGGTGTACCAGCAGGTTTTTTTAAGTATCATGCGCAAGTAATCCTGGTCGGTAAGATCGCATATATTGTCTTTGCGCCAGCCAAGTTCCAGCGCCTGTCCTTCCACCGATTCAATAACCATGTGTTGTATTTCCAGGAAGATTTCCGTCGACAATTTTTGTCCCAGCTTTTCCCTGTTCCTGAATAAAGGATACAATCCCAGCACGTTCATGGCATCCCCTACATTGATGGCAATAGCCCGGTTGTTGTATGCATGCATGGTGGGTTTATTGCGCCGGTACAGGCTTTCATCCTCTATATCGTCATGTATCAAAAAAGCGTTGTGCAATAACTCCAGCGAAATGGCTGAATACAATGCATGATCCAGCGTGCCGCCATAGGCTTTACATGCAGCGATACATAAACCGGGACGAAAACCCTTGCCGCCACGGTTAGGATAATCATGCACCAGCTCGTATAAATATTTACGGGGTTCTTTATCAGGAATAAAATGATGCATACCTTTTAAGGTATCAGCTCCATATTCGGTCAGCATCGATTTCATTAATTCCTCGTACATGGGTTACTGTTTGATTGGCGATGGTGAATGGTGAATGTTCAATTCTGAATTATTACCAATCTGTTTTAATATTCAATATTGGTTGGTTATCAGTAAACAAACAATTGTCGAAATATTGCTGCGCTTTTTATATTAATTATTGAAATTTAAGATTGACTATTCCACTATTTTTTTCTAACAAAAAAAGAAAGACGGCAGCTATCAGTGCCTGTTCACGGCTTAACCATATACCACAACCCCTAACCTGGAGCTACCGTAATTCCAATAACCGTTTTAATCAATGGATTCTCTGCATCTGTTATTAGGGCGCTGTAATGCCCTGGTTTACACCCTTTTGGCAGTTTTATCTGGATAGCAATTTCTTTTTCTTCACCGGGTTTTAAAATAAAGGAAGAAGGCTTTAACTGGATACAGCGGGAATCAATTTTTTGTTTTACCGGTCCTGCAAGATCTGTTTTTTGCAATTGTATTTTTACAGGCTGGGTAGCTTTGTCATCCCCGAGCAACATATACAGCATCGTTGTTTGTCCCGCTTTTGATGGCTCATCGCTTTCAATTACCGGAACAATGTTCTCCCGCTTTTTTTCACTGCCAGCAGGTGCTGCCTTATTTACATTGCCGGTTTCTTTTGTAATGGTGGTCGGGAGCAGGCCAAGTTGTTTTGTGATGGCAGTAAACGCGTCCATAAAAAGATCCACTGCTTCATGTGTGTCTCTGCGGATACGGTTCATCAGGTCTTCAGGATTGTCGCGGATATCTTCTACATCTATTACTTTTTTTTCAATCTTCTTAGCAGCTAAAATACCGGCTGCAATTTCTTCTTCCAGCACATTTACTGCAGAACTTAATACCCGTTGGGCATTAGACAGCATATTATTGGGATTCAACACATTAAACAAATCATCTGTAAGCATTGTCCCTTTCTGCTGATTTTTTTCAGCCCCGTTTGCCTTTGCTGCCATTTGTTTTTTTGGATTGTTTTTCGTTTACGGTAAGATCAATTGAAAAAAAAGTTGGCTCAAAGCCCCTCACCTGCACATGGCTGATATACAAGCCGGGTAAGGTGCCCGGCGGGATACTGATGTCAATCATCACGGTGTGGGAAGCTGCCGGTTGCAATACAAAAGCCTGTGGAGTAAAATTTGTTTTGAAAGAATGACGAACGGAAAAATCATGCTGCAATATATAATCTGTATTAACAAGGGTACAGGTTACCGGTTGTTCTTTTACATTGTCGATTAAAAATTGCAGGCGGGCTTTTGTACCGGCATCAGCGGTACCCTTCAGCGTAAAAGCCGGCACAGGCTCTGTGGTTTCGGTATTTGAATTGGTGCTGCCTGTTGCTTTTGAAGTACCTGCCTGCTTTGCCAGTGATATACCCAGGTCAATTACATTTTTCAAATGCTGGATATTTAATTTTGTGTAGGCATTGAATACATCCGTGATCAGTTCTGGCTGAAACAGATTGATGGGCTCTTTATTGGCAGTTTTATTACTGAGTTGTTTTACCAGCCGGGTACCTTCGCTCATAAAAATTTTGTTGGCTTCTATCGACTTGGTTACAAGCTCCTCTATATCTTTAGAAAAAGATGATTTTTCTTCACTCATATCGCCTTATTTTATTGTTATCCCTGGTTAGACAGTATGTTTGTTTGCAGCCGGTTGCTTGCTGGTTCGCAATAATAATGACTTTGCCATCCCTGCCAGCGCAGGCGGTATTTTTTTTCATCCTTCGGTTCTGCCACCGTTGCATTGCAGTCATCCATGGTAAGTGTAAAGCAAATATTTTGATTGACATCTTTTTCCCGCAAAACGATCTCGGTAGTATATACGGCTCCGTTGGTAAAATTTCCCAGGTCAATCTGCATTAAAACCCTTTCGCTGCGGCCCGGCTCCAGTGTTACTGATTGCTTACTTAACTGTGGCTGCGAAGGGGCCACCTGGCCATCTTCATTCTTTAATTCCCGAACCCCGATGCGCCAGGTTTTTGCGTGGCTGCAGGTATTCTTTACTACAAAAGGAACTACGATGCGTTCACCCTGCATGGCACAGCGGTGAATGCTGGCGATACAGTGCGGTGGGCAGGATGGTTCAGGTGGGCAACAGTTATCACACTGGCTTTTTAACCGGGGAATTTTTATTGCAGGCAATCCTCCTTCCTGCACCGATTTGTTAATGGATGATAAATTGCTCACCATCCCTTCCATCAGTGGTTTCATGGAACCCAGCGAAAGATTGGCCATTTGCTGGATGCTGTCTGTAAGCACCTGCTGGATACTGGCACCTGTTTGTTTGTTTTCCATCACGATTATGTTTTAATTTTTTACGTTGTGCGATTTTATAACAAACGCAATATCCTTATCCCAGAAACGCACATTGCCACTGTAATCCTTTCTTGGATCGGAGTTGCGTGGCATGTTAATACTCATGTGAACAATGAGGCTCTGCCCGGGTGCGACCACCGTACCAATTTCTTCCACTTTAGCACCCGCCCAGTCTGGCAGCGTGTTCTGAATATTTTTTGTTATTTCATCCAGCACCGGCATATAGCCTTCTGCGCCTTTGCTTCTGAATCCAAACCCAAATGCCCTGCACAGCATATCCATATCCAGTGCAGCCACATGTTTTACTTCCGGCACTTCAAAAGGTACATTGCCCAGGTTGGTAAGGCTGAATGTTGCCGTATGCGTATTTCCGGGATTGGTATCCTGGAAGGTAAAATTTACAGGATAGATATCAATCTCAATATTTGATTGCACGATCATTTTTACCCGCCGCTGCTGGCCGCCTACTAACAGGGAACTTTCGTAAATACCGGGTGCTGTTTGAGGACTGAGACGGTGCGACAGGCTTTCCATTTTTTTTTCACCGGGCCTTAGTTTGCAGGAAAGGCGCAACTGTGGCGCATCACCCATGGCCCCATCTTTACTTTCATCATTAATAAGGGGCAATGTTTTTATCCTTAATGAATCATCATTGTTGTTACTTAAAAAAATATGGCCTCTCAAATCGCCCGGCGGACCGTTCAGGATTATTTCTTCATCACCAACATTGAGTTTTTCGTGGAAAGCTTCTGATGTAACGATGAACATAATTGTAAGTTTATTGATTTACGCCGGCACCGGTATTGGGTGCGCCAGTGGGGTCATTTGTACTTGTGCCGCCGGGGAAAGGCCGGGTATCCGGTTCACAGCAATCTGTTTCGCAGCGTTCAGCGGCATTGGGCACATAAGGTTCTGTAATGATCTGGCCTTCGCCACTCATGCAAACACTAAACAGCTCCATTCCAAAAAGTTTAAAACACATGTTGGAATAATTGGGCAGGCGTACCCGTACCTTCTGCATATCTTTTATATCCTGCAGGGTAAACCGGGGAAGGTTGAGTATTTCAATCTTACTGTCTGTAGCTACCGGGGCACTGGAATCACCGGTGAGTTTTAATACGTTATCTGTTTTTAGTTCGCCACTCACCCTTGTTTCAAGGCTTCCGGAATGAACCGCTCCAAATGATCCGGACATCCGGGTATCCAAACCACCATTAATGGTGGCGTCAACATCAAAAGGAGTTTCGGGCCTTAACCGGTGAGTGTACGTGGTAGGAATGCTTGGGACGCTCATGGTAGTAACTGTTTAATTTGGAGTTGTTAAGATAAAAGGTTTTGTAATTGGTTGTAATACATTTTCGTGGATATTTATCAACATCATTAAAAAATATAAAAAAAGACTGAAGATAAAATACCCGGGCGATTAGTACTATAAGGGCGTGAAGAAGTATTGGCTGCAGTATTCTGCCAACATTATTGAAAAGCTGTTTTACTGAATCAGTTTAGCTACCTTGGAACGGAGTGGTATTGGCTATTTCAAGAATCTGGTTATCGGTGCAATCATCCACTTTAAAGGTAATCAATGCACTGCCCATAGGAATCTGCAGCTCGTAATCGTTTTTATCGGCCGTATTTCCTTTATAGCCCTGTACTTTAGCTTTGTTTGTTTTGCCATCGTTCACCTTGCCGCTTATTTTGGAGGTACTCAGTATGAAACAGGCTGTTTACACATTCTCTATTTAAAACAAAGCATGCTCTTTTTCATGGCAACGGCTTTTCCTTTGGTAACCGCTGATTTAACACACAAAAAGCAATCAAAAAAATCGTTTATTTACATTTTATACTATTTAAACAAACAGCACCCAACTGGTTAAAAATTTATCTTCATGAGCTGGACAATTATTGCAGTTAGCATTTATATTGCGCTCCTCGCCCTGGTTTGCCTCCGCATTGTATTTGAAACCCACAACACCAGTAAAACCCTAGCCTATTTATTGTTGTGCCTGTTTATTCCTGTAATCGGGATAATTTTTTATCTAACGTTCGGTATCAATTATTGGCGCAAAAAAAGGTACCATAAAAAATCGGCTTCCGATACGAAACTCCTGCAACAACTCAAAAAAAACATTCAGCAGTACACAGCGGTAGGTATATACAACCGAGATGTTACACTAAAGCAAAATGTGGAACTGGCAGCCATGCTGCTAAAAGACCTCGACAGCCCGCTCACCAGCAGTAACCAGGCAACACTGCTGTTAAATGGCGAAGAAAAATTTACCAACCTGTTGGAGGCCATTCGCAAAGCCAGGCATCATATCCACCTGGAATATTACATCTATGAACATGACCATATCGGCACCCAAATTATTGAACTGCTGATAGAAAAAGCCAGCGAAGGAGTAGCCGTGAGGTTTATTTATGATGATTTTGGCAGCCCCGGAATTAAAAGAAAAACAGAAAAAGAAATGCAGGATGCAGGGATAGAAATTTACCCTTTTCATAAAGTGCGCTTTTATTTACTGGCTAACCGCATTAACTACCGCAACCACCGAAAAATTGTGGTAATTGACGGATGCACAGGATTTGTTGGTGGTATCAATGTGAGTGATAAATATATTAATGACGGAACAAAAAAACTTTTTTGGCGGGATATGCACCTGAGACTGGATGGCCCGTCGGTGTATTACCTGCAATACCTTTTCATCAGCGACTGGAATTTTTGCTGTAACACGTCTTTTGGAGATGCAGGTCCGTATTTTCCGGTGATACAAAAGGGCAGTCATGACAGTTATGTACAAATATCGGCCAGTGGCCCAGACTCAGTACAGCCGTCAGTTTTATATACCATATTGCAGGCCATTTACCTGGCGAAAGAAGAAATACTGATTACCACACCCTATTTTATTCCCGGCAACAGTATCCTTGATGCACTGAGAATTGCAGCACTCAGCGGATTAAAAGTAAAACTGCTGGTTCCGGGTGTCTGTGATTCTAAAATAGTGAATGCCGCCTCCAAAAGTAATTACAATGACCTGCTGCTGGCAGGGGTAGAAATATACCTGTATGAAAAAGGGTTTGTACATGCCAAAACACTGGTTACAGACAGTAAACTATTTTTAGTGGGCACCGCCAATATGGATTACCGCAGTTTTGAATTAAACTTTGAAGTAAATGCGGTGGTATATGATGCGGCCCTTGCAAAAAAAATGCGTGCCATCTTTTTTCATGATCTGGACGATGCCACAAAAATTGATGTGGAAACATGGCTGAACAGGAAGTGGTACACACAGCTTCCTGAAAAAATTTGCCGGTTATTTTCGCCTGTTTTATAAACTTATTTTTAATTCCCCTGCTCCCAGTTATGGAAGAAATGTACTGAAATTAGCCGGTGGTTAGTTCTTCTTCTCCATTTCTCGGGTACCCCTGGTCCTGGTAAAATTTTTCATCAAAACTATCATTGCAGGGCTTGCCGTATTTCAGGATAATATATGCCAGGTACATCACCAAAAATGGCGACAGAAAAAACATGAAAATAATTACTTTTTCATTCATGCCAGTTAGTATTGCCAACTGGAAAAATACAGCATACGCAGTAATGAGTATTATTACAAATGGTTCTTTTTTCATGGTATATTTTTTTATAAATTATCAGGGTCCTCAACAAAAAATACCACCAATTTGTTGCCAAAATGCTCCTGCCAATTTAAAAAATATTTAGCTGGGTCATTCATCTGCCCAAATTTTGTGGCAGAATATCTATCTCTAAACAAAATATTAATAAATAATCCACCAACAAAACTTTTAGCCTGCATTTTACCCGTAATTGATTGGCTTTTTCTATAACAGCCTGAATTGCCCTTGCGCAACAACACCAGTGATGGAGCATGTTGCATCCTGCTTTGATTTATTTAGCGGGATCACCCGTTGCAAGTGGGATTTTTTTTTATTAACTTTCAGTTGCAATTCAACTATCCCCTGGAACAAACCCACCGCTTACTGCAAAATTGCATCTACTCCGAAATTGCGTCTGTTGTCTTTTTATTGACCATACAATTGATAAATTTTTAATCAGTAGATATGATTCCCCGGAAAGTTCCAGCACAAAAAAATGTTCCTGCAGCCACTTATTTACTAATCGCCATTGTAAGCCTGGTTGCGGCAGTTGGTATCGGCTACTATTATTTTCATTACATGAGACCCGGCGGCACAGAAAAAATGGATGACCGTGTTTTTTACCTGGTGCTGATACTTTTTGGCATGTCGGCCAGTGCATTGGTATTCGGTATCATGAACTCGTACGCCAGCCTCAAAGGCGTCGAGGCCAATGTGAGTTATAAGTTTACGGGGCCGGTGGTAGGCGTGATACTAACGGTATTGGGTGGGTTTATGATACCTAAAGGATCAAGCGAACAGATGCTTACAGTGAGGGTATTCAATGAGGACAAGCATCCCATTAAAAGAGGCAGGGTCACTTTATCCTTTCCGCATTATCAACGGGAAGCTGATGTGAATGAAAAAGGTATGGTAGTGTTCCCCGAAATTCCTTACGACCAGTTGCGGAACAGGATCCTCATCAACGTAGTCAGCGATGGCTATGCCAGCATTACGGTAGATACGCTGCTTGCCGGTTTTGATCCGGTAAATCTTACCGTAGCCCAATCGAAGATCATGCAGGTTGCTGGTACAGTGAAAGATGCAGCCGAAAGGCCAATTAAAGACGTGGATATAACGGTTGACGGCACCCCCTTTTTTGCAAAGTCAATCAATGACGGAAGCTTCCGGATACCATTGCCTGATTATCATTTTGGCGACCGCATCAGCCTGGTAACATCGCATCCTGCGTATGAAGATAAAGTAAAAGAATTCACCATCGAATCTGGAGAAATAAATAAGATCGAATTTGTATTGAATCCTGTTCCTGTTAACAATGCTAAACAAAAAAGAAAATGAAAACACGTATTCTCTTTTCTGCCCTACTGAGTGTTTTGCTCAGTACAACCACTGCACAGGAGGTAATTATTAAAGGAACCCTCCGCTGCACTAACAATGTTGTCAGTTCCACCAAGGGGGCCGTGAATATCATTATTATCCCTTCCTTTAATCCCAAAGCTGCTGTGGCAACCACCACCTCACCAGAAGGTTTTTTCCAGATCAGCACGGGCTGGAATGCAAGTGACCTGCGGGATAAAAATGTGCCCCTCTACATCATTACCAAATGCCGCAACTGCAAAAATGTACAGCGGGTATTTATTTCCGAAGACCTGGATAAAAGGAATACCGATCCATCTAAAATGTATGTAACAGTAAAAGGCTGGAAGATGCTCGAGAATTGTAAAGACACCGAACTGCCGGATCTGCTTTCGGAGAAGCTGCTTGATTCTGCACACCGCCTCCCGGCAACAGATATCAGCGGAAAGGCGCCCGGAAGTGCGGCAATGGCACCCGTGTCTTTTATTAATTTGTTTGAAAAACTGGTTACCGCTGCAGTTACCGGAGCCAATGCCGGCTTTTTTAAGGCTGCTGTTATTTTACCCGGAAAAATAAAATTTGGCAGGTTTCTTCATACTTCTCCTCTAACCAATACCGACAATACCGGTTTTAATTTTGCTCCTTCCCGTAATCTTTCCGAAGCTGTTTTTTGGAATGCAGCGGCCATCGCCAACAGCAGTAAACCAAACAACATCAGCCTGCTGACAAACTTTAAAAACAATATTAAGTTATCAGGCTATCAGCAAATCACAAAAAAATTTTATTTAGGGCTGGGTGGTATCTATACTAAACAGGACCAATTCAGAAAAGTGCTGTACGATAATTTACTTGATGCTGTAAACCACCGGGAAAAATTACAGGAGTTTAGTGTTTTTTTAGCGCCGGTATATAAAATTAATAACAACATCAGCGTTGGGGTCACTGTTAAATCGATTTGGCAGCAATTCAATAATCCCAACCTGGTAGACCTGCAGGGGTATTTTGATGGGGGCACCTTAAAAACCTATAATTTCTTTGTTGATGATTCCATCAGAAAACAACATTTTGATGCAGATGTATCCCTCAATTATAAAATAACCAGTTTTATCCAGGCGGGAGTTTCTGTAATGAATGTTGCAGGTACTAAGTTGTATGCAGATATGTTTGTGGCTGATTCTGCTAATCAAACATATTGGAACCAGCGGGCGTATGGTGCCGGGCTTTGTTATAAAAGGGGCAGGCTCAATGTGGGAGTTGATGTACTACTTACCGACAGTGGTTTCTACGATGCGACCGCAGGAATAAACTTTGTACCGTTTAATAATGCCCTGATTTCGGGCGGGTACGCTTTTAAACAAAAAAGCTTTTCTGTTTCATTTAGATTAAAGCATTTTAAAATTGCTTATATTAATGACAATAACCTGGTGATCAACGAAACTAAGATTGGAAAAAATAAAGTATTTGACGGTAATATCTACTCAGGATTTGTGATTGATTTTTGATAGTTACTCATGCGCTTGAAACAAAAATGATGTGTGGCGAAATGACGTTGCCACAATAAATACGGTGGAAAAAAAATCTATTTGACTTAATTTGTATTTACATTACAAAAAGCAGATATTCGTAATACTTTTTTCAGCAATGATTTCTAACCAATTTCTTCACCAATGTAAATTCAGCATTCATGAAAAAAATCATCTCCATCTTTCTTGCCTCCTGTTGTTTTCTTTCAGCCGTTGCGCAATACCAATATCCTCCATCTAAAACAGTTGACAGCAGTGATACTTATTTTGGTGTTACTTATAAAGACCCTTACCGCTGGCTTGAGTACATTGAACAACCCGGAGTGGAAACATGGTTTAAACAGCAGGCAGCGTTTTCCAATACTATTCTGAATAACATCAATGGACGGGATGAACTGATAGCTGAATGGAAACAGCTCGACAAATTACAACCACCCAGGATCCACTCTGTGAGTTATCAAAACGGACGGATATTTTACCGCAAAACCATGCCCGGCGAAAACATAGGCAAATTGTATTTCAGGGCGGGTTTTAATGGAAAAGAAACACTGCTCTTTGATCCAAAATCCTACATGCCCGGCAAAACACTTACCATGAGTTCAGCAATACCCAGCTATGATGGGAAAAAAATAGCCATTGCTTATTCTGAACAGGGTGCAGAAGTAGATGTAATTAAAGTGATGGATGTGGATACCCGGAAATTTTTAAAAGATTCGCTTTACCCTGCTGCAGGTATCAGTAGCTGGACGTTTGATAACAAAGGCCTGCTATATATGTGGATACAATCAGCCGATAATAAAGACCCGAAGTCGCGGCTGAACCCGAAAACAAAATTACACCTGGTAGGCAATGATCAAAGCAATGATGTTGATTTTTTCAGCACTGGCAGCTACCCGGAGATGAACATTGACCCCAGTGCCTATCCATACGCCTATTTATCCGAAGATTCAAAGCAGTATATCTTCTCCGGTGTGGGAACGGTACAGCAAGAAATAGAATCCTTTTACGCACCGGCAGACCAGCTCAATGCTAAAAAAATAGCATGGAAGCCACTATCCAAAACATCTGATAAACTGGTACGGGGACTGGCTGCAATTGGAGATGATGCGTTTGCCATCACCCATAACAATGCGAAAAATTATAAACTCATCGCTACCAATATGAAACATCCGGACTGGCTCAATGCTGCAACGATTGTTGCTGAAAAGCCGGACCAGACAATTGAGTATTTTATCTACTGCAAAGATTACCTGCTGATTGTGCACAGCGACGGTATCAACAGTCACCTGAGTAAATATAGTTTCAAAACAAAAACTACCTCGGCTGTAAAACTTCCTTATTCCGGAACGATTGGCATTTATTGTATCAATCCCAAAACGAATCAATGTAACCTTGGTATCACCTCCTGGAACAGGCCGTATACAGAATATAATTTTGATGCTTTAACGAATGTCCTCACCCCACACAGTTTTAACAAGCCGCCTGTTTATCCGGCTGCTTATAAAGATCTGCAGGTGGAAGAAGTGCAGGTAAAAGGACATGATGACGAAATGATCCCATTGTCGATTATTTATAAAAAAGGAATTAAGCTGGATGGCTCCAATCCCTGTCTGCTGGATGGCTATGGAGCTTATGGCAGCAGTGCTACTCCCTATTTTAGTGTACGTGAAAATTCTCTTGCTGTAAAAGGAGCAGTGATAGCCATACCCCATGTTCGTGGAGGCAGCGAGAAAGGAGAGCAATGGTATAAGGCGGGATACAAAACCACCAAACCAAATACCTGGAAAGACTTTATCAGTTGTGCAGAATACCTGGTGGAAAAAGGCTATACCTCCAAAGAAAAACTGGCTGGCACCGGCACCAGTGCAGGAGGTATAATGATCAGCCGGGCCATTACTGATCGGCCCGACCTGTTTGCTGCTGCCATCTGCAACGTAGGTTGTGCCAATGCGATGCGGCTTGAATTTGGCGCAAATGGACCTGTAAATATCCCGGAATTTGGTACCGTAAAAGACAGTATCGAATGCAAAGCCCTGTATGAGATGGATGGTATGCAGCACGTGGTGAAAGGAACTAATTATCCTGCGGTGCTTTGCGTGGCTGGCTGGAACGACCCAAGGGTAATTGCATGGCAGCCAGGCAAGTTTGCTGCTGCGGTACAACATGCAACTACTTCAGGCAAGCCGGTACTGATGAAAGTGAACTATGACAACGGGCATTTTACAGAAGATAAAAATGTAACCTTTGCCAACTTTGCCGATCAGTATGCGTTCGTGATGTGGCAATGCGGGCATCCTGCTTTTCAGCTAAAAAAGTAAAACGCATGCCTGTTTTTTCCTGGAATCAAGTGCCATATAAAATCACCACGGCTTGTAACGTAACATTTTTTGCACCGGTTAAGCTGTTGCAGTAAATTTGATACATGAAACATCGTAATTACTGTATAGCTATTTTATTTCTAACAGTAATTACGCATGGTGCCTGGTGCCAGGTGATTCCGTCTTTCCGCAGCACCGACTGGACAAAGGCCGGATATCGTGGGGCAATACCAGTTTATCCTGTTGTAAAAAATATAACTGACTATGGTGGTTCCGGCGATGGTTTCACATTGAACGATGCTGCGTTACAAAATGCGATTACCAGTTTAAATAATCAAAATGGCATCATCTATTTTCCTGCAGGCAACTATGTTTTCAACGCGGCCATCAACCTGGGAGATAGTATTGTGCTGAAAGGTGAAGGAGCCACGAATACCATCCTGCGATTTAACCTGTCTGGTTCGGGCAACTTAATATCTATTGCAGGCGCTGGATCCAGCACGGTTGCTAATGTCAGCTCCCCCGCCTTTAAAGAATCCTCCTCGGTAGTGGTAGATGATGCATCTTTATTCGGGGTGAACGACCATATAAAAATTTACCAAAATGATGCAGCCCTTGTGAATGATATCTGGGCATTGGAATCCGTGGGCCAGGTAGTTCGCATTGACAGCATTACCGGCAACCGTATTTATTTTTCCAATGCATTACGCAGAAATTATTTGCTGGCGGATGCTCCAAAAATACGCAGGCTTGAAATGAGCACCGGTGTTGGCATTGAGTGTTTAACCATAAAAAGACTGGACTCCTCGGCACAGCAAACAGCCAATATTTTTTTATCCTATGCAGCCAACTGCTGGGTAACCGGTATTGAAAGTGACAGTTGCAATTTTGCACATATCCAAATTGGCAACAGCACCAATATCGAAATAAGCGACAGTTATTTCCATGGATCTTTTGGATATGGTGGCGGTGGACAGGGCTATGGAGTTGCCTGTGAATATACTTCCGGCGATTGCTTAATAGAAAATAATATTTTTAAACACCTGAGGCATTCGATGCTGGTACAGTCGGGTGCCAATGGAAATGTTTTTGATTATAACTATTCCCTCGAGCCTTTTAAAACAGATACCATACCGTATGATTTTTCAGGCGATATTGTGATACATGGAAATTATCCTTACCTGAATTTATTTGAAGGCAATATTGTTCAGAATATCGTTATTGACGCATCGCATGGAATCAATGGCCCTTATAATACGTTGTTTAGAAACAGGGCGGCTTCGTACGGAATATTTATAAGCCCGGGTGCCGGCGACAGCAGTAATATAGTTGGAAATGAAATAACCGGAACAGGATTTTATAAAGGAAATTATTACCTGCAGGGAAACGGGAACCTGGAATATGGAAATAATAAAAATGACAGTATCATTCCGGCAGGCAGTACCGTACTCACCGAAAAATCTTATATCTATAACACGATGCCGGCCTTTTGGAATATTCCATCTTTGTGGCCATCCGTTGGGATACCCATTATCGTAAGTACGGGAACTAATCCCGCAAAAGAAAGGTTTTCAGGCGGAATGAATATAAGTTTTTGTATACCCCCTGTACCGGTTATCTATGCATTTACAGGCAACGGCAACTGGACTGCCGCTGCCAACTGGAGCAATGACCTGCAGCCCCCGGCTGTGCTTTCTGCCGGAAGTGAAATTATCATTGACCCTCCTGGAAATACTCAATGCGTTTTAAATATTCCCTACACCGTCACCAGGAATGCAACCTTAACAGTAAAGCCCGGAAAGCGTTTTATTGTACAGCAAAACCTTACAATATTGAAATGATTGTGGTAAACTTTTTCACCAGAAGATATTGCTGCAGTGAATAAAAAAATTATAACCGGCGCAGATACCTGAAGCAGGGAAAATTTTACCAATAAAAAAAATTAATGACGTTCGCAGGCACCAATATCATGTGCTCCGTTAAATGGTATAGTAGCTTTTTTAAAATCAGAATCTATCGGATTTGAAATGCACCCATTTAAACAGGCAGTAAACAGATTTTCACTAATTTCCTTTACAACCGCATCGTATCAGCCTGCCAGTTTTGTATGGCTCTTTTTATTTCATCACCACTGATATTTTCTTTTAATGCCCGGTCGAGCAAAACGGCAAATTCATTATCATCTGCAAACCGCAGGGCAGCAATTTGAGAGAAGGAAAGTTTTTCCTCAACGCTTTGAGAACGTTCTCCGGTAAGCTCAAAATACCGCAGGCGAAATTCCAGTCTTACAATCCTGTCCTGGTTGCCCAAAGCGTAATGCTGCCGGAGCATTACAGCAAGGAAAAGAATGCAGAAAGAGGACACCCCGAATAGTAACCATTCCAGTTGATGTGCATCATCATGAATGGCATTTCGCACAGCCACCCCAATTAATAACATCATAAGTGGCAGGAAGATAAAATGGTGGAGAAAGTAATAGCGTTTATGATGCTTATAGTTTTGCTTTTTCATAATAGTACCGGTGCAAAAAATGCACCAGCAACACAAGTAACAAATATGATTGGGGAAACGCCGGCGGGATATCAGTAAAAAAATACAACCCCGTCAAATGACGGGCTTTACAATGGACCCGGTTAAGACTAATTGCCTGCTACAATTTTCTTAAAGATTAAGTGCCCGTTCTTATTAATTTTTTTATCCCGATAGGTGTATCATTCTGTTCGTTGATCGGCATCCCTGCCAAACGGCCTTATCAATTTTTGCATCAGCCAGGGTAACCTATACAGTCCCTTCTTTCGTTGTGTTACAAAGTTTCCATTTCAGAACGGGTTACGTAATGGCCTGCAGGCAACGGTGAATAAAACAATAGCTGCAAAATAAAGCAGCTATTATTCAATAACAGGATTTCACTTTTACAATGTCCTGTATAAAATCATTATTGCCAGGCCTGCTTCGTTTCCTTTACCGAACCTGCGACATTGGTTGCTTTTTCCGCAAGATTACTTAACTGATTGCTCCCTTTCTCTACCAGCTCCCCGGCATCTCCGGCGATATTTTTCAATGAATCAGTAATGCTGCCCAACGCATCTGACAGCATTCTCCGTGATTTTGGAATCAATATCAGGGCAACGATTACGCCAATGGCAATTCCTGCAACTAATTTTTCAGACTTCATAATTATTTGTTTTAATAAGTGAAAAAATACCGGACCATAAAAGCCCTGCTTATTATAATAAAACATTGTGCCGAAAAAATTTTCATTGCGTTAGCTTTTGTGGTGAGGAAATTCCTCTACTACAGCACCAGCTTTTGAGGAAATTTCTATCTGCCATAAACGAAGAGAATCAATATTATAACGTGCAGTACTCACATTCAGAGAGTATTGTATGTAAAAAAGGTTATTCGGGGGCCACACATTTCTGATTCGCCCCATATACTAAAAATGCAGTCACTGTGAAAAAAGGAAGACCGGAACTGATTGCTTTCAAAGGAGGGCTAGCGTATATCGCTTTCTGTGGGAATAGGCAAATTAATGTGCAGTTGATTAAAGTAATGTTCCTTCACCGAATGGTAAAACCAGGTAACGTCAGCGATATTGGCATGGCCGTGAATATCAGCTAATTTAAAAATGAGCAGGTAAAACAAACCAGCACCAGTAAGTGTATGAATTTTATTATTGATATAATTCCAGCGTTCATTGAGGGGGGTATCTCCAGTGGCCAAATACTCCCGGAACAACCCGTAAGACATATCGTGCAATTCTACAGCCCGGTAAATACGGGTTCGCTTTTCAGGCAGGTGCGACAACTCAGCTCCAATAATTTCCATGGCGGCTAAAAGGCCAACCAATCCATGCCGTTTATGAGCAGGCTTGCCGGTCAATGGGTGAGGCATCACAAGGGATTTATCTTCCTGCGGTTTTCCAATATCATGTAACAACGCTACCATTTTCAGCTCTTCTTTTACCTCTTCTTTCTGAAGTTGCAGTTGCGGAAGCAACGCAAACATATTACCATAAAAACCAGTGGCAGGCTGGTTGAAAATAGATTCAATATTTTCATGTACCGCTAATAGATGGTGGGTAAGCATAACACCGCTGGAATTGCTGTGGTGGTTATCCACTGCATGCGAAGCCGCCACCCACCAACTGGACTCCCTGATCTTTTTTTCTAAATATTCGGAATTAAACATAGCCGTTTGAACTGCAAACAAAATAAACTTTGATGATAGTACAACAGGTTGTAAAGAAAGATTAAATAAAAATATTTTCTTTCCGGAACGGCAGCAGAAAGCCGCTGCTTGAATTTATTCAATAACAGGTTGATATCGTACACTCAAAGCGTTTTTCCTTCCTTTTCTTTTTTTGATGCGCTCAACGGTATTTATGCAAACGCTGGTGTTTTGCTATATGGCACACTTTAATAATTCGTTTAATTATTTGAAGGTTTTATTTGGCATAATAATAGAATCAAAGCACCTAAACAAAATACTATGGATATCATCATTCAGTCACCGGGATTTAACGCAGGAGCTTCATTGGAAAGTTTTATAAGGGAAAAATTGGAGACGTTAAAAGGCGACCGTATTATAAGAGCAAATGTTATGCTGTACCTGGGACCAGCAGGCAATCCCAAAAACCAATATTGCGAAATACGGCTGGAAGTACCCGGCAACGATCATTTTGTTAAAAAGAACAGCGGGCATTTTGAAACATCTGTGTCTGAATGTGTGGAAATTTTGTCTCAAATGATCCGGCAGTCGAAAGATAAACACACAAACGGCAGGCAGGCTGATGCAGTGTTGATCCAGGATGCATTGCTAAACAGTGGAGAAGACAATGATGACACAGAACGGGAAGATGCGGTTCGTTAGAGGCAGTTTTTATGACGTAAAATGAGCAGGGTTGAGAAACAATAACATGGGAATCCGAGTTTACACAAATCCCCCTGCCATCGCACAAAGCTGTTGCAATGAAATACAAATGCTGGTAAACAAAAAAATCTTTCCTAAACAGTTGATAAGGAGAACATAATTTGTTCGAATACTTTTGCAGTTAATCCAATGTGGCGGATGGCTTCTTGTGTAAATAGTTAGTTGAAATAAAAGTAAATTGCATCTCCATCAAAAAAACCGGCGTCGCTAATCATGAAAAGCATTCTTTCAATCCCTGTATTTATGGTTATTTCATTGCTGTCATCTGCCCAAACCAACATTTCGGTAGATTCAGTGAGTAAACATATCGGCGAAAAAGTTGTTGTTTGCAGTGAAGTTTATGGCGTGAAATCATTTGAAAAAGTAACCTTTATTAATGTAGGAGCTGCTTATCCCAATTCACCTTTAACCCTTGTGATTTTTGCCAAAGATCTGGTCAACTTCAGTGATTCGCCTGAAAAATTATATGGTAACAAAGCGATCTGTGTTACCGGCATATTAAAGGCATTTAAAGGAAAAACAGAAATAGCGGTTACTAAACCCGACGAAATTACGGTACAGTGAACCCTTCCCCACTGCGCAGTTGAATAAATAAATACAGGAACCAGCCCGCAAAAGTAAACTGCGGTCAGGCAGCAACGCGTTGCAAAATTAGTTTGCAGGGAATCGACGAAGTGATTCTAACATTATGTTTTTTATAAAGGGGAATTGCCAGGAAGTCGCCTGCCGCCAGGTGATAAACCTTACTTTCGATGGTTATATCACAAGTACCTTCCAGTATCAGAAATTTTTCCAGTTCATCGTCATGTATTTCTTCCGGGGCACCAGCTTGTATCCATACGATAGCAGTGGTTACGGCGGGGCTATAACCAATAATTTTTGCATAAATGTCTTTAAAATCAACTGGCAGGCAAATGTCCGGGAGGTTGATCCATTCAGTATAATCAGCAACGGCAGAACGCTCATTAAGCAGGGGTGGAAAGCTTGGTTGTTCGCCATTTGTCAACCTTTCAGTGTAGTCCATCATCGCCATTAAGAAAGGCTTGATCGTTGGGTCGGTAGCAATTGCCTGCTGCTTTCCATATCCTTCCAGGGCGATACCAATATTATCCATCTCGTGGCGGACCGCTGCATGTAAAGAAGCCATTTTCTCCACTTCTTTATTTTCTTCCGCACTGGTAACACCCAAAACATACAGCTCCAGTATCCCGGAAGCGATGTATTCTTCAATGTTATCCATGCTGTTCTGTTCCATATTTATTTAAAAAATTAAACTGCACACCATATACGGTATTAGAGGAGAAAACGTTTTACACGGCTGTAAAATTATAATTTAAACTTTTAACTGCTGCATTTATTATTGCAGGAAAGAATCTCTTTTCCATTTGCAAGCGCATTTTATACCCGGTAGCTTAATTGAAAACTATTGGTATGGTCTTGAAATTACTGGGAATGAAAGATGAAAATCATAACCTTTCAGCTATACAAACTGCCAAGGCTAAAAAAAAAATTTGATCAAACCTTAGTAAAATAGAGATTGTGCTTGAATACTTCAGCCTTATTAATTATCAATTTGAATATGATAATCAGGCCAAATAAGGTAATAAGGTGAGCATCTTGAATCTGGTGATTTTTACTGAGGTTAAAAAGCTGCGTTTTAGCTAGTTGATTATTCTATTTTTGCAAAGTATAAACAAAATAAGATATGCCAATCCGGTCATTATTTTTTACCTCCCAAAAAGGTAGTAATCTTACTGCAGCACCGGTATATCCCAACACCCAAAAGCAGGCATTTCCGATAATAACAGCTTTCAAAAAAACGCTGTACAAAGCCACCCATTGGGAAACATGGCATTACCTGGCCAAATATATTCCCTTGTTCCCTGCCTGGTTATGGTATTGCCTCAAAGCCCGTTCGCTGTGGTTTTTTACTCCCAGTAACCCAACCATCACATTTGGTGGAATGGAAGGTGAGCGCAAAAAAGAAATGTATGATCAGTTACCTCCCGGCAGTTATCCACGAAGTATTTATATCTCCAATGATCTAAGTTTTGAAGCCGCAGCAGCATTAACAGCCCGTCATTTATTCGATTACCCTTTTGCGGTGAAACCCGATGTGGGCATGATGGGTTTTATGTTTCGCCGGATCGGCAATGCGGAGGAGTTTAAAAGATACCATGAAGCCATGCCGGTAGGTTATATCGTACAGCACCTGGTGCACTACCCGCTGGAAGTAAGCGTATTTTATTACCGGTTACCAAATGCACAAAAAGGTACGATCACCGGCTTTTTAAAAAAAGAATTCCTGGAAGTGGTGGGTGATGGACAATCTACTTTATGGCAACTGATGCTGAATTACCCCAGGGTAGATTTTCGCCTGGAGGAAATGAAACTAAAACATGCAGGCAGGTTAAACAACATCTTACCGCAAGGTGAAATATTTTGCCTTTGCCCCGCCCTTAACCTTAGCCGTGGCGGAAAGCTGGTAAGTCTTGCACATGAAAAAGATGAGCGGCTGTTAAAAATATTTGATGACCTGAGCCACTATACCCGGCACTTTTATTATGGCCGATACGATATTAAATGTGCTTCTGTAGAGGACCTTAAGAAAGGACAACATTTTTCCATACTGGAATACAACGGCTGCGGCGCAGAACCACATCATATTTATGGCAATGGCTACAACTTGCTGCAGGCATATAAAATTGTTCTGCAACACTGGGAAATGCTGTACCGCATTTCAAGATACAATCACCAGCATGGCTATCCGTATTGGGGCTACCGCAAAGGATTAAAATTTTTACAAACAGCCAAACAACATTTTAAAATGCTGAAGCAACTGGATGCAGGGTTTGAGTTGTGATGTATCAGCAAACCAAATATTTAGTGTGGCTTAAATGCAGGATTACCGCCCATTTTACTGCTGAAGATATAATACTTGCCATCATCATAATTTTTCCAGTAACGATGCCCTTCCAGGTCATAATAAAGCCGGCCATCTACCGCCTTCATTGCTGCACGGTCGTCAACAGTAATTATCTTAGGCACAGGTGTTTTCACCGCCTTTCTTATGGTTGCTTTTTTAGCTGCGGCCTTTTCCACTGCAGTTTCTGTAGCAGCAGGTGTGGTCGCTCCTTCCGTTTGTGGAATGTGTTTTTTACTGCATCCGCCGAGGAGTATGCACCCTGAAAAAAATAATATCAACGGGTATTTCATCTGTTTTTTCCTTCCCTACTTCAATTTTTTAACCAAAAACCAACAAGACGGTTTCTAAGTTTAAAATTTCCCGGATATCCCAGGCTGGGCAAATTTTTTCCCTGCATTTCCCAAAAAACATGTACGCTTTATCAGTAGTATTCACTCAAAAAACAGCCCTACCTTTATGTATGCTTTACAAAACTCTGGGAACTTCCGCTCTTTGTATTTCCGCTATTGGATTTGGGTGTATGTCACTTGCTATGGATGATAAAACTGCAAGTACCAGGGTAATTCACCGGGCGATGGAAAAAGGAATCAACTTTTTTGATACCGCCGATCTATACAATAAAGGACTCAACGAAATAATGTTGGGAAAGGCATTGGCAGCTAAACGCAATGATGTTATTATTGCAACCAAGGTTGGTAACCAGTGGCGCCCCGATGGCAGCGGCTGGGATTGGAACCCGACAAAAAAATATATTCTTGATGCTGTAGAAAAGAGCCTGCGGCGGTTACAGACAGACTACATAGACCTGTACCAGTTGCATGGCGGCACCAATGAAGACCCGATTGATGAAACCATCGGGGCTTTTGAGCTGCTGAAACAACAGGGCAAGATCCGATATTACGGCCTCTCCTCTATCCGGCCCAATGTGATCAGGGAATATGTAAAACGTGCTGCAATCAGCAGCGTGCTGCTGCAATACAGTGTGGCCGACAGAAGACCGGAAGAAACTATATTGCCGCTTTTGAAGGAACACAATATTGGCATACTTAGCCGTGGTGGCCTGGCACAGGGACTGCTGGTGAAAAAGCCCGCCAAACAATACCTGCAGCATACTGAAGAAGCGATTGCCAACGCTGCAAAATTGATGAATGAACTATCCACTCCTGAACGATCTGCGGCACAAACAGCACTCCGTTTTGTATTGCAGCAACCTGCTGTTACCAGTACCGTAGTGGGCATACGAAATGAAGAACAATTACAGGATGCAGTGAAGGCAGTAAGCGCTACTCCACTTACATCAACAGAAATGGAACATTTGAAAACTATATTGCCACCCGGATTTTATGAAGCAAACCGGTAAAATATATGGAGCTGGTCTTTTGTAAAAAATTCCCTTCATAGCCTCCTTCCTCTAAAATTAGCATTCCCACCTGTTGACAAATCATATTTATCAGCGTTTCAAAAAAATCACCATGGCTCCAATCAGCGTAAGTACGATCACGATCTTCCGGTAGTTATTATCTTTTATTACCGCCACAATTTTTAGTCCGGCGAAAAAACCTGCTGCTAATGCTGGCAGCAATACCAGGTCTGTAAGCAAACTGGATGCGTTGATATTTTTCCAGTAAAAAACCTGGAAGGGAAGTTTAAATAAGTTGATCACCAAAAACACCCATGCTGCCGTGCCGATAAAATCATTCTTGGGCATACGCATCGCCAAAAAATAAATGTTGGCAAATGCCCCTGCAAGGTTTCCTAACATGGTAGTAAAACCTGCCACCAGCCCGGTACTGGCAACAAATAATGGATGGCTGGGTATCGCAGTTGTTTTACGAAATTCCATCAGTATCATAATTACCACCGTTATAATAATAATGAACGCCATTACTTTTCTGAAAATAATTTCGTCCAGGTCTTTACCTGCATACACACCAATCAATATACCGGCTACCATCCAGGGAATTATCTTCCAGAAATGTTTCCATTGTGCATGACGGTTGTAATAGATTACTGCGCCGATATCTGCTACACACAGCAATGGCAATACTATGCCGGTAGACGCTTTGCCACCAAACACAATGGCCATGATGGTTACATTCAGCATGTCGATGCCTTTTAACCCGGCTTTGGCAAGCCCGAGTATAAATGCTGCGGCCATTATCAAAAGCCAGTTGCCAAAGCTATGGGTATGTAAAATCTCCATCATTTATTTATCAAATTTAAATAACGCCATTGTAAATACGACTGCCAAAATACACTGTTAAACCTTTGCTGAATGGAATACCCTTTTGCCAGGGGTTAGCGGTTATTATATTTCATCAAAAAATAAAACATCAGCTTTTTATTTTAAATTTGATAGCATGTAACCAAAACTAAGGCAATGCCCCTGATAAAAATGAGTAAGATAAAATTGGTGGCTATTGTATCACTTCTTTCAACAGCCATTTTCAACCAGCTTTTTGCACAGCAAAAAGAACAGGTGATTCACCAGTTAAACAACCTGCTGGTCAATACCGTAATGGAGGATTTGTTTACGCCCCCATCGCCAGCCGAATTTATGTTTATCCCAATATCGCTTTTTATGAATGTATAAGGCAAGATGACCATTCTCTTCCAACATTAGCCGGAAGACTGAACGGGCTTGAAAGCCTTCCAGCTTTACCGGAAAATAGTTCAGTTGATAATTTTATTGCGGCGGCAATTGCTTTTTCTTATACTGCACAGAGTTTAGTTGGATCATAATATAAAATTGAAAACTGGAGAAAAAGATTTACCGATTCATTGATGCTGTTACCAGATACGGTAGTCATCAAAAATTCCATTCAATACGGCCATACGGTTGCAGACAGCATTATCGCCTGGACAAAAAAAGACAATTATCTTAAGTCGAGGGGATTGATACGGTATGTTATAACCAATAAACCCGGCGACTGGCAACCCACCCCACTGGATTATACACAAGGAATGGAACCACACTGGAACAGCATCCGCCCGTTAACATTAACCTCGCCATCCCAGTTTGCACCAAAAGAAAAATTAGTTTACAGTATATCTAAAAAATCATTGTTCTATAAAACAATGATGGAAACGTATCGAATCGTTAAAAATTTGGATACCCTTAAAAAAGCCACTGCATTATATTGGGACGACAATCCAAATGTGTCTGAAAATATCGGCCACCTTAATTATTTCATCCATAAAATTTCTCCCGGCGGCCACTGGATAATGATTGCACAACAGGCCTGCATGAAAAAAAATGTACCCGTCACAAAATCATCACAGGTATATACACTTACCGCCATCGGCATTTTTGATGCCTTCATCAGTTGCTGGGACGAAAAATACCGCAGTAACCTGATTCGCCCCATCACCATTATCAACCGCCTTGTTGACCGCAACTGGGTGCCTTATCTTCAAACACCTCCTTTTCCCGAATTTACCAGCGGCCATTCCGCCCTTTCCAATTCTGCCGCTACCATACTCACGGCTTTGCTTGGTGATGATTTTGTTTTCACCGATAAAACAGAGATCCCTTTTGGGCAGGGTACAAGAACATTTAATTCCTTTTATGAAGCAGCTTTGCAATCCTCTACCAGCCGGGTATATGGCGGAATTCATTATCCGGAAACAGCCCGTATCAGTGTACTGCAGGGTAAAGCAATTGGAAAATATGTTTTACATATCTTATATCCTGAAGCAACCATTAAATAATCATTATGTCAATTCTTTTTCGTTGTTACCTGTTGATATTATCATGCTCACTTACTGCCAATGCCAACGCACAGGAAAAAAAATTTACATTGCTACCTGCTGCCAGTACCGGAATAAATTTCAGCAATGATATCGCTGAAGACACTTCCATGTTTTATTACCTGTACGAATATCTTTACCTGGGTGCCGGTGTAAGTATTGGCGATGTCAACAACGACGGCCTGCCGGATATTTATTTTTCATCTACCAGGGGCAGCAATAAACTGTTTCTTAACCTCGGCAATTTTAGGTTTAAAGATATTACAGCCTCAGCCGGTGTGGATGGAGGAAGCGGCATTAAAACCGGTGTAAACATGGTAGATATAAATGGAGATGGCTACCTGGATATTTTTGTTTGCAAGTCCGGGTACAAAGACCCTGCCCTGCGGAAAAAAATGCTGTACATCAATAACCATGATCTTACGTTTTCCGATAACGCCGCAACCTACGGGTTGGATGATGCCAGCTATACCATACAGGCATATTTTTTTGATTTTGATAATGATGGAGATAAGGATGTATATTTTTTAGATCACCCCATCAATTTCAGCAAATCAATGACCATCCCGGCAACCATGGTAAATGGCAGGATGGTATATGCTGAAGATACCAGCACAGTGTATGTCAGTGACCGGTTATATGAAAACAGGGGAACAAAATTTGTTGATATTACCAAACAGGCCGGGCTCATCAATCACGCCTTTGGTTTAAGTGCCTCGGTACATGATTTTAACGGCGATAGCTACCCCGATATATATGTGGCCAATGATTTTAATAAGCCTGATTTTTATACATCAATAATAAAAACGGTACTTTTTCAGATAAGCTGACACAGTATGTAAGCCATACCAGTTTTTCTTCTATGGGGTCGGATATAAATGATATCAACAACGACGGGCTGGAAGATCTTTTTGTTGCAGATATGGCCGTAGAAGAACCTGCAAGGCAAAAACAACTGTTTGCATTAAACCAAAACTATGATAAATTTCAGTTGCTGCTGAAGTTTAATTTATTTTATCAATATCCACGAAACAGTTTACAACTGAATAATACAGACGGTACATTCAGTGAAATAGCCAACCATGCCGGCGTTGCAGAAACAGACTGGAGCTGGGCGCCGCTGATTGCAGACTATGATAATGACGGATGGAAAGACATGTATATCACCAACGGATTAAAGCGGGACATTACCGATTGGGATTATAAAGTTTTCGTACTGGACTCGATCATGAACACCATGAATAAAGGGCAGACAGTTAATTTTAATAAATGGCTGCAGAGTATCCCATCAGTTAAAATAAAAAATTACCTGTTTCACAACAATGGCAGTTTGCACTTTGATAATTACACCAATACCTGGATGGATGAGCCACCTTCCTTTTCGAGTGGTGCTGCTTACGCTGACCTGGATAATGACGGCGACCTTGACCTGGTGGTAAACAATGTGGATGATGAAGCATTTGTATTTAAAAACAACAGCAGAGAAAATGATACTGCTTCAAACTATTTAAGGTTGCGCTTTTTAAAATCACCTGCGTCTTTAGATGAAGTGTATGGTGCTACCGTTAAATTAACCGATGCCAAAGGCCGGCTGCAAATACAGCACTATAATCCGCAACGTGGTTTTTTATCTACCATGGAGCATATACTGCATTTTGGTACCGGCAACCAAACAAGTGTTCCCCGTGTGGAAATAACATTCCCTTCGCTTAAAAAAATCATTTTAGAAAATGTAAAAGCAAACCAGGTAATAACTGTTTATGAAAAAGATGCAAGATTACCAGTACAAGAGAGCAAAGTAAAAAAACATACCTTATTTACTGATATTTCTAACCAGGGTAAACTGAAATATGCTCAAACCGAAAACGATTACATTGATTTTAAAAGAGAGCCTTTAATTCCTTACAAGTGCAGCCGCAAAGGCCCTTACTATGCCGCAGCCGATGTGAACGGCGATGGCAAACAGGATATTTATATTGGCGGTGCTGCCGGTATTGCAGGCCAATTAATGATACAAAATGCCAATGGTTCTTTTATAGAAAAAAAGCAACCGGCATTTGCCGTGGATAAAGCTTATGAAGATATGGGTGCCATATTTTTTGATGCCGATGGCGATAAAGATAACGACCTGTATGTAGTGAGTGGTGGCGCTGAGTTTGCAGCGGGAAGCATACGCTACCAGGACAGGTTGTATTTGAATGACGGGAAAGGGAATTTCTCCAAAGCTGTAAAAGGATTGCCAACAGAGGGTTTTAACGGCTCCTGTGCGGTAGCACTTGATTTTGATAATGATGGAGACCTTGACCTGTTTGTCGGAGGACATGTATTACCCGGTAAATTTCCCAGGCAGGATAACAATTTGCTGCTGCAAAATAACAAAGGTATTTTCACCAACGTAACCGACGATTTAGCCAAAGAACTGAATATGTCCGGAATTGTAAATTGTGCGGCATGGAGCGATGTAGATGGTGATGGAAAGAAAGAATTGATCCTTTCCGGGGAATGGATGCCGGTCATGGTTTTTAAAATGCAAAATGGCCTGTTTAAAAAGCAGGTGCAAACAGTAAGCTTTATTTCGCCGGTAACACAAAAGGATACCCTTATCAGCCTGGATGAATTCAGTGGCTGGTGGTACAGTTTAAAAACAGCAGATATTGATGGTGATGGCAGGCTGGATATTATTGTTGGCAACAGGGGAACCAATTCTTCTATCAAAGGAAATTATTACAGTCCCTGTACCGTGTATGCAAAAGATTTTGATGGTAATGGAAGTTACGATGCGGTGCTGGGTTATTATAACCAGGGCAAGTGTTTTCCACTCTTCAGCCGTGACCAATTGATCGACCAGATGCCTGCCATGAGAAAAAGGTTTATCCGTTACCGGGATTATTCCGGCAAAACACTGGACGAAATTTTTTCGGAAGAACAAAAAAAGGGAATGGATATTTTCAAAACTAATTTCTTTGAATCAGGCGTTTTGCTGAACAAAGGCGATGGTGCTTTCCGTTTTATTCCATTTCCCGAAAAAGCACAGCTTTCCACCATCAATGATTTACTGGTTGATGATTTTGATAAAGATGGCATACCCGATATTTTAGTTTGCGGCAACAGTAACGATGCTGCGGTGATGGTGGGCAATATTGATGCTTGCGCCATCCTGCTTTTAAAAGGAAATGGGAAGGGATCATTTACTGCTGTGCCCCATACAACTGATGGATTAAAAGTAAGGGGCGAAAGCCGTAAACTGATTTACCTGAAAGAAAATAATTTATTGGTCATTCTTAAAAACAGTGGGGCGGCGCAGACTTTTACAATAAATAAATAAAAGGCAGTTAGTTTTACCTGCGGCAGAAAATGGATGGTAAAATTAAATTGTGGCCTCTAGCATTCTTTTTTATTTAGATTTCCACCTGCATGAATTATCTTACAGGATAATAGCATGATGCGTTACTTATTGCTGTTTCCTTGTGCTTTCTTACGGCGTATCATCATTGCCTTAAAACCTTAGCTATATGATAGATAACAATACTTCGTACAAAGTAAAAGTGAATGAATTTGAGTTTGAATTCACAAAAGAACAACTGGACGCAGTTGACATCATTCAAAAATCTCCTGAAGAATTTAACCTGATAAAAGATCACCGTTCAGTGAATGCAAAACTGCTGGCATCAGACAGTACCGGTAAGAAAACAGCCATTGAAGTGCAGGGTGAAACTTTCGATGTGGAGATCAAAGATGAACTGGACCAGGTGCTTGAAAAAATGGGTTTTGGTTTGGCAATCAATAAGCATATTAAAGAAATAAAAGCACCCATGCCCGGGCTGGTACTGGAAATCGTTGTATCAGAAGGGCAGGAAGTGGCCGAAGGAGAAAAGATTTTAATCCTGGTTGCTATGAAGATGGAAAACAGTATTATGATTCATACCAGTGCAACCATTAAACGCATAGCAGTAACAGCCGGGCAGGCGGTGGAAAAAGGTCAGGTACTGGTAGAACTGGAATAATTGTTAGTGCTGTGTGATCAGTGATGAATAAATCTTACCATTAAAATTTTCAAATTATTATGAAAAAAATATTAGTAGCTAACAGGGGAGAAATTGCCTTGCGAATCATGCGGACCATTCATAAAATGGGCATTCAGTCTGTTGCTGTTTTTTCTGAAGCCGACAGAAATTCACCACATGTTTTATTTGCCAATGAGGCAGTTTGTTTAGGCCCTGCACCATCTAATCAATCCTATTTGAACGGCGATAAAATAATTGCCTTTTGTAAAGAGCTGGGCGTGGATGGCATTCACCCGGGCTATGGTTTCCTTAGTGAGAATGCAGACTTTGCTCAAAAAGTGGAAGACGCAGGCATCAACTTTATTGGGCCCAGCCCTCCCGCCATGCGTATCATGGGTTCAAAGCTGGCAGCAAAGGAATGTGTGAGCCACTACAATATTCCCATGGTGCCCGGTATAGACAAAGCCATTGAAGATGTGCCGCTGGCAATTGAGATCGCTAACAAGGTGGGTTATCCTGTTTTAATCAAAGCTTCCGCCGGTGGCGGAGGAAAAGGAATGAGGGTGGTGGAAAATGCCGGTGAAATGCAGGAACAAATGGAAAGGGCTATCAGCGAAGCAAAAGCTTCTTTTGGAGACGGGTCGGTCTTCATAGAAAAATATGTTACGTCTCCCCGCCACATAGAAGTACAGGTAGTAGCCGATAAATTCGGTAATATCGTTCACGGATTTGAAAGGGAATGCAGCATACAACGCAGGCACCAAAAGGTAGTGGAAGAAACGCCCTCCTGCATCATCACGCCGGAACTGCGAAATAAAATTGGCGATGCAGCCGTAATGGTTGCCAGGTCATGTAATTACACCAGCACCGGTACGGTTGAATTTTTAATGGATGATAAACTGGATTTTTATTTCCTTGAAATGAATACCCGGCTGCAGGTAGAACATGCAGTATCTGAAATGATCACCGGGCTGGACCTGGTGGAAGAACAGATCAAAATAGCCCGTGGTGAAAAATTAAGTTTTACGCAGGAAGATTTAAAACTAAACGGCCATGCTATTGAATTAAGGGTCTGTGCTGAAGATCCCCTGAATAATTTTTTACCTTCCATAGGTACCCTTACCAAATATGTAAAACCTGTGGGAGAAGGAATAAGAGTGGATGATGGATATGAAGAAGGGATGGATATCTCCATATACTACGATCCGATGATTGCCAAACTGGTAGTGCATGGAAAAACAAGAACAGAAGCCATTCAGAAAATGCTGCAGGCAATAAAGGAATATAAGATAGAAGGCGTTGCCACCACGCTGCCTTTCGGCACTTTTGTGTTTGAGCATGATGCTTTTTTCACCGGGAAATTTGATACCGGTTTTGTAAAAAAATATTACACCCCCGAGAAGATAAAAGAAAAACAAAAAGCCAATGCGGAAATAGCGGCCATGGTTGCACTAAAACACTGGATGAACCTGCAAAAAAATATTAATCCGGTTGAACACAAAACCACCAGTTGGAAACGCAGGCTGGCTTCCTAAAAATAAGGAACGAAAAATAAATAAGGAGGAATTAGAAAGTTAAAGATGTAGTTCACAGCTGAATAATTATTTTGTAGGTCAATAAAGATAGGCCGCAAACTCTTTGAAGGCCTCAGAAAAAAGGCCCGTCCGAACGGTAGGCCGGGTGAACGTTAAGAAAATTTGAATGGTTGGCGACTCTGTCCCGATATATCATCGGGATAAGAAATGAAATTGATGTTACAAATGTTTGGAATTGTAATTTGTTGGTAAGTCGTATAAATGCTTGGTCATATTCCAAAGCTTGAGCTAATTTCATTTTAGCCAAAAATTCAAATTTCGTAAGCCCTTCTTTTTTCTGAAGCCCCGTCCGAACTGCTGGCCGGGCGGGCTTGATCTTTTTTATTATTTTTTTGCATCAACCTGTCCCGAAAACATCGGGACGCAAAAAAGTAAATAGAGACTACCTAAGCAGGTCAAGCTGATGCGGTCTAAGTTTATTATTCTATTATTTTATTAAAAGCATTCACAATAAAAAAATTCCGATGAAATCAAAAGTTGAGGTATTAAGAGAAAAGATTGAAGAAGGAAAGTTAGGTGGCGGCATACAGCGAAATGAAACGCAGCACAAAAAAGGTAAACTGACTGCAAGGGAACGTATCAGCTTATTGATGGACCCGGGATCATTTGAAGAAATCGGCGCATTGGTACTTCACCGCACCAAAGATTTTGGAATGGAAGAGCAACAGTTTTATGGAGATGGTGTGGTTACCGGTTATGGCACTGTCAATGGCCGCCTGGTGTATGTTTTTGCCCAGGACTTTACAGTTTTTGGCGGCGCATTATCTGAAACACATGCAGAAAAAATTTGTAAGATAATGGACCTTGCTATGAAAGGAGGAGCTCCCATGATCGGTTTAAATGATTCCGGTGGCGCCAGGATACAGGAAGGGGTAAGATCACTGGGTGGATATGCCGATATTTTTTACCGCAATGTTTTGTCATCCGGAGTTATTCCGCAAATCTCTGCCATCATGGGCCCCTGTGCCGGTGGCGCTGTGTATTCACCTGCCATTACTGATTTTACGCTGATGGTGGAGAACACCAGTTATATGTTTGTTACCGGACCTAACGTTGTAAAAACAGTAACCAATGAAGAAGTGAGTTCTGAAGAGCTGGGGGGAGCATCTACCCATTCAACCAAATCCGGCGTAACCCATTTAACAGCTGCCAATGATATGGATTGTATTGTGCAGGTAAAAAAATTATTGAGTTACATGCCCCAAAACTGCGAAGATATTGTTCCAAAATTACCTTATACACTGGGAGATGAAACCAGGGACTGCCTGGAGAAAATCCTTCCTGAAAGCATGAATCAGCCTTATGATATCCGTGCAGTAGTGGATGGCATCTGTGACAGTGATTCTTTTTTTGAAGTACATAAAGACTATGCTCAAAATATCGTGGTGGGCTTTGCCAGGTTAGCCGGAAGAAGTATAGGTATCGTTGCCAATCAACCTATGAGCCTGGCGGGGGTACTGGATATCGATAGTTCAAAGAAGGGAGCAAGGTTTACCCGTTTTTGTGATTGTTTTAATATCCCTTTACTGGTGCTGGTAGATGTGCCTGGGTTTTTACCGGGCACCGACCAGGAATGGAATGGCATTATTACCAATGGCGCCAAACTGCTGTATGCACTAAGTGAAGCCACCGTACCCCGTGTTACTGTTATTACCCGAAAGGCCTATGGTGGTGCTTATGATGTAATGAATTCAAAACATATTGGTGCCGATATGAACTATGCATGGCCTACTGCAGAAATTGCGGTGATGGGAGCAAAAGGGGCCAGTGAAATTATTTTCAAAAAAGAAATTGCAGAAGCGGCCGACCCGGCAAAAAAACTGCTGGAAAAAGAAGCGGAATATGCTGAAAAATTTGCCACGCCTTACCTTGCTGCTGAAAGGGGCTTTATAGACGAAGTGATAGAGCCAAAAGAAACCCGTAAGAAATTGATAAAGGCTTATGCTATGCTGGAAAATAAAGTGGCTAAACGGCCGAGGAAAAAACATGGGAACATACCGTTGTAAATTTTATTATTATGAGTTACAATTTATCGGCTTTGGATGTAGTAAAGTTGTTCAATGTAAATAAAATATCACCACAACATGCATGGGAAAGGGCTGTTAAAATTCAATTTCCTGATTCACGGAGCAGTCGGGAAAAAGGTTGTCCCAAAAATATTTTTTTGGCGATATGTGAAGAGGGAAAGATCAAAAATATTCCTCCAGGAAAGTATACAATTTCAAAACTGAATAAACAATATGCGTTAAAAGCGATTGAAATTTTAGGTATTTATCATGGTAAAGAAATTACTCCTTCTGATTTGTGGCATAAAGTGCTAGAAGCTTTAAACGCAAATAATAATAAGTCGCATAATAGCCAGATGAAAATAGTACTGGCTTTATGGAATACTAGTTTAATTAAACCATAAGAATTAATGCTTTCCTCCAAACAACTCATACAACAATATCATCTGCAGCCACATCCCGAAGGTGGCTGGTATAAAGAAACCTACCGTAGCAATGAATTCATTCCCGCTGCAGCACTTCCTGAAAGATTTGAAAATAGTCGTGCTTTAGCCACTGCCATTTATTTTTTACTGGAGCAGGATAATTTTTCTGCTTTCCATAAAATAAAAAGTGATGAGTGCTGGCATTTTTATGCAGGTGATTCGCTGGAAGTTTTTGTGATACAGCAAGATGGCACGCTGGAAATTATTCACCTCGGCAATGATATTGGCAAAGGGCAATTATTTCAGTATGTAGTGCCTGCCAATTGCTGGTTTGCCAGCAGGCCTGCAGCAGGCAGTAGTTTTTGCTTTGTTGGCTGCACCGTTGCGCCCGGTTTTGATTTTGCAGATTTTGAACTGGCGAATGCAGCAGCACTATCGGCAATGTATCCGCAACAGGAAAGTATTATCAAAGAATTGTGCAGATAGATCATACTACATGGACACAAAACTTGCTTCCCGGCTTTTGTATTTTTATCAGCAGCTTCGGCCTCCGCCTAAGTTACCAACCGGTATCCAAATTTTGTATCCGCAACAAAACCCGGAAGTGATGAAGCTGGTTCAGCAATTCCTTTTAAAATTTTACAATGATACGCATAGCAGGCGGTTGATATTTGGTATCAATCCCGGACGTTTGGGTGCCGGCATCACCGGTGTTAATTTCACGGCGCCGAGACAACTTACTACACATTGCAATATTGAACATTCCTTCGGTAACCAGAATGAGCTGTCTGCGGAATTTATTTATGAGATCATTGAACAATACGGTGGCTGTAGTGCATTTTACAGACATTGGTTCATTGGTTCGGTTTGCCCGTTAGGCTTTGTGAAAAATGGAAAGAACCTGAATTATTATGATGACAATGAATTGCTGGCACTCATTGAGCCTTTTATTATTGAAAGCATGCAACAATTACTGCGGCTCAATTTTAAAACGGACTATTGCCTCTGCCTGGGTGGTGCAAAAAATTATTATTTCCTCAGGCATTTAAATGAGAAATATCAGTGGTTTCAAAACATCATCGCTTTGCCTCACCCACGATTTGTTATGCAATACAAGCGAAAAGAAAAACAGGATTATATCCAGCTATACTTATCAGCACTGAATTATAATAAGGCAGACAACTTTTGAGAATTTACCAAATTTATTTCACTGCAAAAAAAGCAGCCAGAGTTATCAAGAGACCTGGATTGATTGGGAAGTTTCTATCAAACCCAGTGCCGGTGACAACTATGCAACTACATGCATGGATATATCAGCTACAGATGGTGATGGTGATAAGGGAAACATCGGGGAATTTATTGAATCAGACGGGAATTCAAGTTATAGCGCACCCTTTCCAACATCACTAACGCTAACAAATAAGGTCGGCGGCAGGATAAAAGTACAGGAGCCTGTTTACAACAAGGTTAGCATTGATACACTGGCCATAGACGTTAAAATAAATTACCTGTACAATGGTGTAAACAAAATCCATTTAAAGATTGGTCAAACTGTTTTAGGGCCTGGTACCGGCTGGGCAACGCAAAGATTGAACAGTATTTATTTCAAAAGGGTTCTTTTAACACCCTTCCTGATATTGTCTGCTGCCCCGGCGGGGTTTTCGCAAGAATAATTTCTAACTATAACAACTACCTGCGGCGAAAACCCGGCGCATAACGCTGCCTGATATTCCGAGCGCCCACTCAATGTATTTTGAAAGTTATAAAACTATCGTGTTTGCCAGTATGCAGTTTGTGGCTCTTTTATGCGTCGGGGTTTCACCGATGTTGCTTTTATGACAGGAGATCTTTTTTGGCGAAAACCCCGCCGGGACATAATAAATATAATGTTGAAACGTACTGTTTACATTCATATTTATAAAAATAGCTGACAACTTTTAACGTTGTCAGCTTTAGAAAACTTCAGTCGAAAGCATACTATCTTTCTTAACAACGCATTAATACATTTGCGCTACCGTATAAAAGAAAATAGCTGGCGGCCCTTCTACTCCAGCTTTTGCCATCTTTTCCTTCAGGTCGGGTGATTTAAAAAATGCTTCCGCTTTTTTCATATCATTGACAGCACAAACAACCGTTACGCTATGGTTATCACCCACACTGTATCCAACAGCCCTGTCTGTAAGGCCGGCATCCATTCTCACTTGTTTGTGACTGTCGAATTCTTTTTTCCAGTCATCCCAATCTTTTACTTTATGGGTTAAAATAACACGGGTAGTCTGTATATTGGTTGATGTATCCAGCATTAGTACCTCTATGTAGTTGAAGGACGGTGTTCCAATTACACCGCCTTTTTCCATGGCAGTTTTTAAATCGGGCCGGGCTGTAAACTCCTTTGCTTTATTTGCATCATCCATCTTTAAGGCAACCATCACCATATTAGGATCAGCTACTCCCCTGGAAACAATATAATTGTGCAGGCCATTGGCAACACGGGCTGAATCATGAGACTCGTAGGCAAGTTTCCATTTGGCAAAATTGGCCACCTTGTGCATAATGATCAAAACATTACCGGGCTTAGCTGCAGGGGCTGGTGCCGAAGGTTTTGCAGTGCTGGTATCCACAGCAGTTTCACTTGCTTTTTTTTCTCCTCCATCATTGCAGGAAAAAAATAAAACCAATGTACTAACAGCAACACATGCAGTTGCTAAAAATTTGAATTGCTTCATTTTAATTGATTTAAATTTTAAAAAATAAAAAACAACAGCGTCCAGAGAAGGAATGCAGAAAGTTTTAATTATTCCTTAAATGTAAAATATATAATGCAGGAAAGCAAGAAACAGCCGCTTGTTTTGCTTTTCAATCCGGAAGAAAAAGAAAATGACACACGTCAATATTTACGGGTAAGGGTATCGAAAAACAATTAACCGAATCGTTTTAGGACCGCTATCGAATTCCCCAACTGTACCCAATATTCAATTACATTTTTGCTACTTTCATGTAATCCAAATTATTTACAACAACTTTACTGAGCAGTAGCTTATCATTTAATTTAAAAAAATGAATACAAAAATAAAAGCGATCATCACAGGAGCATCCGGTATGGTAGGCGAAGGCGTATTGCACGAATGTTTATTGAATGATGAGGTGGAGGAAGTACTGGTGGTTAGCAGAAAACCCTGCGGGGTATCACACTCCAAATTAAAAGAGATTTTACACGCTGATTTCTATCACCTCCACCCCGTTGCAGCACAACTGGCCGGCTACAATGCCTGCTTTTTTTGCCTTGGAGTTTCCTCTGTAGGCATGAAGGAAACCGACTATTATAAACTGACATATACCTTAACCCTGCATTTTGCAGAAACCGTTGCCCAACAAAACAAGGACATGACTTTCTGCTATATTTCAGGCGCTGCAACCGACAGTACCGAAAAAGGAAGACTGATGTGGGCAAGGGTAAAAGGTAAAACAGAAAATGACCTGGTGAAATTACCTTTCAAAAAAATGTACAATTTTAGGCCGGGGATTTTAGAACCAACCAAAGGTTTAAAAAATACACTTAGTTTATACAAATACTTCGGCTGGCTGGCACCCATTATCAAACTGTTGGCACCAAATACAATTTCAACTTTAAAGGAATTGGGTTTGGCAATGATCAATGCGGTATCAAAAGGATATGAAAAACAGATACTGGAAGTAAAAGACATCTGCATATTGGCAAAAAAATAAAAGGCCGGCACTAAAGCATTATTTCCCCTTTCATATAGTACACACAGCTACCGCTCATGGTAACTCTTTCTTTGCTGACCTGCTCACACCAAATCTCACCGCCACGCTGTGACAATTGAAGCGTATGCATTTTTTTCTTATTCAATTTTTCACTCCAGAATGGGATGAGCTGTGAATGGGCAGAACCTGTTACCGGATCTTCATCGATACCGGCACCTGGTGCAAAAAAACGGGATACAAAATCCACTGACCTTCCCGGTGCGGTGATGATCATTTTATCAAAATATTTCTTCATTAACGAAAAATCAGGCTGGCAAGCTCTTACGGCTTCTTCATTTTCCAGTTCCACCATCACATCCCTGTGTTGATATACACCAATGATTTCGGGGTTGCCAAGAATTACAGGTAATGACTCATCATATTCATCCAACCGTTCTGGCTTCCAACTGGGGAAATCCATGGTTATCAAATCATCTTTTTTAGTAACGGTCAGTACACCACTTTTACAATTGAATTTCAATTCCGGTTTGGTAAATCCTAAAATATTAAACAGCACGTAAGCACTTGCGAGGGTAGCATGGCCACATAAATTTATTTCCACTACAGGTGTAAACCACCGGATATCAAAATCTGCTTCACCGGTAACCGAGGGAACAAAGAATACTGTTTCACTTAAATTATTTTCCAGTGCCAGTTGTTGCATCAAAGAAACATCTAACCACTTATCCAGTGGAATAACAGCAGCGGGGTTGCCGCCGAAAAGTTTATTGGTAAAAGCATCCGCCTGGTAAATGGATAATTTCATCATGGTGTTTTTTGTGTTGTGTAAAAAGCCGGCAAGCCAAGTTTGTATTTTACTGACAGCAGCCTGGTTACAAAGATCAGCAGGATACAAATGATTTTTGACAGGTCATCATTCACACGAATATAGTCGAACAAAAAGTAAACAAGTCCGCCGATGACGCTGGCCATTGCGTAGAACTCTTTGCGAAAAACCAACGGTACCTGATTCAGCAATACATCTCTCAACACACCACCAAAGCTGCCGGTAATAGTTCCCAGGGCAATACATACACCGATGCTAAAGTTTTGTGCGATCGCGATATCTATGCCAACAATAGTAAATAAACCGAGGCCCAATGCATCAAATAAAAAAAGTGTATGGTTAAATTTTTTAAGCCAACTGCCAAATATCATCGAGCCGATCGCGGCGATACAAATGGTATTGATAGCAGTGGCATTTTGCAACCAACCGGCCGGCAGGTTCCCGATCAATACATCCCTCAAAGTGCCGCCTCCTATCGCCGTTGCAAACGAAATAATGATCACACCAAAAGGATCCAGCTTTTTTTCCATGGCAAAAAAGGCACCCGATACTGCAAATGAAAACGTACCCAGTATATCAATGATATGAAGAAAGCCCGTGTTGATCATACTGCGTTGTTAAAGGTGTAATACCGAATGTAAACTGTATGTAGCCCAATACAGCTTTAGGTCGGCATAATACCATCTAAGAGTTACACATAGTCCTTCGAATTACTTAATAAATCAAGATGGTATAAATGCTTACTCAGCCATCATTTCTTTTACCACACGGATGATATCTTCTACACTGGGTTTGCTGAAATAATCGCCATCGCTTGCATAGGAAGGCCGGTGTGCCTGCCCGGTAATGGTACGGGGAGATACATCTAAAAACCGGTAACCACCCTGCTCCTCCATTACTTTGTTAAACATATAAGCAGCCGCCCCACCCGGCACATCTTCATCTACAAACAATATCCGGTTAGTCTTTTTAAGTGATGCCGCAATGCCGTGATCAATATCAAATGGCAGTAAGGTTTGCACATCGATCACTTCACAACTGGTACCCATTTTTTCCAACGCCTCTGCCGCTTCCGACACGATCCTTAAAGTGGAACCGTAAGAAACAACCGTAACGTCATTCCCGGTTTTTATAATTTCAGGGACACCTAACGGTACCGTATAGGCCAGTAAATTAGAGGGCAGTTTTTCTTTTAAACGATACCCATTCAGGCATTCGATCATCAAAGCAGGATCGTTGGCCTGCAACAGCGTGTTGTACATACCTGCTGCCTGTACCATATTACGGGGTACACATACATACATGCCCCGCAATGAATTAATGATCATTCCCATGGGCGAACCACTGTGCCAGATTCCTTCAAGCCGGTGCCCCCGGGTACGAACAATCAACGGGCAACTTTGACCACCGGCGGTACGAAAATGGGTGGTGGCGGCATCGTCGCTTAATGGTTGCAGACCATATAATAAATAATCGATGTACTGTATTTCTGCAATGGGCCTTAACCCACGCAATGCTATTCCTATACCCTGCCCCATGATGGAAAGTTCCCTTATACCAGTATCAAAAATCCGCTGGTGGCCGTATTTTGCCTGCAGGCCGCTAAAGCCCTGGTTTACATCTCCAATATATCCCACGTCTTCGCCAAAAGCAGTTACTTTATCATTGCTGGCAAATAACTCATCAAAATATCTATTCAAAACTTCGTAGCCATTCACCGTTTTGGCATCCTCTTCATAATAGGGTTTTATAACATTTACTTTTAATGCAGACTTAGGGCCTTCATTATACAAAAAGGAGTTGTACAATTTTGCATTTTCCTTCCGTAACGCTGCATAGTAATCAGCAACGCCTTTTGCCGCAGCGTGGTTACCGGCAATATCCAGTGCTGTAGCCAATGCCTTCATTATTTCCCTTCTTAATGGCTCCTTGTTGGCATCGAGTTCGGCGGCGATCATTTTTATTTCTTCCCCGGAAGTTTCATTGAGGCTTCTAGATAATTTTAATAATATTGCTGTGCTTTCATCCGACTGCAGTTTTACAGGCGCCAGGTATTTATCCCAGGCCTTTTGCTTGCTGTCTTTCACAAACAGTTTTGCCGACATTTCAATTTCGCTCAATTCCTGCTCCGCTGCCAGGGCATTGGTCAGAATCCATTCTTTCATTTGCTTAATGCAATCCCATTCTTTTTCCCATGCCAGCCTTTCCGGCATTTTATATCGTTCGTGGCTACCAGAAGTGGAGTGGCCCTGCGGTTGAGTAATCTCTTCAATATGAAAAATGGCCGGCGTATGGGTGTCTCTTATTTTTTGAATTGCCGGTTCAAACACTTCGCACATGCCGGCATAATCCCAGCCTTTTAATTTGTAAATGTCCAGCCCATTGCTACCCGGCGTTTTTTGCATGCCCTTTAATGCCTCAGATATAGAGCCCTTGGTTGTCTGAAATTGTTTGGGTACCGAAATTCCATAACCATCATCCCAGATGAAAATAGCCAATGGTACCTGCTGTACACCGGCGGCGTTCACTACTTCCCAAAAATGCCCCTCACTGGTGGAAGCGTCTCCGATCGTACAAAAGCATACTTCATTGCCATTGTCGCTTAAATGGGTATGCTTTTTAAATACACCTGCCTCCCGGAATAATTTTGATGCCAGCGCCAGGCCCAGTGCCCTTGGCATTTGCCCGGCGGTAGGCGCCATATCGCTGCTGCTGTTTTTTGTGGTTGCCAATGGTAGCCATCCGCCATTTTCATCTACATTTTTGGTTGCAAAATGCGCATTCATTTGCCTGCCTGCACTAAATGGATCATTATTAACATCCGGATCGGAAAATAACTGGGCAAAATACTGTTCTACGTTGGCAAGTCCTGCGGCAAACATAAACGTCTGGTCCCGGTAATAACCCGCCCTGAAATCACCCGGCTTAAAAAATTTAGCAACTGCCACCTGCGCAACCTCTTTTCCATCTCCAAAAATCCCAAACTTAGCCTTACCGGTTAACACCTCTTTTCTGCCAAGCAGGCTTGTTTCCCGGCTTTCGCAAGCTATCCGGTAGTCTTTAAGCACTTCATTTTTAAAATGATCAAAACTTAATTTTTCTTGTAAAGCTGCATCGTTTGTTCGTGTTGCGTCCATTCAACAAATGTAAAATAATAGTTGAGATGATTGTTAAAAATATCATAACGGGGAACAATTTGGGCTGGGTTTTGTCCGTTTTTGTATCTTTGGAACAATATTTGAAAAATCGGGATCATCATGAAAAAATTTATCATTGTTTTATTGTTGGGTGCTGCCACTGTTTCTGCGGGCGCACAGGTTGTAAGTACCACCAAAGTAGTCTCGCAGGCAGAAGCGGTTGTTGACGAGGCTTTGGGAATGCAGGAAACGATCTTCGATTTCGGTAAAATACCGCAGGGGAAACCAGTAACCCATATTTTTGATGTGATTAACAATGGAAAAGATTCCTTAAGAATTTCAAATGTACAGGCCAGTTGCGGTTGTACTACACCAGAATGGGAAAGAGAAAAAGTTCAGGCTCCGGGTGAAAAAACAAAGATCACTGTAGGCTATAATGCTGCCGCCGAAGGGCCCTTTTCCAAATTTATTACCGTTACCTACAATGATACCCAAACCAAACAAATAACAATTAAAGGAGAAGTTTGGAAAACACCCGTTTCCTCGGCTCCTGAAAACAAAGCGTTGTCAAGTCTCAAAGAAGATTAACATATTACAAAACAAATAAAAATAAAACCATAACATGAAAAGAATCCTACTATCTGTAGCCGTATTTGCGCTTACCTCTACAGTTTTTGCACAGAAGAAAATAGCTGATGTAGCAAAATTTGCCACAGAAACGATTGATTTCGGAAAAATCAAACAGGGTGTTCCTCAAAAAGGCACTTTTGTAGTAACCAATATCGGCAGCGAACCGCTGATCATTGAACAGGCTAACCCTACCTGCGGCTGTACCATCTCTGATTATACGAAGGAGCCAATTGCCCCGGGTAAAACAGGTGTTATCAATGCCACTTACAATGCAGCAGCTTTAAATCATTTTGATAAACACTTAACTGTAAAGTTTGCGGGTATCGATGAGGTGAAGTCGATTTCATTTACCGGTGATGTAGTCGCTGCGGAAGAATTCGACAAAACGCAATTAGGTGAAACCAAAGGAGAAGTTAAAGAGTCTGCAGGAAATCCTGGGATCAGGAAAGCTCCAGCGAAAGTTGCAAAAAAAGTAAATAAAGGATAAATTTTATTCTCAATATAAAAACTTTAAAAGCCCTCCGGTAAACGGGGGGCTTTTAATATCTATAGGCCCGTTATTATAAACTGCGCAAAAAAATACTTTGGTTTGTTTACTTTATTTATTTTACTTTGCATTTCAAAGTACTTTTTATGAGTGAAGATAAACAGTCATTGCATGACCTGCAGCATATTAAAAAGATGATGGAACAAAGCAGCCGGTTCATCAGCCTGAGCGGGTTGAGTGGCATTGCTGCAGGTGTATGTGCCCTGGCCGGTGCCTGGTTTGCCAATCAAAAGATCCATTGCTGGGTAAAAGGTGATTGTAAGATTGATACATTGATTGACATGGGTGGAATTGCACTGCTGAACGAACTTTTTTGGATTGCCACGCTAACTTTCGTGGGTGCATTTATAAGCGCCTTTTTCTTCACTTATCTCCGCAGCAAAAAAAATAATACCCCAATGTGGGGGTCTGCCACTATCCGTTTGTTTTGGAATACGGTTATTCCAATTGCAGTTGGTGCTGTTTTTATTGTAAGAATGATGCAGTTGGGGGAATATGAACTGGTAGCTCCGGCCTGCCTTGTTTTCTATGGCCTGGCTTTGGTAAATGCCAGTAAATATACTTTGGGTGAAATACGATACTTAGGATATGGTCAACTTTCATTAGGATTAATGAACTGCTGGTTCACAGGGTATGGTCTTTATTTTTGGGCGATGGGTTTTGGCATATTGCATATTGTGTATGGCCTGGTAATGTGGTACAAATACGAAAGGGTATGATGAATCCGATAGAAAATCTGAACAAACTGTTTGACAGCCGTATCCGGCTGGGTATCATGAGTGCATTGATGGTAAATGAGTCTGTAAATTTCAATGATTTAAAGGAATTGCTTGCCATCACTGATGGAAACCTTGCCAGCCATTTAAAAGCATTGGAGGAAAATGGTATCATCAAAGTGCAGAAAGGGTTTATTGGCAGAAAAACAAATACAACTTACGCAGTTAGCAAACTGGGCGAAAAGGCGTTTAAACAACATATTGAGGCATTGGAAAAAATGATAAAAGGAACCAAATAATTTTTTTTGCATTTATACTTTGAATTTCAAAGCACTTTCAATTATGAAAAAATTTGTCCGAACGGTATTTATAAGTTTTACTATCTGGATAGCAGCCGCATTGATCAATTCAATAATGGTTACTGCATGGTCTTTGTTTAGCGGGCATGGCTCCGGGCAACCACTACTAACATTCGCTATGGTGACTGCCTTGTCGCTGCTTTTTTCGATACCCGGCATATTCATTTTCTGGATTTTTTTCATTGCCAACTACTACGAGGCGGGATTGTTCCAGTTGTTACTAAAAACAGGTTTATTTACTTCTTTATTTTCAACGCTGCTATTTTTTGGGTGCGCAGGCAAAGGTTTAAGTGGTGCTTATTGGTTTGCGCTGTTCGCCGTTACTGCTGCCATTGCAGCTATCCTGATCCATCATAGTACCATTACCAATAATGTAATCACCAATAAAAATAAAACCAATGTATAAGTTTATCGTCAGCATCCGCTCTGCTATCCTGGTTTATCTAACCCACCGGGTGGCACTGCCAATTTTAAAGATCATCAGGAAGCCTGAAAAATTCCCTTACAGCAAAGAAGAACTGCTGCAATTGCCTGATGGCATACTAGGCAAGGATTTGATAAATATGCTGGATACAAAAAAACTCCCCCTGCTTGCTTACTATGTAAAACATGATATTAAACATATTTTACTCGGCTATGATACCTCGGATGAAGGGGAGGTATGCCTGCAAAGCTTTATGCTCGGTAACGGCCATATTTCATTTCCCGTATTTATTACGGTGGTATTTGGTTTTGTAACCATCCCCGGGCATTGGAGCAAATTTCTTCAGGCATACAAACGGGGGAAATGCTCGGCTAAAATAAGCAACTGGCAATGGTTTCAAATTATTCAGCAGCCTACCCAATCGCTTATCAATACCATCAACCGGAATGAAAAAAATTAATATGCAAATTGTCAATTATTACTGGTGCCTGCAATTGTACTTAATTCATGCTACAAAGCGGATAAAAAAAGTTCGCTGCCTATTTATCGATAAAACAGTTTCTATCTATTCTAAAATAATATTTAAACCAAAAGCTCTAAAAACCTCCCTTTGGGGGAGGTTTGGAGGGGCTATTAAAAAATAAACACATGAACCCCGCTGTATTAAAAGTTGTTGTTACCACCATAGGTGCCGTATTGTTCAATAGCTATTTCTGGAACGAAAAACTGGCTTTGAACGGGCTGTTATTTGATGGTTTTATTCTTTCGGCAGTGTTTTACTTATACCCTCCTTCCCTTAACAAAACCACCGTACGGTGGTTGCTCGCTGCACATCTCATTGCCCTGGGAGCGGTGCTTATACACAACACGGTATTAAGTAAACTTGCTTTTAGCGCCACCTTATTGTTGCTCGTAGTATTTGTGCAATACCTGCACCGATCGCTTTGGTATGCCGGTGCTTCAGCCGCCATGAACTATATATTGATCCTGCCTTCGTTCTGGTCGCTTTTAAAGGGTGTAAAAACAAGTGGCTACAATTCCTATGGCATCCGAAAGGCCCTACGGTTTTTAATAATACCGTTGCTGCTGCTGCTGTCATTCGTTATCATTTATAATTTTGCCAACCCTGTTTTCAGCCAGATCATCAGTGATGCGTGGCTGGCAATCAGCAATTTTTTCAGTAATATTTTTACCTGGATAAGCTGGGAACGGTGTTGGTTTTTATTGCTTGGATTGGTGGTTACAGGTGGCTTGCTGCTGAAAAGCAATGTAAGCTATTTCTGTACGGCCGATTTAAATCAGCGGGATCAGCTTATTAGGAAGAAAAACAACCTTCTCCAATGGAAAAGTACAGCCTGGTTTGAGTTACTTACGCTGCTCATGGGCAGGTTTGCCAATGGCGCACTGGCATTACGCAATGAAAACAGCACCGGCATCATCAGCCTGTTACTGCTGAATGTATTGTTACTGTTTATCAATGCAATCGATATGGTGCATGTATGGTTTGGCGACTCCTATAACAATAACATTAACCACTCCGAAGCGGTACATGAAGGCGCTGGCCTGCTGGTATTTTCCATTGTGCTGGCCATGCTGCTGCTGTTGTTTTTCTTCAGGGGCAACCTGAACTTTTATAAAAAAAATAAATGGCTGAAACACGGTGCCTACTTATGGATAATACAAAATTCTATACTGGTAATTTCTGTTTTGATCCGCGACTATTATTATATCATGCACTATGGATTGGCCTACAAACGTATTGGAGTTCTTATTTTTCTGCTAATGGTACTAATGGGACTGGTTACGGTATTTATTAAAATACATCAGCAAAAAACAAACTATTTTTTACTGAAGGTGAATGCATGGTTCGCCATCCTGCTGCTAATGCTGGCTTCCTGCATCCATTGGGATGAAACGATTGCCGGTTATAACCTTGCAAGGAAAAATTACCTGCCCCTTGACGTAAAATTTTTACTCACTTTATCAGATAAAACACTTCCCCTGCTTGAAAAAAACCAGGACGTATTTAATATCAAACAAACCGGCTTACAAAATAGTGAAGGCGACTATTTGTACAGGAGCAATCTCAGTTTTAAACAGGTATTTGAGCAACGTAAATCAGGCTTTTTTACACGCCAAAAAAATTACTCATGGCTTTCGTGGAACCATGCAGATGCTTATGTAAAAAAGGAACTTACCATGGGAGCTGTTATTTCCATCAATCATTAAATACCCTATCAATGCAATCAAGATATAGTACCGGTTTTATTGAGTGCCGCGGGCTTAGCTGGAGTTTACTTTCTATACATTTTTATTTCATCTGCAGGTAATATTAATTGCGACCAGTTCAGTTGTTTGGGCATTTTGGCCCTGACAGGGCTACTAACCATTTTGATTTTGATCTTTCTTTTTATCGGGTTAATATTTTTGATTGGTACATTGATCCATATGAATAGTTTAGCAATTAAGTCGTGATAAAGTCATTCTGTCATCTATGTTTAGAGGGTTTATAAGTTTAGATGAAGACCTAAATAACAAACCATTCATAAATTAATAATTCATAAAACTAAAACATACTAACATGAAATTTTTAAAAGCCCTTCAGTATGCCGGAAACGGTATCCGGCATGCCAGTGTACATGAAACCAATTTCAGGATACACCTGTTTGCAACTTTCTCCGTTGTTCTAACAGGATTTTGTTTGGCCATCAGCAGTACTGAGTGGCTGGCAATAATAACCTGCTGCATGCTGGTGCTGATGGCAGAGCTATTAAACACCGCCATCGAAGTGTTCTGTGATAGTGTTGTAAAGGAACCGTTACCTGCCATCAAAATTGTAAAAGATGTAGCTGCAGGTGCAGTGCTGGTAACTGCCATCGGCAGTGCAATCATCGGGGTTATCATTTTTCTGCCAAAAATTATTCATTAAATAAAACCATCACCATGATAAAGTTATCATCAATAGAAAAATTATTAGCTGCATTTATTTTGTTTATTGCCAGCATGCTGGTTCTGAGGATTGGCTATGCCAATAACCTGCGGTATATATTCCTGCTGTGGAATTTATTTTTAGCCTGGGTGCCTTTTCAACTGAGTGTGGTGCTTACGATGACCAGGCAAGCCAACAAATGGTGCCGCTATTTCCTACTCGCTTGCTGGCTATTGTTTTTCCCCAATGCTTTGTACATCATTACCGACCTTATTCACCTCGATGAATCAGGAGGCGATGTGCCGGTATGGTTTGATGCTATTTTATTGTTCACCAGTTCTGTGGCCGGCCTTATTATGGCATTTGCCTCACTGTACCAGGTAGAAATGTTTCTGAAAAATACGATCAGTAAAAAACATGTAACAAAGTTAATAATCGGCACCTTGTTCCTCGGTTCATTTGGCGTGTACCTGGGCCGTTTTTTACGCTGGAATAGTTGGGATATCATTACAAACCCTGTTACCCTGCTGATTGAAATTTCGAACCAGTTTACAATGCCCTTTCACCATTACCGCACCTGGGCTGTAACGTCCTTACTTACCGGCTTATTCAGCCTGTTGTATTTTGGAATTAAAAACTTACCCGGACTTTTGCAAGAGCAGGGCACCTGGGCTGAAGAATAATTTATTTCAAGAAAATGATGAAAGAAAGATGCTGGCTCAAAAACTAAAGATCCGTTGCCGCCATTACCTTCTCTTTTGCCTGGGCAGAAGTGATTACAGGTATAACTTCAAAATGGGCAAAGTCTTTCCAGTGGTTTATCCACTCATAAATCTTTTCTTCTGCATCACTCTCCATTACCTGGTAGCAAATGTTTACCTGGCCGTTAATCCAACTGTTAATATAATTGACCCCCGCAGGCAACATTCTACCATTTTCTTCAAAGTGTTGGTAAAGTGCTTTTATTTTCCCGGGGTGAAAGCGCTCAATTATCATGTATAACATATACCAATGGCTTTATAGTTAGCACCTTTGTTGCAAAGGTAGATTTATAGCACAGGGTAAAAAAATTCCGCCCTTGAAAAAAGGCGGAATAACCAAAAACCTGTATTGAATGAAAATTATAAATTATATTTTTAGAACCGGAAACCAACACCTAATGCGATTACCTGGTTTTTATATCTTGGAGTTGAACTGGTTCCGTCTCCATTGTTATTCTGGAAATCGAGGTTGTACCGTAAATTAAATACCAAAGGGCCTGAAGCAGCTTCAATACCAACTACGCCACCGAGTATATTTTTACGCAGATTATCATTGTCTGCTTCTACTTCATCTTCAACTGTTGAATTATTTACAGTAAATTTTGTTTGTGTAGATGCTAGAAAAGAAAATTGTGGCCCAACTAAAATACCAAAATTTTTGGTGGGTTTAAATTTTGCCAGTAGTGGCACTTCAATAAAATTCGAAGTGAATTTGTACTCGTATGGTGCGCCTAAAACACTGCCCGATGTCTTAAACCCCTTCTGCGAAAATTGCAGTTCCGGTTGAACACTGAAACCAGTTGTGACTGGAATTTCCAAAAATGCTGCAGCGTTTAAGCCAAGCTTTGATCCTGTGGTGGAGTTGTCATCTCCATCTTTTACCAGGTTCGATAAATTCACACCAGCTCTCACACCAAAATGCAATCCGTCTTTTGCCGGAGCTGAAGTTGATTGAGCATTTACTTTCACAGCGCTGATTAATAAAAAAGCGGCTGTTGCTACCATAATTTGTTTCATAGTTATTGTCTTTTAGTTTCATATAGATATGAAAATGATATGCCAAACATATATTAGATGGAGACACAGGAAAACCGGCGTCCATACGGGGGAGGTTGGTTACTAATAACTACAGCATTACTCACTATGGGGATACAGATGCTCACAAAAAAGACAATTGAGTGGAGAAAGGAGTCAAACATACTCCATATAAAAAATACCCGGCTCTTAGAAAGCCGGGCAGTTAAACGATCTTGAGAACTTAAAAATCTAATCCCAATCCAAAATAATAAATTGGCTTACCCCTGAAGAGTCCATTCATCTCCCATGCTACGTCAAACTTAAGAAAGTAGCCCAGCAACGTACTCCTGGCGCCAAATCCATACCCGCCTGCAAGAGGCCCTACACCGCCCACTTTGGTTTGCACCTGCACAGGAGGCAGTCCATAAATGGAAGAAGGTCTTCAATACCCTTGTAAGCTCCATTCCATGCAGTCCCGAGGTCGATAAACTGTGTAAGCTGAAAGTTTCTTAAAAAAGCATTGTTTACCGGGCGGCTAAACAAGGTAGTATATACAGGTAGCCTAAACTCACTGTTTAGGGTAACTGCATTATTGCCGTTGGCCACATTTTGAATAAAGCCTCTCAGGTTACCCACAAGGCTTTGGAAGGCATAGTCATTATCACGGGAAGGCGTGTTATTAGGATTGAAATGGCGGTAGGTACCATCACTTCGTTGATTGCCGCCAAACATCAGCCAGCCATCTGCTCCACCCAGGTAGTATATTGTTTTTTGGCTGCCCCAGCTAAAGTCGCCGGAAGCCCTGCCTGCCCAAATAAAGTTCCGGTAGATAGGGTAATAATATCTCACATCAAAGCCCCAGTTAAAATTATACTTGCCGGTTTGATTTTTTTCTTTGCTGATATCGGTATTCCAGTCAAAGAATACTTTGTAGCGCAGGCCCTGCCAGATATTTTGGGTTGGGTTCAACGTATTGTCATACACATATTCTGCATGGGTTAGTGCAAACCGTCTTTGAAAGGCTGGAATTTTTAAAGAGGGATCATAGAAGATGTCTGTAAGTAGTACGTTATTCTCATTGCGGATACCAAATGAAAGGCTTATCCTTCGTGACCTGTCGAAAGGATAAGCGATATTGGCCAAATAAATATTGGTGAAGATTTTACCGGCATGGCTCTGTCCGTCATTGTTAATATTAAAACTAACATTTTCCACATTGCGGTAATAAGTCAGTCCCCAGTCGAATCTCCTTTTGTAATTTTCGTACCCCAGTAGCCACTCATTATCTTTCAGGTTGGTTGACAACCGGAAGGCACCGAATATTTTTATATCTTCCATCAGCTCCGATGTTCCCAACCTGATTAAACCATTCAAGGGTGTACTGGTACCCAGCATAATGGGCCCTGCGCCACCTGCATAAGCCTGGTAGCGGTTAAACAAGATCGCATTGCTAAAATTTACGCCGCCGTATTCTGCGCCAAACTTCACCGGTTTATAGGGATAAAGTTTAGCATTTTTCAGGCTTTTATTTTGCGGGCCACCCACCACACCAACAGTTTTTCCGAGCATGCTGCTGTCATTTTTTTCATTTTCAAATTCGTTTTGAAAAATATCGTTCTGATTAGCGAGGCTGTCTGTTGGCAATGGCTTATCAAACAAATCAGCTACTCCTGTTACAATTTTGTCGGCCATTACAACCCGCTTCATATAGGTGGTAGGCGGCACTGTTACATTGCGGCGGCGAAGCACATTATCATCAATTTTTAATTTGTACACAGTCTTTTCATCACTCTGCCGGGTAACTTCGCTTACCTGGTTATTGTCGCCAGCCACTCTTGTTTCGGCCACACTGCTTTCGTAATTGGTAAGCGGAAAGGTGTAAGCAGAATCCTGCGAGACTGCTACCACTGCAATGGAGTCAACATCTGTTTTTTTATACACCCTTAACACACTGTCCACGTCCTTTAACGATGGGTTCCGCAAAATATCCTCCCCAATCAGCACCAATGTATCTGCACCTGCCGATTTGGTGGTAAAAAAACCTGCATACCTGTTGGCCACCCCATTTTCATCACTGATAAAAGTGAAATGGTTATCATTGTACGGCATTGGTAAGCGGGCGTTGCCATACTTGAGATTGGATAACTGGGTGACCTGGTTCAGCTCTGCCTTGTTACCAAAATTGGTGATGAGAAATATATTGTACCGGTTAGCACTGGGCAAAGAAGTGTCCCCGCCTTTTGCGTTGGCCGAAGGCCTGTTGCTGGCAAAAATAATTCCTGTTTTACCGGGAAAAGAAACAAAAGTGGCATCCAGGTCATCATACACATCATTGGTGATCTGCTGCACTTTTTCATTTTCCAAATTCAATGTAAAAATATCGGTGTGGCCGTTTTTGGTAGCGCTTAACAGTATGGTTCGGCTGTCCAGCATATACTTCACATCCTGAATTTGCTGAAACTGGTCTGTGAGGTCAATCTTCGGATATTTGACCCTGGTAACCAAATCGTACACAAACAATTTTAACCGGCCTTCTGCATTATAAATAACGGTGATCCTTGTGCCTTTAGGATCCCATGCCAGCAAAGGATAATCAGGATTGGTTTCATTCAGGTAACTGCGGATGCCATATTTCAGGATCGTGTATTCTTCAAAGTCATCATATAGTTTTACTTTCACGAGATTCTTATTGTATTCAACCAATACGTAAGAACTATTTTTTTTGTTTGGATTTACATTGATGCGGTAGTAATCCTTTCTTTGATTGATTTCAAAACTTTCTATCGCCTGTCCTTTAGGGTATGATTTTCGTTTAGTGATATCATTTTCATATTTTTCTTCCTGGTATTCCATAAACTCTGCCAGCACCTCTTTGAATTTTTTCTTGCAAACCTGCATGCTGGCCCGGTTAAGATTTTTGTACACCCTTGCCAGGTACAACAGGTAGGTTACATTTTCCTTTTTGTATTTTTCTTCTATGTAATACCAAAAAGCATGGCCGGCAAGCCGTGGATTTTGAAAAGCAAAGGAGTAAAATTTACGGTACTTCCCGCTAAGTATTTCGCTTTTTAATTCATCATCCAGTGCCGTACTCCAGTTTTCGGCGGCAAAATCAACATAGCCATCCGTAAGCCATTTGGGCAGATCCAGTAAGGCCTGGTTGCCTGCAAACTCACCCAGGTCTTCGCCAAACAATATGTTGTCGGTAATGATCCTGGCAATGCCCTGCCTTATTTGTTTGCGCAGATGGGCATGGTCTCCGTTGAAATAAACCACCATTTTGTTGTTCAGCAATTTGGTGGCCCCACCAGTATTCTGCCAGTCGATCCCCATGCCAATATTGGACTGCTGCAAATCTGCAAATTCATTGTATACCACAACATTGGCCCTGCGCTGCATGCTGTATTCAGTAAAATTCTCAATGCCCGGTAGTTCCTCTTCGGCTACCTGCAGCACAAATTTTGCCAGTTCCTGGCCATTTTGATTGAAGTAGATATTGAAGTTGCTGCTTTGATAATACTGCCATTTGAACTTTTTATACTGCACCCTGTTTTTGCCGAATTCAACCGCATTGATTACCTGGGAAAATGAAGAGGAGGTGCCGATCAGAAAAAAGCATATCGTTGAAAAAAAAATCCTTTTAAACTTTACCATACTATTTTTGCCATTTATGATAATAAAATTAGGCTATTACAGCCAACCGTAAAAATATCGCTTTATTATTAAAATATTTGTTAGATGTTACAGGTGAAAAGCTTTGTTTTCAGTCCCATACAGGAAAATACATACGTTTTGTACAACGAAATGGATCGAGCCATCATTATAGACCCCGGCTGTTATTTTGATGAAGAAAAGGATGAGTTGAAAAATTTTATCCAAACCAATAAGCTGCAGCCCAAATTACTGTTGAATACGCACTGCCACCTCGATCATGTGTTTGGCAATAAATTCGCCGCCGAAACATACGGCCTTGTACTGCACCTGCATGAAAAGGAAAAACAGGTACTGGCTTTTGCTCCCACCTCCGGGCTAATGTATAATATGCCTTTTGATAATTATGCCGGCGGGTTTATTTTATTGAAAGAAGGGGATATCATTACACTTGGCAGTGATGAATTAAAAGTAATTGAAGCGCCTGGTCATTCACCCGGCCATGTTTGTTTTTACTGCGAAAAACAACACTTTATTATTGGTGGGGATGTATTGTTTCAACAAAGTATTGGCAGAACAGATTTGCCGGGCGGCAATCATCAAACTTTACTGAGCAGTATCAGGGAAAAATTATTTGTATTGCCCGATGAAACCATTGTGTACAGTGGCCACGGTGAACCTACCAGCATTGGAGAAGAAAAAAAATACAATCCTTTTTTGAATACTGTTAATTAATTGAAATTTAGCAGATGGGCATAAGCAAGATAAAAGCAATTACTTTTTTGCCAGTACATTTAATATTTGCTCCAGCATGTGTTGCTGCTGCTTAAAATACGCATCCATAAAATCTTTGGGGAGGCTGTAGTAGTTTTCTGTTTGGCCAATGCCACCAGCAATTGTGGCAATATTGCCACTGTCTAAAATGTTGTTATCATCTGACATTAAATATTTTTGCGTTACACTGAATTCTTCTATCACACGCCTTACAAAATCACCATTCTCTTCCAACGCAATTTTATCGTTTTCAAAACGGCTTTACACAGGCTGTGATACATTTAATCTTTGAGCCATCCTGTTCTGGTCAAGGTTCTGGCTCAAGCGAAGCATTTTAATTTTTTTCCGAAGCCCATAGTGGTTTTGTTTTCTTGGTTACCTGATTAAATGAAATAAGAATACCATATTCTGCAATGAATAAATTATTCTAAAAATAGAATGGCGTATTCATGTTTTGAATAAGGTATCGGATAGATATACCCACTTTTGAATAGCAAAACGAGTTTGTTATTACGCCTGTTTCTTTGGAGATTATTAAACCCGAAAGGAAGTAGTTGAAAAAGATAGAATAAAAACAAATGTAATGAAACAACAATTATTTTGGATGAAATAACACTTGGGAAATTAACGTTGCCAAATGGTTTTATCATCGTAAAAATACCCGTTGCGGAAGTTACGGTTTTGCAAAGCAGCCGTAGTGGCCAGGCGGATGCAACGGCTTGAATAATTTCTGACAGCTTTGCCTTTAAAATAGCGAGGTAGGACACTGAGTTGGACTGTGAAAACGAGTATCAGCAAAGAATTAAAAATTAATAAAATGAAAAGATATTTTATTGTTCGATTGTATTATTATAAATATCTCTTTATGGTATTTCACAGAAGCCTGACTGATAACTGATTTAAAAAAATTAAAACAAAACAAATGAAAAAACTTTCTTTGCTCCTATTATTTCAATGGGTTTTCTTCGCCTTTAGTCAAAATCAAACTGATTGGAAAAATGTTACCTTTAAGGATGCAGCTTTCTTTGGTGCATTGAACACGAAAGAAAATGTTGTTCAAAAAGATAAAACAGGGGATCTCACCCGTATCTTAACTCCATTTGAAAAAAATTCACCAGATGAATATTTTCGGTATCTGTTGAATTGTTACAATAAACAAGGGATTGTCGAAGAGTCACAATACATTCTTTCGAAAATCGAGATACCAAATGACTTCGATTTATTCCGGATAAAATGCAATTCGGCTGAGGTTTTATGTTACGATTATTTTGCTAACAAGGATTTTAAGATTGAGCCAAATAGTGGTGTTAAAATGATAGTAAAAGTTCAAAACGAAGAAGTTGGCTTAAATAATCCGATGGCCAATTACTATCAATCCTGTGGTAATGGAGGATTTAGTTTGTGTGAAGACTGGTTTATTGTAGTATATAATGTTGATAACGCCGAAAATTATTCGCATTACTCCCTGGGGTACAATTTGCTCCGGTTGTGTAGGGGGCGGTGGTGAACCTGGTGGCAGTGGTGGCGGTGGTAATACCACACCTCCCGATCCAGCAGCTTGCAGTAATGACCAAGGTAACCCAGTAAGTATTCTTGAAGGCATTTCATATTCTGGCGGTCCAGACATACGTTATTCTAATCACCCCTGGACGTTTTTTCAGGGAACTGGATGGCGTATTAAAAGTTTTGAAAAAGGCACGCAAAAGTTAACGGCTATTGGTGAATGGCGTTACACTACCCTGGATCACCTTAGCACTAGCTTAACAGGGACTGACCCGAATTACGAAATCACTTATACGCATAATTCTGGCGTTGGTACTCCTGATGGTGGCGGTCAATATGCAAGAATGATTCTGCATTACACCATAAATTATAAATGTAAGCAGAATGACCGGAGCTTTCAGCTTCAACCAACTTCCAGTGCATACTGGATTAGCAATAGCTCACAGAGTCCATGGATATTTGGGCCGAATTTGGTTCAATAAACCCCTTATCTTTAATGCCGCTGAAAAAATGAATAAACAAAATTTAATATCAACTTTCTTGTTCCTGGTAACAACGGTATTATTTGCTGCATTTGTAAATGGACACGGTAAAAGCAAAGATTCTATTCAATGTTTTGAACTAAGAACCAACCTGAAGGGCTAATTTTTACGTGACAGCGCTAACCCGGTTGAAACTAAATATCTTTATTCAATGGGTGAATATTCTATGTACTGGCAACCTGTTTATGAAAGTGATGTAATTGTAGACTTAGTTGGGAGTGAATTGGTTACAGTGGATACTTTAAGAAAATGGACCAGGTATCGGTATTTCATAAACAAAAATAACGAGGCGTTTGGCAAGGAGTATAGCTCTAAGGATGATAGCTTTTCAATACCAATCAATGTAGATTCGTTTTTGACAAAACAAAAAGTTGAACTCGTTACTAAAATAGAGGAATACAAATGTGCAGGCGATACGATCTTACAAAATAATGATTTACTAAGGACATTTGTACTTAAAGCGAGTGATGCAAATACCTACTTTGCTGATACGCTATACCTTGTCTATAGAAAATGTAGCAGGAATCTGCGATTCGAATTTATTAAAGCGGTTGACACAGTTAAAGATTATCGTGTTGTTAAAGGTACTGCTGTTTATGACGGCGAATGGAAGCAATACATCAGGGATAAAAAAAACAGGCCGTTTTTCCGGGAAACATATCATGAGTTAGCACCTGCGCCGGTACAGAATTACGATAAGATATATTCATTATTTCAGCGCTTCATTAAAGATACTACCCAATAGGCATTTTTAAAGAGGCTGTCTCTTCCAGGTTTGAGACAGCCTCTTTCTATTCGAATGCCTTTTAGGGATGATATTCATTTAAGTCTTTCTTTTTTGTACCACCACTTTCTAACAAGCATATTCACAATGCAATAATCCTCTAAATGTATTGCTCTCAATTTTATTCCCAAAGAATAAGGTGGTGCCTGCTATTGCTTGTACTGTGCCTTACCACAACGGCACAAGCACAAAACAAATCAACAGCCCCGGATAGCGCAAGCATTGCCAAGGCGCAAAAACTAAAGCCAGAAATCTTTACCAGTGGCTTTATCCAATTGATATTCTTAACAGCGGGCAGGTAAATGCTTCAGCAAGGTTTATTCGTCTTTTTATTGGAGAGCCGGGCAAGTTTGCAATACCCCTTTCATTTTACTCTGGTGTTTCATCCAATAATTTTCAAACACAATCATCAGCTTCTTCCGGCAGCAAGTAAAACGAACAATTAGTTACTGCTTACATCAATCCCTTAAGTGGTCTTATAAACCTGTCAAGTGATGGTATGTCTTTTTTTAGTAAAACTAAAAAGATAACTAAGCTTGGCTTTACATATCATATTGGCGAAAGGGTTCTTACAGGTTACAAAACCGGGCCGGCAAACAATCCGCAAACAGGCAGGCCGGTAAATTTCTTTAACACTTTTGCAAGCGTTGGTTTATATTTTCAAACCGGCGCACGGGAAAGGAACAATAATTCAAACCTGGGTTTGTTCTGGATGAACCTGCGTTATATCTCCTGTTATACAAATCCAAAACAAATCAAAGAATTTTTACCAGAAGTAGTAACAAATGGAATTTATTCAGGTTATTCATTTGGGTTTGGTATTGAAATCAACAAATTAGTAAACATAAAAGTACTTTACTACAAGTACACCAAAAAACCTGAGATAGATTATTACCTTCCCTTCTATCAATTCACATTTAACTATGCGTTGAAAAATTAAAAAGTTTTCTATTTTTTCTCCATACACAACTCCACCAGTACCCCGTTTGTGCCTTTCGGATGCAGGAAGCAAACTAATTTATTATCAGCTCCTTCTTTAGGTTGTTCATTCAATAAAATGAAGCCATCCCTTTTTAACCTTTCCATTTCTGCAACAATATCTGCCACTTCAAAAGCGATGTGATGGATACCCTCCCCTTTTTTATCGATAAACCTGGCAATAACCCCTTCAGCACTACTGCTTTCGAGTAATTCAATTTTTGTGTCCCCATTTTTAAAAAAGGCAGTATTCACCTGCTCGCCTGCTACGGTCTCCTTCTTATAGCACTGACTATTTAACAGCTTTTCAAATAACGGAACAGATTTGGATAGTTCTTTTACTGCGATACCGATATGTTCTACTTTTAACATGTGAAGGGGTTTTGGCCTTTTGCAGTTGCGAAATAAGTAAATAGATACTGATGAACTGGCTTAGAAGACTAAAAATAGAACCTTTTACATTAATTTCGTGTTAGATTTATAAATTATAAACATTATGTTGAAACTGCCGATTTATCTTGATAATAACGCTACTACACCTATGGATCCAAGAGTGCTGGAGGCTATGACGCCCTATTTTTTGGAGCATTTTGGAAACGCTGCCAGCCGAAACCATCCGTTTGGCTGGGAAGCAGAAGAAGCGGTAGACTATGCCCGTGAACAGGTTGCTAAATTGATCGGTGCTGATCCAAAGGAGATTATTTTTACCAGTGGTGCTACCGAAGGTGACAACCTGGGAATTAAAGGTGTTTATGAAATGTACGCCAGCAAGGGTAACCATATCATTACCGCCACTACGGAACATAAAGCTGTGCTGGATACCTGCAAACACATTGAAAAAATTGGTGGCGAAGTAACCTACCTTCAGGTAAACAGGGAAGGATTGATTGATCTGAAAGATTTAGAAGCAGCCATCAGGCCGACAACTATTTTAATTGCAATCATGTATGCCAATAACGAAATTGGTACTATACAGCCGGTAAGGGAAATTAGTGCCCTTGCTAAAAAGCATGGTGTATTATTTTTTACCGATGGGGTGCAGGCAGTAGGTAAAGTACCGGTAGATGTGAATAAAGATGGAATAGACATCATGGCATTTACGGCTCATAAAATGTACGGACCAAAAGGCGTTGGTGCATTATACGTTCGCCGTAAAAATCCACGGGTAAAAGTTACCGCTCAAATGGACGGTGGCGGACATGAAAGGGGCATGCGTAGCGGCACGTTAAATGTACCCGGTATTGTTGGCTTTGGCAAAGCATGTGAATTGTGCCGGTTGGAAATGGAAGAAGATACCAAACGCATCAGCAAGCTTAGGGATCATTTAGAAACCGAACTGATGAAGCTGGAAGAGGCTTATATTAATGGCAGCACCGAACACCGTTTGCCGCATGTAACCAATATTTCATTCAAGCATGTGGAAGGAGAAGGTTTGCTGATGGGCTTTAATAAAAATATTGCACTGAGTTCAGGCTCCGCCTGTACCTCTGCATCACTGGAACCCTCTTATGTCTTAAAAGCATTGGGGTTGGGAGATGACCTGGCACATAGTTCCTTGCGTTTTGGTTTAGGCAGGTTTACCAACGAAGAACAAATTGATTATACAATTAAGGCAATCAGTGAAACGGTATTGAGGTTAAGGGAAATGAGCCCGTTATGGGAAATGTATAAGGAAGGAATTGATTTAGATTCAATTGAGTGGGCAGCACACTAATGCTCAATTAGCTGATTAGCTGATGTGCTAATTTGCTCATGAGAATACAAGACTTTGCAATAACTAAAAGCAATAACAATATTACAGAATTAGCAGATTAGCTAATTAGCAAATTATAAAACTAAAAATCATGGCATACTCAGAAAAAGTAATCGATCACTACCAGAACCCAAAAAATGTTGGTACACTGGACAAAGCTGACAAAAGTGTTGGTACCGGCCTGGTAGGTGCACCAGAATGCGGCGATGTAATGCGCCTTCAAATACAGGTGGATGATGCCACTGGAATGATAACGGATGCTAAATTTAAAACCTTTGGTTGCGGCTCTGCCATTGCTTCTTCTTCCCTGGCTACAGAATGGCTGAAAGGAAAAAGCATTGATGAAGCATTAACGGTTGACAACATGGATTTCGTAGAAGAACTCAATCTTCCACCGGTAAAGATTCACTGCTCGGTACTGGCAGAAGATGCCATCAAAGCAGCGATCAACGATTACAGGGTTAAGAATGGTATGGACGCAATTAAGTTTGAGGAAAGTGTAGTTCATTAATTAATTCGATAATTTGCTAATTAGCTGATGTGCTGACTCCTTCAATTTAAAGGTCGCTAATTAGCATATTAGCAAATTAGCACATCAGCAAATTGTTATGGTAGCAACAGATAATTCAATTTACATTTCAGACAAAGCAAAGCAGAAAGTTATCAACCTGATGACAGATGCAGGCGTTGCCGAAGACCCAACTTACTTCTTAAGAGTAGGTGTAGTGGGCGGTGGTTGCAGCGGTTTGAGCTACAAAATGGATTTTGATAACGAAGTAAAACCGATGGACCAGGTGTTTGAAGATAAGGGGGTAAAAATAGTGACCGACCTGAAAAGTTTTTTATACCTGGTGAATACGGAGCTGGAATTCAGTGATGGCCTGAATGGAAAAGGGTTTTATTTTAATAACCCCAATGCAAGCAGAAGTTGTGGATGTGGTGAAAGTTTTGCAGTGTAACAAAAAAAATATTTATTTGGGAAGCGTTGTTGAAAATTTCAGCAACGTTTTTTTATTTTACCCCAGTATATCTTTCAATTTTGTACAGGCCGTTATTATTTCATCGTCCGTAATTACCAAAGGTGGTACTATCCGCAAACAATTACTGGCAAATAAAAACCAATCGGTAAAAACCCCCTGCAATATCAGTTCATCGATTATTTTTTTATTGGTTTCAAAGCTGTCAAACTCCACCGCCAGCATCAGCCCACAGCTTCTTACAGCTTTTATTTTGGGGTGATGAAGCAGTGAGAGAAACAATTTTTCCTTTTCTTTTACGATGCCGGTCAATTTTTCTTCCAGTAACACATTGAAAGCTGCAAGGCCTGCGGCACAGCAAACAGGGTGGCCCCCAAAAGTATTGATATGCCCCAGCACCGGGTTATGTGTGAGCGTATCCATCAGCTTTTTATCGGCAACAAATGCACCCAGCGGCATGCCGCCACCCAATGCTTTGCCGAGTAATAAAATATCTGGTACTACATCAAATTGTTCAAAAGCAAACAAAGTTCCGTTCCGGCCAAAGGCACATTGAATTTCATCCAGTACCAGTAACGTCCCTGTTTCGGTACAACGTTTACGCAATGCTGTCAGCCAGTTGTTTTGCGGCACTAACACACCCGCTTCGGCCTGCACGGTTTCTGCCACTACGCAGGCTGTATGTTCTGTAACGTTTGATAAATTATCAAAAGAATTGTATTGTAACTGCAGGATACCCGGCAGTAACGGACGAAAAGCATTGCGCCAGTATTCATCTCCCATAATACTCAACGCACCCTGTGTACTGCCGTGGTAGCTGTTTTTAAAAGAAACGATCTGTGTTCTGCCAGTAACTCTTTTAGCTAATTTCATAGCGCCTTCAGTAGCCTCGCTGCCGCTGGCAGTAAAGAAAACTGAGTTGAGAGAAGGAGGTAAATGTTCAGTCAGTTTTTTTGCGTAAGCTACCTGTGGTGTTTCCACCAGTTCCCCATATACCATGATGTGCATGTATTCCGCTGCCTGTTGTTGTACTGCTGCAACTACTTTTGGATGACAATGGCCTACATTACACACACTGATGCCGCCGATGAGGTCAATGTATTCTTTTCCGTTTACATCCCACATCCGGCTGCCGCTGGCTTTCACAATTTCCAATGCCAATGGTGCCGGGGAGGTTTGCCCTACATGATCTAAAAATAGCTGGCGGTTGTTCATGTGGGCAAATTTCGGTTGGAAAGTTTGATATTTGAGGAAATATTCAATTTGAATGAGTGTCTTGCTGAATAAAGAAAAAATGTAAAAGTGTGCGACGCCAATGAAGCCTGGTAGCAATTCAACAGTCTGGCCCCGAAAACTTTAAACCTTAAACCTCAAACTTTAAACTATAACAATGCCACTAATTCTCCCGGTAAAAGGTATCCTCCCAACTATGGGCGATAATTGTTTTATTGCTCCAAATGCCACCATAGCAGGTGATGTGGTAATGGGTGATGATTGCAGTGTGTGGTTCAATGCGGTGATACGGGGCGATGTGAACAGTATCCGTATTGGTAACAAAGTAAATGTGCAGGATGGTGCTGTTATTCACTGTACTTATGAGAAAACAAAGGCCATCATCGGAAATAATGTGAGCATTGGACACAATGCAATCGTACATGGGTGCGTTATATATGATAATGTACTGATAGGTATGGGTGCTATTGTGATGGATAATGTGCAGGTGGGCAGTAATTGTATCATCGCCGCTGGGGCTGTGGTGCTTGAAAACACGGTGATTGAGCCCGGTAGTATTTATGCAGGCGTGCCTGCAAAAAAAGTGAAAGACATCAGCCAGGAGCTGATCAGCGGCGAGATCAACCGGATTGCGAATAATTACTTGATGTATAGTAAATGGTTTCCCACATCCCCTGAAGGGGTGTAAGGCAGCAGTTTAAATTTTTTAATATTATGCTGAATTACAGGGCAGTTGTGCCAGGAAACGTTTGGCACTTCTTAGGGGATGTGGGCGGAAAAACTATTATCTTTAGAACATGAAAAAAATATTTGTTGCTGTTATTTGCCTTTATATGCTGAGTTCCTGTTCTTTATTTAAGAAGAGTGAAAAATATGGCTGTCCCGGCAATGGAAGAAATGTGGGTGCTGAAAAATTAGCAGCGGGCGATCCTGCAGCAGTAAAAGCAAGCAGCAAGGCGAAGTATAAAGGTGGAAGAAAGAGTTACTAGTGACCAGTAACGGTTGAGGGGAAATAGTTTTACAAAAATAGTTACTGTTTATAATTTTTAATCCAACCACTAAACCCTGAACACTATGTGTTACCATTTGAAAACACCCCACGGCAACACCGAAGCTGTTATTGATGACAACTGCGGAATTTCAAAATTCTACGCCATTGCAGATACATTGTCTGCGGAACTCAAAGTACTTTTTTTAAACCAGGTGGATGATGCAGATTCGCTGGACTGGGATTTTCGCTACAAGAACCAGGTGCTTACACTCCATTACAGCATTTTTAACGGGGTATCCATTTTACCGCAGCAGCAAAAAAACCTGCGCCAGGAAAATAATACTGTGCTGGAAATAGCCCATTTTTTAGAACGCAGGGCCTACTAAGGTTGAAGGTTTAAAGTTTAAGGTTTAAAGTTGAAAGTATTAAATTTTGAACGGCTTAAACGTTTTAAACGCTTTAAACGCTTGGGTTCTACCATGTCTTTTCTTCAATTTTATCGAGGACGTTACAATAACTGATGTAACGGTCCATGCTTACCAGGCCCTCTTCTACTGCTGCTTTTACGGCACAGCCGGGTTCGTTGGTATGCATGCAATTATTGAACTGGCAGTCATTCATTAATGATCGCATTTCAGGAAAATAATGGGCCAGTTCCTGCTTTGGAATATCCACCAACCCTAACTCCCTTATACCCGGCGTATCGATCACCCGGCCACCAAATGGCAAGTTGAACATTTCTGCAAAAGTAGTAGTATGCAATCCCTTGCCACTCCAGCCACTCACATCCTGGGTGCGCAATTTCAATTCAGGAAAAACGATGTTGATAAAGGAAGACTTACCCACACCAGAGTGGCCGCTGAGCAACGTTGTTTTATCTTTTAGTAAGGATTTCACCTCTTCCACGCCTGTTTTTTTTTCAATGCTCATGCCCATTACTTTGTAACCAATGGCTTCATAGATATCCCTTACCTCTGCAAATTTTTCCAACTCCTTCGCTTTGTACAGATCTGATTTATTAAACACAATGATGGAAGGAATGTGATATGCTTCCGAGGTAATTAAGAAGCGGTCAATAAACCCTTGTGATGTTTTGGGATCTTTCAACGTGGCAAATAACAGCGACTGGTCCAGGTTGGAAGCAATGATATGGTGCTTGTGTTTATTGGCTGGAGAAGTTCGGGTGATATAATTTTTTCGGTCATCAATTTCCGTGATCGTTACAGAGCCTTCCAGTTCATTTTCTGTTTCAATAGTCACCACATCACCTACCGCTACCGGGTTGGTGCTGGTGAGTTCATCCATCTTAAACTTCCCCAAAATCCGGGCATTGAAAACCTCGCCCTGTTCATTTTGAACAATGTACCAACTACCGGTACTTTTATACACTGTTGCCTTCATTGGATGCAAGTTAATAAAGAGAAAAGGAAGGCATTGGAGTTATTTTTTGAGCCGGCAACTGGCTTTTCATGGCGGCTTCGTTGTGTCACTCACTTGTACCGCATAGTTTTATGTCATCACCTGAACTTGCAGGCGGCTTTTTATAAACTGCCATTTATAATTTTGTAAGGATGCTGCAGCATGAAATAATCCTGAATTGCTTTTCCTTTTCACCTCACCCAACCCCTCTCCTTGACGGGAAGGGCCAGAACCATGGCTGTATTTACCTAAGGTAAAATTAACCAGTGACTAATTTTAAGGGAACTTTTTTAGCACAGTAAACCGCAGTACAAGTTCCAGCAACAACAGTGCAAGTGCAATCATTACAAAGGGAAAAAATTTTTCAGTGTACCTGGTAAGGGTGCTGATCTCTACCTTCGATTTTTCTAACCCGTCTATTTCCTTATAAATATTTTCCAGCCCTGTATTGTCTTTCGCCCGGAAATATTTGCCACCAGTTTCTCCTGCAATGGCAGTTAGTAATTTCTCATCAATCGTAACTTTTTGCTGCTGTATGGTAACCCCCAACGGCCCCCGCACAGGAAATGGAGCGTATCCATCTGTACCTACGCCAATGGTGTATACTTTTATGCCAAAGGCTTTTGCAATTTCCTTTGCATTGTCCGGACCAATTAATCCGCCATTATTTTCACCATCCGTCAATAAGATAACCACCCTGCTCTTCGATTTACTGCTCCGCAAACGGTCCACGCTGGTAGAGAGCCCGTCGCCAATGGCCGTGCCGTCTTCCAGCAATCCGTTGCGGATATTTGCAACCGCCGACTTCAGCACCACCTTATCTGTTGTGAGCGGGCATTGCGTAAAACTTTCACCGGAAAAAATCACTACGGCGATCCGGTCTGTCAGCCTGCTGTCAATAAAATCTGTTGCTACTTTTTTGGCTGCTTCCATCCGGTTGGGCGAAAAATCCTGTGCCGTCATACTGCCACTAACGTCGATGCATAGCACAATATCAACCCCTTCTCCTTCTGCCTGCTGCTCATCGGTTTTGGTCTGCGGCCCCGCCAATGCAATAATGATACAGGCAACGGCCAATAGCCGGAGCATAAATGGAAAATGGCGCAAAGCGGTTTTCCAGGTCGATAAACCGGCAAAGCTTTTTATGGAGGATACTTTTATCCCGGCCTGGCTGCGGCTATTATTCCGTATATACCAAACCACCATTACCGGTAATAATAATGCCAGCATAAAAGCCAGTGGCATTGCAAAATGAGTTGTCTTAAAGTAATCGAAAAACAAATGGCTTATTGTTTAGTTTGAATGTTAGACTGTTCTGTAATTTCAATTACCTGTTTTATTGACTGCAGGCTTTCCTCGCTTTCCTGTTGCCCGGGTAAGTATTTAGCAAATTTTACGGCATCGCTTCGCCGCAGGGCTGCTGAGGTTGCCGACAATTGCTCTTTGTCAATATGATAATCTTTTAATAAAATAAGTATATCACCGGTAGTTTTGCTGCCGTAATCCAGTCCCTTTTTTGCAGACAAATATTGTTTTAATATTTCCGCCAGCCTTGAATAAAAAGTCTTGATAGCTGCCGGCTCCGAAAGATTCAGTTGCTTTAATTTCCCCAATTCAACCATCGCATCCTTATAGGCAGCTATTGAAGACCGGGCAGGTACAGACTGTATCCCTTTCTTGTAGCGGCGATACAGCCAAATCCCCGGCAATATCAACAGCAGCAGGGCAATACCAGCCACCACCCAATACCAAACTGGGTACCCTGCCGCTACTTCCCTTATTGCCTTAATATCCCTTAAAGCGGTGGTGGTATCTTGTTGAAATGTGACGAGAATGGGTAAAGTATCTGAAAATAAATCTAACGTGGTTTCGCCTTTTACCGGGTTGAATTTTATATTGAAAGAAGGCAATGCCCATTTGCCAGAATCAAAACTGGTGAGCGTGAAAGTTTGCGCAAGCCCGGTTAATTTCTGATCAATAAAAAGGGAGTCGACGGTAGTTTTATCAACCAGTTCAAAATGTTGCAGTGAATCCGGAACCGTTATCCACCTTACAAAATATCCCCCGGGCTGAAAAATGGCCTGCACTGTTAATTTGATCTGCCCGCCGATCAGTATCGCATTTGTATCAACCGTTGTTTGAAGAGACGGTTGTGCATACGTCAACAGAAAATGACCCATGCAAAAAAAGATAACCAAAGCTATTTTCTGTTTCATTGTATCCATCAATCAGTTGTGCTGTTACCGGCCATCAAATCCTTTTAATAAAAAACTGTTGTAAAATCTTCACATAATCCTCATCGGTACGGATGTGCAGCAGATCGGCCCCGGCTTTTCTAAAATAGTTTTTACTTAGTTCGCTTTGCTCAAGAAACCGCAGGTGATAATTGTATTGCAGCATTTTATCACTGCTGTCTATCCATTGTGTTTTACCTGTTTCCAGGTCTTCTATTTGCAGCAGGCCTGCATCCGGCAGTTGCATATCCATTTTATCGTAAATCCGCAGGCCAATTACATCATGCCGGCCACCAATCACTTTCAGGTCATTGTGATATTCCACGTCTGTGAAATCACTCATCAAAAAAGCTATACTTTTCTGGTGAGAGGTTTTATTAAAAAATTTGATGGCATCCTCCATATTAGTTCCCTTACCGGAAGGTGCTGCACTTAATAATTCTCTTACAATGTACAATGCATGTTGCCTGCCTTTTTTGGGTGCAATAAATTTTTCGATTTTATCACTGAAGAAAATGGCTCCCACTTTATCATTGTTACTCACGGCGCTAAAAGCAAGTACGGCACCTATTTCTGCTACCAGGTCTTTCTTCCGGTTTTGTACGGTACCAAATAAATTGCTGGTACTGATATCAACCAGCAGGAACACTGTTAACTCCCTTTCTTCTTCAAACACTTTACTGAAAGGATGGCTGAACCGGGCGCTTACATTCCAGTCGATGAACCGTACATCATCACCAGCATAATATTCCCTCACCTCCCTGAAGCTCATGCCCTTTCCCTTAAAAGCAGAATGATATTCACCTGTAAACAAGTGCTTGGTGAGCCGCTTGCTTTTAATTTCAAGCTCCCTTACTTTTTTTAATATCTCTGCCCCTTTCAGCTCCCCCCAGGGGGGAGGGCTTGCAACCGCATTCGATTGTATGGTTTCTTTCCTTTTACGCAAGTTGTCAATTTTCGTTCTCAAAAATCTGTACGACTAAAGTGAGTTAATGCCCTATTTTATAAAAGCTACCTAATTTAGGATATCTTCTTAAGCCTCCCCTTGGGGAAGTTTTGGTGGGCTTTTTATGGAACATTCACCACCCGTAAAATCTCAGCAATAATTTGTTCCACAGTGATATTCTCTGCTTCAGCTTCATAAGTCAATCCAATCCTGTGGCGCAATACATCCTTACAAATACTTCTCACATCCTCCGGAATTACATAAGCCCTTTTATTCAGGAACGCATGTGCCTTAGCAGCCAGTGCCAAATTGATACTGGCCCTCGGGGAACCGCCAAAGCCGATCAGGGGCTTTAGTTTAGGCAAATTATATTTATCGGGATACCGGGTTGCAAATACAATATCTAAAATGTAGTTCTCTACTTTTTCATCCAGGTACACCTGGCGAACCAATTCTTTTGCGGTTAAAATTTCGTTCCTGGAAGCTACCGGGTTTATAACGGGAGGCACCAGCCCAAGGGTATTTTGCCTAATGATCAACTGTTCTTCACTCTTAGATGGATACTCGATCACCACTTTCAGCATAAACCTGTCTACCTGCGCTTCCGGCAATGGATAGGTGCCCTCCTGTTCTATTGGATTTTGGGTAGCCAACACTAAAAAAGGTTCTTCCAGTTTATAGGTACTGTCGCCAATAGTGACCTGCCTTTCCTGCATGGCTTCCAGCAAGGCACTTTGCACTTTTGCCGGCGCCCTGTTTATTTCATCGGCCAAAATAAAATTAGAGAAAATGGGGCCTTTACGGACATAAAAATCATTTTTCGCCTGGTTATAGATCATGGTGCCAACTACATCTGCAGGTAAAAGGTCGGGTGTAAATTGTATCCTGCTGAAATCAGCATGTACTGCCTGTGCCAGGGATTTTATTGCCAGGGTTTTAGCCAGGCCGGGCACACCCTCGAGCAACACATGGCCATTGCTGAGCAAACCGATCATCAGTCGTTCTATCATTCCGTGCTGTCCCACAATTACTTTACTTAGTTCATCATTGATCCGGGTAACAAAACCACCAGCTTCATCTATTCTTTCGTTTAGCATTCGGATATCCTCGGCTGTTTGTAGCATATTTTATATTTGATATTGGTAATTATTTATTGTTTTATATAAAAATTCATTAACCTCAATTTGTAAACTCAATACCTTTTCAACTCCGGCAGCAAAAACAGACGCACAAAATACGAACAATGCATTAACAAAAACTTTACCACAATGGTGAAGGCAGTAAATGACTGTTAAATACCCGAAGGTCTTTATAGATAAACACTTTAACCGGTGGTAACACCTGGCAGTGTTGCAGGCGGCCGGAGCAAAAAATATAAAGTGGCTTACCCTGCCGGGAGAAGGAAAAACATCCTGTGCCAAAACTGCCCCTGCAATCATAGTTTTTGCCAAGGATAAATCAGGGCTGTCAATCATATTTAACTCAAATATTTTCCCACAATCGGCACCCTTCTTCCCACACCAAATGCTTTGGGTGAAATACGGATGATAGGGCAAAACTGGTTACGCTTGTATTCATTTAGGTTCACCATTTTCAATACACGGTCAACAAGAGCTGAATCAAAGCCTTGTGCTTTTATTTCTTTTGGCCCTTGTGTTCGTTCAATGTATTGGTATAAAATTTTATCAAGAATAGCGTAATCCGGTAACGAATCAGCATCCTTTTGCCCTGGCCTTAATTCTGCGGAAGGCGCTTTAGTAATAATATTTTCGGGAATAATTGCGGTGTTCCTGTTGATGTATTTTGCCAATGCATACACCTGCAACTTATAACAATCACCCAGCACACCAATTCCTCCGGCCATATCGCCATACAAAGTTCCATAGCCAGTTGCCAGTTCGCTTTTGTTAGATGTGTTCAATAAAATATAGCCGAACTTATTGGCTATGGCCATCAGTAAATTTCCCCTGCTGCGACTTTGAATATTTTCTTCAGCAACACTAAAAGGAAGATCTTTAAAAATGGGTTTCAGTTCCTTTAAAAAGCTATCGTAGATATTTTTGATTGGCAAAATATCATACGGGTTGCCGATATTTTTACTTAACAATTCTGCATCGCTTACACTGTGCCCGGTGCTATATTGAGAAGGCATTAAAACAGCTCTTACATTTTCTGCACCCAGCGCAGTACAGGCCAACGCAATGGTAACAGCGCTGTCAATACCCCCGCTGCTACCAATGATAGCTTTGCTGAAACCCATCTTATTGAAATAGTCCTTGATGCCCATAACAATGGCGTCATGTACCTGCTGAATATTTAAGTTCTCTTCTAAACCAGATGGCATTAACTCTTTACCAGGCACAAGGCTGGCTGGTTCAATGATGGGTGCATCGATTGTTCCATCATCATTCAAAACAAAACCTTCCAGCTTTGATTGAAACGATGGCAACTGTCCACAGAGATTGGCATTTTTATCAAACACTAGAGAAGCTCCATCAAATACTATTTCTGTTTGACTGCCCACACAGTTGCAATAAAACATCGGCATTTTATATTTCACCACATTCGCTTTTACAGTTGCTTTGCGATCTTCATCGTGTGTGTAATCGAATGGCGAAGCAGAAATATTTATCATCAGATCCGGTTGCTGTTCCATCAGTTTATCCATGGGACAAATACGGTAGAGTGGATTATCACCGAGGTTCCAGATATCTTCACAAATGGTTAGTGCAATTCGTTTACCCTTGTGTTCAATCACATTCCATTCATAAGCCGGTTCAAAGTAGCGGTATTCATCAAACACATCATAGGTTGGCAGCAGCGTTTTGTGTGCAATTGCTTTGATCTCCCGGTTGTACAAAAAGAACGCTGCGTTGAAGAGGTCTTTCCCTTCCCTGATATGATTTCTTTCCGGGGCACCCACAATCACAGCAATGGTATCGGCATGCAGTTTTATTTCATCAATTGCCTGGCGGCATTTGCTGATAAAATCATCAAACTCCAGGAAATCCCTCGGCGGGTAACCACACACGCTCAATTCGCTGAACACAATGATATCTGCACCCTGTTGCTTTGCATCCTCAATGGCGGAAATTATTTTCTGGGTATTGCTTTCAAAATTGCCAATGTGGTAGTTCTGTTGTGCTAAAAATATTTTCATATCCTGAATCCGGTGATTAGCGGAATTGTAAAGTTTATATTTGTAAAATTATTTAATTACTGTAAAGTTAAACCATTAAAAAAATATTATTGATGAAGCACTCATTTATTGTCCTGGTAACAGCAAGCCTGGTTTTGTTTTCGTGTGATAATGCTGATAAAATCCCGGAGGTTTCCAATATCAAACTAAACCTTACTACTGATCGTTTTGAAAAAAAATTATTTGATACCACAGCCGCTTCCTTTACCGTTTATCTTCAACAATTACAAAATGGAGCGCCTGCATTTACCGGCTACTACCTCAACGAGATTTTAAATGCCGACCCAAAATGGCCTGCAGACAGCACTGCCAGGTACGTCAATGGATTTGTAAAAGCTTACCGTAGCGTGTATGACTCCGCAGAAAAATTATTTCGGGATTTTTCGAAATATGAAAATGAAATTAAGCATGGGCTGCAATTTGTAAAACACTATTTCCCGAACTACAAATTGCCAGAAAAAATAATTACCTATATCGGCCCTGCAGATGGGTATGGTGATATTTTATTATCTGGAGAAAGTTTGATCATAGGCCTGCAACATCACCTGGGGAAAAATTTTTCGCTGTACAAAACCGACATGGTACAACAGATTTACCCCGAATACATCAGCAATCGTTTTCAGCCCGGATACATCATTGTTAATTGTATGAAAAATATAGTGAATGATATTGCTGCTCCAAAAGAAACGGACAAACCATTGATAAACCAATTGGTGGAAAAAGGAAAGCAGTTATACCTGCTCAATAAATTTTTACCCACCACTGAAGAATACAAATTGATCGGCTATAAGCCAGCGCAGCTAAAAGATTGTTATGATCATGAAGCCGTGATTTGGGACCTGTTTGTAAAAAATTCATTGTTGCAAACAACAGATAAAAACATCATTAAAACCTATTTGGATGAAGGCCCAAAAACACAGGAACTGGGAGAAGGGGCTCCCGGAAACGTGGGGTCTTTTACGGGCTGGCAAATTGTTAAAAAGTATATGCGAAACAATGCTGCCATTACGTTACAAGAGTTGATAGCTTTAGACAACGAAACACTTTTCCAGGCTGCAAAATATAAACCTTAACCAGTGGGTGGAGTCAATTTCAACTATACCATTGCGACAAAGTTGGTTGAAAAATCAAAAAAAAGTGGCAGCAGTTGCTAATCGTGCTATTTCATTCTCTAAAAACAACAATAAAAACACAGGTTACGGGAAACCTTAATAAGAATTTATTGGATGTACAAGACTAAGCAGCCTGTGCCCGCTGCCCCCGCTTTACCGAAGCCGGTGCTTTGCCAAGGCTTTTCATTACCCTGAAATGGGAAATCAGGGCTTGCATCATGGTATCATATTTATTATAAGGAAGATTAAATTCTTTACATTTTTCCATCACAATTTTGCTGATGGCAGGATAGTGTATATGGCTCACCTTTGGAAAAAGATGGTGCTCTATTTGAAAGTTGAGTCCACCAACAAACCAGGAAATGACGCCGCTGTTCATTGAAAAATTTGCTGTTGTTCTCAGTTCATGTTCAGCCCATGTCGTTTCAAGATGCTTTGTTTCATCCAATGCTACATTTTCAAACTCTGTAATTTCAACCACATGTGCCAGTTGAAAAACAATTGACATGGTTAAGCCCATCGCAGCATTCAAAATAAAGTAACCCAGCAGCCAGGGTCCAACTCCCCACACCATTGCAGGTATCACCATGTAGAAGGCGATGTATAAAATTTTGGTTGCCCAAAAAATAACATGGTTTTTCCAGGTCATTCTCCATGCAGTAGTGGTAAATATCTTCCTGGTGAAATATTTAGTAAAATCCATAATAAAAACCCAGAAAAGGGTACTTAACGCATAGATAGGAAGCAGGTAAAGATGCTGTACTTTATGGGCCGGCACCCAGCGCTGCGATTCACAATGCCTTATGATGGGGCTTTTGGCAATGTCATCATCAATACCATCTACGTTGGTGTAGGTGTGGTGTATGATATTGTGTTTTTGCTTCCAGAAAAATGCACTGGCACCCATCGCATTCATGCTGAGACCGAGCCCGTCATTTAGCCATTGTTTGGTGCTGTAGCTCCCGTGATTGGCATCATGCATTACGCTGAAACCAATACATGCCATTGTGTATCCCAGCAAACCGGCGAGTAACAAGGCAGGCATTGCACTCAACTGCAAAAAGATGAGGCAGCAATAAATAGCAACAGCACTCCCTATAAGTATGATCGTTTTACTATACAACCGCCAGTCACCGGTTTTATTAATTTTTTTTAATTCGAAATATTGGTCGACAGCTCTTTTCAAACTTTGGTAAAAAAGATTATTGCGGTTGTCGTATGTAACTTTTGCCATTATAAATTTTGTATTGGATTATTAAAGAGAGTTAATGTATGTGCCCTTTTCTTTCATTGGCAATGCTATCAAAGATACACTTGAAAGGCCCATTTAGTTCATTTTAAACGGCACGGTCATTTCAAATGCTGGTATTGTAACATCCAACTGCTTTTTATTGTTTATGTTTTCCATCTGGTATGTGCCATACATTTTCCCCATCTCTGTTTTTAAATTGCATCCGCTGATGTATTGATATTGTGTGCCGGGGTTAATCTGCGGCTGCACACCTATTACGCCTTCGCCTTCCACCTCTCTCAAACTTCCGGTAGCATCAAAAATATACCAGTGCCTGCGTAATAATTTTACAGGAAATGGGTTATTGTTTTCAATAGTAATCCTGTATGCAAACATAAACTCGTTATTTGCAGGGTTGCTGTAATCTGGCTGGTAAAATGTTTCTACCGAAACCGTGACACCTTCAGATATTTTTGAAACCATTGTTATAGATTGTGTATTGTAAAAATAAACAAAAGAATACGCTTTTGTTGAAATCACTTCATCGAAATCAGGAAAAATACCGGGGCCGGGGCCTGCTCATTTTCAACGTTGATAACAGTTGAGCGATTGCTGCAGCTAATTTTTCAGCGCTGCTGTATAGCCATTCTTCTGCAACCACTGCAATACCTTATCCCTGTTGTCGCCCTGGATTATTATTTCATTGTCTTTTACAGAACCACCGGTACCACAGAAAGTTTTAAGTTTTTTCCCCAGTTCCTGCAGATCGTTTTCTTTGCCGGCAAACCCGGTTACAAGGGTAACAGCTTTCCCGGCACGTTGCTTTTTATCCAAAATTATTTTTAATTTTTGCTCTGCCGCGGACAGGGTTTCCGGCTCCCCGGTACCATCCTCTTCCAGTTTAAAATCAGGATCAGTAGAATAAACCAATCCACTCAATGAATTTATTTTTTTCTTCTGCATGACCTAGCTTTTTGTTAAGATGGCTTTTAAACTCAAATCTAAACTTCTTGCCTGGTGAATGATCGCTCCACTCGAAATGAAATTTACACCGGTGGCTGCATATGTTTCAATATTATTTAAGTTGATACCGCCACTGGCTTCGGTTTGATATTTCCCTTCAATCAGTTGTAATGCTTCTGTAATTTGCCCTGGCGTAAAATTATCAAGCATAATTACATCTATCTTTCCTGTGCTCATTACCTTTTTTACATCGTCTATACTCCTTGTTTCCACTTCTATTTTTAGCCCCGGCTTTTTTGTTTGTACATAGCTGTATGCCTTTTCAATGGCTTTCTCAATTCCACCACAATAATCAATGTGGTTATCTTTCAGCATGATCATGTCGTACAATCCAAACCGGTGATTAATACCGCCTCCGGTACGCACTGCTTCTTTTTCAAGCAGGCGGAAATTAGGCGTGGTTTTACGGGTGTCTAACAGTTTGGTATTGTAATTTTTTATTTTATCAACATATAGCCTGGTGAGCGTGGCAATACCACTCATTCTTTGCATACTGTTCAACACCAGCCTTTCACACTGCAAAATGGTATGCACTTTGGCCGTTACTTCAAAAGCAGTGTCACCATTCCGCATTGAATCGCCATCATTTTTGATTGCTGTAAAATGAATATCCGGCTGCATGTAGCGAAATATTTTTTCTGCCACGGTCGCACCGGAAAGTACACCATCTTCTTTTATTTTTAAAACTGCTTTGCCGGTGGCGCCAGCATCAATACTGGATAACGTGGAGTGGTCACCATCCCCAATATCTTCCGCCAGTGCATTTTTTATCAGCAGGTTTAATTGAACATCATAATTCATCATCGGCAAAGCTAAATAATTAAAAATCCCCCCGACTGAGGTTGGGGGGATAAAATTTTATGTGGCAGGTACTTTACCTGCTTTCAAACCTCAGCTCCTGTAAAACCTGCACATCTCCTTTTTGCTTCATATAAATAGTGGTTCTGAAAGACCCATTTTTGGTGATCAATGTGCCGATGCAATACTGGGAACCCGCATTCTGACCTTTGTGAATCACCTCAAAGGCTTTAACAGGATTATTGGCAAAAAAATCTTTTAACACTATTTCTGCCTGGCTTTTACTGTAACTGTTGCTTCTGTCGGGGAGACTTATTTCTACCGTATTATCAAAAAATTTGGCCACCTGCGCAGCATTGCCGGTTCTGACAGCTCCTACCAGCTCATCAATTCCAATGATGGTAAATGAAGAGAACAGTATGATTGATGCTGCGGCAGCCAGTATGAAAAATTGTTTCATATAGATCGATTTATGTTAGCCAATTTACTAAAAACGTGCCAAGCCGGTTATTATTATTGTTAATGGCCTCAAAGTACCAAACATTAGACGATTTGCTATCGAAAAAAGTTGCAAATAAGTTAGCTTTGAAGCATGGACAGGAAAAAAGCAATACTTATTATCATGGACGGCTGGGGCCTTGGTAAGAAAAAAAACAGCGATGCAATACAAAATGCCAACACACCCTTTGTAAGTTCGTTATATCAAAAATATCCTAATACCACGTTAGTCACCTGTGGTGAAGATGTCGGGCTTCCGGAAGGACAAATGGGAAACAGCGAAGTGGGCCATCTGAACCTGGGCGCCGGCAGAATTGTGTACCAGGAACTGCAGCGCATCAATGTAGCCATCAAAACCGGCGAATTTCAAACCAATGCAGTGCTGTTGAATGCAATAACATTTGCCAAAAACAATAATAAAACCCTTCACTTGCTGGGGCTGGTAAGCGATGGTGGTGTACATTCCCATATCAACCATATCAAGGCCATAACCTCCCTTTGCAGCGATAATGGATTAAACAATGTGCTCATTCATGCTTTTACCGATGGCAGGGATACTGATCCCAAAAGCGGGTTCGCATTTCTAACTGAGCTGCAGGCGCATTTAGCGATTTCAACCGGCACCATCGCCACCATTACCGGCCGCTACTATGCCATGGACCGGGATAAGCGTTGGGAAAGGGTGAAACTGGCTTACGATGGAATGGTAAATGGCATTGGAAGGACCAGCCATGATGTACTGAATGCAGTACAAGACAGTTATGAGGCTGGCGAAACAGATGAATTTATAAAGCCCATTATTAATGCCAATGTTGCTGATACCAAAATAAAAAATGGTGATGTGGTTATCAGTTTCAATTTCCGCACCGATCGTTGCAGGGAGATTACACAGGTATTGACACAAACAGACATGCCTGATTTTGGTATGTGGCGGCTCAATCTGAACTACACCACGATGACCCAATATGAGCATAGTTATAAAAACATCAACGTAGTTTTTGAAAATGATGACCTGAAAAATACGCTGGGAGAGATTTTACAACAGCATGGCCGAACGCAGATACGCATCGCCGAAACAGAAAAGTATCCCCACGTATCTTTCTTTTTTAGTGGAGGAAGGGAAGTGCCTTTTGAAGGTGAGCGGAGGATTATGATACAATCACCCAAAGTTGCCACCTACGATCTGCAGCCTGAAATGAGTGCTGCGGAAGTAACAACGGCCATCGTTACCGAAATAGAAAATAACCCTGCGGATTTCATCTGCCTCAACTTTGCCAACGCAGACATGGTAGGACATACGGGGGTATGGGAAGCAGTAATAAAAGCAGTGGAAACCGTAGATGCCTGTGTCGAGAAAGTTGTAACAGCAGCATTGAAACAAGAATATGTTATTTTTCTTACTGCCGATCACGGCAATGCTGATTATGAAATAAATGATAATGGCACACCCAATACCGCACACTCATTAAACCCGGTTCCGCTATTTGTGATAGACAACCACTGGAAGGGGACCGCAGCACCCGGTAAGCTGGGAGATATCGCCCCCAGTATACTAACTATGATGAACCTGCCAATCCCCAATGAAATGACCGGTAATATTTTAATCGGCAACTAATAATATCCTGGAATGAAAAAATTATTTGTACTTGTTTTTTTAACTGCGTCATTTATTGCCAATAGCCAAACCACGGACGCTACGCTGAACAAACGCCTGGCTGAATATTTAGCCTATTCTAAAGATTTGAAAATAGACCTGCTTTTGGAATACATGTATCCCAGGATTTTCGAAATGGCCAGCAAAGAACAAATAAAAGAAGTGCTGGAAAGTGCCTATAACAATCCTGACATTGAAATAAAATTAGATTCCATGGGCATTGGTAGTGTATTGGGGGTTTCTACCTTCAGTAAAGGTGCTTTTACAAAGTTCAGTTATAGTGTAAAGATGAAGATCACCTTACTGAACAAAGAAATGGAAGACAAATCGGCGCAGGTACTTAAAAATTTTAAAAATAAATTTGGGGACGAAAATGTTTCGTATGACAACGTATCAAAAATATTTTGGGTATATCAAAATAAAGAAGCACTGGCAATTAAAGACAATTATTCAAAAAATATCTGGACAATGCTTGGTTTAGAAGAGGATCAAAGCATCTTCAGTATTATTCCTGCTGAAATCAAAACGAAATACCATTTACAATAATATAAACCCAATGCTAAAGAAAATCCTTTATGTCCTGTTGATTGTTTTCATTGTTATCCAGTTTTTTCACCCTGATAAAAATATCAATACCGGTGCATCAGCAATCGCAAATGATATCAGCCGGGCGTTCCCTGTTCCAAATAATGTGCAAACCATTTTACAAACGAGTTGCTATGATTGCCACAGCAATAACACCGACTATCCCTGGTATGCAGAAGTTCAGCCTGTAGAATGGTGGCTGAATGATCACGTTGAGGAAGGCAAAAGAGAACTGAATTTTAATGAGTTTGCATCCTACACTTTAGGAAGGCAATACAAGAAATTTTCAGAAATTATTAAGGAGACAAAAGAAGACGAAATGCCACTCAGTTCTTTTACCCTTATTCACCGGGATGCTTTATTGAGCAAAGATCAAAAACTGGTATTGGCAGCATGGGCCACTGCTGCGATGGACAGTATGAAAGCCAGGTATCCTGCGGATAGCCTAAAAAGAAAATAATAGCCTATTCAGCATCATGAATATCCAGATAAAATTTTTCAAAACAGCGTAAGTTCTTTTTTGCCAAAGGATCTGCCCCATTTTCCTGGCTGGTTATGCAGGCGGCATCTCCCGATTTTTTCGTGAGGTTGGGCTACGGAGGATAAACACACCAGGGATTTGGCTATTTCCCACAGGCAATAGTAACTCAGCATATGAATTGAACGTCCATCCTCCGATAAATCAATCAACGAATTTTTATTTTTTATTGTATTGTTTTATTTATGCTGTATTGCCAGATTTGCCGTGATTTTTTCAGCCTCTTTTTATTTAACAAGCAGCCTTTCGTAAGGTAAATTTGCCTATATTTATGCTGTAAACCAAGCACAATATGACCGAAGAGCAAATGCTGACCGGAAGTCTTCAAAATAATGCCGCTTCGCAAGACGCTTTGTACTCACGTTTCAGCCCCCGAATGCTCGGAGTTTGTTACCGCTTTGCAAAAAACCGGGAAGATGCAGAAGATATGCTGCAGGAAGGTTTTATCAAAGTGTTTTCGCAAATTCACCAATACCGAAATGAGGGTGCGCTCGAAGGATGGATAAGAAGGATTATAGTTCACACCTGCATCAATGTGCTCAAGAAAAACAAAAAGTTTTCTGAGAGTGTGGACATCATGTACGCCAGCAGCATTGGCATACGGGAGGAATCTATCCCCTCTATCATGCAGGCAAAAGAGGTGGTGGAATGTATCAGGCTGCTTCCTTTGGGTTATAGAACAGTACTTAACCTGTATGCTATTGAGGGCTATTCTCATAAAGAAATCGGCAATATGCTCGATATCGAAGAAAGCACCAGCAGGTCGCAGTACACAAGGGCCAAAACCATGCTGGAAGATGTTTTAATAAAGAAAAAAATATTGGCAAAGGCAAGAGAAAAGGAAGTGGTGAAGCCTGCAGTGGCTGCTATTTAAAATTACCAGGACTTAACAAAGATATTTAACAGCAAGATGCTTGTGAAAAATGGAAAATAAATATAACATAGAAAATTTCGAACGGTTTTTAAGAGAAAAGTCTGATGAGTTCAGGATGTATCCTTCTAAACGGGTTTGGTATAGCATTTACAATAATATGCATCCCGGTAACCGGCTTCCTTCTATATCAATGTGTATCATATTGATATTTGCATTACTGCTGGTTGGCTATTTAAATACGGATACAAGCAGGGAATTGAGCAGTAATCTTCATGATTCCAATGTTGTTGCAGTAACGCTTTCAAATGGCCCGCTTGATGAAACCGCTGTACTCACGAAAAATATTGTGGGAGCAAATCAAATACAGTTGTCAAATCAGCAATTAAATTCACGTGTCAAACATTCACCTGGTAAAATTGCATCTTCAACCGTACCAAATCGCAAAACAGGCAGGAATTTGCCAAACAATAACATCGCATATACGGCGGGTACGGATGTTCAAGAAACCTCACCCGGCAATACCAGCCGCACCGTCCCTGGCATCAATGAACTTAATGAGGCTGCAACAAAAATTGCCATTGGATCAGTTGCCAATATCGAAATGGCTGAACCCGGTAGCATAACTACGGCAGTTACGCAATCAAACAGGAATAATTTTAAGGAGGTCGATGAGGCAACAACATTCGTTACCCCTTACGATCACCATGACATAACTGCAGTGGCAACTAATAAACATGTAACCGGCATGAAAAATATTGAAACTGCCCTATTGGAGAACAGCACGGACGAAAATACCAACAGCCCCGGCAAAAACAAAATTGCGGATAAAATTGATTTAATGCCTCTTGACAATTCGATTAAAACTGATGAGACAATCATTATAGATACCGGGGCCGCTAAGAATAAGGTAGAAAATAATAACAATAACCTGCCTGCCCTGTCTGAAACAGACAAGGCATGGATAGAAAATTTTGCTTTGTATAACCGGCCAGCCCCTAAAAAATGGGCAGGTAAAGTTAGTTGGCAGGCGTACATTACCCCTTCTGTTGTGTACAGGAAGTTGCATAACAACGCCGCCGGCAAATTCCCCGGCAGCAATACAGGAAACTTCAATAATACCAACGTGGAGGATGTTGTAAACAACAAGCCTTCTATCGGCCTTGAAACTGGTATTGCTTTACAATATGATTTATTAAAAAGAGTAAAACTCAAAGTTGGTGTGCAACTGAATTATACCAGGTACAACGCACATGCATTTGAAAACTATCACCCAATTACCACTTCTCTGGCAATGAACAGTGTCAACTATGAAGCGGTGTACGAAGTGTTTGAGACAACACCATTCTCCAATTTGGCGGGCTTAACACCTGTGAGATTGCACAATGAGTCATATCAAATATCATTGCCAGTAGGTGCCGATTTTAAAATGGCTGCATTTAATAATATCGAATGGTATATTGGCGGTACGATTCAACCCACCATTGTTGTGTATGGTAAATCTTACATGATATCTGCCGACCGGCGTAATTATGCGCAGAATAAAACAATGCTCAGCAGGTTTAACCTGAATGCTGGACTGGAAACATATATTTCCTTCAAAACAAGTAATTATACCTGGCAGGTAGGGCCACAGTTTCGTACACAAATTTTTTCTACCAACAACAAGTTATATTCTGTAGAGGAAAGGCTGCAGAATTATGGATTTAAAATTGGCGTGAGTAAGAAATTATAATTAATTATCCGCCGGTATTTTTTGGAAAAGGCAATTTTTTTTTTCTGCATTCGTTTGTTAACTGTTCCCAAAAGAACAAATTTTAACTAAGACCACTGCGCCGTACCAGCAGTGGTTTTTTGTTTTACAATTTCTTTCAGGCTAATTTTGCCGCATGAAAAAATTGTTTTTTCTTTCCCTTATTATTTTCATTGTTGTTAGCTGCTCCGATAATACAAACAAAACAGATGCTCCGGGTATCGAAAATAATTCAAACTCTCTGGCAGGCGATTCTGGCGATTTCTTCCCGGTAAGTTCTTTTTTAAAAGGCCAAATGAATTTGCTGGACTCGATGCAGGTAACTTTTTTGCAGATTAACACTTACGGCAATAAATCAGATTCTGTATGGCTTTCCCGGGAAAAAGTAAGGCCATTACTTCAACCCTTTATTGCAGATGAGATTAGCAATGAAAATCTTGTTTCATTTTTTAAGGAATCGAAATTTAATGACCAAAGTACGGACGCCATCACGTTTACCTATGTTCCCAAAACCGTGTTGCCAGACAGCATTTCGCTCCGTAGATGGGATGTATATGTGAACCCGGAAACCGGCAGTGTAAAAAGGATTTACATATTAAAACAACTGAATACAGACAACCAGGTGTACACGCAGCAACTCACATGGCAAACAGATAAATGGGTGAAAATAATCAACATCCTGGAGAAGCCCGATGGCAGCAGTGAGATTCAAAAGGAGATGCAGATACTATTGGATCTTACCGGGATCAAATAACGATCAAAGGCCTGCGTTGAATTTCTTTATAAAAAAATTTAGTACCACAAAGAAATGACACAGGAAGAATTTACTAAAATAGCCCATACGATCCCCCAGCAACCGGGCATTTACAAATACTACGATGCGGAGAACCATCTCTTGTACGTTGGAAAAGCAAAGAGCCTGCGAAAAAGAGTAGGCTCCTATTTCTCAAAGAGTTTCACTTCTTACAAAACCCACGAATTAGTTCAGCGCATCCGTAAAATCGAGTTTACCATCGTAAACAATGAACAGGATGCCTTTTTACTTGAAAATTCGCTGATAAAAAATTTCCAGCCTATTTTTAATATCAATTTGAAGGATGACAAAAGTTATCCATATATCATCATAAAAAACGAGTCCTTCCCCAGGATATTTTTTACCCGGAGAAAAATCAATGATGGTTCTCACTATCTCGGTCCATATACCTCGCTGGGCAGGGTGAGGCAGTTACTTGATTTTATCAAACAAAACATACCATTAAGAACCTGCAAACTGAATCTTACCGAGGCCAACATTGAAAAAAAGAAATTTAAAGTATGTCTCGAATACCATCTTGGCAACTGTAAAGGTCCCTGCGAAGGACTACAGTCTTTAGCCGATTACGACAGTGGATTAGCAAGCGTTAGAAGCCTGTTAAAAGGAAACCTGTCGCCAGTAATACAACATTTTAAATCTGAACTGCAGCAACAGGTGCAACAGCTTGAATTTGAAAAAGCTGAAATCACAAAAAAGAAGATTGAACATTTGCAAAACTATAAAGCTACTTCTATGGTAGTGAATGAAAGGCTTGGAACGTTGGATGTATTTAGTATCCTGGAGGAAAATGATACTGCCTATGTAAATTATTTAGCAGTAACCAATGGGAGTATAATTCTTACCAAGACAATTACCCTTACAAAAAAATTAGATGAAACTGCCGCGGAAGTATTAAGCTTTGCAATTGCCCAGTTGAGAGAAACATTTAACAGTGAAGCGGTAGAAATGATTATTCCATTTGCAATTAACTATCCTGACGACCATGTCAGTATCACTATACCTAAAGCCGGAGATAAGAAAAAACTGCTGGAGCTTTCAGAAAAGAATGTAAATTATTTTAAAGAAGAATTAAAGAAGAAAAAAATGCTGCTGCTGGAAGATAAAACTTCCTGGGAAGTTGATATCGTTTTGGAACAATTACAAAAAGACCTTCACCTGTCTTCCGTGCCAAAGCATATTGAATGTTTTGATAACTCCAATTTCCAGGGCAGCTATCCTGTGTCGGCGATGGTTTGCTTTAAAAATGGCCAACCCAGTAAAAATGACTACCGGCGATTCAATGTGAAAACGGTGACTGGGGCCAATGATTTTGCTACCATGACTGAAGTTGTGTATCGCCGCTACAAAAGACTTACAGAGGAAGGGAAAGACCTACCCCAGCTAATAATAATAGACGGTGGCAAAGGCCAGTTAAGCGCTGCAATGGAAAGTATAGAAAAGCTCGGCCTTATGGGGAAAGTGACCGTGGTTGGTTTGGCAAAAAGTGAAGAGGAACTATTTTTTCATGGCGATACCGAATCATTAAAACTACCATGGGACAGTGAGAGCCTTAAACTGATAAGGAGGATCAGGGATGAAGTGCACCGTTTTGGTATTACGTTTCACAGAAACCAGCGAAGCAGGGGAAGTTTTAAAAATGAACTGGAGCAAATAGAAGGGATTGGCAATACCACCATCGACACATTGTTGAAAAAATTTAAATCGGTAAAAAAAATTAAAGAGAAAACTACAGCAGAATTAGCCGCGGTGATTGGACAATCGAAAGCCGACATCATAGCCAATTTTTTCTCAATCAATAAGCCTGCCGGATAATAAAATGCGCCCTCATTCTCTATAATGATCATGTTGAAATTTCTTCAACTGTCACCAGGCATGCGCATAAAAAAAGGGCCAGGATAAAAATCCAGCCCCGTTTTAAAATCCAATATCCTATGAAAAACCGGTATAAAGATAGAGCGTATACTATCTTAAACAGTACCCCAAATCGGGTATTTGCTCATTTTGGAACTATTATTTAGTAAGCGGCGATTTATAGTATTAATACCAAATGTAAACTGTATGTAGTCGAATACAGCTTAAGGCCGGCATAATACCATTTAAGATTTACACTAAGTCCTTCGGACTACTTTATAAATCAAAATGGTATAAGCGGATCAACAACTGGCATCTACCGAAAAAAAATACCCCCGGAAAACCAGGGGTACTTTAAAAATATCTGAGCATTCATTAATAACTCCACAAATCAAGTTCGTAATTAAATATTTTCTCCTTTAGCCGTTCTCCTTCTAATAACTGGAAAATACCGTTGCCCTTCAAACCGGGTATCTCATCCAGGTATTTATTAAATGGATTATCAATGGTGCTTTTGATGATTCGCCCGCTAAACATACGGCTTTCAAACAATTCTTCCCAACTTTGCCGCTGGCCAAAATTTTTGCCATTGTAAATCTCATACCTGGCAAATACTGGTCTCATATCGGGATAATATACCCAAAACATTTCATTATCGATCCCTACTAACTGGTTGGTTTGAGCAGAATAAACATTGTAAAGAGGGGCGATACCAAGGATACGCCAGAAAAGCCTGGATGATTCCTTATCAAAAATAACTTCTTCTTTTATCCTGAATTTTGTGAAAGAATCCAGCACGATATCCCGTGTTTTAGTTTCATAGGTCGTTTGGCCAAGAGAATCAACGATCGCAACCTGGAATGGTTCTCCTGCTATTTTTGTCACTACTTCAGCCCTGGTCATTGGTGTTGTAAACCTGTCATCGATAGGAGAAAATACCGTTACAAGACTGTCCTGTATCGCCTGGAACAAGATAGAAATAAATCGCTGATTGCCGTTATTTTCGTCAGCAGAATACCGGAAGGGTAAATTTATTTTCTCCCTGGTATCAATATCACGCCATATTTTATGACGGTAAATAGCATCATCTACTCTTAAATGCTCGTAAGCCAGCGGCACCCTATCCCGGATATCTTTGGTCTCTACTGCTTCATCGGGCCGCAATGACTTCCTGATTTTCTTTATTGGCATACTGTCGTTAAGCGGGGCAACTGCCGGCGCTGCCACTTGAGCGGCCGATGCCACAGTATCAACCTGTACGGGACTGATAGTTGCTTTTGTCTTCCCTTTGGTTGTCTTCCGGGTAGTGGTATTAGCACGTTTGGTAGAAGACCTTTTCTTCGCTTTCTGCGCTTCAGCTACATAGCTGAAAAAACATAAGCAGGGGATCAGCAAAAGGATTTTTAAAAGATAATTTTTCATAAGTTAAACTTTTTTTATTCTAGAATAAGGAAAAGCCCGGAGGATTCTGAATCGTTCTTTTCTGACCGTCGGGGCCAACTACTGTGATATTATCAAATGTAACGGTAGCACCGGGTACCAGCAAACTCATGTATTGTGCAGCCGGGGCCATACTTCCACCAGTAAGCGTTACCTGCTTCACGTTCCTGTCGCCAGGGATATTAAAGTAAACCGTAGCACCTGTAACCGAGAATTTCGCTTCAAAATCAAAATTTTCGAGATCAGCCCTTACAAAGGTCTGACTTCTGAAAGCAACTGCCTGCATCCTTCCGCCACCACTTGTACCTACTTTAATGATAGGATCCGGGATTCTTTTAACACGAAATTCAAAAGGTGTTGTCTTACCGTCAGCAGTAACATTCAATGTAATTTTACCTGGAGTAGTCACCCTCGCATTAAATCTACCGTTTCCTCCATTAGAAGTAAGTGTGCCGCCTGGTAATGAAACATTCGTTCTATCCCATCCTGTGGGCGAACCTACAGTAACCGGGTTTTCAACACCGATATAAAATACATTCATTTTATCCGCAGATGCTGCAACTCCACCAGGAGTACCAACAGTATATTCAATATCCTTTATTAGTTGATCAGGCTTTCCATCTGGTTTAATATAATTAATAACAACATGTACTTTTCTACTGCCACCACCCGAAACATTGAACTTTTTTTCTGCTACCCCATTATCATTGATCTGCACCGCTGCCCCGTCAATAGTAATCACAGGTTTCGCCGCAGAATTAAATGCACCTACCCCTGCTGTTACAATCAACTCCTGGCCAGGCATCAGGTAAGTGGAACTCGCCGCCGCAATAGGTTGAAATTTATCATACACTACTTCTACAGCACCTACCTTATTGTGGCAATATGTCACTATTTGATTCTCTGCATTCTTAACATCATTTTCAAACTTACTCAGGATGGTAACTGCAGCAACTGTGGGTGTCATGTGAAAATAGTTATACTCCCAGGAATTATTACTGCCCGTAGTGGAAGGAGGAACAGATATATCGATCGGCAATTTGGAAGCAAATTCTTTATTGATTTCAGGGTCGATTGCCAATAACTGAGTCCTTAAATTGGTAAGATCTTTTAACAACTCCTGCCCCTTGCCGTTTACAATAAACAGGCGGGTTGCCGACTCCAGATCATCTTCTTTATAGGTAGTGTCACCTCTTTCCGGGGCATAACCGGAAGCTCTCACCAGGCTATCTTTTAACATTTCGATCTTTGTGTAAATCACATCAGATAATTTCTTTGCCTGTTCTGCTTTACCAAACCAGATAGTAGCATTCGCAGATGTCTCCGGCTTCTTCATTTTGTCCTGCAAAGATTTAAACAGCGTTGTGTTGGACCCATCAATTGAAGCATTCGATTTCAAAAGGCTCGAATCAACTACTTTAAAAGCGTTTAAAATTTCAGCAGACACGTTCAGGGCAAGGATGGCTGTCAACACGAGGTACATGATGTTGATCATCTTTTGCCGGGGCTCTTTAGGTAAAGCCATAGTAATTTATATTTTATGGATGTTTTAAATTTTGTTTGGATTCATTCATCATTTAAAAAATTCTGTATGAAGTTATACTTGTTAAGAATTTACTAAATCACAATTAAGAAAATGATAACTATTATTTACCGCCCTGCATCGCACTCAGCATATTACCATAAACTGAATTCAGCTTACTTAAGTTTGAAGCCAATGCCCCTATTTGCTCTTTTGCTTTGTTTGCATCTTCCACGCTGTTCATCATAGACTGGCTGGCTTCAGCCATTTTACCGTAAAAACCATTCAATGCTTTCAGGTGATTGTTGCTTTCTTTTAATTCCAATTCGTAGATCGTATTTAATGAACCCAAATTTTTTGTCAATACCTGAACCTGCTCGTGGAAACCTCTTGCACTTTCAGACGCATTATTAAAGGAAGACATTGTAGTTGCACTGTTGTTAAACGCTGTAGCCATTGACCCGATTGCAGTGGTGGCTTCTTTAGTTTTGGCGCTGAAATCACCAGTTGATTTTACTACATCGCCAACATCAGACAACCCGTTAACCGTAGTACCCAATTTCTGGAAACCTTCGCCCAATTTTTTGAGGCTTACTGGTGTAATATCGGCTTCCTGGATCATTTTATCCAATGATTTTAATGCTGGATTTCCGGCTGCAACCGCTGCTGCAGGATGAGCATCTTCCTCGTGTGATTTTGGCTTAACCCACTCAATAATGGCATACACTAAGAAGATCGCAGTCTCTGTCCACATACCGATAGTAAGCATCGTGTTAGCATAAGATTGATGCGTAATTTTAGCCCATGCAGCGAAGATAATAACAGCAGCACCGGCACTTACTAAAACATCGATTAAAGTTAAAAACGTCCTTTTTTTAGCAGCCATGATTTTTAAAATTTTAAATTTTTAATTTGGGGGTTATTTGAAGTTAATGAGACACAATAGTTATTAATCTTTACAACGCTGAATTATAAAGATTAATTTTTTTTCAAAACAGTCAGGTGTGGAAAAAAATACTTACTATTTATTTGCCCCGCTTCATAGAGGGTGGCAAATCAATTACACAACGGAAACCGATGTAAGACTTAGATGTATCCTGGTACTCGTAATTACGGGTGCTGGTTTGTAAATAGTAGCCAACATCTTTCCAGCTTCCGCCACGGGTAACTTTTCTTTTCATACGGGGAGGGTCTGAATCTTTAGCATTCCAGCGAATATCCGGATTCATATCATGCTGGAATGAATATCCACCTTCATAAAATAAAGAAGAAGTCCACTCAGCAACATTCCCAGACATATTATATAACCCAAAATCATTCGGCCAATAGGCATCAGCCCTAACAGTGTAAAAACCACCATCTTCGGGATAATTACCACGCCCAGGTTTAAAGTTTGCTAACAAACAACCTTTTTTGTTCCTGAGGTATGGACCGCCCCATGGATAGGGTGATTGAGAACGGCCACCACGTGCTGCATATTCCCATTGAGCTTCTGTAGGCAGCCTGAAGTCGGCTTCTGTAGCTTTCTTTTTACTGTCAAGAAAGGCATTTAAATAATGAGTTCTCCATTCGCAGAATGCAGTTGCCTGTTTCCAGCTAACACCCACAACCGGATAGTTTCCAAACGCAGGATGGCCATAATATTTTTTAGACATTGGCTCGTTGTAAGCATAGGAAAAATCCCTTACCCAACACAATGTGTCGGGATAGATTTGAATATCTTTTTTAACGATGAACTTTGAGCGCTGTGCACTTGCATTTTCTCTTCTGGACGCTTCTTTATAATCGAAGGTTTCAGAATGATATACCAGTTTGCTTGGGTCAATCTCTTTTTTGTTGAAAATCCGGTTGTCGGGAGTGAAGATCATAGCATCAATTTTTTCCAATGTTGCTTTTTCTCCCCATTTGATGGCACTGGCCTTTTTCCAGTCTATATATTCATTGCCATCTTTACCTTGTTTGATGAAGCCCATTTGCTTTGCAGCAATGGAGTCTCTTACCCAACTGGTAAATTGACGGTACTCGTTGTTGGTAATTTCGGTTGCATCCATCCAGAAACCACTGATGGATACTTGCTTATTGCGTGCAGTGTAAGCATAATTGATATCCTCATCGCTGGGGCCCATGTGAAAGGTACCTGATGGAATAAAAACCATGCCGGGCGGCTTTGCCAACGTCCATTTGGTACCGGGAGCAACTCCATGTAGCTGTCCGTCGTTTGGCAAAAGACTTCCCTTGTTGTTTTTACTACAACCGGCCAGAGATACGATAGCTAATGAAGCTACAAAAAAGCTTAACTTGTTTTTCATTGTTTTAATCTTTGAGGGTATTGGCAAATGTAATGATTATTTTGATTTATGCACACTATGTGCGGATTTCTGAAAAAAAATTTCATAAAAATAACATAACATAACATACAAAACGCTGTCTTATGAAGAATATTGTGTTATTGTGGCTTATATCCTGCTTGTTTTGTTTGCTTTTGAAAATTCCTCCAAATTGGCCAATGGTGCCAGGCAGGTATAATTCGTGCATACATAAATAAGTGCCGGATTACCTTCCATTTTATTTCTTAAAACGGGAAATGAGTCATTTTTCGTATTGGCAGCCATTAATATTTTTCCGGGCAGGTAAAACCCGGATTGTATAGCTGATGCCACAGACTTTGACTGGCTTCCTATCACTGCTATTTCACTGCTGCCTTTTACCCTCAACAAAAATAAACTGGCCCACCAGCCGAAAGATGATGGATATTTTATAACAGCCGAAGCAACTGCATTGAGCATTTTATCTGCCCTGGTACGCCAGGCTTCCAGATCAAAAATGACACCAAGCTTTAAAAGATTATGCGCCATCACGGCATTGGCAGAGGGTGTAGCACCATCGTATATTTCTTTTTTTCTAACAATAACATCATCCTGGCCGGCGTGGGTAAAGTAAAAAAATACCCCTTCCTCATCACTAAAATTAGCAATTACAAAATCACAGGTATCCTTCGCCGTTTGGAGGATAGCTGTATCAAAAGAAACTTCATACAATTGTAAAGCCGCATCTGCCAGGTAAGCATAATCATCTAAAAAAGCCGGATACTTTGCAATGCCATTTTTCCAGGTATGCAGCAGCGGGCAGGAGTTGTTGCCGATGCTAAAATTTTCAAAAAGAAAAGTAAAATTTGTAACAGCCAGCTCTTTATAGTTTTCATTTTGCAATACAACAGCCGCTTTGGCGGTCGCTTTCAGCATGAGCGCATTCCAGCTTAAAATTATTTTATCATCCAGGCCCGGTTTTACCCGTTGGCTTCTTTCGCTTTTCAGTTTCTCCACGCACCGATCCTGGAGTTGCACAAAGTCATCCTGATGCAGCTGCTTTTCGCGGATAAAAGTTTCCTGTGATTTAAGCATCCGCAGGATATTTTTTCCCTCCCAGTTGCCCTGGTCTGTAACATCAAAAAAATCGCAAAAAAGGGGTGCGTCGGAGCCGAGTATACGGTCGACTTCAGCTTTTTCCCAAACATAATACTTGCCCTCCTCCCCCTCGCTGTCAGCGTCTAATGCCGCATAAAAACCACCGCTGTTATGCCTTAATTCTTCTGCAACAAAAGCAATGGTTTTATCAATTGCCAATTTATACTTTAGTTGTTTTGTAATTTGAAAAGCATCACATAAGATCAATATCAGCAAGGCATTGTCATAAAGCATTTTTTCAAAATGCGGAGCCAGCCATTCATTGTCGGTGCTATACCTTGCAAGGCCGCCTGCCAAATGGTCGTATATGCCTCCGTCCAGCATTTTATCTACCGATAACAACGCCTGCTGCAAAGCCAGCGTATTGCCCGAATAATGATAAAACTGAAACAGGTACCCGATAACGAAAGTCTGGGGAAATTTCGGTGCTTTTCCAAATCCTCCCCATGTTGTGTCAGCCGATTTCATAATGGCGGAAAACATTGATTCGCACTGCTCAAACCCAAAATCATTTTCGAAAGAAGCGTCAATAATCCTTTTATCCGGGGAAATAAAATTGCCTGAATTTTTTAAGTAGTCGGTCAGGTTTTCCGCCTGCGATTCTAATTCATTTCTTCTGCCTTTCCAGGCTTTTGTAATACTTTGCAAAATATCTGTCCACGACGGGCGGTTAAAGGCTTTAACCGGGGGAAAATAAGTGCCCCCGTAAAACGGTTTGGCATCGGGGGTAAGAAATACATTCAGTGGCCAGCCGCCGCTGCCGGTGATTGCCTGCACTGCATCCATATAAATATGATCGATATCAGGCCTTTCTTCCCGGTCAATTTTAATGTTCACAAAGTTGTCATTCATCAGTAACGCAGTAGCCTCATCTTCAAAACTTTCTCTCTCCATTACATGGCACCAGTGGCAGGCTGAATAACCTATACTCACAAGTATTACCTTATTTTCTTTTTTTGCTTTTTGTAATGCTTCACTGCCCCAGGGATACCAGTTTACGGGGTTGTGAGCATGCTGCAGCAGGTACGGACTTGTTTCATGAATTAAATTATTGGTATGCAGATGGTTCATTTTGTTACAAACTAAATTTATACTATTGCGGGCGCTTGCCTTATTTTTGTAAAATACAAACAACTGTTTGTATAACCAGTTTTTATCAAAAAAAAACTGGCTCTTTTCATCTGTTAACACTTTATCAATGTTTTAAATAAAGTAAAAGTTGCCGCAAAAAAGTTTTCTTGGCAATAACTTGTGTTTTATTTTTAATATTATTTAGAGTAACTAACTTTCTAACCGTTAAAATTTCCAGTTATGAGAAAATGTTTACAAGCGAACACCTGCCTGCTTTTAACTTTTGCGGCGATGTGGATTCAGTCCCAGCTATCTGCACAAACCGTGCAAATAACTGCAAGTCCCGGTCAATCGGGAAATATTGTAATTGGACCCAATTTTTATCATGTTAGTGAAAATATCTATACCGATACAGAAATCGGAGCCACTAACTTTACCAGTGCCGCTACCGCTATCAATCATATTGATTTTAATGTTTTTGCCGTTGGCACGGTAACTACTGTAACCAACTTCAACCTCTACCTAAAAGAAGTGCCTGCCGCCACTCAAACTTTTACTGCCGGCGTTTACAATACAACCGGGTACACACTTGTTTACAGTGGAACGTATACGCCTGCGGTAACCGGGTGGATGGGTGTAGATTTCACCACCAGTTTTGTTAGAACAGCCGGCAATAACCTGCAGCTACTCGTTGAGCGACTTGATAATGTACAACATGGCGGATACTCTTTCCGGGCTTCCCTGGGAAATAATACAAGCAATGCAATAGCCAGCAGCCGAAGGGAAAACCTGGCTACACTGCCAGTACCTGGTACCACGTCATTGAATACGACAACTTCTTTCCGGCCGCAAATCCAGCTCAGGCATGTTAACCCGAATGATGCAGCCATCGCCCAGGTATATACCCTGGGGAAAATTCCGGTGCCTTTTGCCACACCGCATGTTATTTCCGCCAATATTGTAAACAATGGTGCTGCAACACAAACCAATTTAAATGTAACCCTGGATATCACAGGCGCCAATACTTTTTCTGATATTCAAACCATTCCTTCGCTTGCACCCGGCGCCGCTGTGAATGTTCAATTTGCTGCATTTACTCCAACCAATTCCGGAATCAATACCGTCTCTGTTTCCATACCTGCAGATGATTTTGCGGGAGACAACAATGTTATCATTTCGCAGGAAGTGACCTTAAATGCTTATAATTACGCATACAGTACGATCGCCTCCGGCGCAGTAGGTTTTAATGCGAATGTAAATAATCCAACCGGTACAGGAGATATCGTTGCCAAGTTTACAACAAGCAGTCCAACCAGCGTAAACCAGGTAGGTGTAAATTTTGGCGGCGGCGGACAACCATTTAGAATTGGCATCTGGGACAAGTCTGGTACCGGGGTACCTGGTAATTTACTCTGGGAATCTACAGACCAGGTTAGCACTGCCGGCTTATTCAATCTACCTATCAATCCACCGGTATCGATTACAGATACCTTTTACATCGGCGTAAGGCAAATTGGCAGCACCAATATCCAGTTTGCCTATCAAAATGAAATTCCCATCAGGCCCAATACTTTTTTCTTCACAAATCCCACCGGAAATACGGTTTGGGCGGACTTTGCACCAGCTAATCCTTTCAGGTTTATGATTGAACCAAGGCTCACGATTGCCAATGATGTGGGAATAACCACCATCAGCAATCCTGCTCCAAATTCAACTGCCGATAACTGCGGTATAACACCCCAGGCTACGGTTGTGAATTTCGGAAGCAATAGTCAAACAATCCCTTTTGACGTAACTTTTAGCATAAAACAGGCTGGCAACATTGTGTATACCGATACCCGGCAGGTGGTTTTAAATTCCGGAGCATCCAGTACGATCGATTTTACAGCTTTTACCGGCTCAGTCAGCGGTGCTGATTCTTCCTTTGTTTATACCAGCCTTGCAACAGACGGGGCAAGGAATAATGATACGGTGGTAAATAAATTTACAACAGATAATTTCAGTTATGGTCTCGCCACCCTGCAAACGGGCGGTTACGAATTTGCTAATTCCACTGATTGCGCCCTACCGTCCGGAATGCAGCAAACCTATAACTGGATAACAGAAACTTCCAATGAAGTAAACTGGGGTGCGAATGGAGATGACAGCGTATTGAATACCCCCATCGCTTTACCCTTTAATTTTTATTTTATGGGTAATGTGTACAATCAATTCTGGATCGGTTCAAATGGATGGATTAGTTTTAATGACCCAACTTTACTTACAGGGGCCCAACAACGTACCCCGGTTGCGATACCAACTACAGGAGGAATAGAAAATTATATAGCAGGTGCATTAACAGACTTAGATCTTACTACTGCAACTTACGCGGATGCCCATACCTATTACGGAGGCAATGCAGCCCAATTTATAATAACCTTTCAACATGCCCATATATTTGGTTCGGCCACAGATTTTATTAGTTTCCAGCTTATTTTAAACGCTGCAGACAGCAGTGTGGTTATTCAGTATAATGAGGCAGAAACAAGCTCACCAATCCCTTCGGGTATTACCAATTTTTGCAGTGTGGGTATAGAGAATGTGGCTGGTGTAACAGGAATTTCATACCGGCTTAACGGAAGCCGGGGACCAATGTTTGGTTCTCCGCTTGCAGTCAAATTCAGGCCAGTGGCTGTTGTACCTGTTACCCTGCTTAATTTTACCGTACAAAGGAATGCCAGGGTAAATGATATTAGCTGGAGTACGGGCCAGGAGATCAACAGCAGGAATTTTACAGTAGAGCACAGCAGCGATGGCCGCAACTTCACAGCCATCGGGGTGGTAGCGGCCAATGGTAACAGTAACAGGGTGCTCAATTACGCTTTTACTCACAACTCACCTGCCAAGGGAATTAACTATTACCGCTTACGGTTAGTTGATATGGACAATATTGCCAAATTCGGTCCAACACGCAGTGTAAGAAATGAAGGTGTTGCAGCTATTGCCGTTTACCCCAATCCGGTAAGAGAAAAAATGAGTGTTTCAATAAATGCCGATAAAGCAGACAGAGGGGTTATAAGCATAACAGACATGAGCGGCAAACTCGTTTACAGCAATGTTATCAATATTGCAGCAGGCAATAACACGATTCTAATCAACAGCAGTAGTATTGGTAAAGGCACTTATTTACTGAACGTAAAATTGTCGGATGATATGGTGGTGAAGAAATTCAACAAACTTTAATCAATGCATTCAACAATAAAAAAACCTGGAACCGGTTCCAGGTTTTTTTATGCCGCTTCCCGCAAAAAGAATAGATGTGTAAGAACTATGGCTGCAAAGGATTATAGAAATTTAAAATTTTGTTTCCAAAACAAATTATGTTAATTTCAGGTTTGATATTCAACGAAAAAAAATACACATGAAAAAAGAAAATTTACTCCAACGGCTATCTTTTCCTTTAATAGCGTTACTTCTCTTCTCCCTTGTGTCAAAAGCCCAGGTACGCAACTACACGTTTTTACAAAGTAATGGCACCTATACTGCTATTGCTGGCGGTGCAGTTATTGTTCCGGGTGATGGTACTACGTCTTCTGATGATGAGATTTATACCAATAACAATATTGGTTTTACATTTAGATTTAATAATGCCGACTACACAAGTTTCGGCATTAATTCAAATGGATTCATCTGGCTTGGAGGCGGTTCGCCACCTCCGGATAGTTATACTCCCCTCAGCGGTACACCTGGAAACCTGGGTGGAACAGGTACAATAAGCGGAATTATTAGTCCAATGGGCAGGGACATACTTAAAAGGCTTGCAACCCCATTTGGAGAATTAAGGGTTGAAACAAGTGGAAGCGCCCCTTCAAGAGTGTGTGTTATCCAGTTCACTAACTGGAGAGGCTACCTCTTGGGTGTAGGTGCCGTATATAATTTCCAGATCAGGCTTAATGAAACATCTAATACAATTGATTTTGTTTACGGAGCCTTTACTACTGCAGGTGCAACTTCATCTTCCGATTTTGAGGTTGGGCTGAGAGGATCCGACAACACGGATTTCAAGAACGTGGTGGCCAATGCAGCCGGTTGGGCAGGTGCGGCACCAGGGCTGACCAATAATGCCGGTTCTACTATAAGTGATGCCGTATTTCCTGCAACTGGTACTACATTTACCTGGACACCAGGTGCGCCACCATCGGATTGCACCGGCACTCCTGTTGCAGGTAATATTAGTGGCCCGGTAAGTATTTGTTCGGGTTTTGATTTTACCTTGTCGAATGCAGGCGCAACAGATGGCACCGGCGTACAATATGCATGGCAATCATCTTCAGATGCAGGTGGCCCCTGGGCTAACATACCCGGACAAACAAATCTTCTGCAGGCAACCGTTTCCCAAACTGCATCTACCTACTACCGGTTTGTAGACACCTGTACGTTGAGTAACCTAAGTGATATCTCGAATGTGCTGCTTGTTACTTTGAAACCAGCCAACGAATGTTACTGTCAACCTCCAGCCGTTACGCTGCACTCGTTTGTTGACGATGTTGTTTCAAATCTTACGATACAGGGCACCACGCTCAATTCTTCTAATGCAACCGATGCCGTTACAGGTTATACCCAGATACCGCCTACCCCTGCCAGCAATACCGCTGATCTGTCGCAACTAACCAGCTACCTGGTGCAAGCTACTGTGGCGGGAGATCCTACCCAGGTTTCCGTATGGGTTGACTTTAACCAGGACGGAACATTCGGGGAAACGGAATTTTTTGATTTAGTGGTATCCGGTACCTCGGCATCCGCAAATATTACCATACCTGCTTCTGCGTTACTGGGCGTTACCGGTTTACGTGTAAGAGCCAGGTTTGCGAACTTTCCGGGTACCAACGCTTGTGTAACTTTTGGCTCAGGCGAAACAGAAGACTATACGGTTACTATTCTACAAAACACTGCTATTAATGGTGCCATTGTAGATATCATTACTCCCCAGGCGAGTTGCAATGCAAGTAATATTGTGACAGTAAAATTGCGAAACAGCGGTTCGATAGATATACCAGCCGGCGCTGCTACAGTAGCTTTATATGTTAATGGCGCGAACCCTCAGGGGCCGTTAACCCAAGCAAATTCGGCATTGTTGCTGCCGGGTGACACTGCCACCCTGAATTTTACAGCCAGTTTCACAGTGGATGGTACCAATGTAGATTCTGCCTTTATTCAAAGCCTGGTTGGAGATGCTTTTAGCGGGGATGATTCGTTGGTTACGACTCATGTAACATTACCTGCTGCCGTAAATGCACCATACGCTGAAGATTTTGAAGCGGGTGTTCCCGGATGGACAGTAAGCCAGGTTTCCGGTTCCGGAAACTGGGGTTTGTCGGCTTCGGTTAATTACCCCGATCTGGTTCCACCCTATTCTTTAGCTCCGAAGAGCGGTGCCAGTGTTGCTTTGTTTGACAGTTATAATTTTTCATCCGGCACGGTTTCAAGGCTAACAAGTAACTGTATTATACTGCCAGCCAATGCCAATAGTGATTGTGGCTATATTGCAGGCTTCTATTTTACACAAGACCCTCAATATTTCGGAACATTTGACAGTGTATCCATAAAGGTGAGTGCTGATGGAGGCATCAGTTTTAACAGGTTGGGGGTAGTAATAAGAGTAGATTCTACGCTTAGCCCAACAATTGGCCAGGCGATCACTTCATTTCCTCAGTGGAAATTGTACACATTCAATGTGGGTGATTATGCCGGTCAAACACTACAGTTCGCATTTGACGCATTTGGCTTATTTGGTAACATGATTGCAATTGACAGTTTCTTTGTGGGCCCTAAAACAGTGGCAGCGAATATTGCGCTGGCAGGTGGAACAGAAACTGGCGCAACACTGGCTCCTGCACTAACACCCTGCACAGATGCCGATGGATGGACCTATTACAGTGACGGCAACAGTGCAAGATATTTATTTGGCGTGCAATGGGATCCTGCAGGAAACGGCTCCAATGCCGCAGCTAAGGCCCAGGCTACTGCCAGGCTTTCAGTTGACCGCAAATGGTTTGCAGCCGAAGATGCAGTAAATCTAAAAGCAACTTACACCATGCAACGTTATTGGGATGTTGACTTAAATGGATCATTACTAACCAGTCCGGTTAATGTAAGATTCTTCTATTCTCAAAGGGAACTGGACTCTATTATTGTGGCCAAGGATAATTTCCTGGCTGCCAACCCCGGGGCTGTGGATGGAGGATTTGGTTGGTTCAAAACAATTTCAGGTGCATTTGTGCCTTCAGGAGCAACGGTGATACCAGATGGCGTTCCAAATGCGATTCCTTTAGCGGATGCCAATACTGGAGGATTCACCATCAATGGCATCCTGTATGCACAGTTTAATGGTGTTAACAGTTTTAGCGGTGGAACAGCCGAAAGTGCGGTGGGACATGGCATACCGCTACCGGTTGGCCTCCTTTCTTTTAACGCAAAACGTACAGGCAGGGTGAATACAGTTTCCTGGAGCACCAGCGTGGAAATCAATACCAGCCGTTTTTCAGTAGAACGCAGTACTGATGGCCGCAACTACAGTACAATTGGCGTGGTTGCTGCCGCAGGCAACAGCAGCGATACCCGTAATTATTCCTTTATTGACAATACACCTGTAAGGGGCATCAATTATTACCGTTTAAGGATGATGGATGTTGACGGCAGGGAGAAATTGAGCCCGGTAAGAAATGTCAGGAATGAAGGAACTGCAGATGTGGCCGTTTATCCAAATCCTGTAAGGGATGTGATGCAGGTAAATATTACTTCAGATAAATTAGACAGAGCTTCCATTAGTGTTACTGATTTGGGTGGCAAATTAGTCTATGTGAAAGCCATCAGTTTAAATGAGGGTGCTAACTACCTGAATATTAATACTGCTAATTTCAGTTCAGGAACTTATGTAATTAAGATCCAGTTAACGAATGATTTAGTGGTGAAGAAATTTAATAAGCTGTAACAAACACCAGCGACAATTTTTAAAAAGCCCCCTTCAACCAGGGGGTTTTTTGTTTACCATAAACTGGCAGAATTACTTATATCGAATAAAGCTTGAATGAAGAAAGTGAAAATGCAGGTTTCAATCAAATGACTGAACAGCGTTAAAAAGCCAATTTTTAGTGAGACCAGGAACGAAAGAATGCTGGTTATTTTTTCTTAAACGAATTGAGGTATAATTCCAATGCACTTACCATACTTGGCGCCATGGGTTGCGGAGCCTTGATGTCGAGCGACAAGCCTGCATCTTCCACCGCTTTAAAAGTATTAGCGCCAAAAGCGCCGATCCTGGTTCCGTTTTGATTGAAGTTGGGGAAATTTTCCATCAAGCTTTTTACTCCACCGGGTGTGAAAAAGCAAATCACGTCAAAATTTTTGCCTATTACATCTTTAATATCATTGCTGATGATCTTGTATAAAACCGGGGTGGCGAATTCACAATTGTGTGATTTGAGCCAGTTGGTGATTTCGCTGTCAAAAGATTGTGAACAGGGATATAGGAACTTTTCATTGTCCTTATGTTTGTTAATTACATCAAACAAGCTTTTGTTGCTGCCGTCAGCACTGTAAAAAACTTTGCGTTTGCGGTAAAGGATAAACTTTTGAAGGTATAACGCTACCGCCTCAGTAATACAGAAGTATTTTGTATCCTGCGAAATATTTACTTTCATTTCTTCACAGATCCTGAAAAAATGGTCAATGGCATTACGGCTGGTAAATATTACTGCGGTGAAATTGGCTATTTCAATTTTTTGTTTGCGGAACTCTTTTGATGGAATCGGTTCTACAATAATAAAGGGGTGGAACTGCAGGTCGATGTTGTATTTTTTTGCCAGGTCAAAATAGGGAGATTTATCCCCTTCCGGCTTTGGTTGTGTGATGAGTACTTTTCTAATCATTGGGCCTTTTGATTCTTTTTTTTGTCACAATGTTTAATCATACAGATTATACTTATTCAACCGTTGTGCAAAGTTAGAGTTTTTTATTTAATAAAATCATCAATGCCTTATAAATGAGCAGAAGAGGAACCAGCTCTATACCAATGATATACATAAAAAAATGGGTTCTGCTAACCTTAACCTGGCTTTGTAATAAACCATACGACCGTAAAAACCTTAATAAAAACATGAGCCCCACCAATAAAATTGAAATTAATACCGCAGGGTATTGAACAACAGGGGCAGCAAAGGCGATGATAACAACAAAAGGCAACAGCAGAACACTCAGAATTTTATTGATCAAAAAAATAATGAACAGGTAAGTATTGGCCGCCTCTTTATACCCGGTTAACCAGCCTGTAAATTTTAATATCACGAACTTCATAAAATACACAGTTGCAAGGGTAAGCGTACAAATACTGATCAGCAGCAAAGGGTTAGCCGGAACAACCCAATTGAAATGCGTGAGTAAAAGATAAATATAAAAACCCCCGGTGATAACAAAGAAGATATTAAAGAACAGCGAAATTTGTTTGGCCTGTAATAACTGGTCTGTAAGCTGGCTTTGCCTGAGTGAAGTATTGAAAAACACCCTGAATAAGTTATTAAAGTAACGGGTGTAAAAAAAACGTAAAAAAGCAAGCAGCATCACTATTCCAAGCGCAACATAAAAGATTAGTGTTGTGGAAGCTTCCAGTCTTTCTTTGCTCGCAGCCGCTGCAGGTACACCGGCAATATTCAAAAAACTGCTTTCACTCAACACCCGTTGTAATGTATTGTTATAGGACTGCCGGGCTGGCGGAAGGATGGAATCCTTCATTACAGGTACGGAATCAATAAGGGAAGAAGAAACAGGGTCAATCGTTGGGGTTACAGAATCAATCTTTGGGGCCACAGCATCATTTTGTAATACCACGGTATCCTGCTGCGGCAACCTGGCTTTTGACAAAACAGGAAACATCAGGAGCAATAAAAAAAATAGTACCTGTTTCAAAAGAAAGAAATTGTACGGCAAAAGTAAAATGATTTTAATTAGAAATAATTGACATAGCCGAAATGTATTTTTGATGCCTTGCGTAAATCTGTATTCACATCGCTTCGTTTACCAACGGCAAAGCTCATATTCAATAACCCCAATTTCGTTTCAAACACCAGCCCCAGCCCGGTACTTATAAATTTGTTACTAATATTAACAGCCTGGTATTTATTTTTTACCCAACCGGCATCTACAAAGCCAAACAGGAAAGAATTAAGCCCCAGCAAGTAACGGTACTCGCCGGTAGCAACTGAATATTGAGTAGCGTAAATGCTTTCTTCATCAAATCCTCTCAGCAACCTGTATCCGCCAATTTGAAATAGTTCATTTCTGAAAATATTCTGGCTGCTGAAAACACCTGCATTGAACGATGTTTTAAGTGTTGCTCTCTTACCTACAGGAAAATAATGCGCAGCAGTTAGTGTGGCCCTTAGCTGGTATGTTTTTAATTTCAGGGAATCATACAATGAAGCATAGTTAAAAGAGGGATCTTTGATATTTACAATATCATTATTCTTACTGATGGTTTTTAAGCCAGTACTGATCACGACTTTAATTTCGTTTCCTTCTCTCGGGTTAAGCCGGTAATTCGTCTTGTTCCATTCATAATCAACCCCGATGCTTACTGCACTTACATCAATATTCGGCGGCAGCGTCCTCGTAATTTTCACCAGGCTGGTATCTGCGCCCGATCCGAGCAACGTAGTAGTCTGTTGCTGAAAAAATAATTTGCCGGATTGATTGGCGGATAATAAATACTGAATCCCCAACTGGGCATTCAATTGCAGGAAAGTAGAATCCTTTTTAAAAAGACTGAATGAAAAGTCAATCCCAAATGGCGATTTAAAAATGTAGGGATGCTGGTAACCAATGTTCAACCTTGGGGATTGCACTTGCAGTTGCTGCCAGTTTAACAAGATCGTTTCTCCACTACCGAGGGCATTTTTTAAATTCAGGTTTACATCCCCTGTAAGCTGCAGTTTGTTCGTCTCGCTATTGGCCGGCAAAAACCCTAACAGGAAATTAACCTGGCTGCTGCGCTTGGGGGCCAGGTATACATTTAAAACGGAGCCCGTGCCCAGCATTGTTAACTCTGCCGGTTGCAGCGATTGCAGGTAGGGAAGTTCCAATATTCTTTTACCTGCCTGTTCCAATTTTTCCCGGCTGTAAATACTTCCATTAACTATACCGAGATGCCGCTGCAAAAACGGGTTGGATATTTTTACTTTGCCCCTGATGCTGATACTGTCTATATGATACAATGGCCCTTTGTGTACCTTTAGTGCCGCAGCAATGGCATTATTGTTCAATTGTATGCTATCTAAATATACACTTGCAAAAGGATAGCCATTGTTTTCATAATAGGTTAAAATGCGCTCTTTCACCAACTGTAGCTGGATGAAATCGACCGGTTTATTCAGAAAATTTTTCTGGAAAAACCCACTGGCATCTATCGCCCTTTTTTCGATACTGTCTGTTGATAACTGTACCCAGTTTTGTTTCGGTCCGAGGTAGAGCTTTATTTTACTTGTGTCAGTTCCAAATTCAAAACTATCAACGGACGCAGCCATATAACCCCGCATATTCAACAGCCCGGGAAGTTTGTTGACGTAGTCAATGCAAATGGGCTGATTGGCAAAATTGGTTTGTAACTGCAATGCCTGCCCGTTAAAGGAACTATCTTTGTCAACATACTGTATCACCAGTTGGTGCTGACTGATGGATGGCACCTGGCAAAAAACACTTGAGAAGAAACAACCTGCAATGAATATTGTGGTAAAAAGGATTGTAAGAGCAATATTTTTTTTGTCTGTCATTACTGAATTCAAATCTAAAGTCTAAAATTGTAAATCAAAAATCTTTGTCCGGCATTTATATCCATATCCCATTTTGCAGGCAGGCCTGCCATTACTGCAATTTTCATTTTGCCACTTCATTAAGACTCAAAGATGACCTGATAGCTGCATTGCTGAAGGAAATTAGCCTCAGCACTTCCATTTCAGCAAATCGTGGTGGCACCGATCAGCAGCAAGATTTTATTGAAACGATTTATTTTGGTGGCGGAACGCCCAGCATTTTAGATACTTCAGATTTAAGCTTAATTTTTAATGCGCTCAACAATAAGTTCATCATTGCCGTGGATGCCGAGATCACATTAGAAGCTAATCCCGATGATATTAGCACCGAAAAATTAATGCAATGGAAACAGGTTGGCATCAACCGGTTAAGTGCAGGGATCCAGTCTTTTCAAGACAAGGAATTGAGCTGGATGAACCGGGCACACACGGCCGCCGAATCATTGCAGTGCATTGATGATATTAGCGCAGCGGGATTTACTAATTTTTCAATTGACCTGATCTATGGCGCTCCCCTGCTGAGTGATGAGGACTGGAAGCAGAATGTAGCGGTTGTGATTGAAAAAAAAATTCCCCATATCTCCTGCTACGCACTTACTGTTGAGCCCAAAACAGCGCTGGCTAAAATGATTACCCTTCATAAAAAAGCTACCGTAGATGCCGACAAACAGGCAGCACAATTTTTATTGCTCATGAGCTGGATGAAGCAGGCCGGATATGAACATTATGAAATAAGCAATTTTTCGCTGCCCGGTATGCGTAGCCAGCATAACAGCAGCTACTGGCAGGGAAAAAAATATTATGGTTTTGGCCCGTCTGCTCATTCTTATGATGGAAAAAGCAGGCGATGGAATATTGCCAATAATGCTCAATACATACAATCGTTACAAAACAATATCATTCCCTTTGAAGAAGAAATACTGACAGTAACCCAGCAACTCAACGAATATATTATGACGTCGCTGAGAACCACGGAGGGACTCGACCTTAAAAAAATAGCCAACCAGTTTGGAGAAAATTATAGTGGCCTATTAGACAAAGCAAGTAACAAGTGGAAAGACGGAGGCAAAATAATCATTCGTGATTCCAGGCTTGTTTTAACAACGGAAGGGAAATTATTTGCAGACGGGATTGCAGCAGACCTATTTTTTTGAGTGCTTCCAGTGCCTGTTGAGATAACTGAGCGCTTGTGCAAGCAGGAGGCAGGAAACCATTAGCAGGATAGTGGAATTACTGAATATCGAGAATGAGAACGGCATCGTTTTTTATTTCAGTAAAGGTAGCAGAAAACTATACCAGCGATGCTTCGATTTTGTTAAACCCTTCTGCCGCGGACAGGTTTTCCCACAGTATTTGATACACAGTTTCGGCAATGGGCATTTCTGCGTTAACAGACTGATTAATGATATACATACACTTGCTTGCATTGTAGCCTTCGGCCACCATACTCATTTCAATCTGCGCCGATTTAACAGAATAGCCTTTACCGACCATATTGCCAAAAGTGCGGTTGCGGCTATAGAGAGAATAGCAGGTCACCAGCAGGTCGCCCAAATAAACAGAAGCTGCGTAATTGGTAGTTTGAAACTTCTGTTTGGTAATTTTATATTCGTTGCTGTTGAGTATGTCGTCAGTGAGATTTGTTGCTGGTTTGCCGTGTTCTATGCTGCCCACTTCCACATTTTTTATCCCCGACTTTTTTAAAAAGCCTGCCATTTCATCGGCACTGTTGGCAATCAGCACACTCAAAAAATTATCCCCATAGTCGAGCCCGTGAGCTATGCCGGCACCCACTGCATAAATATTTTTTAAAATGGCCGCAAACTGTACCCCATAAATATCATTGTTCTCAATGGTGTTGATATAATCCGTTTTGAAATGGGTAGCGATTTCATGGGTCATCTTTTCGTCCACACCTGAGAAGGTTAGGTAGGATAGCTTTTCAGCGGCCACTTCCTCGGCATGACAGGGGCCAAGTACAGCAAAATAATTTTCAATCGGGAAATAAAATTCGTTGTTTAAAAAATCATTCAGCAACAAATTTTCATCTGGCAAAATCCCTTTAATGGCACTTACGATCTTCTTCCCTTCAAAAATATTTTTATCCAGCGAAAGTAAAGTAGCCGCGGTATAGGCAGAAGGTATGGCAATAATGATACAATCAGTATTTGTAATCACTTCAGCAGCATCGGTGGTGAGCTTTAATTTGGCCGTATCAAAGTAAGCCATACTGAGATAGTGTGGATTGTGATGCCGGGCCATTATTTGCTGAATGGACTTTTCATTCCGGTTCCACCAATAAATAGTATTACCGTTATCAGTTAAGATTTTTGCTATGGCTGTACCCCAGCTTCCGCTGCCTAATATTCCGAAATTCATTCTTATTCGTTTAAACGTTTAAGGTTTAAATCGTGCAAAGTTTAAAAACATAGTTTACAGGTCACCGGCTATAGGAAAACCTTAAACTTTAAACGATTTAAACGATTTAAACGATTTTTTTACAACCCTAATTTATCCACCGCCAACTGTGCCGCTATCTGGCTGGCATCTTTTTTATTGTAACCTTTTCCTTCAGCCACCAGTTCTCCATCCACCGTAGCCCCGATCGTAAACAACCGCCTGCCGTTTTCAAATTTTTCACCCAACGTTTCAAACTCCAGTGCCTTACCATTTTTATTGGCCCAGCCGTATAATTTATTTTTGATATTGATCTCAATACCTTCCAGGTCGTCGATAAACATGTGGGTGGAGATAATATAGCGCTCTACCCATTCCTGTGTTTTTTTGTATCCTTTGTCGAGGTAAACCGCACCAATCAGGGCCTCCAGGGTGTTTCCAAATATCTGGGAAATTTTAAGGGAATTATCATGCTTGTTATAGATCGTGATCTTTTTGAGACCCATTTTAATGCCAATATCATTTAGCTGCTGCCTGTTCACCATTTTACTCCGCATCTCGGTTAAAAAACCTTCTCCTTTATAGGGATATTTCATAAACAGGTAATGTGCTACAATGGAACTTAATACAGCGTCGCCCAAAAATTCGAGGCGTTCATTGTTTTCATCTGCACCTTCTCTTACCGAGCGGTGACTGAGCGCTGTTCTGTAAAGATTAAGTGCACCCGGGGTAAATCCAAGTACGTTATTGAGTTGCTTTTTAAACTCTTTCTTTTTTAAATCACCAATAAAAAAATCTTTTATAAACTGCAAGGTGTAATAGAATATTGTTATTTAATATAATGATTGTTTGCTCCCCTTGAAAAAACTGTGACAGCCATGTTTTTTTTCAAGCTATTTTTTGGCTGCCGAATTTCATGCTCACAATACAAGGTAAGCATTTTTTTTTGTTGGGTTAAGTAAATAAGCCCGTGTTATTTTACTATGAAATTATGAGGTGTGTGCAGATCAACAGCAGCCATATATACAAAAATAACCAGGGGAATAGTATTGCAAACAAGGGGATTTTTACGAAAATAAAATAAGGTGAAAAACCCAGGAGACCCGTTTTACGGTTTGTATTTTTTTACAATAACAGAAGCATTGTGTCCTCCAAAGCCGAATGTATTGCTCAAGGCGGCATTCACCGTGCGGTGCTGTGCTTTATTGAAAGTAAAATTCAATTTTGGATCCAGTTCGGGATCATCTGTAAAGTGATTGATTGTAGGAGGTATTATGTCACGGGTAACCGCCAGGATACAGGCCAGTGCTTCTAAAGCGCCTGCAGCGCCGAGGCAATGCCCGGTCATACTTTTTGTAGAACTGATATTCAGTTTATATGCATGATCGCCAAAAACATTTAGTATTGCTTTTGTTTCGGCAATATCACCCAGTGGAGTAGATGTGCCGTGCACATTGATGTAGTCAATATCTTCCGGATCCAAACCTGCATCTTTTAATGCGGCCTTCATTACATTTTTTGCACCCAAACCTTCGGGATGCGGCGCTGTAATGTGATAGGCATCGGCGGTAGCGCCACCACCTGCTATTTCACAATAAATTTTAGCACCCCTTGCCAGCGCATGATCCAGGCTTTCCAGTACAAAAACACCGGCACCTTCGCCAATTACAAAACCATCCCGGTCTTTGTCGAAAGGACGGCTGGCTGTTGTGGGATCATCATTTCTTTCGCTCATCGCCTTCATTGCATTGAAGCCGCCCACACCTGCTGCACTGATAACTGCTTCGCTGCCACCAGTGATAATAACATCTGCTTTATTCAGCCGGATATTATCAAAAGCATCGATCAAAGCATTGGTTGAGGAAGCGCATGCACTTACCACTGCAAAGTTGGGCCCACGGAAACCATGACGGATAGAGATCTGCCCTGCGGCGATATCCAATATCATTTTGGGGATAAAGAAAGGATTGAAACGGGGGGTACCATCGCCATTGGCATAATTGGTCACCTCTTCCTGAAAAGTAATCAAACCACCGATACCACTGGCAAATATGACGCCTACCCTGTCCACATCCACATTATCCTTGCTGATGCCTGCATCTTTAACCGCTTCATCGCTGGCAATTAATGCAAATTGGGTAAAGCGGTCAATTTTACGGGCTTCTTTCCGGTCTAAATAAGCAGTCGCATCAAAGTCTTTAACCTCACAGGCAAACCGTGTTTTAAATTTGGCAGCGTCGAATTGTTTGATAAAATCACAGCCATTTACACCATCAGATAAACCCTGCCAGTAATCGGCAACTGATTTACCTAATGGAGTCAATGCCCCCAATCCGGTAACAACTACTCTTTTTAATTCCATACAATTTGCCTGCGATGATTAAAACAGATGAAGATTTTACTTTTTACTTAGCATGCTCTTCCAGGTAAGTAACAGCCTGTCCAACTGTAGTGATGGTTTCAGCCTGTTCATCGGGAATGGAAATGTTAAATTCTTTTTCAAATTCCATGATTAATTCAACGGTGTCTAAGCTATCGGCACCTAAATCATTTGTGAAAGAAGCCTCCTGGGTAACCTCGGCTTCGTCTACACCTAATTTGTCAACAATTATTTTCTTTACTCTTGTTGCAATGTCTGACATGGTAGTATTATTTAGTTATTGAGCAGCAAAAATATACTTTTTGAAATAAATACAAAGAAATATTGCGTTTAATATAAAAAAGGCAATTAGTTGTTTGCCAGGATAGATAATCGCATTGCTGCTAAACCTTTTATTAAATCGCCCTGCAGGATGTCGGCCTCAAAAAAAACAATAAAACATACTGCTGCTTCCAGGTCTTTGAATGCTTAACGTGGCCTGTAAAACACTACAAAATCTGTAATTTTTTTCCAAAAAATGGATAAAGCCCAACCGGCCTGTTGTTCCGGAAACCAAGCCTGCAAAGGATCTTAGCTTTTGGCATCAATACTGTTTACCATCCGGTAACCGTAAAATAAAGATTATGAAAACAAATTTACACAATCAAATCAATACCGAAAGCAGGCAAACCCAGCGCCGGGGAACCTCTTACCGGCCACAGCACCTAAGTACAACCCAGGCAATTGTATGGTTTATACTTACAGCCCTTGCCCTGTTCCTTTTTGATTCCGCCAAAGCACAAACTCCCGTTGTGAATGTGAATACATCGCTGTTGAGCTCACAGGATGCAACTACATACAGTGCTGCCGGCGCAAATGGCAGTTCTTTCAGCAGCAACACCTACCAGTACAAATTTGGTACTGCCTCCCAGGCGGATAACCATTTGAAAAAACTAAACAGCTTTACCATTGGCGCAGATATTTATTCTTATGTGCAGAATGCCAATTCGGTTGTAAAAATAAGGAGAGTCGACAACCAGTCAGTAATTGGCAGCAGAACCTTGCTTTGGATGGAGAAAGCTGCATCAGCAACCAATACAACTATTGCTGCAGCCAATGAATACAATGATAACATGGAATCTGTGTTTGATGGCAACAGTTTGAACCAGGGCACCGATAACCTTTTTGCCAACCAGGGAGATGGTAATGGTAACAACAATAATATCGAAAGGCTGGATGTGATATTTTTAGGTGGTGTTATTTCTACCGTTAATACCAAAGTTGGTTTTGCATTGTTTGAAAGAGGTGATAACAATGCCCACGACCCTTTTGTAATAGCTGCTATCACTGCGGTTGATACAGACGGCACCCCAACAGCCTATGGAAATCCGTTAAGGGTGAACGGTTCTCATTATGGCAATCTTGCTTCCAGCAGTATTAACTACTATATCGTACGAAAAGATCCCGCTATTGAGTTAAACTTAAGAATGAGTACTTCCGGAACGCAAAATATTGGGGCAGTATTCATCTCATTTAATGACCTGGGGATTAATCCCGGCCAAAAGATTTACGGTTATTCTGTTGTTGCGTATGACTTACCTGCCGGAGCAACCGGTGCCAACCTGGTGAACTATCATAACAGCACTTATTTCCCGACCAATACCAGTTCGGCAACCGCACAGGGGGGGATAGACCTGATCGCATTAACAGGTGTGCTATCTGCACCCAATGCAATTATCCTGCCTCCAACGGCAGACAATATTATTATCCCTGCCATGCCGAATACTGCTTTGATCACGAGTATAGACCCATTCGTGGCAAAAGCGGCCAGTGGTGATATCGGTAGTTACACCATTCAAACAATACCTGCCGACAGCGAGGGAATCTTATATATTTGTGACAATGGAAATTGTACCCCGGTAACTGCAGGCCAGGTAATCAGCCCTGCGCAAATCACCCTGCTTTCTTTTCAGCCCAATCCTTCATTTACCGGTGACGCCGTGTTTTACTACTTTGCCACTGACACTTATAACCAGGTATCAAATGTGGCCTCTTATACGATCCCGGTTACGGGCATCACCTCGGGCACATTACCGGTTACCATCCTGGGCTTTACGGGGAGTATTGATAAAAAACTGGTACAGCTTAACTGGCAAACATCGCTGGAATTAAACAGCAGCTATTTTGAAGCGCAGAAAAGTTCAGACGGCACCAGCTTTGAAACTTTTGCCACTTTCACTGCCAGGGGTAACAGTAATGTCACCAGTAACTACCAGGCCACAGACGATCTGTTTTTTTACCTGAAAAATGCTGTTTTTTACCGTATTAAAATGGTGGATACCGATGGTAAATTTAAATATTCAGCGGTACTGATCATAAAGCTGAACGCAGCGGCTGTAAAGAACAATGTAAAAGCCTGGCCGGTTCCGTACGTAAATGCACTAAACGTGGAATACAACAGCGAAATCAACCAGCAGGTAACCATCAGCATTAGCAATATCAATGGCGCCAAAACATTGACCACCACCAGTAATGTAAGAAAAGGACAAAATATTATAACCATCAACCAAGCACAATCAACTCCATCCGGGACTTACCTGCTGACCATCAGCAACGGGACCAAAATGGAAACAATAAAAGTGGTGAAGCAATAACAAACACTTTCGTTGTAACAAATTTAAGGAGCTGCAAGGCTCCTTTTTTGTTTTGAAAACAACGATTGGAACGGGGGTCGGGGGCATCTCATTGAAGCTTTTGCCCCTACCCCCTCCCGATAAAAATCGGGATAAATTCCGGGGAATTATAGTTGAAAACTCAATGCCATTAACAACTACTGAAACAGTTTTAGGTTTGTGACCTGCGATAATTTGAAATCCACGCAAGGGTACGATTAGCAAAAAGATTTTATTATATTGCGGTATGGCTTTAAAACAAATATATCATGGCAGTAAGGAATACGACCAAATGGTGCACCTGCGGTATGAGGTCATGAGAAAGCCGTTGGGGCTCAGTTTTTCTGATGAGGAATTGAGAAGAGAAAAGGAGGATATTTTGATAGGCGCTTTTGATGAAGAGGATATTATCGGGTGCTGCATCCTGAGCAAAATGGAAAACCATTGCACCAGGTTAAGGCAAATGGCAGTGCAGAAAAACAAACAGGGTATGGGTATTGGAGAATCGATGATGTCATTTGCAGAAAACATTGCCAGGGACAAGGGTTATAAAATTATAATGATGCATGCCCGGGATACAGCCATTGGCTTTTACGAAAAGTATGGTTACAAGATAAAAGGTGATGAATTTATTGAACTGAACATCAAGCATCATATTATGGAGAAAAAGTTGTAGGCGCAGGTAGTGAATATTGATGGGTTATTCCCCGTTCACTTTCCAGGTTATTTAATTTTTGCTGCTATTATTTTTCTTGCCTCATGCACATCGTCCCCCGCAAAAGCATCTTTAGGGACGATAAAAAAAGAACGGGTGTTGAAATACAAATGAAAGAAATGCGGGCTTTCCATACTGCTGCTAAACTCTGCCCATGACCAGCTTCGGCTTCCTCTTTCATTCTCAATGATAAAAGATTCTTTTCCCAGGGTTGCCTTAAATTTATCTTTAAAAGTAGCCGATCTTTTATAAATAGTGATGGGTAAAAAAAACCAGAAAGCCACCATCATAATAAACCACAAAAAGGCGCTGATCAAAAAAGCCAGCGGAGATATTTTTTTAAAAAAGAATAAGGCCGCCGAAACAATCGCAAAAACATTTACCAGAATCATCATCAGCTTTATTTCCCGCCGGGTAATAAAATGATACCGGAGTGCCTGTATTACTTTGCCTTTGTTGTAGGTAAAAAATTCAGATGTCATGCGGCAAAGATAATTGATAAGATAAACAGGTTTGCAAATTTTAGTTCCATGGATTATCCGCTGTGATACCAGCACCGCCTGCAGGCTTACCAGCAGTTGCTTTACCCCTGACTATTGCATTTACAATACCTTCCTGGTACTACCAAAGCCTACGGGTAGCAGCCGCATACAATCAGCGTCAAGCAAGATTAATTTTTTTCCCCATCCTGCGGATGCCTTTTGCGGACAAAGAAAATCAGCAGAACATACAAAAGATATTGGCTGCAAGTGGTTGTTTTTTCACCTGGTTATTAGGTACCAATTCGGTCATTTCCTATTTCGTTTTAATACCCGCCAAACAGCTTATTGAGCGCTGCTTATTGCAGTTCCTTCTCCCCTACACTCCACTCACCCAATTTATCTCCCTTCACTCCCAAAAACTCCACCCTCATCACCCGTTCATTCTTTTTTCCACTTACTGTTACTTTAGTAAAATTTTGCGCTTCCACCAAAGTGCCGGGCATCCTTGCCGGGTTGGTTAGTTCTGCCCCCCTTACCTTGCCCACGCCGGATGTATAAGGCGAATTGGTAACATCAAACAATGGGTACATACCGGGCCTTTCCTGTTTGATCACTTCGCTGTGATGGCGGTCGCCGGTAAAGAACAGTACAGCTTTTATTTTTTGGGTGGAGAGAAAACCCAGCAACTGGCTGTATTCATTTTTATAAAACCGCATGCAGTCATAATCAGAAAAAGGGTTGAGTACCTGGCTTCCGGTGGCTATTACTTTAAACGTTGCTTTGCTGTACAGGAGGGCATTCATCAGCCATTCCATCTGCATATTTCCAAAATATGTTTTACCCGTGTTGACTTTCCCGTTCACGCTATCCGCTAGTTCTGCCTGGCTCCTGAAATAGCGGTCGTCGGTTAAAAAAATATCTACATCGCCATAACTTATTACCGAGTATATTCCTTTACCTTCTTCACCATAGCTGGGGTTGGTGCTATAGTTCATTAATACTTTCCTCGATTCTTCTCTCAGGTGATAGCTTTTGCCCATATCATTCGGCCCAAAATCGTGGTCGTCCCAGATGGCGTATTGCGGCATACTGGCCATAAATTTTTGCAGGATGGGTTGTGCCCTGTCGTGGCTGGCACGGTAGTTCAATCCCCATGCGGTATGGTAATCTACTTCCCTTGTGTACCAGCTATCGCCGAGCCATACATGAAAAGCTGCCGGTGTGTTGGCCATTGTTTCAAAGATGGAAGGATCGCCGCCATAGGGTTTACCGGGGCGGTCGTATTTAGGTTCATTAAAATAAGCACAACTGCCGGTGAGGAAGCTGAAGTCGGGCGCTGGTTTGCGCCACTGCCATAGATCTTTGGTGGTAAATTTTGTTGCAAAGCCGGGGGTTACTGCTTTGCCATCAATGAATACCGTATAAGCGTAAGTGGTATTTATATCAAGGCCATTCAATTCAATTTTGACGGGGTTAAAATCTTTACCTAATTCACCTTTATACCGCACGGTTTTAGCAAGCAGCTTTCTGTTATCCTCCACATATTTCACTTCAACAGTTTTTACTGCCGGTGTTACTTCCACCCAAACAGTGGCATTGCGTAATTCCACATTACCGGCCCAGGGGCCGCTTACGAGGCCTTGTTTGTTTTGTGCAATAACGGTAAGGTTTAGCAGTAAAAACAAAAAGATGATTGAATTTTTGAGATGCATAATTTGCTGTTTTTAATATTAACCAAAGATAAATACTATGAGGGTGGGATGGAATTGAATTTATTGTTATTGAGGTTGATAAATATTTATTTCGAAGTATTTCCTTTTTTATTAACAGTCTGTAATTCGTTGCTTTCGCCTCCACTGCCGGCAGACAGCGTAACTGGAACGCCGCAGCTTTCGCTACTTTGGAAAAATTTGGCTAGGCCATTTTTCCAATTCCGACTTTGTTGGAACCGTACCGAAAGAGGCGGCTCCCGATAAAAATCGGGATAGATAACCCAGTTACTGGCGAGAAATAAATGCAGTGGCAGTATAATTATGGAGGCTTATTTTATTTTTGAGTTTTTCTTTGAGTTGTATTGCTAAGTAATTTTTTGATGCTTATAATTTTCAATTTAAAAGATACCCAAAGGTAAATACTATGAGGGCGGGATGGAAGTGAATTTATTGTTATTGGGGGTGATAAATATTTATTCGAAGCAGGTCCTTATTCAATAGCAATCTTTAAGTCATTGCTTTCGCCGGTGAGACTGCGTAACTGTTACTGGCAAGCAGGTAACTAAAATAACATACCCCGAACGAAGTATAGAAAAATCGTATTTTTTCCGCAAAAAAATAAAAGAATTTGAACCCCCAACAAACAAACGCCACTCAAATGAGTGGCGTTTGTTTGTTATATGCATGTAGTTCGTAAACTTTTTAAAGTCACCTTCCAGGGATTTAGGGGTTTAACTGCAACCCATACTGTTCCCACAATTCAAACATTTATAGCAGGTACCACTACGCATCGTGATGTGGCCGCAGGTGTTACATGCGGGTGCATCGCTCTGCATACTTTTAGCTGCTGCATTCACAGAATCTAAACTGCTGTTGGCCCTTTTTTCATTGGAGGCTGCAGAATAGGTATTGCCCGCAGGGGAAGAGGCACCGCCAATCACCCTTACTTCACTCAACTCCGGTTTCCTGTCCCCAATCGTTGGCGTGGAAGCATCCCAGGGTTGGTTACCCAAATTTTCTAGTTCCGGTTTATCCAGTACATGAACTAAATCGTTGCGGCCTAAATACTCATACGCCAGTGACCGGAAAATGAAATCAATGATAGAAGTAGTTGTTTTGATATTTGGATGATCCACCATTCCGGATGGTTCAAAACGGGTAAACACAAATTTTTCAACAAACTCTTCCAATGGTACACCATACTGCAGACCGATAGAAATAGATATGGCAAAACAGTTGAGCATACTACGAACGGTAGCACCTTCTTTTGCCATGTCAATAAATATTTCACCTACTGTTCCATCTCCATATTCACCGGTTCGGAGGAACAATGCCTGCCCGTTGATCTTTGCTTTTTGGGTAAAGCCACGGCGCTTGGCAGGTAATGTTTTACGCTCAACAATTTTTGCCAGCTTACCTTTCAAGATCGTATCAGGACTGTTTTGTACACGCTTGCTCACTTCTTCCAGTAAATCGTCAATAGTCAACTTACTCATATCTACAATCTGTGGCTCGTTAGCTGCTACAGTTTGCTGCCCGTTAGCAATTGCTTCTGTAGCCTGTTGTCCATCGTCTGTGGTCGCTTTCTTTTTCTTATCTGATTTATTACTCAATGGCTGAGACAGTTTAGAACCATCACGGTACAGTGCATTTGCTTTTAAACCAAGCTCCCAGCTTAGCCGGTAGCAATCTGCAATTTCTTCCACATTGGCTTCATTTGGCAGGTTAATGGTTTTGCTGATGGCACCGCTTAAGAAAGGTTGTGCGGCACCCATCATACGGATATGACCATGTGCATGGATAAAGCGCTCACCGTTTTGGCCGCATTTATTGGCACAGTCAAATACGGGCAGATGTTCATCTTTTAAATAGGGAGCACCTTCCACTGTCATGGTACCGCAGATAAATGTATTGGCCGCTTCTATTTGATCATCAGTAAAGCCCAATGCTTCCAGTAAGCTCCAGCCAAAATCATTGTATTGCTCCTGTTTAAATCCTAAACGTTGCAACGTATCTTCTCCAAAAGTGAATACGTTGAATACGAAGCCAATTTCAAACGCAGTGCCTAACGATGATTCGACCTTATTCAGTTCTTCTTTGGTAAAGCCTTTTGCAAGCAATGATTCTGTATTGATGTAGGGAGCTCCTTTTAGCGTAGCATTTCCTTTTGCATAGTTTACAATTTCTTCCAGTTCTTTTTCTGTGTATTTTAAATTACGCAAGGCCGCAGGTACACTCTGGTTGATGATCTTAAAATAGCCACCACCGCTTAATTTTTTAAACTTCACCAAAGCAAAGTCTGGTTCTACACCGGTGGTATCGCAATCCATTACCAGGCCGATGGTTCCTGTTGGTGCAATTACTGTTGTTTGTGCGTTGCGGTAGCCATATTTCTCACCCATCTGCACTGCATCGTCCCATGCTTTAATAGCAGCAGTCATTAAATAATCCGGGCAATATTTTGCATTGATACCCTGAGGCTTGATCTCAATTCCTTCATACGCATCCGGTGCATCGTACGCAGCAGCACGGTGATTGCGCATTACACGCAGCATGTGCGTTTTATTGGCTTCGTATTTATCAAATGCCCCCAGGAAAGAAGCCATCTCAGCAGATGTTTTATAAGCCACACCCGTCATGATTGCAGTGATGGCACCGGCAATACCTCTTGCCTGTTCGCTGTCGTAAGGAATGCCGCTTACCATTAGCATAGAACCGAGATTGGCATAACCCAATCCTAATGTTCTGTAATCATAAGAAAGCTGGGCTACTTCCTGTGAAGGGAATTGCGCCATCAATACAGATACTTCCAGCACTACTGTCCAAAGGCGGCAGGTATATTCAAATCCTTTTACATCAAAACTGTTATCGCTTTCTTCAAAGAAACGGCGCAGGTTTACAGAAGCCAGGTTACAGGCAGTATTGTCTAAGAACATGTACTCACTGCAAGGGTTAGACGCCCTGATACGTCCACCTTCCGGACAAGTATGCCATTCGTTGATGGTAGTATCGTATTGCGTTCCGGGATCAGCACATTTCCATGCAGCGTACGTGATTTCTTTCCACAGCTTTCTTGCTTTTACAGTCCGCATTACCCTGCCATCGCTGCGGCCTTTCAGTTCCCAGTCGCCATCTTCATCCAGCACTTTAAAAAAGTCGTTGGGGATGCGTACAGAGTTATTGCTGTTTTGTCCGCTAACCGTACGGTAGGCTTCACCTTCATAATCGCTTGGGTAGCCGGCATCAATTAATGCAGCCACTTTATCTTCTTCCTCTACTTTCCAGTTTACAAATTTTTCTATTTCCGGGTGATCTAAATCCAGGCAAACCATTTTAGCGGCACGCCTTGTGGTACCACCACTTTTGATGGCACCGGCTGCCCGGTCACCAATTTTTAAGAAACTCATCAAACCACTTGAAGTACCACCGCCGCTCAGTTTTTCGCCTTCGCCACGGATGCTGCTGAAATTGGTACCTACACCGCTGCCGTATTTGAAGATCCTTGCTTCCCTTACCCAAAGGTCCATGATGCCGCCTTCGTTTACCAGGTCATCATCCACACTTAATATAAAGCAGGCATGAGGCTGTGGACGCTCGTAGGCATTGGCTGACTTTTTTAACTGGCCGTCGATCGAATCAACATAATAGTGGCCCTGTGGTTTGCCGGTGATGCCATACACTTCATGCAGGCCGGTGTTGAACCATTGCGGACTGTTGGGTACGCAAGCCTGGTTAAGGATAGAGTAAACCAACTCATCATAAAAAACCTGTGCATCATTTTCAGATACAAAGTAATTATAGCGTTCGCCCCAAACCCTCCAGCAGTGCGCCATGCGATGAGCCACCTGTTTTACAGACGTTTCTCTTCCGCTGGTACCATCCGGTTGCGGTACGCCGGCTTTACGGAAATATTTTTGTGCCAGGATATCCGTTGCTATCTGGCTCCATTGTTTCGGTACTTCCACATTATCCATCTGGAACACTACTTTCCCGCTGGGATCTTTAATTACAGAGGTACGGTAATCGCACTCAAACATATCAAACGGTGATACATCGCTTTTGGTGAATTGCCTGGAAAACTGCAGGCCTTTGTCTTTTTGATTATTTTTTGGCATAAATATATGGCTTGGGTTAGTAGGTTAAGAAATTGTTATTGATTTAATGGTCAACGAAAATATCTTTTGTAAATCAATCTGCTAAGTTCTAAATATCAACACTTGTGGAAAAAGAATGTGTAAAATTTTCATAGTCATAATGGGAGTGCTTTTGCAAGGTTATGCACCTTTTGTGGATAGAAATTTTGTTTAGCGTGTTGGAAAATTCAATAAAATCTCAACCAGTTGATTTTACTGGTTCGTACCCGAAATCAGCATTTCCGCCCCTATCTTTAACCCATGAAAACAGTCATTCAAAGAGTAACAAAAGCAAGTGTAACTATTGAGGGTAAAGTTACCGCTGCAATTGCTAATGGCCTGCTAATTTTGGTTGGGATGGAAGATGCTGACAGGGAGGAGGATATTACCTGGTTGAGCAATAAGATCGTGAACCTCCGCATTTTTGACGATGCTGATACAATACCCAACCTGTCGGTAAAAGATATTGGCGGCGATATTTTACTGGTGAGCCAGTTTACCCTGCATGCCAATACCAAAAAAGGCAACCGGCCTTCGTATTTGAAAGCCAGTAAAGGGCCGGTCGCTATTCCGTTGTATGAGCAACTTATTGTACAGTTGGAAACTGATTTGGGTAAGAAAATATTTACAGGGCAATTTGGGGGGGATATGAAAGTGGAATTGCTGAATGACGGGCCGGTTACGATTGTGATTGATACGAAGAACCCCAACCCCTAAAGGGGCTTTTAGCGTATGATAGTTTAAAGCACTTCCCTTTGTGGAAGATTCAATAATTTTTTTGATGCTGGCGTTATAATTTCAAAGCATCATGGTTGTGTCACTCCCGTCCGAATGGCGTTCAGCCGGGCGGGCACTTGTACAGCATACCTTGTATCAGCTTTTTGTTGCACGTTTCATTAAACCATTTTATAGAACAATGAATTTTACCTGCAAAAGCGTAACCCATATGGCTAGACTCTATTTACTTTTTTCTTGATAAAAAACGTAATAAAAAAAATCAAGCCCGCCCGGCCAGCAAGTTTGGACTGGTCTGCATAAAAAAGGCTAAAAATTTGAATGTCTGGCTAAAATGAAATTAGTTACAGCACCAGCATATTTCCGGGCTTTAGTGCGACTTACAAACCAATTACAAATTCAACCATTTGTAACATCAATTTCATTTTTTATCCCGATGAAAAATCGGGACGGTGTCGCCAAACATTTAAATTTTCTTAACGTCCGCCCGGCCTCCCATTCGGGCGGGCCTTTTTTATGAGGACCCCGAAGCAGTTGCAGCTTATCTTTATTATCCTGAAATATGGGTGCATTCCAAATTATGGCAGCATCAAGTGATTTCTTACTATTTCCGTTACGGCGTTAAGACGTTTTCATTTCTTCTTTAGCGCAACGTCTTATCGTTGTAACGGAAATTTACTGATGCTTTACTTCCAAAATAAATAGCGCAATTTTGAAATGCACCCGGAAATTTTATTAACCTCCATCTTTATATTTATGAACGACATTACAATTGCGGAAGCACAGCAACAAGTTGACCAATGGATAAAAACTGTTGGTGTCCGTTACTTCAGCGAACTCACTAACCTTGGGATATTGATGGAAGAAGTAGGCGAACTATCAAGATTGATGGTGCGGCAATATGGTGAACAATCTTTTAAAGAAACTGATAAAGGAAAAGAGTTGGGTGATGAAATGGCGGATGTGTTATGGGTGCTGATCTGCCTGGCCAATCAAACCGGGGTGAATCTAACTGCAGCTTTGGAAAAGAATTTTGAAAAGAAAAATCTGCGGGATGCCAGACGGCACAAAGAAAATGACAAATTGAAATGATGCTACCCTTCCACAAAATCAAGCTTGCACAAAGAGAGTGCTTCATTTAATTTGCCATCCTGTAAACAGCAGGTGAGCCGGGTGAGCCGGGGATGATAAAATGCGTACAGGCTGCCGTACACTTTTTTGAGGCTGCGTTCTTCCAGGTCACTCAGTTTTCCATCAAAAGCGGCCGCTACGGTAAAGAGGTCGAGTAAAAAGTTTCTTTCTTTTTCGCTTACTTTTTCCAGTGTGTCAATAAAAATATCCCAGTCGTCGTATCTATCCTCTTTTGAAATGTGCAGTATCTGCTGAAAGCGCATGAGCAGGATGATCATATTGGGATGGTAATTTTTTGACATTACCACGGCATTGCCAATGGCACGCAGGCAACCTGTTTTGGCCAGTGGCGACAACTGTTGCAGCAGTTTATCATGCAGTACATTTTTTGCGATCTGGTTGGCCAGGGCAAAACCAAACAGCCGCAGCCTTGCTTCATGCACCACTCTTTTAAGCACCAGGCTGTTCCAGAAACATGCTACCGGCAATGCTTCGTACAATATTGAAATGCCTGCCACCTCATTACCAACGGTAAAGCATAACCCAAATTTTAAAATGAGGTTGGTAAGTGTAATTTTTGCCTTATACAGCAAACCAAGTATCAACAAATTCTTTTTAGAGATCCTTCTAAATGGATCGATGCCGAGTATTTTTAATTCCGGGTCGGGCAGTTCCAGTGCGGTACGGGACAAAATATGAGTGACGCTGAAAACGCTTTCATTGATGAGGTCGTTTTTGGCGGCATGCATGTTAATGAGTTCGCTCACTTCATACACGGCCCTTAATGCGATGATAAAAAGTACATACAATTCTATGGCAATGGAAACAACGGTAACTGCTGCCACCCAGCCATAATGAATTAAAAAACTGCTGTCCTGGAAACGAATGTCTATCCATACTATTGGGAATACACATGCCAAACCAATGAGTGAAGAAAGGATCATTCCTTTCCAGGTAACGCGGCGGATACGTTTTGCCAGTTCTTCATCGGGAATGTCGAACACACTGTGATCGGAATCGATGCGGCGAAAAAGTTTAAGGTAGTACACACCAAATTTTTCCAGGCGGGAAGGTATCCGGTTAGGAATATGAATCATCAGTTTCTTCTTTTGGAGGTTGTTTAGCTGCTGCAATATAAAATGATAACATAATACGGGGAAAAATATTCCCGACACCCAGGAAATAAGGAGACCCGGCTCAATTTAAAAAGAGCATTACAAACGAATCAATCATTAAATGATCCTCAAAAGCTAAGCATTAATGGCTACAGTATTGGATTGACAATCCACCCAAACAATTAATCCCGAAGATACCCAGGCAGACCAGGATTGTTATTTTGATCCGGCACCACAATTGCAACCATTGCTGCTCAGAACCGTTAAACTAAAAGAGTGTCAATTTTTTTAAATCAATAACAATGAAAACAATCAAGCTCATCGGCCTTACTATGTTGGGTGTCATCGGCGTGGCTGCATTAAAGTCGTGTAAAACAATTCCAACAGGCGCTGTAGGGGTGAAGCCTTTCGACAGCAAAAAATACCTTGGCAAATGGTACGAGATTGCCCGTATGGATTTCAGGTTTGAAAAAAATTTGAATAATACCACGGCTGAATATGCTTACAACCCCAATGGCACCATTAAAGTGGTGAACCGGGGATACAATTATACCACCGGCAAATGGAAGCAGGCAACTGGCAAAGCCAAATTTATGGGCGACAGCAATGAAGCAAAATTAAAAGTATCTTTCTTCGGGCCATTTTATGCAGGCTATAATGTAATTGCGCTGGACAACGATTACCGGTATGCATTGATAGCAGGAAAAAACCTTGATTACCTGTGGCTGCTGAGCCGGGAAAAAACCATCCCTGGAAACATACAACATAATTACCTGCAAAAAGCAAGAGAGTTGGGCTATGATACGGCGAAGTTAGTTTGGGTAAAACAGGATAAGTAATTTACGAATGCTGCCCGTTGGCGAATTTATTTTTTTACAGCTCCATAGGAGCGTAATACCAGTAGAACCCACAAAGATTTTTGCATTTAATAAGCTCCGTAGGAGCGATATGTTTTTTACATGCCGCTCCTACGGAGCTTACACAGCTTATTACTCTTATTTTCTTCTAACATATCGACCCGCTGGGTCTTTTTCAGCCCATTTAAAACTAACTCCATCAACATTTTCCGTTCGTTAAAAAAAAGCTGGTGGTTTAGCAAATCGTTTTGCCGAAAGGCATCAGTGAAATTTCTACCAGCTTAAAATGCTGGCGGGCAAATGGGATACCGATGATGGTGATGAATAAAAGGATACCAAATAAAATATGAATAAAGGCTGTGTACAAACCACCGCAAAGCAGCCATACAATATTGGCAAATAAAGAAAGGCAACCAGTATTGCTGCCATCACTGGTGACCTGCCTGCCAAAAGGCCACAGCACCAACCCTGCAATTTTAAAACATTGCAAACCCCACGGAATACCCACTACTGTAATACACAATACAATACCACCAAACAAATAACCGAGTGCTGCAGCAAAGCCGCCGAAGATAAGCCAGATGAGGTTGCCGAGTAGGTTCATGCTGTTAATTTATAACTATTTTTATCTATTAACTCTGCCACACCTGCGGACAGAAAGATTTGTCCAATTACATGGACATGGCATCCATGATCTTTACATTGCAAAGGATATAATTTATTAAAAACTTTCCGGTTGTAATTGGTATTATTTTTCACAGCTTCTTCATAGGCGCTTTTTAACATTGAGATTGGAATTTTTATTTTTGATGACTTACCTATTTTAACCTCGAAGCCTTTTTCTCCATAATTATATCGCTTGCTCTTACATAAATATGGTGGTATTTGTAAAATTTTTCGGGAAGAAGAAATGAGTTGATCTTTTGTAAGACCCTGTATTAATTGGTAGACTTCAGACCACGGCATAATATTAGGTTTTAAATTTTTGTGCAAAGTCACATCAATAACATTGGCTGTTGCGGTTATAAAAAATAGAATTATTTTGTTCCGGCCGGTTTTGCTAATTGACTTTCAGTAAAATGGTGCCTTTACAAACCCTGCCGCAGAAAAGCGGCATTCTTAATATTACATCCTGTCAAAATTCATGACGAAAATATTTTTATTTTGAAGGGTATTCAATGCCCGGGTTTCACAGGCAATTATTATCATTATTGAAGTTGCTTCATGTGAAAACCCTGCCAGGAAAGACGTTACTAATACCAGCCTATTATGCATGCAGCCAGGGCATGGGGCGTGGCACACGAAACGAAAAATTCTTTTGCGGCACTTATTTAATAAGGCCAGTGCCCTTGCAGGCGCTACAGGTAACGGATATATAGCCATGCGAAACCCCTTCCGTTTTTTTTGCGCCATATTGATCTAAGGTGTAATAATGCTGACCTTTGCCAACAGCCAGTTTTGGGTAATTAACTTTTCCGGCACCATTGCAATATCTGCAGGTAACAGGTACTGATCTCGTTTTGTACACAGGTTCGTTTTGCGTTACCTGCGGCGCTGGCGGATTTTTGCGATTATATTCGGCACGTGCTTCCTCCTCAGCACGTTCCCGTTTAATACGGGCTTCGTTGGCAGCAAATCTTTCTGCCCAGTTGCCTATCGTTTCTGTTAACCAGTTAGGGTCGCAAAAGGTTAAGGCTACGCCATCTTTAATATAGTATGCCAGGCCAGCATCGGCAGGTCCGCTGAAATAATACATCCAGTAAATATAATCTTTGCCATTGGGCAACAGCATAATTTTGAAGCCCTCACCCAGGCTTAAATATCCAAAACGGGGCAACTCGGCCGGAATGGGTACACTATCCACCAGCATACCGGATGCGGCATCAAAAGTTTGCAAACCCGCTGCGGTAATGGGTATGGTAAACTTTTTACTGTCTTCACTAAAATGCACATTAAAATAAAGCATTTCTTGGTTGTCAAAAACACCTTTTTTAACGGTTGCCTCCACCAGGTCGGTGATATGACCTTCTGCCGAAATCATATACCTGCCATCGGGGCTAAAAAAAGCATTCCCGCAAATTCCATACGCCTCTTTAGGTAATTTTTTTTGTTTCCGACCCGGTGTATGCAGGTACACTTTCTTAGCATCTGTTACCAGATCGCCGTTGCGTGCATTAAATGAATAATGAGAAACATAAGGAAGCTCTACTTCCTGTACCAATTTGCCGGCTGTATCGTAAACAGATAACCGGTAAGGACTATTATAGTTATTAGGATCAATTCTTGTTTCCTTGTAGGTAAATCTTTTATCGAATTTTTGCGTTTCATCTTCCGCCATCATATAAGGGCTAATGGTTTTAAGCCATTGGTCGCCATCATTTAATACCACTAATAAATTACCGGTAGCTATTTCAAAGAGCCTGTTCTGGTTGTTTCTGTTTGAAAAAGTAATGTAGGCTGAATTCCTCGATAACTGAGCTCTGGTTAAACTAGAGCCGGAGGGGTAACACTTACTTATTTCGATGCCAGTTTGGGCATTAGCAGTTGACAGGATTGCAAAAAAAGCAAAGGACAAAAAACCAATTAAACGCATGTGGTAATAATTTAAGATTATTAAAAGTAGTATAAATACATCCTATAATACTACCCAATATTGGGTGTTTTCATTTTCATCAACGTCTTCGCCCTGGTTAGTGACCTCACGAACCATACCCGTCTGCGTGTACCAAATCTCCGCCCCGGTTTGCACCAGTACCAGCCACCCGGTAAAATTATCAGTAACGGGCAAACCTGCTGTTTGTTGCAGCTTTTTTATGGTAAATTATTCGGTATCCGCAGGGCTATAACCGTTATTCTCCTCATCTTCTTCGCCAATTTCCTCATTGTCATTGTCCAGTTCGCTGCACGGTATATCGGTGACCTGCCTGCCAAAGGGCCACAGCACCAACCCTGCAATTTTAAAACATTGCAAGCCCCATGGAATACCCACTACTGTAATACACAATACCATACCACCAAACAAATTACCGAGTGCTGCAGCAAAGCCGCCGAAGATGAGGCAGATGAGGTTGCCGAGGAGGTTCATGAGTATCAGTGTTTATTGAAAAAATGAAAGCTTTTACTCTTCCATTGTCAGCTTAGACTTAATTATAAATGCAATTACTTTTATATCTACTTCTTCTCTTGTCATTGAACTTTCATTAGAAAGCCCTAATGCTATATCATTATAATTGTTTTCAATCAAGGAATAATCAGTTGCAACATGCTCCGCATATTTCATCCGATAATAAGAATACCCACTACCATTCACAAATAGTTGAGCATTTTTTATATCCATGAATTTATAGTTGATAGTCGATTGTGAATTAATATAGTTAACGAGGGTATTAGTTTTAATCCGAATAAAATTAAAGGATTGGATGTAAAGTATTTTCCAGTTTCGGAAACAGTAGATATATAGCTTTTCATTTTTTCTCTTGACGCTTGACCAACTCCTATCCAGTAAACCCAATATGCAGTATTTGCAGGAAGATTTAGTTTTACTGCAGTAGTATTTGTGTGATCAAGATTCCCAATAGAATAAACACGTACAGTAATATTTAATACCTCTGTATGTCTAGTGTCATAAACTCTCCTTGTTGTTGTTCTAAACGAGTCAGAGCTTGTAAGTGCAGGAATACGGTGGATAGATAACCTTGCAGATTTTCCAAACAATGCATCAGTATAAAGATTGACACAATATATCCCTTTTTTAGGCATTTTTATTTTTTCGTCTACAATAGAATTAAAACTTTTTTTTCTATAAATTTCTGACCCTGTTTCGTAAGAAGTAATAAATATAGTGGCGTTACCTTTTTTATTAAGTATGGCTGAATTAATTAATAATTCATCATTATAATCCAATGCCAGAACTGATTGCTCAACGTCTCCACCAAGTAAACTAGTTAGGCTTACTTCTTTATCAAATAATTTTATTCCTCCAATTACAGGAGCCTCAATGCATCCAACTTTAATAATTTCTTTTGTCTTTGCATCAATATTGACCTGCTTATTAAATTTATCATATATAGTTTTTATTGAATATAGTGTTCGCCATAACTAAGATTTTGTTGAGTGGCATCATTAGCTTCGATTTTTCCAATATTATGACCGTCAATAATAAGATTGCCATCCTTACATGACACTATTGTTACTGTTGCTTCTGACTGTGCATTAACTATTAAATGGGAAAATATTACAATTGAAATCAGAATTAAATATATTTTCATAATTAATTTTTTATGATCATTGTTAAAGAAATACAATCTTAAGTTTCTAAATTTTAAATCGCTCATTGTGCTTTTTTAAAAATTCCTTTCCTGGGAGAAACTTATCTGGTAAATGAATTTGTTTTCCATCGAAATCAATAAAATTTTGCATAATACTTTCAGATACATTTTTCTTTTTAAGTAAAGAGGAAACTTTAATAGAGTAGTCTTCGGCAATAGTTATCAGTCCATTTTCAAAAGCCTTATCATGTAAGGCATTTAATAATAGACCGTTCATAGGATTTAATCTATTCTTTTCATCTTTCCCCCAAGGCATAATATGGCTTGCAATCAGCAACTCCGAATTTTCAATTTGTGTAATGCAGCACTTGCTATTATATGTCGCTAACATCATAGTTCTAAACAGGGATTGATTTACTCTTGTTTTTACCAATCTTTCTTTTTCTAATCCTTCTTTAAAAAATTCATTTATGTCAATGTGATTTAGCTTTTCAATGGTGGTATGTTGTATTTTGGCTAGTAGTTTTTCACTTTCAATTAAGGCAGCATCCCAATTATTATAAAATTCATTCCAAATCTGTTTATCTAGTTTACTGGCATTGGACGCACCTTTAATACCCCTAGCTTTTAGTGTAGGGTCTAAGCTGGCAAAGTTTACCAACTTGAGAGCTATTGACGAAGGCGTCCTCCCTACTACTTTTGAAAATGCAATTATTTCTAAATTTCCCTTGTGCATTTTCCCAAATGGCAATTTGCAATAAAGATTAATGGCCAATATAAGTTCATCTCTCGTCCATAACTTTTGTCCTTCTTTCATTTGAACATATTAAAAATTTGAAACGTGACTTAAAAGCAAATACAGGGAAATACAAAGCTTTTAAATTTGTGTCTTTAAACATACAGCTTTCTTCATATACAAAATTCAATTTTGTAATAAATCTAATCAACTAAATAGAATGTACCAGCCAACAGCAAAAGGATATTTTTCAGGATGTGGAGGAATGGAAATAGGATTGATGCAGGCAGGCGTTAATTTAATACAGTCTCTTGATCTAGATATTGAAGCAACTGATTGTATGAAAATGAACAGTCACTATTTTTCTCACTCCGTAATTACAGCAGACATAAAAGACATAACAGTGTTAGAACAGTCACCCACTGATATAATTGTTGGAACTTATCCTTGTACAAAGTATTCTCCCATTGCAGACATACATGGCACTCGTACTGGTGATGATTTATTTCTTCATTTCTTTCGACATATAGCCATTGAAAAACCGGAAATGTATATTGTTGAAAATGTGCCAGGCATGAAAAAGTTTAATGTAGTTATGGAAGCCATGACCAAGCTGCCGGATTATTATGTGAATATTTTTTGCCCAATAGATGCATCACTTTGGCTACCCCAACGTCGAAAAAGATTAATACTGATTGTTACAAAAAAGACACATTTAATTTCTTCCCCTCAGCAAGCGAAGAATGTCCCAAGTTTAAAAAGCCTATTGGAAACGAATCCAGTAGTAGAAATGCCGGATTATATATTAAGGAGAATTAAAGGTAACTACAGAGACCTTCCTATTATAATTGATTCATCAATACCCAATGCAATTGCTCCCACGTGCGTAGCTCACTATTCAAAAGATTTAAGCACAAGACTTATATTAGATAGTAGAGCAAAACATGGAGTAAGGCCATTTTCCATAAGAGAATATGCAAGACTACAAGGCTTTCCTGATGACTTTCATTTTCCGGCTAAAAGAAGTTCGTATAGATTAATAGGGAATGCTGTCCCTGTCGATATGGGTAGATGGATTGGGGAAGTTGCTATAAAGTATTTTAACTAAATTTGTTATATGTCATCCGTAAATAAAAACAAAAAGAAGTCAACTGGAAAAAAAGCAGTCAATAAAACTATTATTATTATCAAATCAGAATCAACAGCCCCTTCCCTCTTTGCCAAAAAAGTAGCAGCAGCAAATGCTTTACTTGCGAATGCAAAATTGCTTCCCTGATAATTACAGCTTTAACGTTTTCAATAAAGCATCTAATGTCTTTTAAACCTTCGCAGGTTTCAGTTCACATTCCCATAGGGTAATAATTTTCCAGCCATCTTTTCTCAATGCTTTTACAGCTTTGGTGTCATTGGCAGTATTTGTATTGATCTTATTCAGCCACCACTCAGTATTGGTTTTGGGAACAACATAATATTTACAGTTGTGGTGCCCATGCCAGAAACAGCCATGCACAAAGATGACCGTGCGGTGTTTGGGCAATACCATGTCGGGCTTGCCGGGCAGAGTTTTATCATGGAGTTTGTAGCGGTAGCCGTGGGCAAATAAAAATTTACGCACCAGCATTTCGGGTTTGGTGTTGGTGCTGCGGATGCGGCTCATATTGTAGCTGCGCTGTTGTTTGTTGTGGACGTCTGCCATACGGGATACAAAAATAGCATCCTTTACAGGCAATGATGCTGATAAAAAGGCGGACAGGCTTTTTTACATAGCCCGCGTACGATAAGCTCCCGCTGACACTATGTTAATTTAATGTGGAACATGTTAACCCTGCGCCTGGAAAAATGAATGAAAATTGCAGTACCAATTATACCAACATCATATTCAAAACAGCCAGGACCGTTGAACCAGTGATTTTGCCAACACAATCGCTCGGTAAGGCAGGAATTAGATTCCGCAAACACCAACACGAGGGGCAGCATCGGCGCCATTATTCCTCACTTTATTTTCCCCACCCATTTTCGCTATTGCATTTCCGCATATATCGCTCTACCTTGCCGCCGTAATTATTTTATTAAACCCAAAAACACTTTCAATGAAACAACTGCTTTTTATTAGCTGCATAGCCTTGCTGGCATCCTGTAACAATACTGCTACTACCGACACCAAAAATGATAGTACCGGTACCGCTACCACTACTACAGAAAAAAAGGCCATGCCTGAAATGCCTTACACATTAGACAAGCCTTACAATAACTGGCAACCCGGCGACCAGCAACATGCCCACACGGTGTTAACTGCTTTAAAGAATTATGAAAACGGGGATATTGCAGCCTGTGTAAAAGGCTTTGGAGATTCTGTGGAAGTGGTGATGGATGGCTTTAGCGGCAAATTCAGCAATGACAGTCTTAAAACTTTCTTTACTGCCGGGCGGAGCCAAAATACCAGCATGAATATAAAAATGCAGGACTGGGAATCGGTGATATCGGAAGACAAAAAAGAGGAATGGGTTACCATTTGGTACAAAGAAAAATGGATGGACAAAAAAGGAAAGGCAGACAGTATCAGTGTGATAGACGACTGTAAAATAGTAAATGGCAAAATTGCTGTGCTGAGTCAAGCGGTTCAGCATTATCCGGCTGCAAAAAAATAATCAATCCCTATTTTATACCGAATGTCAACTGCATGTAGTCCAATACAGCTTTCGGTCGGCATAATACCATCTAAGATTTACACGTAGTCCTTCGACTACTTAATAAATCAAGATGGTATTATTATACAGAAGCCCTGCAACCTTGCAGGGCTTCTTTTTATCCTGCAGGTATAAATTATTCGTATGCACTTCAATGATATTATTGGCACGGTTTCCGGGCAACGTCTCGCTACGGGCAATGAGCAGGGGCAAGGACGCTGCGTGAACCAGGCAAAAGGTTTTTGAATAATGACTGACCAACTCCGCAAACGCAACGTCCTTGCCATCGCACAAACCTTTACAAAGAGACGTTGCTGGGAAAAGGGCTTTTTTGGGTTCTGAGCAACGTCTCTTCACGAGCAATGAGCAGGGGAAAGGAC
>Ga0105048_10000029_pt1 | contig 163637 bp, 147 predicted proteins | sample MAT05_FD_78382 | JGI IMG/M metagenome (GOLD analysis project Ga0105048, IMG submission 78382) | Freshwater microbial communities from Lake Fryxell liftoff mats and glacier meltwater in Antarctica - MAT-05 | ecosystem: Environmental > Aquatic > Freshwater > Ice > Liftoff microbial mat | place...
GAATAGACTTGACTTTTTTTTATAAGAGCTACATTATGTTATTTTATTTATCTTAATATAAGGAGTGATATGAATTGTAATATGATTTTTATAAATAGATTGCCTACTGAAGCAATACTAAATATTGTTAATTTTTTTGATAAAGAATCATACAATAGAGTGATAATTGTTTGCAAAATATGGAATGATGCTTTTTCAACAGAAGCCGTTCAATGTTTAAAAATGGGACTAAAATTTTATGATGTAGATATTTTAAGAGGTTTCAAAGCCGACAAAGAAATACCTGTTTACTCAAAAAACCCAAATTACCAAGTTTTTAAGATTTCTAAAGAAGCTATAGAGAACCATGAGATTTTAAAAGCTGAAAGATGTATTTCTTTTATGAGAGAGCAACAACAATCGTTTTGCATGCTTAGAATAAATAATTATTATAACAGGAAAAAAGATGAAGTTGCTTTCAGTTATTCAGACCCTGAAAAATTAGAATATTTTAACAGCGATAAATTCCAAACTTATGTTGCTCAGTCACCATGTAAAAAGCTTAAATTTGAAGATATGGAAATCATCTAAAAAAATAAATTTCGAATAAGCTCTTTAGAGCCAATTCGGTAATTCGAAAAGGCTGTCTTTTGGATCTTTCTTCAATTGCATTCAGAAAAATATAAAAAGTTAATACAAAGGCATTTAACGTTTTTATATTTGTTGAATTCAATTAAAAAATCTCTCAAAACTCCACTTTTTTCGAATTACCGAATTAGCTCTTTAGCCTGAATTCGTTTTTAAAGGAATTTATTCCTCAAATATCCCATGAACACGCGGAAGGCTTTTTTTAAGTTGTCAGCTGTTTATCAACTTTTCGCTGTTCCTGATCTAAACGACCAAGATCGTATCCATCAAAATCTACAAATTTAAAGAATCTTTCAAACTGAGGGAATTTTTCACAAACTTGTCTTGCCATAGATTGCGCGATGTAGCGGTAATTTGGGTGACCTGCAGGAGATGAGCGAAGCTCACACATCCATTGCAGAGCACGAAGATTAATCTGGAAATACCAACGGACATTATAAGCCATAGGCACTATGTATTGCGCCTCTTCAGGAAGCTCACTTGCAAGTCTATCAAAAGCATCTTTTGCTTGCTGCATTGCTTCCCTGTATTGGTTCTCTAAATTTGTTCCTAAGATTTCCTCAGGGATGAAAAAGTCATAATCGCAACAAAGCAACTGACGCTCTTGTGTGAGCATACGGTGTCTATGTAAGTCGCGATAGACTCCAAAATCAGCTAAAATTTCAAAGGTAAAATTAGCATGCTCAAGTGCTCTTGGAGATTTATGCCGTCTTGTTTCTCTTGATGAGCAACCAGCGTCTAAGATGCGAGCTATTTCTTCTTCCGATAGCTTTTGGCAATAGCTTTTTAATTCCGGCAATCCTTTATTACTATTTGCAAAAAGAAGAGCTGCTGCAACTTTTACAACAGACTCACTATCTGTTTCAATAAGGAAGCAACCAGGCTCAATCGATCTTTCTTCAAAACGAGTATTTTCAGTAGAAATAAGTTTTAGATCGTTTTGCATTGTTTCATAAAAATCTGTATAACTATGATGGGTATGATGGGAAATTTCTGCTCTTCTAATAAATGAGGGCATCACTTTTGCAAGTTCATCTTGTGTTCTTTTACCAATATCTTGCATCTCAACTAAGTTATTGCAATGCAATTTATGTATAAGTTGTTCAAAAAAACGGCCATTCCCATATACACCCATATTGGTTAAAGTACCAGCTGGTAGCAAGCCTCTTAGGCAATCGAGTACTTTTGCTCTTAGTGCTGCTGTATATGCAGCTTTTGACATCGTAGAATCAAAGGGCATTTTTTCTTCAATGATTGCAGTAACAGGGGGGATCATTTTGCTATAGGTATCAAATAACATATTGCAAGTATCTAAATAAAGATCCCGATAAGCTGATGTCATCAAGATGGGTTCGCGGTAAAAAAGATATTCCCCATTAACTTTTTGATCAAAATAGATGTAACGTGTAGATTTTTCAAGGGGAGATCCGCCTATTCGGCAATCTTCAATAATTTTAGCAGCAAGCATCGAGACGTTTTCAACTGCAAGGTGCGCACCCCCAAGCTCTCCGATAGAATCATCACCATAGCCATCTAAAATACGATCATAAAAGTTTTGTGCCTTTTTAATGGCTGTAAGCTGGCTTTTTGACTGTTCTATCTCCTCACTTGAATTTAATCCGACAATCGATGCAAATCCGGATTCCTCATTATTTGAAATAAATTCTTTTAAAAGTAGTGACCGAAGACCAAGACTTGATCTGGAATAACGTGAAAAAAGAGCCCCTTTTATGACTTCTGGCAAGTTGCGTAAAACAAAAATATGACTTCTTGTATTCGTCACATAGCGTTCAAGGAGTTTGATTTGACTTTCAGTGAATTCTTCGTAATCGTCTAATAACATGGGATTGGCCTCGGAATTTTAATTAATGAACATAGCGTGCCATATTTATCTTCTTGTTTCAAGGAAAAGTTCTTGATTTATTCAAATTTAAAAATTTGAAGCAAGCTAAAAGATTTGAAAAGAATTCTAATTTTAAGCTGTGAAAAAAAGGATTGAGGTGGGATAATTAATCATTAAAAGTATTCGGAATTAAATAAATGAATGATGATAGACTGTTAGAACTTAATAACTTAGGATTGATTCCTGGTCCCTCTGAAGCAAAAGAGGAGTTTTTACTCAGGGTTGAATATTGCCTAAATTTGCATTCTAATTGGCCGGATCTTATTCCGTCTGATGATCAAATTATCACAATCGGGGAATTTTCCTCTCATTGCTTAAAAAAAACAAAAGAACTTTTTGATATTTCACCTAAATGGATCCCTCTTTTTTTTAGTAACTACCAATTAATGGCATGGCACGGCGGAGCTGCTTGGATTTTTCAAAAAGATGAGGAGAGTCCGACTTCAGCTTTTTTCCAGTTACGAAGAGTTTTTCAAAAAAATCAGAAGTATTTAAGAATTTATGACCGTAGCGAATTAATAGCTCATGAAGTATCGCATGTTGGTCGCATGATGTTTGAAGAACCTAAGTTTGAAGAGCTAATTGCCTACCGTACGTCGAATTCTATTTTCAGGCGGTTTTTTGGTTCGATCGTTCAATCATCTAAAGAAAGCATGATTTTTGTGTCGCTCCTTTTTATGACTTTAAGTCTTGATTTTTATTTTATTAGCTTTCGGTACGAAGAAGCTTTTCAATCGGCCCTGATGCTAAAGCTTATACCTGTTGGCTTATTTTTATATGGCTGTATAAGATTATGGAATAGGCAACGTACATTTTCTAAAGCTTTGGATAATTTAAAAGCTATTTGTAGATTCAAGGAACATGCTGAGGCTGTTATTTACAGGCTAACCGATCAGGAAATTGGGTTATTCTCCAAATTAAGCAAAAAGCAAATAGCTGCATACATTCATGAAAATAAATCTAAATCCCTTCGTATGCACCTCATTGCCTTAGCGTACTTTGAAATAAAATAAATTCTAAGCTTCACGTTTTTAGGTGTAGGTTTTACGTTGCTTTGCGTTACCAAGGTTTAGAGCATAACGGTACTTAGCAATAGTTCTTCTAGCGCACGGAATACCCTTTTTTTCGAGCATATTTGAAATGATTTCATCGGATAAAGGTTTTCTTTTATTTTCATTTTTTATGATTTCATGTACTTCATTTTTTACTGTTTGAGATGATATGTTAGTCCCATCTTCCACAACATAAGCATTAGTAAAAAAGGATCTTAATAACTTCAATCCCTTTGGTGTATTGATATATTTGTTTGAGACTGCTCGACCGATGGTCGATTCATGCAAACTTAATTCTTCTGCAATTTCAATCATTGTCATTGGAATAAGCTGACCTATTGGGTCTTGTAGGTAAGTTTTTTGCCTTTTTACCAAAGCATGTGCGATTTTTACGAGGGTTTCATTTCTTTCGGTCAAGTTTTTAATAAGCCATTTGGCAGATGCTATCTTCTGATGAATAAAGTGTTTGGTTTCTGCAGCTAGGGTGTTGTCGTTAAGCAATTTTAAATATTTCTGATTTAATCTAAGGGGTGGTAAAGGGTCTTCGTTTACGAAGATAATAAATTCATCCCCATCTTCTTTGATTGTGATATCAGGTACAATATAGCGGACTGAATCGTTTGAAAATTTTAGCCCGGGATGCAAATCAAGTTTTGAGATATCCTTTGAAATTGCGTCTCTAATTAGGTTTTCTTTAGCTCCAAGGCTTTTTTTTATAAGGGGAATGCGGTTATGTAATAAATCGTCATAATGCTTTTCAATGATTTTGTATGCAAGACTTGAGAGTTTCCCTGCGCTTTCAAGTTGTATTAAAAGAGATTCTTGTAAATTAGCAGCGCCAACACCAATAGGATCTAAAGTTTTTAATTTATTTAAAATATTTTGAAGAGATTCCTCTTCAAAATGGTTGAGAAGGCTAATCTCTTTTAAAGGGGTTTTTAAAAAACCATATTCATCAAAATTACCTATTAATGCCTCAGCCATTAATAAATCGGAAGGCTCAACTAATATTTCCCTTGATTGTTCCATTAAATGAGAGAAAAGAGTAGGTTTTTGACAAATCAAACTATCTAGATAATTCCTAAGCTTCTCATCTTCTTGGGTTTTCATTTTTTCTGCAGTTCCGCTCATCTCAAAATGATCTCTAAACTCCTCATCTAATTGCTGCATCACTAAGGTATCGTGTTCACTAAATTCAAGTTCTTTTTCAGCAGATGCGATCTCTTCTACATCTTCAGATTCATTTTCATCTAGTGGTTCATCTGTTTCATATTCCAATACCGGGTTTTGCTCAAGTTCTGCCTCAATAAGCGGTTGTAATTCCATAATAGGAAGCTGCAGAAATTGCAAGGCTTGTTGCATTTCCTGGCTCATAATCATATGCTGTATTTGTTTTAAATTCTGCGTTGTATTTGGTGTTTGTTTTAAAGATGGAGGATGCATATTGATTACTTGCCCTTTTTATAAAATAGTTGCAATTATTCTTTATTGCTCATTAATAATAACTATCCATATTTAAAGTCTGTTGACAAGTATTTAATTCATTAATTATATAAGTATCTTATTGTTAATGTTTTAAATAATTGTAGCTTGTTAAGCTTGCATGAACTAAAAAATTATGCAATAGTCCGATTTAATGGGGATGCACATTTTGCGAGCCCAAACTATGGAGGGTTAAATGATGAATGGTAAAAAAATTATTTTCTCTTTGCTTTCAGTAATCATACTTAATGTAGTAGATTTACCAGCAGTCCAAAATGGCAATGAATCCGGATCTGGCATCACAAGAAATTTATTTGAATACACACTTTATGATAGAAATAGAGATCGTCTCCGCGGAAGAGGAATATATGGTGAGGAACAAGAAGCCTATCCGAATCAGTACGATTATGTTCAAGAAAGTAACAGTCGTCAAGCTACAGATGGTCGAAGAATTTAGGTTATTGCAATAAAACCAAAATTCGTCTGTAACTATCCACCTTGGCTTATACTATAATGCTTAAGTGGATAGTCCTTATTAAAAAATTTAAGCAAAAAATCTCTAGAATTAGCTTTCAAAAAATCTTAAAGTCGTATAAAAAATACTTTTAATTTAGATCATCGGGGTGAGTAAATGCGTGGCTTAAGGGTATATTTAACGATTTTAGTGAGCGTTCTTTTTGTTTTTTTCGGAGTTATTTACTGGCCGACTTTTAAAGACTTAAAAAAAGAGCCTGTAAAAACTCAAACAATAGATGATGAGCTTGATGATTTGCAATTAGCAGAAAATTATTTTAAAAAAGCCCAATACGAAGATGCCTTAAGGGTTATTTCTAGGTATGCTGATTCTATTGATACTAATTCAAGTTTAGGCCCTGAGTGGCTTGAATTGCTTATAAACACAAGTGAAAAAACTTTAGATATTCAACAGCTTGTTGTCATTCATGAATATTATCCTGAAATACTAAAGAAAAACGAAAAAGCCTCATTGCTTGTTGCAGAAAGCTATCTTTTAAATGGGCAGGATACTGAATACAGGGTAATACGAGATCAGTGGAGAGCTACTGCAAATTTAGAAAATAGCTGGATGATACTAGATGCAGACTATCTTTTAACTCAAGGACAGTTTGAAAAAGCGCAAAGCCTTTTAGAAACTAAGAGCCTGCAAGGAAAAGATGAGATAGGACGCCTTGTAAGACTTGCTCTTTTTAATGCATCCGATAACCCTGAAAAATCGTTAGAATTACTTCAACTTGGCCTTACCATTGATCCAACAGATATTGATGTATACCTATATGAAATTAAGTTGTTAGAAAAGTTAGGGAAAAATGAAGAGGCACTAGCGGCTTATAAAAGAGCTCTCACAAATAATCCAAAATCCATTTTTTTACGCGATCAATTAGGAGATTTTTATGCACGGCATCAACAATGGGCTAATGCTTTTAATACTTGGACTGATAGTTTAAGCATAGCTGTTGATCGCGATGAACTCATCCAGGAAGAAATTTTGGTTAAGGCTATTTTTCTTGATCGTATGTTAAATGGAAATAAACATGACTGGAATCAATCTTTACATTCAAATGGGCAATTAAGACCTTTAATTAGTTATCTTTTACAGCTTGATAAGAATAGCTTTATTGATAAAAATGCATTTTCAAAGTTAGCATTTAAAAATGAATATTTAGAAAATTCGCAAGTCACCTATTGGCTTTTACTTTTAGATGCGTTAAAAAATAACGATAAAGATAAAGCCTTAACTCTTATTCACGAAAGCCCGTTTAAAGATGTTTCATTTAACCCAAGTTTAGAATTTGCATTTTTACAAGCTATAAATTTTCAAAAAACCGGATCTTTACTTAGCCCCGATCTTATCAAACACGATAAGTCAGATCATCCGTTGCTAAAAAGTTTAGGCAGCAATGAAAATCTTGATAATAGTATTCAAGCATTATTGAAGAGTAAAGAAATTTTTTCAAGTCTTGCTTTAGCATCCGGTTGGACAGAAGCTGGTATTGAGCTTCATCAAATGGAAGTTTTTCCAGATCATTTTCCTGAATTTGCAATCATTGAACTTACTGAAGCCTTACGTGTAAGTAGAGGGGATAAAGTAGCTTTAGATTTTGCAGGTAAACAAAAGTTTGATATCAACATTGCCTTTTTAATTCAGGAGTTAAGTGCAAGAATTGCTTTAGAAGAGGGTAATCTTGAACATGCAACAAGGATTTACGAAACGATTTCAGACAAATCTTTTGAAGCAAAATCCTACCTTGCAAGAAAAGCCTACAAAGAGAAAAATTATAAGCAAGCTCAAGCATTCACAGAGGAGTTGCTTCAAAAATACCCGGGGAATGCTCTTCTTATGGAAAACCTGAAAAAAATTCAAGAAAAGAATGTATAGAAAAACATCCGTTTAACCATTTTTTGAAAATAAGAGAGCGACAAGAGATCTTCTAAAAAAATTTCAAACTTGATACATTCCAAGACCCCGTAGTATTCAAAAAAAAATACCAGGGAGTCTCTATCAAGCTAAAAAAATTTGAGACGATCACTTGTAGCTCCCCTAAATAACAAAAATATTATTTCCCTGTATGGATACGCAAAAGAGAGTCGCTCCATCTAGTTTCAAAAAAAGAGGCACTAATTCTGACTACACTTCTACAAAGTGGACTCTACATTTTTTCATTGGAAAAATTACTGGTTTTGTGCTAAAAAGGATGCTCTTGTAAACAAGGTAAATCCTATGAAAGTTGTTAATACGCACATTCCTGATCTTAAAATTATTGAGCCCGATTTTTTTGGCGACGACCGCGGTTTTTTCTTTGAAAGCTTTAATCAAAAAAAAATGAAAGAGCTTTGCGAAATTGATGAGGACTTTGTACAAGACAACCATTCCAGATCATCTCAAGGCGTTTTGAGGGGTCTTCATTATCAGATGAGCAACCCGCAGGGAAAACTTGTTCGTGTCGTAACTGGAGAGGTTTATGATGTCGCTGTAGATTTACGCGAGTCATCTGCCACCTTTGGACAATGGTTTGGTATGCATTTAAGCGAGCAAAATAAACGGATGCTTTTCGTACCTGCCGGTTTTGCTCACGGCTTTTTGGTTTTATCAAAAAGCGCAGATTTTTTGTATAAAACTACCTCCTATTACGATCCTCAATCTGAATGCTGTATTAAATGGGATGATGAAGATTTAAACATCTCATGGCCGGCAGTTATTGAAACACCAATTCTTTCAAATAAAGATCTCTTAGGTAAATCATTTAAAACGGCGATAAAATTTTCATGAAAAAAATATTAATTACTGGAGTTTTGGGTCAGGTTGGCTACGAACTTCAACGCTCTTTAGCCCCATTTGGAACAATTATTGGTATTGATAAAGACGAGATGGACTTAACAAACCCTGTAGCTATACGGAAGTTTTTAAACGAAGTTTCACCAGATATTATTGTAAATCCGGGTGCTTATACAGCTGTTGACTTAGCAGAAAAAGATGTTGACATATGTATGGCCATAAATAATCAAGCAGCTCTTGTCATTGCAGAAGAATCTAAAAAACTAAATGCTTTTTTGATCCATTATTCGACAGACTATGTTTTTGATGGGTCCTCTTTGAGCCCATACCGTGAAGATGATGTACCAAACCCTTTAAATGTTTATGGATCCTCAAAGCTTGCTGGCGAACAAGCAATTCAACATGTTGGGGGCAGGCATTTGATTTTACGGACAAGCTGGGTTTATGGGACAAGAGGTAAAAACTTTCTACTGACGATGCTTAAACTTGGGATGGATAAAACTCATTTAAATATCGTATCAGATCAGATTGGAGCACCTACATGGAGCCGAATGATTGCAGAAGTCACAGCTCAAATTTTAAGCAAAACCCCCTATTTAGAAAATAATGAGAATTATCATGGTATCTATAATTTAACATCTGCTGGAAAAACATCATGGCTTGAATTTGCAGAGACTATTTTTGATATGTATAGCAAAAAAAATCCGGAATTTAAAAGACCTGAACTTACAGGTGTTTTAAGTGAAAGCTATAAAACAGCAGCTTTAAGACCGATGAACTCCCTTTTGTCACCTGATAAGCTTAAAAAGACATTCGGTATTTCGATCCCCGACTGGAAAGTGGCTCTTAAAATGTGCATCGATGATTTAGCGTAATTTAGGAGTTTTTATATGAATATGATTCAACCATTAACTTTAGGCAATATAACGGGATCCGGCATTTTTAGTTCTGTAAAGCCAATCATTATCCCACTCTTAAGTCACAATTTGCCTCGTATCTCCGGGTTGTTGCTTGCAGGATTTGCTGGGACTTTTCTTGTAGATAGACTTGTTAATTATTCTTTTAAATTAAGTGCCTTAAAGTTAAAAATTTCAAGAATTGGAATTTTTCTTTTAAGCGGTATTACTGGAATTTATTGTGCAAGCAAATTTACACTGCTCCATATTCCTGAAAAGGCCTACAAAATACAAGCCGTTGTAGACGGCTTAAAGTTTTTTGAAATTATGTTGTTAATAGCTACAGCAGGAGTCATTGTTGCGGCCAAAAAAAATAATAGTTATGTAACAAAAAATGGTGCCGTTGCTGTATTGATAAGCCATCTTTTTGCATCTTCTATTTATCCTTCGACTAACACATTAGTCTCTGTGAGTTTATTTAGTAACTATATTGGACTTTGCTTAAGCTATGCGCAAGATCATACATAATTTTGCTGTTTTATGAACAAAATACAGCCGATCATTTTTAATTTTATTCCAAATTCTGGAATTTTTGAAATATTAAAGCCTCTTGTTTTGCCTATTTTAAAACATAATTTTCCGATTGTAGCCAATTCCTTTTGTGTAGGATTTGCCTTAGGATTGCTTTTGGATACATGTGTTCATCATACATTTAGTATTGAACAGGGGAGTAAAGCATCAATCATCACGAAAGTTGCTGTACTTGCCTTAAGCACCCTGTTTGAAGTTTTTTTTGCCCCTCAATTTACATTGCTTGCAATACCCTCAACTGCATTAAAGGTAGCAGAAGTTTCAAATGCCTTGAATGTGTTTAAGGCGTCGGTAGTAGTGACTGCTTTCCTGATACATCAAGTATTAGTTAAAAAGGAAGAGAGGAGTCCATTGACTATTACCCCTTTTGCTTGTTTAAGTATTGTAATTGCAGGGTCAGTTTTTCCGCTAACAAATACATTGCTTGTTTCAAATGCTTTAGGCTCTTTTTTGGGTATTGCAATAAGCTCTGTTCTCGGCACTTCTCCAAATAACAAGAAAACCTAAAACAGGAGAGAAATTAAACAACCGCATATTGTTTTTAAATCTTTAATTTCCTAGCAAATTCTAATATTGAAGTCAGGTTTGACATTGCAATCTTAAAAGCGGCTAATTATTTAAAAACATAAATGCGAGAATCTAGAGCGATGCTACCAAAGCACCTAGAAAGCGAGCGAAAGGGCTGGGTAGTAATAAAAAGATTTGGAGGTCTGAAAGGTCAAGGCAAAATATTAATACTCAGTTATATATTCTTAACTTGATGATATTGCTCCAAGCAAGTCCAGAATAGTCTGCCAAATATTACAAATATCTCGGAAAGTAAAGATTCGGTTTAACACAAATAGAATTTTAAAAATATAAGCTAAGAGGTAAACCTCATCTATTAATAAACATCCCTTAAGTAGCGTTTTTGTGCGCGAAGATCTTTTAAATAGGCTTTAGATGCAAGTTCATCCAACTTACCAAATTGCTCGATAATTTGGAGCAAGATAGCTTCAACATCACGAGCCATGCGCTTAGCATCACCGCAAACATAGAAATAACCACCGTTTTCAAGCCAATCAAAAATCTCTTGTCCATTTTCCCACATACGATGCTGAACATATATTTTATCCGCTTGATCACGTGAAAATGCAGTCTCTAAGCGTAAAATGTTTTTTGAAGCCAGCTCATTGAAGTACTCTTCGTAAAAGAAATCAAATTCCTGGTTCCACTCTCCAAAAATAAGCCAATTTTTTCCTGTAGCTTGTAAATGCATACGCTCTTGCAAGAAAGCACGAAAGGGAGCAACGCCCGTGCCGGGCCCTACCATCATAATTGGGGCGTTGTTGTCTTCTGGTAATGTAAAGCCATGGTGTGGTTGAATGTAGATGGAGACTGATGGCTCATTTAAAGGAGCTAAATTACAAAGGTAGTGAGTACAAACCCCGCGGCGCAGCAGTTGATTGCTTTCATATTCAAGCATTGCAACTGTTAAGTGTACCTCGTCTCCAACCGAATTTTGGGCAGACGAGATCGAATAGAGTCTTGGAAGTAGAGGCATTAAAAGGTTGCAAAGTTCCTGTATTTCAAACGTAGCTTCCTTGTTTTCTTCAAGCGTATCCCAAAGTTCGTGTGTAGATTGGTATTCTTTTAAAGCTTCTTTGCCTGACTCATCAATTAAAATCTCAAGTACTGCTTTTTTCTTTAAGATTGTCTGTTTTTTTGTCAGTTCAATTAAAAATTTCTTACTGATTTCTGTAATATTTGCTTTTGTTTCAAGAAAATTTTTAAGAGTCGTCTCGTTTTCACCCTGCTTATCCGTAACAAGTTCATGACCTGTTGCATCCATGGCTCTTAATGTCCATATCACTAAATGGGGGTCATTAACAGGGTAAATGCCGATACTATCACCCACATCATAACGAATATTTGATCCGCTAATGTCTAGGGCTATATAGTGGGTATTTTTTTTGGACCCGGTTTTTGAAAGGCGTTCCCTTATTTTTACTTTTGCAATAAAAGGATTTGTTCTTGAGTAAGGAATATTTTCTTCTGTTTTCATTTTTAATTACTTCGTTAACATTATTTATTAAAAAATTTATCATACCATAACTTTTATTAGAGATCAAGAAAGTTTACCATAATGATTGACAATACGAACCCATCTTACATAGAATCATTTCAAAATAAACTTCGAGGTTTTATGACACATCTAAATCAGCCAACTGTTGCTATCATTGCGAATGGCAGAATTGATGATGACAATAAAATTTTATCAAAAATAAATCGCCATCACTATATTATTGCAGCAGATGGCGGGGCATCTCATTGTTTTAGACTTAAGGTTATACCTGATTTAATCATAGGAGATTTTGATTCGATCGGGGATGATGCCATGTTAGCCTTTTCTAAAGTCCCGAAGATGCAATTTTTAAAAGATAAGGATGAGACAGATCTTGAACTTGCAATCATTCAAGCCTTTTTAATAAATCCTGAAAAAGTCACGCTTTTTGCAGCAACCGGAAACAGGGTTGATCATACACTTGTTAATTTGCACATCTTAAGGAGGTTTGCCTCAAAACTCCTGATTGAAACCGAAAATGAAACGATTTTTGCCTTAAACCCCGAAGTTTCAGCTAATTCATTTGAAATAAAGACTGAAGTCGGTCAGACAATTTCATTTTTACCTATAGGTAATGATGCAACAGGCGTTACGACAAAAGGCCTCAAGTGGGAATTAAAAGATGCCACTTTAAATGAAAAATTCTTAAGCATATCAAATGTCTGTTTGGATACAAGAACATCCATTTCCATAAAAACTGGAGACCTTCTTTGCTTTCTCCTTGAATTCTTAAACTAAAATCATTAAAATCAGATCCTATGGAAAGATACAATATAAAAAAAATTAGAAACTTCTCGATCATTGCTCACATCGATCATGGCAAATCCACTTTGGCAGACCGCATGCTTGAGCTTACTCATACAGTAGCTCTTCGGGATATGCAGGAGCAAATCTTAGATGATATGGATCTTGAAAGAGAACGCGGGATCACAATTAAAGCGCACCCTGTGACAATGCACTATAAAGCTGATGATGGCGACATCTATCAGATCAATTTGATTGATACACCGGGTCACGTAGATTTCACTTATGAAGTTTCACGCTCTTTAGCTGCTTGTGAGGGTGCTGTACTTGTTGTTGATGCTGCCCAAGGTGTGCAAGCGCAAAGCATGGCAAACGTTCATTTAGCTTTAGAGCGTAACCTTGAAATTGTTCCTGTACTTAACAAGATTGATCTACCAAGTGCAGATGTTGAAGGTGTGCGAAAGCAAATTGAAGATTTTATTGGACTTGATGCCTCAGATGCTATTGGTTGCTCTGCAAAAACAGGCGTGGGCGTTAGAGATATACTTGAGCGTATTATTCAGGTTGTCCCTCATCCAAAAGAGCCGGAAGATGACATTTTGCGAGCTCTTGTTTTTGATTCCCATTATGATATTTACCGCGGCGTCATGGTTTATGTACGAATCATCAGCGGCGAGCTTAAAAAAGGCTCACAAATTAAAATGATGGCAACCGGTAAAACTTTTGAAGTTTTGGATGTCGGTATATTTATTCCTTCAGAGAAATCTGTTGAAAGATTGCGCCCAGGTGAAGTTGGCTACCTAGTTGCCAATATTAAAACAGCCTCGGATGTAAAAATAGGGGATACAATCACTTCACAAAAGCTTCCTGCAAAAGAAGCGCTTGCTGGATTTCGCCTTATTACGCCTGTCGTTTTTGCTGGCATTTATCCGATGGAAACAGAAGATTTTATTGCTCTTCGAGATGCCCTTGAAAAACTGCAGCTAAATGATTCTGCTTTGCATCTTGAACAAGAGAGCAGCATGGCGCTTGGATTTGGATTTCGTTGCGGATTTTTAGGACTTCTTCATTTGGAAATTGTTTTAGAGCGTATCATGCGGGAATTTGATGTTGATATTATTTCGACAGCTCCGAGTGTAATTTATAAATTCACGTTAAGTGATGGCACAGTTAAAAATATTGATAATCCAACTCACTATCCTGATCCTACAAACATTGAAAAAGTTGAAGAGCCTTATGTAAAATGCCATATATTAGCACCGGCAGAATATATGGGTGCGATCATGAATTTAGGGATGGAAAAACGAGGGACTTGCATTAAAACTGAAACCGTTGATTCTATCCGGTTAATGCTGACTTACCGAATTCCTTTAAATGAAATTATCATCGATTTTAATGATAAATTAAAATCGATCACTAAAGGTTACGGCTCTTTTGATTATGAATTTGATAGTTATGAGAAAAGCGATATTATCAAACTTGAAATACGTGTAAACGAAGAGCCTGTCGATGCTTTTTCTTGTCTAGTACACAGATCAAAAGCTGAGTCAAAAGGAAAAGCCATTTGTGCAAAGCTTGTTGAAGTTATACCGATGCAACTTTTTAAAGTTCCGATTCAAGCTGCAATCGGCGCTAAAATTGTTGCAAGAGAGACCATTAGAGCAATTACAAAAAATGTAACCGCAAAATGTTATGGCGGAGATATTTCTCGTAAACGTAAACTCTGGGAAAAACAGAAGAAAGGTAAAAAACGCATGAAAGAAATTGGGAAAGTAAATATCCCGCAAAGTGCGTTTATGGAAGTTCTTAAAGCTGAATAAGAGGATTTAAAGATGCCAAGTGTAATTGTTGTCGGTGCTCAATGGGGTGATGAAGGAAAAGGTAAAATTGTAGACATTCTTGCATCTAATGCAAGACATGTTGTCCGGGCCCAAGGTGGCCATAACGCCGGGCATAAGGTTATGATTTCAAATGAAGAATATAAACTTCACTTAATTCCGTCCGGCATCTTAAAGCCTCATACCATATGTTACATTGGAGCTGGCACTGTTATAGATCCTGAAATATTGATCGGGGAAATCAATTTTTTGGAGTCTTGCGGTGTTGAAATAAAGGGACGTTTATGGATATCTTCTGCAGCTCATGTAATTTTTCCTTATCACAGACAGCTTGATACTGCGCTAGAAAAAATGAAAGGGAACCGAACAATCGGGACGACAGGTCGAGGTATTGGTCCTTGTTATGCAGATAAAGCTAATTGTTTAGGGATACGTATGGGCGAGCTTATAAGGGTTGACATTTTTAGTAAAGTTCTAAAAAGTGTTCTCGAGTTTAAAAATGAAGAGTTGACCAAGCTTTATGAGTTGGAACCTCATTCTTTTGAAACAATTTTTAAACGATATTCAAACTTTGCAGCTATTTTAGAATCTTATGTTACTAATGCAGAAGAGTTGATCAATGAGGCCATTGATGCCCAAGAAAATATTATTTTTGAAGGTGCTCAAGGTACCTTTTTAGACATCACATCAGGGACTTATCCTTACGTCACATCGTCTCATACAATAGCTGGCGGCATTTGTTCAGGAGCTGGTGTTGGTCCTACCCGCATTGATCATACGCTTGGAGTTATTAAATCCTATACAACACGTGTCGGTCAAGGCCCGTTGCCAAGTGAAGTTGACGAAACTGACATTTTGTTGTCTCATGTCGAAACAAGAGAGTGCGGAGCGACAACAGCCAGAAAAAGACGTTTCGGGTGGTTTGATGCTACTTTAGCGAAAACTGCTGCACGCTTAAATGGCTTTGATTCTTTAGCAATTACAAAATTGGATGTTTTAGAGGGGCTTGAAACTATTAAAATCTGTGTTGGTTATCAGATTCTAGATAAAACTTACAATTATTTACCTTCAGTAGCTGAAGATCTGGATAAAATTGTCCCTATTTACGAAACGCTTCCTGGTTGGAAGGCAGGTTCTGCAGATGTTTTAACGTATGATGAGCTACCTCTTAATGCAAAAAATTATCTTAAAAGAATTGAGCAATTATGCGGTATTCCAATCAGCATGATTTCACTTGGTAAAGATTTAACTCATTCTATTGTGCTTTCAGACCCTTTCAAGGCTAAAAATGAAGGTCTTATAAATGCGCACCTTAAGGGAGTTTGCCTAGTATGAATTCCTTAGTATCGTCGAATGTCTTGCCGGATTTAAAAATAGAAAAAACATCACCTGTTGTCTATTTCAGTAATGAACAATTAAGTTTGCTTAACTCAAATCGCATTCCGAAACATGTTGCGATTATACCAGATGGAAATCGACGGTGGGCAAAAAATCGTGAACTACAATCCAATAGCGGGCACAACCAAGGTGCAGATATTTTGATGGACGTAGTAAAGTCTGCTCGAGAACTTGGTATTAAAACGCTGACATTTTATACGTTTTCAACAGAAAACTGGCATCGAGACCCCGAAGAAGTATCAGGACTTTTATGGCTTCTTCATACATACCTTAGCGATAAATGTAATGAAATGATCGAATGGGGCATTAAGTTTCAATGTATCGGGGATTTGGAAAAATTACCGCTGGATCTTTATAACACAATTCAAGAAACAAAGCTTAAAACGGCACATTGCGATAAAATTAATATGGTTTTAGCTGTAAATTATGGCAGCCGCGATGAGCTTTGCAGAGCAATAAAATCAATTGTTGTTGATTATTCACAAGAATTAATCACAAAAGAAAATATCACTCCAGATCTTGTTTCCAGTTATTTGGACACACATGAGTGGCCGGATCCTGAATTATTGATTCGGACAAGTGGTGAAATGAGAATCAGTAATTTCTTATTGTGGCAACTTTCCTATTCAGAAATTTATGTTTCTAATGTACTTTGGCCAGATTATAGACCTAACCATCTCTTTGAGGCTATTTATAACTATCAACAACGGCAAAGACGACTTGGAGGTCCTTGAATGCTAGATCAGATGAGTCATTTTAAGCAAAGGCTGCTTGTCGGAAGTTTTGCAACTTTCATTCTATTCATTTTTATATGGTTATCACCCTACCCTTATTTTCGGCCATTTTTTGCGCTGATTTTATCGTTCATTGTAGGAGGGGCTGTTTTTGAGTATTATAAAATAGCAAAAGCCAAAGATTTTGTACCGTTAGATACAATTGGGATTATTTGCTCTGTCGCTTATGTGTTTGCTGTTTTCTTAAGCACCCAGTCAAAAGCGATGCTTTTTATGCCGGATATGATGTTGGTATTAACGGGTCTTATTATTTTTACAAATTACTTTGTTAAGGGTCCAAGCCCCTTTGCAAATACTGCCATTACTTTTTTTGCTATTGCTTATCTTGCAATGCCTTTAGCTTGCATTTTAAATATTACCTATTTTTTTCCTTCTGATTCTACTCAAGATGGCAGGTGGTGGCTCGTATTTCTTATTATGGCCACTAAAATGACAGATACCGGCGCTTTTTTTATTGGAAGGAAATATGGAAAACATAAGCTCGTTCCATACATTAGTCCCGGAAAAACTTGGGAAGGTGCAATCGGTGGCTTTTTTACAGCACTACTCACAAGTTTATTTCTTTATTATCTAGTTAACTTCATGTATGAAAATCCGCCTATTAATCTTTCCTTGTTTCATAGCATATGGCTTGGGGGTGTTTTAAGTGTGATTGCCCAGTTTGGGGATTTGGCAGAGTCTCTTCTTAAAAGAGACGCTAAAGTTAAGGATAGTAGCACTCAGGTCCCAGGTCTTGGCGGTATGTTAGATATCGTAGATTCTCTTGTGTTTACAGCTCCTTTAATGTATATCTATTTAAAAATCCAGGCATCATAAATTTTATTAAGAAGAGTTACTATGATTATTACAATTGACGGACCTACTGCTACAGGTAAAAGCACAATTGCCAAAAATCTTGCACGAGAGATTGGCTTTATTTATTTTGATACAGGGGCTATGTATCGCTGTGTTGCTTTTGCAGCTATCAAAGCTAACGTCAATTTAGAAAATCTGGAAGAACTTGAAGCCTTTTTAAAAGATTACAAATTTGATATAAAAATCAAACGTGGCGAGAGATTTTATTTTGTAGGTGATGAAGATGTCACGATGGCGATACGCGGTGAAGTAGTCACATCTTTAGTTTCAAAAGTTGCTGCAATCCAGATTGTCCGCGATAAACTTGTTGCATTACAACGTGAATGGGCAACAGGTGTTAATGCTGTTTTTGAAGGACGGGATTTAGGGACTGTTGTGTTTCCCTCTGCAGATGTTAAAATCTTTTTGACAGGCAGCCCTGAGGTTCGAGCTCGTCGTCGGTTTGAAGAACTATCTGTCAGGTTCCCTGAAGAATCTAAGGGTTTAACGGTTGAAAAAGTACTGGAAGATATTTCAAAGCGTGACACTTACGATATCACACGTAAAATATCTCCGCTTGTGCAAGCTACTAACGCGCATGTCATTGACACATCAAACTTAACTGTTAATGAAATTGTATTTAAAATTTTGGAATACAAAGACACTATCAAGACTCGTATTCCAAAACAGGAATAAATTATTAAAAACCTCAATACGGTCTAATTATTATTTAATTGATTTTTTATAGATAATACAGTATTATAAAGTTAATATATAATAAAGATTTTAAAAGGTTTCTAATGAGTATGTTTTATCGCACTTTTGTTTTTGGTTTTAGACTGTTTTTTTTCTCTTTTTATCGTCTTAAAGTCTACGGAATTGAGAACTTACCCAAAGGGCGCGCGATCATTGCCCCAAATCACGTCTCATTTTATGATCCCCCGGTAATTGCGGCAAGTTGTAGTGATGAAGCCTATTTTTTAGCAAAAGCCTCTCTTTTTGACCATTTTTTCTTCGGTCCGATCATTAGCCGCCTAAATTCTTACCCTGTCACAGGAACTGCCCAAGATTTGGCTTCAATAAAATTAATATGTCAATTGCTTGGCGAAGATAAAAAAATTGTGATTTTCCCTGAAGGAATAAGATCAGATGATGGGGAGCTTGCACCTATCAAATCAGGTGTTGGAATGCTAAGTACCAGATGCAATGCACCAATCATTCCGGTTTATATTGATGGTGCATTTGAAGTTTGGAATAAATCAAGAAAATATCCAAAACCTTTTGGCAAAATCAGCTGCATTTTTGGTAAGCCTATCTACCCTCAAGATTTTGAAGGTTTCAGTAAAAAAGAAACGCAAGAAAAAATCGCGGAAGCTACAGAGCAATCTATTAATTCCCTAAAACGCGAATTCTTAAAAAAGTTAAACTGCTAAGAACAAAAAAATCTTGTTGATAATATCAATTTTGTCTTAGTCATAGAAGCGACGAAGACAAAATTGATTATCAACAAAATGTTTTAATTATGCGTTGTAGCTGGACGAGCTTATATTACCGCCAGTTCCCGTCCAATTGGTATGAAAGTACTTACCTCTTGGCTGATCAATTCTTTCGTAGGTATGGGCTCCAAAGAAATCGCGCTGTGCTTGCAGTAAATTAGCAGGCAATTCAGAAGATCTATAACCATCATAAAATGCTAAAGCAGTACTAAAGCAAGGAAGAGGTATCCCAAGTTTTGCACCTATTGCTACAACATCTCTCCAACCATCTTGAGCCTCACTTATTTGATCAATGAAGAAATTATCAAGAAGTAGATTTTTTAAATCCGGATTAGTATCAAAAGCGTCTTTAATTTTCCCAAGAAATAAGCTTCTAATAATACACCCGCCACGCCACATTAAAGCAATAGCCCCATAATTTAGATGCCAATTATAATCAGTTGCCGCCTGGCGTAATAGCATAAAGCCTTGTGCGTAGCTAATAATTTTAGATGCATAAAGAGCGTTTTCAATATTTTTTATAAATTGATCTTTATCACCAGTATAAAGAGGACTTGGTCCTTTCAATTTTTTAGAAGCTTCAATTCTTTCATCTTTAATTGCAGATAAGCATCTTGCAAATACAGCCTCACTAATTAGCGTTAAAGGCATTCCTAAATCTAAGGCGCTAATGACAGTCCATTTTCCGGTTCCTTTTTGGCCCGCAACATCTAATATTTTATCAATGAGAGGATTTTTGTCCGTATCATTAATTGTAAAAATAAGGCTTGTGATTTCGATCAGGTAGCTGTCGAGTTTTCCTTTATTCCAAGTAGTAAAAATTTGATGTAATTCTTTAGCTTCTGTTTTTAAACCCCTTTTTAAGAGATCATAACTTTCAGAAATTAGCTGCATATCCCCATATTCAATACCATTATGGATCATTTTGACATAGTGGCCTGCACCATTTTCGCCAACCCATTCGCAGCAAGGATCTCCATTTTCAACTTTAGCACTAATATCTTGGAAGATTTTTTTAACTAACGGCCAGCCTTCAACATTACCACCCGGCATGATTGATGGACCGTTTCTAGCCCCCTCTTCTCCACCTGATATGCCTGTCCCAAGAAATAAAATTCCTTTTTGTTTCAGGCTTTCGGTACGTCTGTTTGTATCTGTAAAAAGGCTGTTGCCTCCATCAATAATAAGATCACCTTTTTCAAGAAAAGGTAGGCATAGTTCAATAAATTCATCAACCGGCTCTCCTGCTTTTACCATGAGCATGACTTTTTTAGGTTTTTTAAGAGTAGCGAAAAATTCTTTAAGAGAATGAGTACCAATAACTTTTGTGTTCTTGGCAGGGCCTTGCAAAAAATCATCGACTTTTGATATCGTCCGATTAAATACAGCGACTGTGTATCCATGGTCGTTTATGTTAAGTACTAAATTTTGCCCCATTACAGCAAGCCCAATAAGACCGATATCTGCTTGTTCCATATAACATCCTCTTTTTAAATATTGAGTTAATTATAGCGTAAAAAGTTTATTGAAGGAAACGATTTAATCTCTCATTTATTCTTAATTTTTTGCAATAGCATGACAAGCTGTCAAGGCATAAATACTGCTTGGGCACCCTTCTAAAAGAGATTCAGCGCACCTTTGTAAAGTGGATCCTGTTGTTAAAACATCATCGATGAGTAAAATAATTTTGTCCTGGCAGTTCTTATTTTTCTTTAACTGAATACTTTTGCCCGTTAATTTCATTCTTTGATTATGATTAAGAGAAGCTTGTGAATAGTCATCGCTTTTTCTATGAAGTAGCTCTTGAACCTCGCATTGAAGGATTAAAGATAGATTCTTTGATAATAGTTCAGCTTGATTATATCCTCTTGTAAACCAATGTGAAAAACTTATGGGGACAGGTACGATGATATCTGGAAGAGGCCATTTTAAAGCAACAAATTGGGCTGCCATAAATCCTGCAATTCCTTCTGATAAATAAGGCTTATCTCCATATTTAAAATTTTTAATCATTGTCAGACTTGGACCCTTATAATCAAATGTTGCAGCAATAGCAGTAAGCGATGATTTTTTTGATGAACATTTTGCGCATATATGTTTTTTTGAGCAAAATCCAAGCGAAAAGCACTTTGGGCAGTGTAATTTAAAATCAAGAAATTCAAGAAGATCCAAACAGCAAGTGCATAAAAGGTGCTGATCTACCCTGAGACTTAACCCGCAATGCAGGCAAACGGGAGGGTAGATAAGATCTACACAAGCATTCAAAATTTGTTTAAAAACCATATTTTAGGATGTATTAAAGTGTAACTTCTAAAAGCTTCTCGTGCATATCTTTAACTATTTCTTCTTGGTAAGCTGGATAATTATTTTTCATCCAAAGATCAATTTTACGATAAATAATTTGTAAATCATCATTGTAAATTTCTCTTTGGCTGATCTTTGAATCGCTAGAAAATTTACCTACATCTAGGTGAATGGGTTCATCTGCCACAAATCCTGTGTTGTGCATAATACCATGATCATGATCATAGGCGCTTTTTTGATATTCAGATATATAGAGATCAAAAATTTGTCTGATGCGCAATTTAGCAAGTTTTAAATCTTTACGGTCTAAAAGATCTGTCATTACAGTTCTAAGGGTTTCTCCCTTTCTTTGAATAAGAAATACATTCTGATCCAAATCAATTTCATGTGACATACCTATCTTATCAAAAACAGTAACTGTTTTGTTGATGTGAGATGTTTTATTTAAGTGGATGAAAACAAGCCCTGAGCCTTGTTTATGTATTTCATATGCTAGACGATAGCCGTTGAATACACTTTTTAATTTTCTATCCTTTCTCTTAACTTCTTTTGTTACGTAATTTTCAAAGGGAGGCATTGAAGGAAGGGCATTTAGAAAGAGGGAAGGCCTAAGATGTTTGAATTTAAAAAATTTAAGGACATACAAACCATCATCGCTTGAAAATACGTAGCTTTGAGCACCTTTTCCAAGATAATAAAATTTTTGGTCTAAAATCTGATTTAAATCATTCATTTCATTTGATGAAATTTGAGGGATTTCCCAATTTTTATTGTGAGCTATTTCATAAGTCATATTGGCGATGCGAAAATCGTCAGTCATTCTAAAGTAGATTCTAGCTATTCCAAAGACCGTTAAACTTGATATAAAGAGTATCCCAATTTTACTTTTTAATATTCTCATTATATTTTTAATCATTTTATTTAATACCGAAAATTTTAAACGAATTCATTACTTTGAAATTTTACCAATATTACCACTTTTTGTGAATATATTTTAGCGGTATATGCAATTTTTTTTTAATCTTTTTTGCGTTTAAAAATTTCTTAATGGACACTAATGCTAGTTTTTAACCATTATTTGGTATTAACTTCTAAAGGCAGCACAACAACATGATACGAAAAGAATCAAACGGCATTCATACCCTTGAATTTGAGCTTTTTTCACAATTTCAAAAGCTTAAATGTGTAATTTTTTTGCGTCATGGAGGTAAAAGCCAAGGAAAATATCATTCCTTAAATTTGAGTTATACGGTTGGAGATGATCTATCTGCAGTTAAAGCAAATGAGATAAGTATATTGTCAGAGCTTAAATTAGAATCGCTTATTAGAGGAAATTTATCTCACGGTAAAACAATTGTGGAAGCTAAACGAAATAAAGAGATAAATCATCTAACCTTTGATGCAATTTGCACAAAGGAATTGACTTTAGGACTTTTAATCACTCACGCTGACTGCCAAGCTGCATGTTTCTATGATCCGGTCAATCATGCCGTTGCAAACGTCCATGCGGGGTGGCGTGGAACAGTACAAAATATTTACACTGAAACAGTGCAATTTATGATGAAAACCTATGGAAGTAATCCCGCTGATTTACATGTCGGGATAGCCCCAAGTTTAGGCCCCTCTGATGCTGAATTTATACGTTATAAATTAGAGCTTCCTGAAAAATACTGGCAGTTTCAAACAAAAGCCAATCATTTTAATTTTTGGCAGATAGCTAAGATGCAGTTAATAGAGTGTGGAATTTTGGATCATCATATTCAAATTGCATCCATCAGCACTTATTCGAACAGCCAAGACTTTTTTTCTTATCGATTGGAAAATATAACAGGAAGAAACGCCACTGTTGTGGCGCTTCTTTAAGATTTAATAAGCTCTTGAAAAACGGCAACTTACGCGCTGGGTAACTTGTTGACGCGATAATTCTGCATCGTAATTCAATGAGAAAATTATTTGGGTGCTTAGCTGAATGTCTAATCCAATTCCTGGAGCTATAAGATCCATCGTTTTTTTTGTACCATGAGCATAAAACGATTCTTCGTTATATTTTACAAAATGGGATTTAAATCTATGCCCCTGTAAAATATTCTTATGGATATAGCTAACAGTTGCGCTTGGACGAATTAAAGCACAACCATAAGGCATGCATCCACTTACGGTAAGACCAAATTCTGTCCTTATTAAGTGGGCGTGATTTGCTTTAATTCTTAAATTAAGACTTCTGCCACGATATTCACGATGGCCATCTTGATCTACAAAATCATAATCAAGGTTTGCAAATGGTACAAGATTTAGACCAAAATATTTAAACCTAAATCCAAGTCCAATGTGACTTAGGATTGAGTAACCTTTAAAGCGGCTTCTTGGATTTCGATCAATACCACATTTACTATCATCGCATTCAGGACAATCCACTTGATAACAGCAATCGTTAAGATCCGGGTCAATTGTGTCATCAAATCTTTCTTTATGTTTACTAAAATCGATTTTTCTTTTTGTTTTATAAAAAGAGTAACTTCCTAAGACTGCACCATCAATATAAAAATAGTCATAAAGTGAGACTCCATAGACTCCAAAATAGGCTGAATGCCAGTCTGAATTTCCATGACTTTTTTTCCAATGTAAATCAGTAAAGCTATAACCAAGTCCAAAACCTAAAATTGTATTTTTATTAGGTTGAGAATCAACACCCATCATGATTCCAGCAGCTCTTGATCGATATCCTCGCAGCTCGCCAATATGAGCTTGATCGTTAAAAACACCAATAGGTGTAAACCACATTGGAGATGGTCCAAGATTGCAATGATCAGAATATAGTCCGTCAAACTTTATGCAGCGTCCATGACGTAAATAAGCGTTTCTTCCGGTCAATGTTTGTTTAACAGATTGCATATTTTGATCAGTAGCAATTGTTAGATCTTGGTAGGGGGCCGGATGAATATCATTAAGTGCCTCAACAAACTCTTCACCATCTACCGGTAATTGACGGATAACATGTGCTAAATCACTGCAAGGGTGCACATTCAGGGAATCGATGTAGTCAGCAACTCTTAAAGGGTTTCCTGTTAAGGTAGTTCCTGGAGGAATCGGGATTGGTGTGAGAGCAGCTTCCATTTGCAATTGAAAAGCACAACTGAAAGCAAGAACCGCAAAGCTCAAGTGAGGTAATATTTTTTGAATGTTGTTTAAAGAGAGAAAAGTCATAAGTCCCTTAGTTAAAATTATTTATTCAAAGTTCTGTGCCTCTTATAGAAGCACGGTTAGTCTCTAGGATACCACCAAAGCGATCTCCTGAAAATAGACTTTCTACTTTAGGTTGTTTGTCCTTATAAATTTGTTCAGCAGCTCTTTGAATTGCTACAATTTGACGACTCTTATAAAAGGGCTCAACGCGTTCATGCCAGCATTCACTTTGGATATCAAAGCTACTAAGTAAAGGTCTTCTACTGAATTCGTTTGTCATATCAAAGGCATAAAAAAACGATTTACCATCTTGCAACACTAACCAATGAATATAGGCTTTATCGACATAGAACCCAAGAAAGCTTTCAAACTTGATACAAATCTCTAAATCATCTGTTGATAAGGGAAAACCTGAAATAAGAGGTCCAAGTACAGGATCTTGATTTAAACTATCGATTAACCCATCTGCGATATCGACCAACATCTCACGAGCTGCTTTAAGTTCAATTATAGATTGACTCGTAAAACTTAAGCGCATGCCTTCAATATATGTGCCTTGACCACCGTAATAAACGACAGAATCTTCTAAAAACAGTTTTTTATCATGCTGAAGATTTATAGCATAAGGTAATACGACTTCCATAACTTGTACGTTTTCGATACCCGGCAAGCATGTCATTTCATGGGTATTGTAGCAGCCTGTTAGGCTGATTGATGCGAAGGTTGCAATTATAATTCGACTGATCGGATTCATTTTTAGAGAACTCATTGTCACTCTCAATTTTTTTGTTTAAATATGCATGGTATGCGATTATTCCTTAATTTGAAAAGGAAATTATACATATACCAAATTTGTATAGGGTACTATTCATCTATCTTTAATGTGAAGAAGAGCTATATTCTTTATACCATTTTACGAAAAGAGGAATTCCTTCTTCAAGAGATGTTTTTGGGTAAAACTTAAGTTTTTTTTGGCTATATTCAATATCTGCAAAAGTTGAAGGCACATCTCCAAGCTGCATAGGTTTTAAGATTTTATTAGCTTTTTTTCCGATAGATTCTTCTAAAATTTCAACAAATTTTAGTAATTGTACCGGTTTGTGATTACCTAAATTAAAAATTTCTAAATCAGATTCAAGATCAACAGCTGCAGCTATCCCGTTAACTATATCATCAACGTATGTAAAATCACGCTGCATGTTGCCATCATTAAATAGTTCTACGGGTAAGCCTTCTATAATAGCTTTTGTAAAAAGAAAACAGGCCATATCAGGTCTTCCCCATGGTCCATAAACTGTGAAAAACCTTAACCCCGTGACAGGTATGCCAAATAAATGATGATATGTTTCAGCCATTAATTCGTTTGTTTTTTTTGTTACTCCATAAAGACTTGCTTGAGAGTCAGTGCGGTCATCAATTGAAAAGGGTACTTTTTTATTTAAACCATAAACAGAGGATGAAGAAGCATATGTTAATTTAATGAAGGGAAAGCGTTTACAAGCTTCTAAGATATTTAAAAAACCTGTTACATTAGAGTTAATGTATTCTTGAGGATGATCTATCGAATACCGCACTCCTGCTTGGGCTGCCAAATGAACGATGTGGGTGATTTGATTTTTTTCAATGAGCCTGTTTAATTTTAAAGGGTCGCACACATCTCCCTCAACAGTTGAGATGCCTTTTGTTTTTAAAATATTTTCGCGGTCTCTTTTTAGTTGAGGCGTATAATAAGGATTAAAGTTATCATAACCAAAAACAGTGTCGCCGCGCTCCTTTAAATGGATTGCCAAATGAAAACCGATAAAACCGGCACTTCCGGTGACGAGAATGTTTTTTTTATTCATAAAATGATGTATCCTCTATTAACTAAAAAGGAACAATATGCAAAACAATCCCTTTTGTCAATCATCAATAATGGATCCGGTTAAAAAACCTATTGTGGCAGCTTTTGATTTTGACGGTACTATTACAACAAGAGATTCCCTACCTTATTTTCTGCTGTATACTTCAGGTTTTTTCAAAACTTTTTTTAAATTAACATTACATATTCCAAAATTTATTGCCTGCCTTCTAAAAATTATTTCAAGACAACAACTTAAAGAAAGTTTGTTAAAGAGTTTTTTCTATGGAATGCCAATAAATACTCTAAGGGAAAAAGGAAAAAAATTTGCAAATGGTCCCCTTAAAAAAATTGTTAAACAAGATGCAATTGATGAAATTAAAAAGCAACAAGCCTTAGGCAACCGCTGCATATTGGTAAGTGCAAATTTAGATGTTTATCTTGAGGAGTTTTGCAGATTAAATGGGTTTACAGATTGCCTTTCTTCAAAAGTTGGCTTTGATGGCCGGGGCTTCGTGACAGGTTATTTGCAGGGGGTTAATTGCCGTGGGATTGAGAAAGTAAAACAATTAGAAGAGTTATTAGGTTTTAAAAGTGAATATATTTTGAATGCTTATGGCGATAGTGACGGTGATAGGGAAATGTTGGAATTTGCAGATCATGCATTTTATAGAGTCTTTAATAAATAAAATTGGCTCTAAACAAAAATTTAGAGCCAGTTTATTTTTTTAATTTGTATTTAAAAGAAGTTTTTGGATCTCTTGAAAGACTTCCTCCACACTTATTTTTGTCATGCACCTAAAATCAATGGGGCAAACTCTTTTATAGCAAGGTGAGCATTCCACATGTTTATGAATAATTTTATTATTTCCAAAAGGGCCTGTTTTAACATCACTTGTCGAACCAAAGAGAGCTACAAGTTTTGTTCCAAGAGCTGATGCTATATGCATGGGTCCGCTATCGTTAGTTAAAAAAACCGAACATTTTTGAATAAGAGCCATTAAGCCTCTGATGGTTGTTTTTCCAGCTAAATTAATGACTCTTTTATCCATTCCTTGGCAAATTTCATCAACAAGAGATGTTCCTGCTTGATCGCCAAAATAAATGAGATAGACATTTGGATCTTCTAATAATCTTTTGTTCAAAACTTTAAAGCGTTCAGGAAGCCAGCATTTTGCAGAGCCATATGCAGCCCCCGGGTTGATTCCGATGATTGTATTGGTTTTAAGATTAATCCCTAAATTTTCAAGCAAATGAATGGCAGATAGCGTTTCTTCGTTTACCACGTATAATTTAGGAAGAGTATTGCTTAATGGAATCCCTAATGGTTGTAGTAACATTTTATAGGTAATAACTAAATGTTGTTTTTCGATATCTTTAGGGATAGGGACTGCCCTTTTTAAGAGAAAATCCCTAAATTTTCCTCTGTACCCAATTCTATTTTGAACTTGACCCAAAAAAAACCACCAAGTAGAAGAAAATGAATTAGTTAATAAAATGCCAAGATCATATTTTCCACGTTTGAGCTGATCTACAACATCCAAGTGTACGGCTCGATGAATCCATCCATTTGGTTTTACATAACTGTATACTTTATCAATATTTGGATCACTTTTAAGGATTGCGGCTACATTAGATTGGCACATGACTGTTATTTTAGCATTTTTAAATTTAGCTCTGAGATCGCTTAAAACAGGGGTTGCCATAACTACATCACCTATCCAGTTTGGCATTCGGACAATAATATTTTTAGGTGGCTGTTTTGGCCAAACCAGCTGATTTGTTTCCATGTAAAATACCTTTATTGTTACTTTAACTTTAAACAATATCTTGCTATATCTTTCCTTTTAAATACATTGAATTTCAATATCAAAAATTATATTTTCATGGAAATATTATGCTCATTTTAGGAATAGATCCAGGAACAAGAATAACAGGCTATGGGCTTATTAAAGTTCAAAACCCTGGATTTGTTGCTGTAGATTATGGTTGTATCAAACCAAATGCTTCAATGAAGCTTACTGATCGCTATCTTTTTATTTATAACGGATTAGAAGAGCTCCTTGAAAAATATAGTCCGGATGCTTTAGTGGTAGAAACGCAATTTGTTAAATTGAACCCGCAATCTGCAATTAAACTTGGAATGGCAAGGGGCATTATTATCGTGGCAGCTAAAAAAAGAGGTATTCCGGTTTTTGAATATGCCCCGACCAAGGCAAAACTTGCCGTGACAGGAAATGGAAAATCAAGTAAATTTGAAGTGCAAAGAATGGTGCAGTTATTATTAAATCTAAAGGCACTTCCAACTCCTGAGGATGCAGCTGATGCTCTTTCAATTGCTATCTGTCATGCCAATTCTCTAAAATTTAAAAACCTTAAAGTCATGGAAATTTGAACATGTACGCTTATATCAAAGGCATTCTTATTGAAGCCACAATTTCTAATGTAATCCTTGAAGCTAATGGAATAGGATATAAAATCCATACGCCGGTCAATCTGCTTTCACAGTTACCCCAGATTGAAGAAAACATTCTTCTTCACACATCTTTTGTGATCCGTGAAAACTCACAAACACTTTATGGATTTTTATCTTCACAAGGAAGAGATCTTTTTGAGTCTCTGCAAGGAGTAACAGGAATTGGCCCAAAGGTAGCTCTTTGTATTATAGGGCATATCAGCTCAAAGAATTTGAGCCTTGCAATCACCCAAGGAGATATTGTCGCAATTTCTAAAGTGCCGGGGATCGGTAAGAAAACTGCCGAGCGTTTGATTATTGAAATGCGCGATAAAGTAAATACGCTCTTTCCTTCTCAAGATTTTTCAGAATATGCCACACAGGTAAAGCTGGATCCTAAAAATCAAGCAATTAATGATGCCATGAGCGCGCTTATTAACCTAGGTTATAATCAGCTCACTGCCCAAAAGGCTATGAAGAAAACTTTGAGGGATTTGGATGATGTGAATGTTGATCTTGGACTACTTATCACAACGGCACTCCAAAACATTAATTAAAGAGCGAGGCAGGCTTTTTGCGTACCCATACCGAGAAATAACAATTTTTTTACTACTACAAAGCTTGGAGAGAAGAGAGAGATTTTTAGTTAAAAAAATCTCTCTCTTCTCTCCAAGCTTTGTAGTAGTAGAAAAAAAATAAACTACTGTTAGATGCAATTTTGTTATTTAGGAGAGGAAAAAAAGTCAAATCTTGATAGACTCTTGTTGCTCTCTATCTAATTCAAAAAATTCTTAGTCGGACGTTGAGCTGTAGGCGATGATGAGGGCTTTTGCTGTGTTGGAAATCACGAAATCAGGCTCATTTTTAAGGATTTCCACAAGCCTTAAACCCTCTTCTTTTTTGCCGAGCATAAAGAGTGCTTTTGCAACGTTGATTAATGTCGGGCCATGATCGCCATCAATTTTTAGTGCCATGTCAAAATATTTTAAGGCTTTTGCGGGTTCATTTAGCTGAAGGTAAAGGGCTCCAAGAGTCTGGGCATCGTAGGCGTTATCTTGGTTTAAAACAACGAGAGCTTCAAAAATAGGCTCTGCAATTTTATATTTTCCTTGTCGAATATAGGCAAAAGCTGTGTTTCTTAAGTCATCCAGATGTTCTTCATTCCAGCCAAGTTTTTCCTGCCAATTAATATTTCCCATCCCTTAACCCTTATCCTTGTAAAAATTGACCTTTTCGTCCGAAAATAAATCCCATCCATTCGTTTAATTCATCCAATTGCTTAAAACATTCCAAAATTGCTTGCTTTTCTGCTTCTTCTGCGGGTGTGCTAGTCTTAAGACTTTGAATGGAATAAAATAAATTTGCCTGCTCTTCAAGTGAACCTAGACTTGAGGCTACCCTGAATGCCACAAAAGGGGAGCGTCTTAATTTGGCTTTTGGAGGAAGAAAAAATGCCCAAGGATTATTTGAAGGGATGTTTCCAAGAAGAATATCAAGTTGCGTCAGTTCGGGATTTAAATTTAAAATTTGAGTCTGCGCAGGGATGGTTTGCGCTTCTTGCAGCCTGAATTGCTGGTTAATTTGCTCAACCATCACTTGGCGCTTAGCGTACAAATCATGAATGCTGATATCTAATCTGTCTATTGTAGTCATGTAACCACTCCTTTAATATTAACCTTTAATTTTCTAGTTTATTCATTGATCTTTAGTTACATAAAGTAAAGCATCTAGAAATTCAGAGGTTTTTTAGGGGATCAACTAACGTACCCTCATCTCTTATTTTAACAATTTTCGAATTAATTAGTTACATAAAGTTTCTGATTTATACAATTATATTAAAAAGAGGTGAAAATCGACAACTTTTTCATTCCTTCTTTAAGACTTTTTGCTGTATATTTATGATGATAAATCATACATCCAAAAACCAAAGTAGTTTCTATGACATACCAGCATATACCCGTTTTATTAAATGAAATCTTAAGCTTTTTTGAAAATCAGTCAATTCGCTATTTTGTGGATGGAACATTAGGTGGTGGCGGTCATGCGGAAGCAATTCTTAAAGCGCACCCTGAAATTGAGCGCTTTATAGGGATTGATCAAGATGATTTAAGCTTTGAGTTAGCTAAAAAAAGGCTTGAACCATGGCTTGATAAGGTGAGTTTCATAAAAGGCAATTTTGAGGATTTGGATAAGTATTTAAAAGAGCTAAAAATCGATAAAGTGAATGGAATGTTATTTGATTTGGGTGTTTCTTCGATGCAGCTTGATATTGCCGAAAAAGGCTTTAGTTTTATGAGGGATGGACCTTTGGACATGCGGATGAATCAGCAATCGGAGTTAACTGCAAAAGAAATTGTCAATAATTGGTCTGAAAAAGAGATTGGAAGGGTTCTTAAAGAATATGGCGAAGAAAAGCAATGGAGACGGGTAGCATCAGTTATAGTAACCGCTAGAAATGAAAAACCCATTAGTACGACAAAAGAGCTTGCTGACCTTTTAAGACCTCTTTTTGCTTGGAAAAAAAAGGGCGTTAATCCCTTAACACTTATTTTTCAAGGTTTACGCATTGCAGTAAATCGCGAACTTGAAGTATTAAAAAAGATGCTTCCTAAGAGCTTAGAGAAATTAGCTAAAGGCGGAAGGCTTGGAGTGATCACGTTCCATAGTTTAGAAGATCGCATTGCAAAGCAGTTTTTTCAGCATGAGAAAGATGATAAAATGGATACTGTGGGCCTTTGCGGTGTATTTCGCGATAAAGAGCCTACTATTAAGGTTTTAACAAAGAAGCCAGTGTCTGCTGGGGAAATAGAAGTGAAGCTTAACACAAGAAGCCGGAGTGCGAAATTGAGATTTATTGAAAAGTTATGAAAAGTGAAATTTTTAACCTCAATGTTGATAAAGCAGATCATCCATGGATTTATGCAAGGATTGCTTTTTGCATTTTTGTTGCAGGCTTGACTCTTTATCTATATATTGACGATTTGAATAAATTGACGGAATTAAGGCTTGCAATTCCAGCTTTAGTTAAGGAAGTTAAGAGTATTCATGATGAAAATATACAAATTCAATATGAGATTGAAACATTTGAGAGCCCCATACACTTGATGGAGCTACTCCGAAAACCTGAATTTAGCCACCTTCATTACCCTTATGTAAAAGATGTTGTGAAACTTCATGCCGAGTAGAAAGCGCTTAACAATTATTGCCTTATTTATTTTTGCACTCTTCTCCTTGCTGATTGCTAAGTTTTATAAAATCCAAATTATTGAAGGGCTAAAATGGACAAAAAAAGCCAATAACCAACATTATTTTGTTATTAACGAACCATTTACAAGGGGTCGTTTTTTTTCCAACACTTCACTAAGCAGACATCATCCTGAAAAACCTCAAAGCTTTGTGATTGATGTCAAAAAATTCCATTTGCATATCGATCCAGATTCCATCCCTCTTAACCAAAGGGATGCCATTGCAACTCATTTGATTGCAAACTTAAAACTTACTGTGGATGAAGAAATGGAATGCCGTCATCAGTTTGATTATAAAAGTCGCGATCGAAAAATTGCAATGTGGCTTGATAAAGAAACAAAAGATTCCATTATGGATTGGTGGATTCCGTTTGCAAAGAAACGCTCAATCCCAAGAAATGCTTTATTTTTTTTAAGTGATTATCAAAGGTCATACCCTTTCGGGAAACTTTTGGGTCAAGTTCTTCATACAATCCAAAATAAAAAAGATGAAAAAACAGGTCAAGGGATACCGACAGGCGGTCTTGAATTGCAGTTTGATCGGTATTTGAGAGGTAAGACCGGAAAAAGAAGGCTGATGCGTTCTCCTAGAAACTCCTTTGAAATGGGAGAAATCATATCCTTTCCTGAAAATGGGGCTGATATTTATTTAACGATCAATCATAACCTTCAAGAGATTGCTGAGGATGAGCTTGCAAAGGGTGTGAAGCTTGCTAAAGCTAAATCCGGCACGGCAGCCATGATGGATCCAAGAACAGGTGAAATTTTAGCTCTTGCTCAATATCCTTTTTTTAATCCATCAGATTATCAACGCTATTTTAATGATAAGGAATTAATTCAGCATACGCGTTCAAAAATTGTCATAGATGCAAATGAGCCAGGCTCGATCATGAAACCCATGACTTTAGCTATTGCAATGGTTGCAAATGAAGTGTTGAAAAAACGAGGGGAAAAAGTAATCTTTGATCCCGAGGAGAAAATAGCAACATCAAATTCTAAATTTATAGGCCGCTCAAAACCTTTAAAAGATACACATTTGCATTATTTCTTGAATATGGATATGGCTTTACAAAAATCATCCAACATCTATATGGCAAGGCTTAATGAACAAATCATTGCACGTCTTGGAAAAGAATTTTATCGTTCTTGCCTGGTAAATATTTTTGGATTTGGTAAAAAAACAGGAATTGAGCTGCAATCTGAAAGTGCAGGGATTCTCCCAACACCTGGAAAAAAACATCGAAATGGTACTTTGGAGTGGTCTCTCTCAACACCCTATTCGATGGCTATTGGTCATAACCTACAGGTAAGCAGTTTACAGCTTTTATGTGCATATGCCGTATTTGCAAACGGAGGATACCTCGTCAAGCCAACTCTTGTTCAAAAAATTGTTAAAACACACGCGGACGGAACTAAAGAAATTTTATTGGATAACAAATGCGATGAAAGATTAAAAACGTTTCCTCAAGTATTGAAAAATGATATTATTAAACGACTTATCAAGTCGATGAAGTATGTGACGAAAAGAGGAGGGTCTGCACCACAAGCAGACGTAAAGGGTTTTACAGAGGTAGGAAAGACTGGGACTGCAGAAAAAGTGATGGACGGGACATATTCAAAAAAGCATTTTTCATCAAGTTTTGCAGGTTTTACTCCTGTCAACAACACAGCGTTTGTTCTTGTTGTCACGATTGATGAACCAGAATATGGATATCTTGAAGGTATTGGAATGCAGCATCATGGCGGAAAGTGTGCAGCACCTATTTTCCGTGAAATTTCTAAGAGATCCTTGGAGTACCTTGGAATCACCCCGGATGATCCTCATGGATATCCGACAAGTGATCCAAGATATGATTCAAAAAAAGCTGATTGGGTTTTTGAAACTGAAAGGTTGAAAGAAATGTATGAAAAATGGAATAAGCAATAGGATTGGAGATAATCTTATGAAAATGAAACTTAAAAAATTGCTAAAAGATATTCCTATCAAGGAAATTAAGGGTTCAGCTGAAATTGAAATTACAGGAATTTGTTCAAACTCAAAATTGGCATCTCCTGGAAGTTTATTCATAGCAAGAAAAGGTAAAACCTATGATGGTGAGAATTATATTCTTCAAGCAATTGCCTCAGGTGCTGTTGCTATTGTCACTGATATGCCAAATCCATCTTTAAAAAATGTGACTCAAATTATTCATAAAGATGCAGCTCTCATTGAAGGGCTTCTTGCTGCCAATTATTATCAATTCCCAAGCAATGAACTTTTTATGGTGGGGATAACAGGTACTAATGGAAAGACAACAACATCATTTCTTATTAAATATTTGTTGGATAAATTAAAAAGACAAGCCGGCCTTATTGGCACGATTGAATATATCATTGGAGATCATCGTTATCCATCTACAAAAACGACACCAGATGTCATCAATAATCACAAAATGCTGCGTGAAATGGTACTACAGGGATGCAAATCTGCTGTCATGGAAGTCTCATCTCATGCCTTAGACCAGCAAAGAGTAGAAAATATAGAGTTTGATATCGCCATTTTTACGAATTTGACTTTAGATCATCTGGATTATCATCTTACAATGGAGTCTTATGCCAAAGTCAAAAATAAGTTATTTAGAGCACTTGGTCAAAATAATCTGAAGAAAAAGAATTTTATCGACGAAAAAATAGCAATTGTCAATGCCGATAGCTCATGGCTAAAACAAATTATTGAAGGTTGCAAAGCAACTATTTTGAGCTATGGAATTGAAAATGATGCAGATGTTAGAGCAAGCGATATTCAATTATTCTTAACAGGTACAGAATTTAAATTAACGCATAAATCAAAAACATATCTTTGCAAATCTCCCTTGGTAGGTAGATATAATGTTTATAATTATTTAGCAGCAATATCTGTCGGTATTGCAAAGAATGAACCCTTAGAAAAATTAGTCGAGATCATGTCAAACACACCTTCAGTGCCGGGCCGGCTTGAGCCTGTCGCAAACTCTCTTGGTTTAAAAATTTATGTGGATTTTGCACACTCTGATGATGCTCTTGAAAATGTTTTAAAATCTTTAACAGAGCTTAAAGTCAAAAAAATTATTACAGTTTTTGGATGCGGCGGGGACCGAGATACGAAGAAACGGCCTTTGATGGCTACAATATCTGAAAAATATTCTGATAAAACCATTGTGACCTCGGATAACCCAAGAAGTGAAAATCCGGATGATATTTGTAGCGATATCATCAGAGGTTTTCAAGATAAAAACTCTTATGAAATCGAACCTGATCGTTATGCAGCTATCAAACTGGCAATCCTTTCAAGTGAACCTGACGATATCATTTTAATAGCCGGAAAAGGGCATGAGAATTACCAGATCTTCGGTTCGAAAACAATAGAATTTGATGATAGAAAAGTGACTCAAGGAATATGCCTTGAACTAGCCGATTGCTTAAATTTTAGGAAATTATGAAAAATTGGATCTCTCTTTTTTTTATTCTAGTTATATTTTCAGGATGCCAGGCATCAAGACATGGGGTCCAAGGCTTTGATAAAAAAAGTTCCTATGAGGTGGCTGCCCTTCCATCAAATAAACTGATTTCTGAAGTTAACCCTCCTTTAAAAGCTTTTAAAGATCTAATCGTGATTGATGCAGGTCACGGGGGTGTCGATATGGGTACGCGCTCGCTAATTCCTCCAAAATATCAGGAAAAATCTTTAAATTTAGCTACAGCCTTATTTTTAAAAAATTATTTGCAAAAGATGGGTTATCAAGTGAAGATGACAAGAAGCGACGATACATTTATCCCACTTGCTACAAGATCTCTTTTGGCAAACAATTATAATCCAAAGCTTTTTTTGAGTGTTCATTATAATGCTGCCTCAAGCGAGCTTGCAGAAGGTATTGAAGTTTATTATTACAATTCAGATGAAAATAAATCAAGATCAGCAAGCTCTAAGAAACTTGCCGATTTTGTACTTAACCATATCATTGAAAAAACAGGTGCTAAATCTCGCGGGGTTAAACATGGCAACTTAGCTGTTATTAGAGAAACTACAATGCCTGCCATATTAATTGAAGGGGGTTTTATGACTAATAAAGATGAAATGGAAAAGATCAAGGATCCAGCATATATTAAACAACTTGCCTATGGCATTGCTTTAGGAGTTGATCAATACCTGAAGAGATAATGTTTTAATTAGCAGAATCGCTACTTAAAAGGATAAGTTTTTATGATTTGAACGTACGGGATGGCATTTTCAGCTGAGGTAACTTTTTTAGACGATAATTGGATTGAAATTATAAAATATAGCAAATCTCAATTAACCCTTTGAGCTTTTTTAAATAAACATTTTGAAAAAATGAGTAGGGAATTTCTTAAAAGTAATCCAAACGGAGATTATTTTGGGACAGCGGAATGAATAAAATATGGTGCGGATCCTGGAATTGAGCCCTTACTCCCTTTAAAAATGTTTCAGGATTTTGATCCTTCAAAAGAGATACTCACACTTATTCCGGAAATGATCAATAATGAACCATTAACTTTAAGAAGTATTGACATACTTGTAAGCAAGCATAAAAAGGTCACAAGCATTTATACATTTCCAAACAGAGAATCTCTTATCGCCTTAGAAAACCATAAAAGCGATTGGTCAATATTTCTTTAAGATATTTTGCCGGAAACAAGAAATAAACTTTTTTTAGTTTAATGAAACACTTCTTTGTTCACTAGGATTTAAAATACCTAATTTGTTAGACGCTGTAGACGCTCTTTTAATGAACAATATCAAAACAGCTCAATTACCCTTTTGCGATAATTTTGAAGGTCATCAATGGACATACACAAATGTTAAACAAGAAAATAAATCTGGTTTTAAAATAATAGTTGGTGGTTTTAATTTTTTTTAAATTCACTGTAAACAGTAATAGCAACCTTAAAAGTTGCTCTATAGGTGCTGCATACTCTCAAAATTCCTAAAGGCTCTCATGTTCGAATTGTGGGTCGGTTTTTTTAAGCTTACCTTATATCCAGCTTTTGCGACGGAAAAAGTAAATCATTGCAAGAGTTACAGTGACCATGAAGGCTAAAACAGCGGGGTAGCCCCACTTTGAATGTAATTCAGGCATAAATTCAAAATTCATCCCATAAATGCTTGCAATAAAGGTAAGAGGCACAAAAATAGTTGCGACGATCGTCAAAACCTTCATGATTTCATTCATTCGCAAATTGATGCTGGAAATATAGATGTCAAACATGCCAGCAACTATGTCTCTAAAACTTTCTATTGTATCAATTGCTTGAATAGTATGATCATAAACGTCCTGAATGTAGAGTTTGGTCGAATCTTTGATAAGTGGGGACTCAATACGACGGAATTGGTTAACGACCTCTCTCATTGGCCAAACAGACCTTCTAAGTAATGCAATTTCTCGTTTGACACGCTGAATTTTCATCATAGTTTTAGTATTTGGCTTGTCTGCAATTTCTTCTTCGAGGTTTTCTAATTTTTGATCAACCTGCTCTAGTATCTCAAAATAATGGTCAACAATGGAGTCAATAAGAGAATAGCAAAGGTAATCAGATCCGCTATTTCTTAGGCGGCTATTTGGATTATTTAGCCGTTTTTTTATGGGTGCAAAAATTTGGCTTCCAGTCTCAAGAAATGAAATTAGATAATTTTTTCCAAGAATGATACTGACTTGCTCATCTTCTACTTCATCTTTTTCATTATTAATTTTAAGCATACGCATGACGATATAAATATTGTCTTTATAATCGTCAAGCTTTGATCTTTGGGTAGAATTGACAATATCTTCAAGAACTAAGGGATGTAACCCAAAGTGTGAACCAATCTCTTGTACAGCATTAACATCATGAATGCCCTGAATGTCTACCCAAGTGTTTTGAGGGGTCTTGATGAGTTCCACACATTTTTTGATTCCAACATCTTTTTTCTCAACCAGGGAATCCTTGTCGTAATCAATTAAATCAATGCGAACCCTAGGATCTTTTATATCTCCGATATAAACAATCGATCCTGGGGGTAGGCCTAATTTTTTTAAACGATTTTTTAAGTGCTTAGACATGAAATGAAACCCCTATACAATGTTTCTTTCAACCATGCCGATTTGGCGTCTTAGAATTTCATCGCTTGTTAGTTTCTTTTCTATATTTTTGCAAGCATGCAAAATTGTTGAGTGAGTCTTACCAAATGATGCCCCTAGCATTTGCAACGATTCATTAATTAATTTATAAGCAAGATACATGGCAACTTGACGAGGCAAGGCAATTTCTTTAGTACGGATCGTGCCTTTCAAATCACTAATGCGAACTTGGAAGATTGTAGCTACACTTTTTAGAATTTGCTCAACTGATATTTTTTGTTTCGGCGCATGCTGAAACATTTCTCTTAATGTTTTTTCTACAAGTTCTTCTGTTACAGGCATGTTAAATAATCTGCAGTGGGCACTTAATCTATTGATTGCACCTTCCAACTGGCGAACGTTATTAAAAATATGTTCCGCCATGTAAAAAGCCACTGCACTTGGAATATCAAATCCTTTTTGTTGAGCTTTATGCTGAAGGATCGCAACTCTTGTTTCTAAATCAGGAATACCAACATGTGCAACAAGACCCCATTCCATTCTGGCAACCATGCGCTCTGATAATTTTAATTGAGATGGTGGCTTATCACTTGTAATGACTATTTGTTTATTCTGATTAATAAGAGTTTCGAAAGTATTACAAAACTCTTCTTCAAAGTTCAAACGGTTTTGAAGAAATTGAATATCATCGACAAGTAATACATCAATATCTGATCTATAAAAACGTTTCATAGCATCAACAGATTTATTTCTTAAACTATCAACAAGATCATTTATGAATGCTTCTGTTGTAATACATTGAACGCGTAATTTTTTATTGTTTTCGCGCACATGATGGCCAATGCTGTGAAGAATGTGTGTTTTTCCAAGACCTACTCCCCCATGTATAAACAACGGGTTGTAAGATTGGCCAGGTCTTGATGCTACACCAATTGCAGCTGATTTAACAAACTGGTTTGTTGGTCCTTCGATAAATGTATCAAACTGATAATTTTTATTTAGTTTTACTTCCGGAGTTGAAGAAGTAGAATTTTCAATAGTAGAATTTTCAACTATAGATTTTGCAATTGCAACTTTTTGTGTTGGTGCGATTGTAAATTCAATTGACGGTTCACCATTTTGAGTGGTAGGTAAAAATGCACAAAGATCTTGCTTGTAGTTCGATAAAAGATACTCTTTTACAAATATATTAGGAATTTCTAACGAAATGGAATCTAATGAATATTTTAAAACCTTAATCGGGCTTAACCAATTACCAAAAGCTGTGGCTGAGCTGCGATTTTTAACATATTGAAGAAATTGATTCCATGCGTCACAAGGATAAGTATCATTCATAGTTTTCGGCCCTTTTTAAAGTTATAAACAACGTTTCCACAGTATAGTCTGGGGGTTTCTCGTTGGGGTAATCTAGCATTTGAAAAGTTCCACCGCAAGCAATTTATGTAAAAAAAAAAGCCCGAAAGATTTAAGCTGTTGCTAATCAGAACAACAAGTTGTAAAATAAAAATTTGAATTTGAATTAAGAAAGTGCCTTTATGCATTTAAGTCCTTTAATATTAATGCTAACGCTGTTTTTAGGTATACGTTTTTAGGTATAAATCAATGCAATTAAGTGTGTTGCAAAAAAAAATCTCTCATATTTTAAGTTGCTTTTCATTTTAGATCATTTTGATTAGACTCAAAAAAATAAAACTTTGGAGACTTATGAACAATTTTATTCCCTATACTAAACAATCCATTCTTCCAGAAGATATAGAAAATGTAAAGAATGCCCTAAATCAGGAGTTAATTACAAGAGGTCCAAGAGTCGAGGAATTTGAACAAGCAGTAGCTGATTACTGCGGCGTCAAATATGCCGTTGCATTTAATAGCGGAACAACAGCTCTTTATGCTGCAACTTATGCAGGAAAAGTTTCCCCCTACGATGAGTGTTTAACAACACCAAATAGTTTTATAGCCACAACCGGATGCATCGCATTTCATAAGGCAACACCGGTATTTTTAGATATCGATCGAACAACAGGAAATTTTGATTTAAAAAACCTGCAATTTAATTTGGAAAAGAAAAAAACAAGAGGACGAACAGTCATTTTGCCTGTTCATTTTTCTGGTATTCCGATGGATATGGAAAAAATTGATCAGATGATCCAAGATCCTAACGCTCTAGTGATTGAAGATGCAGCCCATGCGCTTGGATCATCTTATAAAGACGGCTCAAAAGTTGGCTCATGCAGATGGAGTCAGATGACAATTTTTAGTTTTCATCCTGCAAAACAGGTGACTTGCGGTGAAGGCGGGATGGTCACAACTAATGATGAAGAATTGATGTATCGTTTAAAACTTTACCGAAATAATGGAATTGTTCGGGAGTCTCAACATTTGATTGGAATAGAAGCTCCCTGGTATTATGAAGTTAAAGATCTAACAGGCAATTTTCATCTCACTGAGCTTCAAGCAGCTCTTGGGGTTAGTCAATTTAAGCGTATTGACAAAATAGTGGAAAATCGAAGGAAACTTATCAAAGCCTATAGAAAATTATTAAAAAATATGCCCCATGTAAAAATGTTTACATCTGATTATGATTCTCAAGTTTCCTTTCATCTGGCTGTTGTCCAGATTGATTTTGAAGCTTTCAAAACAAATCGTACAGATGTGATGCTAAAATTAAAAGACAAAGGGATAGGCACTCAATTTCATTATATCCCCATCTATAGACACCCTTGTTTTACTCAAAGCATCGGAGATATTTCTGAATATTTCCCTGAAATGGAAAGCTACTATAAAGAAGCGCTTTCGCTGCCTCTTTATACGGATCTTAAAACAGAAGATGTGGAATATGTAGTTAAATCACTTAAAGAGGCTCTTCAGTCGTCACGATAGCAAAACATTGAACACCATCACCACAGCCAAAATCGGTTAATCCCTCTCCTGATGTGGCTGTGATCCCTACATCAGAAATTTCTAGTTTCATGATTCTTGCAATGTTTTCTCTCATTGAAAGAATCAGATCTTTAAATTTAGGTTTTTTTCCTTCCAAAGTCAAAGCTACATGTGTAATTTGTTGCTTTCCCAATGTTTTCATCGCTTCTAAAAGATAAACTTCGCTGTCTGTGATACCGTCTTTTAAACAAAGATCATCTGCGAGGGCTCCAAGAATTAAAACACCTGATAAAGAAGTAATGGCATTACAAATTGCATGTAAAACGACATCACCATCAGAATTAGCGTTAAATCCTGGCGCATCGTCAACTATTATTCCTGCGATCACACAAGGCTTTGATGAGTCGTTTGGCAAAAAGCGATGACTGTCCTGACCGATTCCTGTTCTTGTTTTCTTCATAAAATCTAATACCTTCAAAGTTTTTTAGTGAAGTTACAGTTTTATACTAAAGTTCAATTTTTGAGAAGATTCTAAATTTTTTATTTTTTTTAAAAGTTCGAAATAATAGATATTTTTATTGAGAATTATATCATTTTTATGGTAAGAGGATGTGCAAATAACAGATGTGCAAAATAACTAATAAACAGTGGAAGCGAAAATGGAAGTATTAAAGATTAAAGGTGGAATCCCCCTAAAGGGACATATCAAAGCAGCCGGCGCTAAAAACGCCATGACTAAGCTTCTCGTAGCCTCGCTTCTATCTGACAAAAAATGCGTGTTTTATAACGTCCCAAACATTGGGGATGTCGATGTGACTGTTGCTCTTTGCCAGGAAATCGGAATGGAAGTGCAATGGGATAAGAAAGCAGGTATTATGGAAGTGATCACAAGAGAGCTTAAAACATCTTACGTACCACAAAGATTCTCAGGGGCCAATAGAATACCAATTTTGATGATAGGCGCTCTTCTTAGTCGTACGGAAGAGGATATTATCGTACCTACAGTTGGTGGTTGTGACATCGGGCAAAGATCTGTTGATTTTCACATACAGGCACTGCAGCAACTTGGCGCTGAAATTGAATATCGAGGAATGAAAAGGGAAGGCGCTTATTTTGCAAGAGCACATAATGGCCTTAAAGGTACTGTAATTACTTTACCTTACCCATCTGTTGGAGCTACAGAAAATACCATACTTGCAGGGGTGACAGCAAGAGGCTTAACAATTATTAAAAATGCAGCAACAGAACCTGAAATTGTTGAACTTATTTTATTCCTCCAAAAACTTGGTGCCATCATCACCTTAGATACAGACCGCACCATTCGCATTCAAGGAACAAGAAGATTTTATGAAGTCGAACATACGGTTATCCCTGATAGACTCGAAAGTGCATCTTGGGGTCTTGCTGCCATATGTTCAAAAGGTCGTGTGTTTGTTGAAGGCGCACAACATTTGAATATGATTACTCTACTTAACAAAATCAGGGAAGTTGGGGGTGGTTTTGAAATTAAGAGTAACGGGATAGAATTCTTTTATGATGGTCCTCTTCAAGGCGGACTACATATCGAGACAGATGTTCATCCTGGATTTGTCACCGATTGGCAGCAGCCATTTGTTGTTCTCTTAACACAATCAAGCGGCTCATCGGTTGTTCATGAAACAGTTTATGAAAATCGCTTTGGCTATACTGAAACTCTAAATGAGATGGGCGCAGACATCACTTCGTTCAGACAATGTCTTGGTGGAAAATGCTGCCGTTTTGCATCCCAAAGCTTTTCTCATAGCATCATTGTAAAGGGGTCAACTCCTCTTGTTGCAAAAGATATTAAGATCCCTGATTTAAGAGCTGGCTTTGCTTACGTGATGGCTGCATTAATTGCAACTGGTGAGAGTACCTTAAGCGGGTTACATTTTCTTGATCGTGGCTATGAAGATATCGGAACAAAACTTGGGAGCCTTGGGGCAGATGTAAGTCGTATTGAGCTCGATACTACTAAAAAGCAGAAGAAGAGTGAAATTGTGCTAGCTACAGAAACACCTGTTAACAAGAAGAAAATTTCAACACCAACTCCAAAGATCGTAATCGCGTAAAGGAATTGAGGTCCTAGTTTGACATTGTGACATGTGCACCGAGATTATTATATATATCTAAAACAAAGCAAATGTCAGAATGTCAAACCTAACCTGACCTAGCACGAATAGCTTAAAATACCATGGAAATTCACTTTAATATTCCAGAAGATTTTTCTTCCATTAAACCTATAATTGGCGGAAAATCTTCTGGAATATTATGAGCAGTTTTCAGATGTTTTTAACCTATTCGTGCCAGCCCATACCTGACCTCAATTTCACTCCAGACACTATTTTAGAAAAATTAGGTGATAAACTATTTGTTGTAGATTCCATGATTTGTTATCCAAATAAGTAATTAATTAAATCAATTTTAAAAAATATTTTTAGCATCAAGACATTTATCTTTACAATGCAAAACAGACAAGTGCTTGCAATTTAATTGTTTTTTCGCAATAATTTTGAAAATGAATTTACCTATAAGTCAAAATAAAATCATCGCTCCTTGGAAGAAAATTTTAAGAACCAACTTTACAAACGTAGAAAAGTTGGCGTCTTTTTTAGATTTAAACGAGCAGTCTAAAGAATTAATTTTAAAACGGTCTAAATTCCCTTTGAATCTTCCTTTGAGATTAGCTGAAAAAATTAATAAAAATGATTTGAATGATCCTATCCTAATGCAGTTTCTTCCGACAACTGAAGAAACTAAAATAAGTAATGGATTTGTAAATGATCCGGTAGGAGACTCTAATTGTCGCTCATCATCCAAATTATTGCATAAATATGAGGGGAGAGTCCTTCTTGTTACAACTAGTGCTTGCGCCATGCATTGTAGGTATTGTTTTCGTCAAAACTTTGATTACGATGTGAGTCAAAATCATCTGTTTGCAGATGAGTTGCAACTGATAGCATCAGATAGTACGATCCACGAGGTTATTTTAAGCGGTGGCGATCCTTTATCTTTATCAAACGATATTTTAAAAAGTTTAGTTGAGAAGCTTCAACAAAATACCCACATCAAACGGTTAAGATTTCATACCCGTTTTCCGGTTGGTATCCCGGAGAGAATCGATGAAGAGTTTATTAGCATAATAGAAAATAGTGGGTTGCAAACGTGGTTTGTATTGCATATTAATCACTATAATGAGCTTGATGATGAAATTTTTTCCCGTGTCAAACTCTTGCAGAGAGCAGGCGCTATCGTCTTAAATCAATCGGTTTTACTTCGTGGCATTAATGATAATGCGGATACTCTTGTTAAACTATCAGAGATGCTTATCGATAGGGGAATCTTACCCTATTACTTGCATCAGCTCGATAAAGTTCAGGGGGCTGCTCACTTTGAGGTAAGGGAAGAAAAAGGTCTTCAACTGATACAAGAAATTTCAAAAAAACTACCAGGTTACGGCGTCCCGAAGTATGTACGCGAAATTGAGGGCGAGCCTAATAAAACAACAATCAATTGAAATAAACGGTTGATAAATCTAATTAATTTGGAGTATACCCCAAATATATAGATAAAAAACTGAAGTGTACTCTTAAATGCTTTAATTTATCACAGCAACTTTTCATCGCTTAATCGAGAATTTGGATTTATCTCAAACTCGTTAACTTTACTCTTCATTTAATTTAAATAATAGATTAACAGCTTTAATTGGACCTCGGGGATTGGGAAAAATAACGTTAATGTTGCAATACATAAAAAAAGAATTATTTAAAGAGGGCAAAAGTTTTTATTTTTCTGCCGATTTGATCTATTTTCAACAGACTACCCTATTGGAATTTATTAGCGATCTTCATTTAATTGAAGGTTATCAAATCATATTTATTGATGAAATTCATAAATATCAGGGTTGGAATCAAGAATTGAAAAATATTTATGATGCTTTTCCTTCACTTAAAATAATCTTTTCCGGTAGCTCCATGTTAGATTTAATAACCCGCAGTCATGATTTATCTGGCCGAGCTTAATTAAATCATTTAAAGGGATTGTCTTTTAGAGAATATTTAAATTTTACTTTGGACCTTAATCTTAAGGCTGTTAACTTATCTTGCTTCAATCCCTCCCGGTGATTTGAAGATGCATAATTTGGCAAAGCATCTTGGAATAGACCATAAAACAGTTGAGCATGATGTCACGATTTTATCATCTGTTGGCTTAGTAACGGAAATGAGGTCTTTTGGGACAGGTAGCTTGGTTCTTAAGAAACCTTTAAAAATTCTTTTAAATAACACTAATTTGATTCATACCTTACAACAATATTTAGCTGGTGAGCCCTCAAAAGCTATGGAAAGAGAATTGTTTTTTGTTCAATCATTACAAAATACCAACATAGAAATTTTTTATTCTAATCAAGCTGATTACAGAACCTCAGAGATTGTTTTGAAATAGGTGGAAAAAATAAAACAAGAGAGCAGTAAAAAACAGTTAAAGAAACTGCATTTTTAGTCAAAGATGGTATTCTTCATCCCTTGAAAGGAGAGATCCCTCTCTTCCTTTTTGGCTTTTTATACTGATTTACATCTTGTCGACGACTTTGAGGCCTAAAATTTCAAGACCTTTTTTCATTGTGATAGCGCATGCTTCAGCAAGTAAGAGCCTTGAATTTTGCTCAACAGAACCAATTACAGGGCAATCGCGATAAAAGGCATTAAATTTTTCTGCCAAGTTATAAAGGTAATCTGATAAACGGTTTGGTAAAAGATCTTTTGCTAGAATATGAATCGTTTCGCCAAATTGAGCTAAATGCAACCCTAAAGCTATTTCAGATGGGTGTTTAAGCTCTATTTTAGATGTTGATTTTAACTTTTCAATATCTATATTAATTTTTCGCTTGATTCCTGCTATTCTGACATAAGAATACATTAAAAACGCCGCTGTATTACCCTCAAAGCGAAGCATTCGATCGTAGCTAAAAGTATAATCGCCCGTTCTATTACAAGATAAATCTGCATATTTAATAGCGCCAATTCCTAAAGCTTTACCAAGCATTTTTAATTCGGCAGGATCCATATCAGGGTTTTTTTCTTTAAGGATAACTTCTGCTTGGGCTATTGCAGCCAAAATAAGATCGAGTAATTTTTCTGTGTCGCCTGAGCGTGTTTTAAATTTTTTACCATCACTACCTAATACAAGCCCAAAAGTTACATGATCCACTTCTGTCTTTTTGTAATCCAAGTAATGAGCTTTTTCAGCTGCTTTAAAAATCATAGCGAAATGTGTTGCTTGTCCTACATCAGTGACATAAATAAGACGATCGCCTTTTTCAATTTCTATACGGTGTTTAATCGTTGCCATATCTGTTGTATCATAATTATATCCGCCATCTGTTTTTTGAATCATAAGTGGCAACAGATCACCCTCACGATTTTGAAACCCCTCTAGAAAAATGCATTTTGCGCCATTTGATACTTGAATGAGACCTTTAGCTTCAAGTTCTGCTACAACACAAGGTAACATAGAATTATAAAAAGATTCTCCACGATCTTGAATTTTTATATCTAAAAAATCATAAATTTCTTGATAGCCTATTTTAGAAATATCACAAATGATTTTCCAAGCAGATAAAGCTTCCACATCACCGCCTTGCAGTGCTACAACTTCAAGCTGGGAGGCCTTTTTAAAATCAGGATCTTGATCAAATAGCTGTTTTGATTGTTTATACATCGCCATTAATTTTGGTAAGTCTGTTTTTTCAACCCCTTCTAAAATCGGTTTGGCGTGAAGTTTCATGTAAGCAATCAGCATTCCAAAGGCTGTTCCCCAATCTCCAATATGATTAAGACGTAAAACATCATCACCCATAAATTCAAAAAGCCTTGCAAGGCAATCACCAATAATGGTAGATCGTAAATGACCCACATGCATTTCTTTTGCGGTATTCGGAGATGAGAAATCGATAATAATTTTTTGCTTTTTGATGGGCCTGTCAATACCAAGATATGAATCTTTAAAAATTGCTTGTAGACGCTCTTCCAGATAGCTTGGATTAATTGTGAGGTTTACAAACCCTGGCCCTGCGACATCCAATTTACTGATTAAAGAGCCTATTTGAACATGTTTAATAATTTCATCAGCAATTTGTCTTGGGCTCTTTTGTAATATTTTTCCAAGTTTCATTGCTGAATTAAATTGATAGGATCCAAATTTTTCTGATGTACTTTGGGTGATTTCAATAGAAACTAATGCTTCATTGTTTTTAAGTTCAGAGAAAGCTGTAAAAGTTGCTTCCTTAAATGTTTCTTCTAAAATGTGTAAGATTGTCTTCATGGATTTTTATGTCTTTAATGATGGTGATTGTTATAAATTATAATAAATTAAGGATTTATATATCTATTTATTTTTAGGAGTGTGGTTGATGGAACGGAAAAAAGCAAAGGCTAAAAAGCTTAAAAAATCTTTTTAAGTTTTTTAGCCTTATCCATCTAAAAGAAGGGGTTTACATGTGCAAAGATATTGAGTGGTTAAATATCAGTAACATTTGCAACAATTACTTCTTTTACTTCTACAATATCTTCACCATTTACAATTTTTTCAGTTTCGATCTCTTTTTTAGTTTTGATAGCTTCTTTTTTATAGGATTTTTTAAACTCATCCATTTTTTCAAGTAAAGCTAATGATTCATTGATGATATTACTTTCTTTAATTTCAGCCCCTATATAATTAATTTTTCCACGTAGAGCTTTGTTTTCTTTTATTAAACTTTCCACCTCTTTTTTAAAATCAGCTCTCTCTTCATTTAAAATTTTCTTATCATCTTTTAAGATTTCCAATGATCCTTGTAATATTTCGATTTTATCATTCATATTTTTTGATTCAATCTTAAATTTTTTTATTTCATCAGAAAGTTTTATGTTTTCATTAGTAAAATTAACTTTTTCTTCACTTAAAATATTTAATGTTTCTTCTAACCTTTCCATATCGTCATTTAAAAAAGATTTTTCATTTTTTAAAATTTGAATATTACCTGTATATTTTAAAATTTCTTCAGAAAGATTTTGGTTGTCGCCCACTAAAATTTTATTTGACCCAGTAAGCTCTTCATTATCTTTAGCTAAATTCGATTCTTGTAGTCTTTCATTTTCTTCTGTCAGTTTTTTATTTGATTCAACAGCTATTTCTTTTTCCTTAGCTAAAGCTTTAATTGATTCATCAAGCTTAATTTTTTCTTTAATGATTTCTGTCTTTTCATTTTCTTTTAATTTTATATCTTTAGAGCGTAAACCTTTACATTTAGCATAGTGATGCTGAATTACCTTTTCCTTAATTGCATCAATTTTTGTATTGTCATATTCTAAAAGTCCAAAGAGATTGAAAAGGAATGTTTGAATACTTAAAAAAATTTGATAAATTTTACCTAACAAATTATCTGCTTTGTATGAAGTAACCATCAAAGTTCTGCCCCGATAAAGAGCTAAGTTTGGTTGCTGGTTATTTTCTTGAAGATGGTCGACATATTCCATAACAGCGCAATTATATGTTAAATCTTGATCATAAGCCATAAGTGATTAAGTCCTTTAAAGTGTGTTTTAAGCTTTAAATAAAATGGGTTCTAATCTTTTGCCAATTTTATTTTTGAGGTTATATTCTGCTATTTCCTTTGCAATTTCAAGTGTAGATTTCTGTTTTTTTTTTGAAGCTTACAAAAATAGCTGTGAGAGTGTCATAAATGTGGCCAATCTTTGTACGCACCATTTTAGCATTATAGCCTTCAAGGTCAAATTCCAAAACAGCATTTAAAAGCCCTCCTGAATTGACAACAAAATCAGGAGCATAAAGAATGGCTTCTTTTTAGCTCTTTGTAGATTGACCTCTTTAACGGCAAGTTCAGCTCCTTCAGAAAAGAGGATATTTTCAAGCTTATCACAAACGTTACCAAGCCCACGATTTAAAATGATTTTACCTATTGGCGATAGGCTTTCCCATAATTTTTGTGCTGCAGCCTGCATACCGAGATAGACGCCCCATGTAGTAAAACAGCTAGGATCCCAGCTGATATTTTGAGTTGGAAGATCTGAAAACATAAGGGGTGACTTCATGTATGGTTAGCATATCCATGATCGAAGTCCCTACATCTTCTGCTGCAATATAATCTCCATTTAAGGAATTAACGACTAGCATAAAAAGCACGTAGAAATTTTTTGTTTTAATTTTTGTAGGATCACCTATAATGACGCTTTTACCATCGCCGGTTCTACTTTTTGCAACTGCTGATTTTTAGGTCATGGCCTTTGATAATCTTAAAAACACCCTCCAAGGCATTTTCTCTTGAAGTAAAAGGGTAAATGCAAGTACCTCCAAGGGCTTGACCTAAGGAAATGTCTGATGAGCTATGAACCAATGAAAATGAAGATCATCATCTCTACCTTCAATAACTTTTTTGTAACCTTCTACCGGAATTTCTTTGATTTCTAACGTAGAATCCTTTAGATTTCTGTTGATTAATAAAGCTTCCTAAAGCTATGATTATAACTTAATAAATATTTTTTGAGGTTCCCGATGCTGAAAACAGTCATAACAGATGAAACTAAAGAAGTTCTGCTTCAGTTTTTAAACGAGAACAACCACGCTGAATTGATCAATACCTACTTTTGTTTTATCGAAAACAAATTTAATCTTCAACCAGTCTTATTTCCAAGAGACAAGATTATTTTTCAAAGCGCTGAAGATGCTATCAATTATTTGGAAAAAAGTGACAAATTATGGCACGAAACCGAAATAAAAATCGGATTCAGCCATGAAAGTGTTAATGAAAATACAAAAAAAATATACATTTGTCCTTTTACCGGTAAAGTTTTTGGCGATAATACACATCCAAACCCACAAGATGCGATCTATGATTGGGTTTCGAAATGTCCAGAAAATCAGGAAAGAATTGGCGGGCTTCGCGTTAAACGTTTTTTTGTTTCTGAAGATGTCGATGTCATTAAGAGCTATATAGCAAAAAACAAACCGAAAGGCTCGATCACTAAAGTGGTTTATTCTTCTGTGCTAAGCGGTAAATTATTTAGTAGTAAAGCAGCTGTTATCGATGATTTTAAAAAGAATTATCTTAAAAAGTTATCTCTTGCAGAAGTTCAAAACCAAAATAAATTCCAAATACAAGAGCTCTTTTTAACTTTTATCCAAAAGCAATTGGCTGAAGATAAAGTAGGCTCGTTTGTTGAATCTTTAGCAGAAATAGAAGAATTTGTCCCTTACGTAGAGCTATGGCTTGAATAAATTATTTTTATGAGCCAACTCATTTGCCATTCTGAAGAGGAAACAATCGCATGTGGAGAAAAATTTGGATCTCTAATACAAGAAAATAGCATTGTTTGTTTTTTCGGCGATCTTGGAGCCGGAAAAACAACGTTTATAAAAGGTCTTGTCAAAGGGTTTTCCGGATATCCAAAAGAGCTTGTAAATAGCCCGACATTTGTTTATCTCAATATCTACACCGGAACAAAAAACGTATACCATTTTGATCTTTATAGACTCCGCGACTCCGATGAATTCTTAAGTATGGGATTTGATGAGATGTTTTATGCTGGAGGCGTTTGTCTTTTGGAATGGTCTGAAAAAATAAAAGACATACTCCCGGAAAAAAGGCTCGATGTTACAATTGAGCATATGACCGAGTATACAAGAAAAATTACGATAGGTTAAAAAAACCCTTAAATGAGTCAATTTAGTTTTAAAAATGCCAAGTTTGTCAAAACTGCAATGGAAACCAAAGATTATCCCGTATTGCGCAATTTATCAGGGGATATAGTGCCTGAGGTTGCTGTTGCCGGACGATCAAACGTTGGAAAGTCCAGTTTATTAAATCACCTATTTCAAGCAAAAGGCTTGGTTAAAACATCATCCACTCCAGGAAAAACCCAAGCGCTTAATTTCTTCATGATCAACAACGAATTAAGCTTTGTCGATTTGCCTGGGTATGGTTATGCAGAAGTGCCCCTTAAGGTACGAAAGCAGTGGGGACCAATGGTCCAGAATTATTTGCGCGAGCGTGAATCATTAAAACTTATTTTATTTTTATTTGATATCAGACGAAAACCAAATGATGATGATAAAAAGTTTTTAGAATGGGTGTCGCATCACAAAAAAGCTGCTATTTTGGTTTTCACAAAATGCGATAAATTAAAAAGAAACGAAAGAAAAGTGAACGCGGAAGCTGCTCTTAAAGCTTTTGATACTGAAAATTTACATCATGTGTATTATTCTGTTACAAAAAATATCGGCCATAAAGAGCTAACCAATATCATTATAGATGCTCTAAAAGATGAAGGATAATCAATGTCTATTGAAAATGAAATATTTATTTGTATCGACTGTGAGTCAACAGGCCTAGACCCAAAGCAAGACAGTATTATCGAAGTAGCTGTTGCAAAATTTGATTTAAAAACGCTTCATGATTCTTATGAGACTCTTATCGATCCTGAATGTGTCATCCCTGAAACTTCAATAGCTATCCATCACATCACTCAAGATATGATTTTTGGTAAGCCTGTTATTAAGGATGTCTTACAAGATTTATTAAAGTTTATTGGAAGGGGCATTATTGTAGGCCATGGTGTCGGTTTTGATATTGATTTGATTGCAACTGCTGCTGAAAAGCATTCCGTCCATTGTACAATACGTCAAAATCGCATTTTAGATACTTTAAGGATGGCAAGACACTATGGCGATAGTCCGACAAATTCGTTAGAACAACTACGAAAACATTTTAACATTCAGCTTGAAGGTGCTCACCGGGCAATGAATGATGTGACCGTGAATATTGAAGTGTTTAGGTATCTAGCTAAGCAGTATAAGACTCTTAAACAACTTTTTGATGTATTAGCAAAGCCCGTCATGATTAAAAACATGCCTCTTGGTCCTCATAAGGGGCGCCCCATGAGTGATGTCCCTTTGCAATACTTACTTTGGGCAGGAAATAAAGATTTTGATCAGGATTTACTTTATTCCATCCGCTCAGAAATTAATCGCCGAAAAAAAGGCGGACTTTTTACACAGGTTAGCAACCCTTTTGCCGATCTAAAATAAATAATTTGGAGACTATAAAGCATGCGTAAAGAAGCAAAACAAACACTTGAAAAAAGTTCATTTGAAGTAAAAGTCGGCTTAGCAGAAATGCTTAAAGGCGGCGTTATTATGGACGTAACAAATGAAGTTCAAGCAAAAATCGCAGAAGATTCAGGTGCTGTTGCCGTCATGGCATTAGAGCGCATTCCAGCAGATATTAGAGCGCAAGGCGGGATTGCACGTATGTCAAACCCAGAACTTATCCAGAAAATTCAAGAAGCTGTTTCTATCCCTGTCATGGCAAAATGCAGGATTGGCCATTTTGTGGAAGCGCAAATTTTAGAGGCTTTATTTGTTGATTTTATAGATGAAAGCGAAGTGTTGACACCGGCTGATGAAGCTAATCATATCGATAAAGATGCTTTCCGTATTCCTTTTGTTTGCGGATGCACAAATTTGGGTGAGGCTCTAAGACGAATTGGTGAGGGTGCTGCGATGATCAGGACAAAGGGTGAGGCTGGAACTGGAAATATTGTTGAGGCTGTCCGTCATATGCGCACTGTAAACCGTGAAATAAGACTACTTACTCGTCTTGACGCATCTGAATTGATGGCAGAGGCAAAGCGCATGGGAGCCCCTTTTAGTTTGGTTAAACAGATAGCAAAATCAGGAAAACTCCCAGTTCCAAATTTTGCAGCCGGCGGAATAGCAACACCTGCAGACGCTGCCTTAATGATGCAGCTTGGTGCTGAAACTGTGTTTGTAGGTTCAGGAATTTTTAAATCTGAAGACCCTGTAAGCCAAGCTAAGGCAATTGTTGCAGCAGCTACTTATTACAAAGACCCCGAAATGCTTGTTCGTATATCGATGGGTCTTTTAAGCGCGATGAAGGGAGTTGACATTTTACAGATCCCCCCAGAGGAAAGATTTTCTCCAAGAGGCTGGTAACAACATGTTGACAATCGGAGTTTTGGCACTTCAAGGTGCCTTTTCAAAACATATCGAAATGTTGAAGACTTTAAATGTACAAACAATTGAAGTTAGAATACCTGAAGATTTGGATAAATGTGATGCTCTTATTATTCCTGGCGGTGAGTCGACAACCATTTTCCGCCAATTAAATTTCATTCAACTAGTTGAAAAATTTAAAGTGTTTGCGAGTAAAAAACCTGTCTTTGGGACTTGTGCCGGTTTAATCTTGATTTCTGATGAAATTATTTCAAGCGAAATGCAGCCTTTCAAGCTGATCGATATCAAAGTCGAAAGAAACGCCTTTGGAAGACAAGTTGATTCGTTTGTGACCGATATCATTATTCAGTTAAAACCAAGTAAGCAAGCAATAACTTTCCCTGCTTTTTTTATTAGGGCTCCACGGATTAAAAGTTGTGGTGCTGATGTGGAAGTGCTTGCTAAGTTTGAAGGCGAGCCTATTCTTGTTAGGCAAGGGCACCATTTAGGCGCCACATTTCACCCGGAATTAACAGATGATTCATCAATTCATCGCTATTTTTTAAGCCTTATAAAACCCTAAATTTATTTTAGCAATTCCTCTTCCTAAAACTAGCCGAAATATTACCGTCAAATTTAGTCTGAAAGATGTACTATGGAGATAATCGATCGATCACAAAATGGCCGTTATCAAACGTGTAGGTAAAACGATCATGCATTCTGTCTTCTCGTCCTTGCCAAAATTCATAGCTTTCAGGGACTAAACGGTAACCCCCCCAACATTCAGGCACCTTGACATCTTTTCCTTCATATTGCTTTTCTAGTTTAGCATATTCCTCCTCTAAAACAGCTCGTGAACTGATTTTTGAACCCTGATTTGATGCTAATGCTGCAAGCTGACTTTTACGTGGTCTTTTAGAAAAATAAAGAGCTGATTCTTCTTTTAATGTTTTTTGCACTGATCCTTCAATACGAACCTGTCTTTCAAATTCCTTCCACCAAAAAGTAATGGCTGCAAAGCTATTTTCTTGAATTTCTTGAGATTTGCGGCTGTTGTAATTTGTAAAAAAAACAAAGCCTGACTCATCAAACTGTTTAAGTAACACCATCCGGCAAGAAGGACGTCCGACTTTTGTGGAAGTGCTGAGTGCCATGGCATTTGGCTCTATCAATTTAGCAGAAATTGACTCATCAAGCCATTTCTTAAATTGAAAAAGGGGATTTTTATCCAAATCGAATTTACTCAAAGTGGAAAAATTATAATTTTTTCTGAAGTCATTCATATTCATAATTTAAAAATATCTTTTTATTGATTCTTGACTGAAATCAAATGAATCGGTTATCAAAAGTTTTTACGTTTCTTATTGCTTTCTAGGAGGTTTCTTGGATGACGACTAAACTTTCCCTAAAAGACTTAAAATTAAAAGACAAAAAAGTTTTGATGCGTGTGGATTTTAATGTCCCACAAGATACAAATGGTAATATTACAGACGATACCAGAATTGTAGCTACTCTACCATCGATAAAATTTGTTTTGGAACATGGAGGAAAACTCATCCTCATGAGCCACTTGGGAAAACCAAAAAGTAAAAGTGATTCCAAATTTTCCCTCTCTCCCATTGCAAAACGCCTTGGGGAGCTTCTCAATAAACCGGTCCTAATGTGCAGTGATTGTATTGGAGCTGAAGTTTTAGAGCAGTCTAATTCATTAAAAAGCGGCGATGTAATGCTCCTTGAAAATTTAAGATATCATAGAGCAGAAGAGCATCCGGAAGAAGATCTTATCTTTGCAAAAAATTTAAGCCTGCTTGGCGATATCTTTGTTAATGATGCTTTTGGAACAGCCCACCGTGCTCATTCATCAACAGTAATGGTTGCAAAATATTTTCCGGAAAGGTCAGCTGCCGGATTTTTGATGGAAAAAGAGATTTCCTATCTTGGAAATGCTCTTTTAAGTCCAAAAAGACCATTTTATGCAATTATTGGGGGTTCCAAAATCTCTACAAAACTTGGGGTTATTAAATCGCTTTTAAAAAAAGCAGATTTGATTTTTGTAGGTGGTGGGATGGCTTATACTTTTTTAAAAGCTCAAGGCTTTTCTATTGGTAGCTCCATTTGTGAAGATGATTTGCTTGAAGAAGCTAAAAATATTCTAGAAATGTGTAAATCGAGCAAAAAAGAAATCTTTTTGCCTGTCGATCATCTTATTTCAAATGATTTGAATGGGTTAAAAGAGATAAAAGTTTGCGATGTGAAATCTGGTATTCCCGCTGGTTTTTATGGGGTAGATATTGGGCCTAAAACAATTAAACTCTTTTCTGAAAAGCTAAAATCAGCTTCAACTATTTTATGGAATGGCCCTCTTGGTATTTTTGAAGTAGAGCCATTTTCAAAAGGCACAATATTGATTGCTAAAACCATTTCATCTTTAGATGCTACAACAATTGTAGGTGGGGGAGATTCTATAGCTGCTTTACAAGTTGCAGGTGTCAAGGATAAAATAAGCCATGTTTCTACAGGGGGAGGGGCTTCTTTAGAGTATATCGAGCATAGAGCGCTACCAGGAATAGATGTTTTAACGGAAAAAAGATAAGAAATAAATAATGATTGTTTAATTTTTATAAAAATGGTATAATAAGTAAAATTTAAGTGGCTGTTATCATTTATTTGTTAACTTAATGAAAAGATAGATTGCATAAATTGAGTGAAACTTGGTATAAGAATCAACTCTATTGGTGCAAAAGATGTTCTTTTAATATGTTTTTTAACAATGTTAACCTAAAGGTTTTTCATGTTAATTTCCGGTTCAGGCAGTCCAGAATTTAGTAAATGGCGGTCTTATTTATGGCCGATCCATAGATATGAGCTCAAAAAGCTCATCCCAATGCTTTTGATTTTTTTTCTTATTTCTTTTTCCTACAATATTTTACATACAATGAAAGATGCTCTTGTTGTGACGGCTAAGGGATCAGGAGCTGAGGCAATTCCTTTTATAAAAGTCTGGGGAATGTTCCCCGGGGCAATTTTAATGACCCTTCTCTATACAAGACTTTCAAACAGATTATCTAAAGAAGCTGTTTCTTACTGTATACTTTCTATCTTTCTTAGCTATTTTACTATTTTTGCTTTTATTTTATATCCTGCAAGAGATAGCCTGCACCCAAATGAATTTGCAGACTATATGCAAACAGTTTTACCTATAGGCTTTAAAGGCGTAATAGCCATGCTCCGTAACTGGACGTTCACATCCTTTTATATCATGTCCGAGCTTTGGAGTAATATCATTTTAGCCTTGATTTTTTGGGGTTTTGCAAACCAAATTACACGTATCGGAGAAGCTAAGCGCTTTTATGGATTATTCGGGATCGGGACTAATATTTCAGGCGTTGCAGCCGGTAATATGACAGCTTATTTTAGCCGTCATATTTATAATCCGAGCTTACCCTTTGGAGATGATGCTTGGGGACAATCTATTGTGATTTTGCTCTCCTTTGTTGTTTTAGCAGGTGTTTTAGCGATGTTTCTTTTTCGCTGGATGAACCGTGTTGTGTTGTCTGATCCTCGATATTACGACACATCAGCTGCCGTTCAAGAGAAAAAAATGAAAGGCAAGCTATCTCTTCGCGATAGTTTCCGTTATTTAATGCGCTCAAGATATTTAATTTGCATTGCAATTATCGTAATTTCCTACAATTTAGTTATTAATTTAGTAGAGGTGCTCTGGAAGAGTGAAGTTAAGGAGTTATACCCAAGTCCAAATGACTATAATGCCTATATGGGCGGCGTTAAAATCTGGATTGGGGCCCTTGCTACTTTTGCATCTCTTTTAATTTCCGGTAATTCTCTACGTAAATTTGGCTGGACGTTTACAGCTTTTATCACGCCCGGCATTCTTTTAATTACAAGTGTTGGTTTTTTTGGATTCTTTTTCATCAAAGACCAGCCGGTCCCGGTAGGTGCCCTTATCCAGGGAATGACACCTCTTGCTCTTGTTGTCTTTTTCGGATCTGCTCAAAATGTATTGAGTCGTGCTGCTAAATATACAGTTTTTGACGCAACAAAAGAAATGGCTTTTGTACCTTTAAGTGCTGAATGTAAATTAAAGGGCAAAGCTGCAATTGATGGAGTCTGCTCAAGATTCGGAAAATCTGGGGGCTCCTTAATTCATGCAAGTCTTCTTGTTTCGTTTGCCTCTTTTGCTGAAAGTGCACCCTATATTGCAGCTATTTTATTTGGAGTCATCCTAGTTTGGACATTTGCTATTCGATCCCTTGGACGGAAGTTTAGTGAAGTCACATCGCAACCTACAATTGTTGAACCTGAAAGTACCGGACTTGTCTCCGGTGATTTGGCGGAGCAACGAGCATAATTTTGAGTTTTTTTCAATTACAAAGAATACTTCTTTTGGGTAAACAATTTAAAATAATTTTTTTAATTGATATTTTTATATATTTATGTTATACTATTGTTTTACAAAGGCGTATTAAATGTCTACAGATCTAAACTTCGGTAAGATTCGTTCCTTTTTATGGCCGGTTCGCCGCCACGAAGCAAGAAAGCTCGTGCCGATGCTAATCATGCTATTTCTTATCTGCTTTAGTTACGGAATTTTACGAATCATGAAAGATTCGGTTGTCATCACAGCATCAGGTGCAGAAGTCCTACCCTTTATTAAGGTTTGGGGAATGCTCCCTATGGCTATTCTTTTGACATTTGGGTTTACAAAACTCTCCAATAAATATAGTCAAGAGCATGTCTTTTACATCATGACAACAGGTTTTCTAACTTTTTTCGGGTTATTTGCTTTTGTTCTATACCCGATGCGCGACATTATACACCCTTACGAAACAGCAGATGCGCTCGAAATCATGTTACCTGCCGGGTTTAAAGGTCTGATTTCGATGTTCAAATATTGGACTTTCACTACTTTTTATATTCTTTCAGAGCTTTGGAGCACGATTGTCATGCAAATTCTTTTTTGGGGATTTGCTAACGAAGTAACGCGCATCAAGGAAGCTAGACGTTTTTATGGCATATTCGGGATCGGCTCAAATTTTGCAGCTATTGCTTCTGGCCAGGCTGGTGTTTTCTTTTCACAAGGTAATACTTATAATCCAAACATTCCTTTTGGGTCTGATGCTTGGGAGCAAACCATGATGATGTTAATTCTTCTCATTATAGGATCAGGGATTCTGACAATGTGGATTTTCCGATGGATGAATCGTCATGTATTAAATGATCCGAGTTTTGATGATTTAAGAGCAAATAAAAAAGCTATTAAAGCAAAAGGTCGACTTTCACTAAAAGAGAGTTTTTCTTATCTCTCAAATTCAAAATATTTACTTTGTATTGCGGTTGTCGTAATCGCCTACAATTTAGTCATTAATTTGGCAGAATTAGTATGGAAGGACAAATTATTTCAACTCTACCCATCTCCTTGTGATTTTAATACTTATACAAGTAACTTGCATTCGATTATGGGTGTTGTTTCAACAATTACTGCATTTTTCATGGCAGCTATCATAGGTAAGTTTGGCTGGACTCGGACTGCCTTAATTACACCTGTTATTATGTTACTTACAGCTGCCGGCTTTTTTGGTTTTCTTTCTTTCCAAGACACATTTCTTGATGTTTTTGTTGCTTGGATCGGGATGACTCCTTTAGCTATTGCCGTCTTTTTTGGCTCGATGCAAAACTGTTTGAGTAAAGCTGCTAAATATTCAGTTTTTGATACAACAAAAGAAATGGCTTTTATTCCTCTTGGACATGAATGTAAATTGCGTGGAAAAGCTGCAATTGACGGTGTAGGTTCTCGTCTTGGGAAATCCGGTGGATCGCTGATCCACCAAGGACTTTTGATGTGTTTAACAACCGTCAGTGCTTGCTTACCTTATGTAGCAGTAATATTTGTTATTATTACCATTCTTTGGATTATGGCTGCAAAATCTCTTGGTAAGCAATTTAATGAGCTCGTTGCATCCAATAAGGAAAAAGATTCTCAAGAAAATCAAGAATCTGAAACTGTTGCAACACCTACAGAAAACAATCCACAAATTGAAACAGAACCACTTAGAGCTTAGGCTTTAAGTGCGCTCCAATGTGTAGCTTAGGCTTTAGAGCTAATTCGGTAATTTGAAAAGGCGGTCTTTTGGATTTTTTTCAATTGCATTCAGAAAAACATAAAAAGTTAATAGAAAGGCATTTAACGTTTTTATATTTTTTGAATTCAATTAAAAAATCTCTTAAAACTCCACTTTTTTCGAATTAGCCTGCGTTTGTTTATTCGGGATTTGTCCCGAGCCTTTCCGATAAAGCTATCTTGATGAATTACTTATTTACATTCGCTCTTATTCACACACACTATCCTTAGTGTCAAGTGTATCATCTCTCAATTCTCAAAAATAAAAAAAATATAATCATTTTTTAATTTTCATCTGTCTATATTAATATTTTTAAAATAAGATCTGACTAATCTTAAGATCGCTTACATTTAAGCTATCTTTCACTATTAAATTTGGAGCAAATATTATGGTTTTACATGATTATAAAGCAAACATCGGAAAAAAATTGGAAACGTGGTTTTCCAAATTTCAAATTTTTGGGAGTTTAAGTTTTAGCATTCTTTTGGCATTACTGTTTCTTTTTGGATCTCCTTCATTAGTTTCTGCTATTTATCCACCTTTACCAACTCAATTTGAAAATTTTACAGGAGAGATAATTGTTGTTACAGACGAGCATAACCATGCAATGGCAGCCTACAGCGATGGTTTTACCGGAGGGATTAGCACTTATTATTTTTCCAACAATGTATGGAATTATATGCCACTTAATCCAGTCAATGTCTTACTTGTTGACTTAAGTATGGATCCTTCAGGAACAGCTTTATTAACTTACAGGGACCAATTTACAAATGACTTAAGATCATTTTATTTTAACGGGACTATGTGGATTGCTCCAAGCAATGATCCTTTAGATTTAGGAATTACGAATGGCGGTGATCTTGCTATTAATGATTCAGGTCTTGGGGTTGCCACTTGGTCAGATAGCGGAAATAACATTCGAGTAGCATTCTTCTCAAACGGCAACTGGGGGACGCCTAGTCTTCCTGGCGCTATTGGAATAGGTGTAAGCCCACGGGTTGCTATAAACGCAAACGGAGATTTGGTTGTAGCTTGGGAGCTTGGAGCTTCAATAGTTGTAAGTCATTATATTGGAGCTGTTTGGACAGCTCCTACACCTGTAGCTCCGCTTGCTTTTCTTCAAGGAGTTGGGTTTGCTAACAATGGGAAATCCCTTGTACTCATCAGAGATTCAGCTACAAGCAATGTTTTAGCAAGCTTATTTATTGGAGGTGTTTTTAATTCTACGACGTTACTTAATCCTCCTCAACCATTTGGTCCTGCTAATTTTGGTCTTAACCTAGAAATGGCTCCAAATGGTACAGCTGTTGCTACTTGGCAGTATAGTCAGACTTTTTTCAACCAGTTTGATCTTTACTATGCCCAATTTAATGGTAATACATGGGCACCAGCGGTTGATTTTCAAACAGGAATAGAGGGAATTGCTCCAGCTGTTTCATTAAATAGCGAAGGAGATGCTCTATTTTTGTGGGGAAATGGCTTTAATTTTCCAAATCCGCTTGCATATTATATTGCGAGACTTCCCGTTGGAGGGGCTTTAACAGGAATACAATTGATTCGTTCATCTGCATCAACAAATCCTCCAGGAGCATCTGTTTCGCTTGCTGATAATGGGTTTAGTGCTCTCGCATGGTTAGAGTCTAATCCTCGCGATGATTTCGCTCGCCCATTTGGATTGGCGTCAGTTATTCCAGCAGGGCCTTTAGGGCTTAAGGGGAGAGTTTGTAAAAACCATTTTGCAAGTCAAACAGGATGTGCCAACATCATTACTTGGGATCCTTTTCCAAATACAAGTATTGTTTCGTACAATCTTGAACGCAATGGTGTTTTAATAGCCAATATACTTGCTAATGCTCCTCTTATTTACAGGGATAATCAATGCTGCAAAAAGAGAAATGTTTATACCTTGTTTGCTGTAGATGCTGATGGAATAATTGGTATTCCGTCAACGATAACACTAAACTAAGTGAATTAGAGAGGGAGTTTGCTCCCTCTCTTTTTAGTTCTTTAGCTGCAAAAAAAGTAAGCAACACAATAAACCTGTAATATGACACTCTGTAAACCGAATAATTCCCCCAAAGATTCTTTTTAAATAGAATGAGCAGTTGTATTACTCTTAAAGAATAGTTCAAAAAGAGAAATAGCCCCAAGAATAAGCATGAGGCTAAAAAAGTAGGCCGGAATAATAAGTTTCATGGTTAAACCAAGTAACAGAAAAAGTTGGATAGTTGTAAAAATCTTACCAGACCAAAAAGGGCGGAAGGTATAACTTTTAAATTTCCTTGTGAGAGCCAAGTAGGAACCAAAAATGAAGACGCTTAGGTCCCTTGAAAAAAAGGTTAAGGCCTCCCAAAGCTTAATTTGATCTTCAATCACAAAAATCGTAAGGATAAAGCAGACAAAGAATTTATCAGAGAGCGGGTCTAATAACCTTCCGATCTTGCTTGTTTGATGGTATCGTCTTGCTAAAAAACCATCCAACCAGTCTGTCATCATTGCCAAAACTATTCCTGAAATGCGGAATGCAACATTTTCCTGTAAAAACAAAAATGCCAGCGGAAAACGCATAAAGGATAAAATGTTTGGTAATGTCATCATAATTTAAATTTTTTTTCTAAAGTATCTGATAATCAAGAAACCTATAATTCCTATATTTAAAAAATAAGTAAATCCAGATCATATTTTTTTAACTTACTTAAAAGCTCTTTATAATGGCTACCAAAAAAATAGCCAAGATTAAAAAACAAACTTACCGATATCAACGAAGGAAAGGCATCTTCTAAAATAAACCTACAAAGGGCATCTTTAAAAAGACCAGAAGTCATAAAGAGGGCAATCCAAGCCGAAAGCAAAGAACCTGCATATACTAAAAAAAAATAATTTGAAGTACTGTTTAGGTATGCAAATGCTAACAAGGGTACCACCTAGTACGATAAGGAGGTCTTCACTTATGGAGACACTAAGTCCTGTCAAAAGCAGTAAACTAAAAATTATCAAAGAGGCTGCATGTGCATATTCGCATAAAATTAAGACAAATGAAACCACTCATAAATCTATTATTATAATTATTACAGATTTTAAGTTTTAATTCTATAAATTTCAAGTATCAATTTTATGATTATTTATAGTTTTGAGGGCGACAATTGAGGTATCAACAGCCCTTGCATTTTTTCCTTGGTAAATATAAAAGCAAAATAGGCTTCATCGCTCTCAACAGCTTTACTTATCATTTCAATTTCATGGTTTTTCGCTAACCTCATAGAAATAGGAGATGTAATTTTCGATAGAATTATGGCACAAAGTTTAGCTTTTTGATCAGCTTTCAATAAATTTGACATATTATATCCCATTTCCCCGGAGGACCATCTGGATGTTTTCTTTTCAATATAACCAAAATAGAGAGATTTATTTTCAAAAACATAACTTCTAGTAGCGCCAAAATATACCGAATCGGTTTTATAAGCTACAACACTACCTGCAAATTGAGTCACATCATTCCAACATTCAATGCTTTGCATCATTATCCTCATTTATAGTTGTGGAAAGTTATATCGCTATTGTAAATTTTCTTCAAGAAATTTTGTATTTTTTTGAATCCACTTGCCCCGGAGGTTTAACTATAGTCAATTTAATGAAGAAAGAATGTCGACAAAATTTAATGATAAGGTTATAACAAATTTTTTAATCAAACGGGATATTGACACCTCGTGATAGAAATTATTTGTGATCAACAACTAAAACTTTTAACTCTCGATTTAACCAATAATCCTCTTTGCATCAGCTTAGAAGCCTATAACGGCGAAAAGCAAATTGATTTAAAATTACCTCAAAAAAATCATTTTGAGGCAGTTTGTTTCTATTTAGAACATTTAAATGATTCGTTCTTGAAGCCTTTTTATATTTCGGATTATCTGGAAATACCTTCTTCTACATCAATCCTATTAATTAGACAAAATAATGAATTTATCTTCATTTTTTGTCTTTCTCATCAAGATCAAAATATTTCATTATCAGGTTTTCAAGCTGGCATCACGTTACATGCAAAAAGTGGTAAATCCAAGGTATCAAAAAACAAAAGACCCTCTCTCGTCATTTTAAAAGGTATTCATTTACATCAAACAATAGAGCGCGGAATTAATTTAGTACTAGAATTAAGTGGCTCTATAGGAAAATTAATTAAGGATAAAGTCACTTTCTCGCCATGGCTTCAAAGATTAGGATGGGAGTCAGGAGCTGCTTTTAAGCTTTCTGTTTCACATGAAAAAATTATCGAGGCTGTTTTAAGTCTTTTAGATTCCGGATGTAAGCTTGGGTATGTGCTTATTGATGAGGGGTGGCAAAATGTGGAGGGCTCAAAATTAAAAAGCTTTGAGGCCGATTTAGAGCGTTTTCCTTTTGGTCTTGGCGGATTAACTCAAGAACTTGATGCTTTGGGCATTAAGCATGTTGGCGTGTTTCATGGGATGATGGGCTGTAGAGAAGGGGTTCATGAAGAGTTGGCTAAGCAGTATGCTTTGGCCCAAGATCTTAACGGGTGCTATTTTTTGGGCCAAGACCTAGGAGATACTTTTGAATTTTTTTACAATTATTATGCCGCCTTAAAAAAGCAGGGAGTCACATTTATAAAAGTAGGGGATCAATCAAGTCCTAAATTTTTTCTGCAAAAAGAGCACGATGTGACGCTAGTTTATAAAAATTTGCAAGCTGCCATCCAAGGTTCTGCAAGCATTCAATTTAATTCTGCGCATTTTAATACAGATTGTCTTTTAGATGAAAATTTATTTTACTGGACCACTTCAAATATTGCTCGTGTTGCAGAAGACATTGATTTAGAAAGTCCAACAAATTTATTTCGGACGATCAGAAATATGTTGGTCAACTCCCTTTGGATGCAGCATCTAATGCTGCCTGATTTTGATGCGTGGAGCACAACAAATGAAAACAGTGAAATATTAGCAGTTCTGCATGCATTATCGGGATCAATTAATGTCATAAGTGATATTGCAGGGGATCATAATCATCATTTAATAAAAAAAATGGTCTTGCCGTGTGGAAAAATTTTAAGATCGGATTTACCATTAACTCTTTGTCAAGATTCTATTTTTAGCGATCCTATAAAGAACAAAAAAATATACAAAGCTTTTACTAAAAAGGGTGAAATCGGGATTGTTGCAGCTTTTAATTTGACAGAAGAAAAATGCACATTAAAGGGATCAGTATCACCAAGCGATGTTGAAGGGTTAATCGGAGAGAAATTTGCGCTTTTAAGTCACCACAAAGGCTTTATAGGCTGTTTTGACTTTAAAGATAAAATCGAAATGACTTTAAAGGCAAGGTCAGCTGATGTTTTAACTTTTGCACCTGTAAAAAATGGGATCGCAGTCCTTGGCTGTTACAATTTTTTCCTAACATCCGGCCTCATTACCGAAATTAATATAGAAGATGATTCCATGCATATTTCTACCCTAACAGCAAGCCCCATGATGATCTATTGCGAACGCGAAATCTTTGAAGTTAGACGTAATGGTCATGCAATACCATGGGAATATAATGAAAAGAGAAAAATCTTATGCATTGATACAAGATCTAATTTCATAGACGAGCATTCTGTCTATAGCATCTCTTTTGAGTGAGAGGAAAAAGGGGATTTCAAGAAATAGAATATAACGCACTTCATTTAAGGTCTTAAGAATATTGATTTAACCAACAATTCGTCTCTTTTTATAAAGGCAATTTTTTTTTAATTTAATAAGAATAAAGTTTATTTTGTTTTCTCTTTGTCTTTTCTTAAGGCTTTTTTTGAGATGCTCAATTTGACATAATTAATTTTTAAGTTTTTCCTTTCTCTGGTGCGGTCGGTCACATAGATCACAGAGAGAGGGAGAAGATAAAGAGAGGTTTTTTTATTAAAATAAAGAGAGAAATTGAATCTATAAAAAAGGAGACATTTTTGGTTAAATCAACACTCTCCAAGTGAGGCCAAAGTAGGCTAAACTAGCGTTCATTTAGGGGAATAGAATCATCTTGTTTATTTGCCATCTCAAAGTAGGTGATAGGCACAGCTGCCTTGGCACCATGTTTTTCGATGATTGCATAAATTTTTACCAAAAGATCCTGTCTTAACTCATAATAGGCTTCTGCAGATGTAATTTTCGTAAAAGCTGAAACTAAGACATCAAGAGAGTATGTTGCAAATGTATTAATGTAGACTGCTATTCTTTGTTTTTGATCAATTGAAGGATGATTTTTTAACATCGATTTAATATCATCAATAAGGGCCGGTACTTTAGGTATATCTTGATAGCGAAGTGCATAAATTTCTTTAAATTGACGGTGAGTCATTCTTGAGGGGTTAATCACAACAATTTTAGAAAAAATGGAGTTTGGAATATAAACAGGGCGTTTATCAATTGTTCTGATTAATGTCATGTACCAGCCAATATCTTCAACGTGGCCTTCAATATTTTTTTCGGGGACATTGATCAGGTCGCCAACTAAAAAAGGCTGAGTTAAATATATCATAGCACCGCTAAAAAAATTAGCAATGATTTCTTGGGAGGCAAACGCCAAAGCCAAGCCCCCAACACCTCCAAAAGCAATTAGCGTATTCATATTGCTATGAGTCACTTCTAAAAGCATTAGAAAGGCAATAAAAATAAGAGCTACAGTAATTATTTTATTAATGACGTCGAGCTTGCCAGGAACCATTGTTATTTCATGGTTTTTAATTCTTCGCATCATGATGTTGACAATATTTTTTTTCCATCTCAATAAAAACCAAATAAAGGCAATAATTGCCCCAATCTTTAGTATAAGATGGAGATCTCTAAAAAGATTAATGGAAAAAAAATGTTGTGAAATTAAATCAATTGTGTGAATAGCAGCAAAAAACCAAGCGTAATAATTTAGAGGTAGAAAAATGGCACGAACAAAACTCTCGTGCCAATATTTTTTCTTTTCCAGAAATTTATTACCTAATTTTTTTAATAGCCATCTTGCAAGTACATTAAAGATAATAACAAAAAGAATAATTGCGATCAGTTCGTTAAAAAAACCTTGAGCCCCGTCAATTGCTGAGATGGCAAATTCACAGCATTCAAGAATTTTTTTCATCATCTTTTATTCCTTTAAGTTACTGCATTTAAAAAAAGAGCTTTACAATCTTTTTTCAACCAATCTTTTTTGAGGGTATCTAATTTTTTCTTTGAAATGCCACCTAAAAATTCAATGGAGTTTAAAAGTCTTGCACGTACCCGATCCTTGCCTAAAATTCCCGCTGAATCAAACAAGGGAGGTCCTTGATTTTTTCCCATTAAGCTTGCAAATAGAGCCGGCATGATCACTTTTTTATGATTAATACCACAGATCTCTGCAATCTCTCTTGAGGCTTGATTTACGCCCGTACCTCCCCAATTCTCATTTTCGTCCATATGCCAGATCATTGCTTGAAGGATAAATGCTATTTGTTCAGCTTCTAGACCCTTAACCGTAAATAGTTCTTTTGTGTACTTAAGATTATTGATAAAAAAGAAATCACATAAATCCATAAAGTCACCAAAGGTCTTAATGCGGGAATGACAAAGAGGCATTAAGTTTTGCATATATTCATCGCTAAAATTCCACTCGCAAAGACGACCCCAAAGATTTTCAACAGGGATGTTTTTAATGAGATACTGCTGATTAATCCAATCCAATTTTTGTACATCAAAAACAGCGCCGGAAACACCAATACGCTTATAATCAAACTCGTTGATAATATCTTCCAAAGGATAAACTTCGCGATCTCCAGGCATAGAATAACCCATTAGCGTCAAGAAATTAACAAAGGCTTCCGGTAGATAACCGCAATCTCGATAAAAGAATATGGAAGTTGGGTTTTTTCGTTTCGAAAGTTTTTTTCCATCCTTACCAAGCAGGAGAGGCATATGCATAAAAACAGGAGGATTCCAGCCAAACGCATCGTAAAGATAAATATGTTTTGGGGTTGAACTCATCCATTCATCGCCCCGTATGACATGAGTAATTTCCATTGCATGATCATCAACAACGTTTGCTAAATGATAAGTTGGAAATTGATCTGATTTTAAAAGTACTTGGTCATCAACATCTGCCCAAGGAGAAGTAATACGACCTTTAACCGCGTCATTGTAGACACATTCACCGCTTAAAGGCATTTTCAGACGAAGAACATAGGTTAATCCCATTTCTTCTTTTTCCTTAATTTCCTGTTCGCTCAAATTGCGGCATCTACGATCGTAACCTTGTCTATTATTTTGTTTAGATTGAATTTCACGCATTTCATTGAGGTCTTCAGTCGTGCAAAAGCATTTATAAGCTTTACCAGTATTTAAAAGATCAAAAGCATGTTTTTTGTACAAGTCAAAACGTTCTGATTGTCTATAAGGAGCAAATGGACCGCCGATATCCGGGCCTTCATCCCATTCGATATTGCACCATTTTAAAGATTTATAAATATTTTGTTCATACTCGGGACGGCTTCTTGATTGATCGGTATCTTCGATGCGAAGAATGAATTTACCTTTGTGATGACGAGCAAAAATCATATTAAATAACGCCATATAGGCTGTTCCAACATGTGGATCTCCTGTTGGGGAGGGAGCGATACGGACACGTACTGTCATTTTATAACCTTTTTTATTTACTTGTCTTTAAGTAAATAGCATAGCATTTCATATCTTAAAAGTATAAGAAATGTTATGTTAAAAACATAACTTTTCTAGCGTTTTAAAGTTTTAAAAGCGGTATTCAAATCTTTTCATCTGTTTAGATTTTTTTTTGAAAGATGAGATAGAATAAGCCGTGAAACGGCAAAAGCAAAATAAAGCTAAAATTAAATTACTTTAGCCTATTGATGCTGCGTCATCAGGATCAAATCTTTCATGATGTTATAAGTTTCATTTAGCTGTAGATCGTTTTGTCCATACTGATCTTCAGCTTCTTCATCAGTCAAAGATTCTTCTTTTTTAAGATCTTTTAAAAAGTTTTGATAATTTTTATTATGTTCAATTCGATAAGCTGAATTACTTTTCAGTACAGCATTATATTTTCCATAAAGATTTTTCTTTTGCTGAAGATTAAACTTATAAAGCAGACGGATTTTATCTCGCTGGGAACTTGGAATATCAGAAAGGTCATCATCAAAATTTTCTTTGATGCTCTCATTGTCCAAGGCATTTTTGCTAAATTTTTCTCCGATTTCTGTTTCAGAAAATGCACCCGGAACAAAAATCTCTGATTTAACGCCTGTTTTTTGGGGTGTCTTACCAGAAACGGTGTAATAGACGCCTCTTGTTACTTTATATTCACCTTGAGGATCGACAGCATTATTTTTATCAGTATTTAGCGTAAATGTTTGAAAAGTGCCTTTGCCATAAGAATTATCATCACCCACAATTAAAGCCCTGCCATAATCTTGCAAGCTTTGAGCTACAATTTCAGATGCAGAGGCACTTGCTCTATTAATTAAAACAATTAAAGGTCCATCCCAAATAATTTTGCTGTCTAACTCGCGAAGGTGCTGTATTTGCCCATGTTCATCTTTGATAGAGGCAACAATGCCCTTTGTAATGAAAAGACCTGTGACATCAACAGCTTGTGAGAGCAGTCCACCAGAGTTGGAGCGTAAATCCAAGATAACACCTTTAACGTTTTGCCCTTCCTTAATTATTTTTAAAGCCTTTTCAAGGTCAGATGCAGATGAGCTATCTTGATCCTGATAAAACGAATGAAGGCGTAAATAGGCTATTGCACCATCGCCAAATGGCTCGTAAGAATCTTCATAGCGCGTTTCTTTTAGTACAACTTCACCGCGAATAATGACGATATCTAGTTTTTCATCATTTCCACCAGTTGCTGCGCCATCTTTTTTATCAGCTTCCCTAATGACTGTTAGCGTGACTGGGGAGTTTTCCTCCCCCCTGATAAGATCAACAGCATCCACAATATCCATCCCTACAACAGGCTCTCCATTTACAGCGATAATGTGGTCTTTTACTTTAAGCTTTTTACCCACGGCAGCAGGCCCGCCCTCAATGATTTTGATGACGGTAAATCCATTAATATCATCTCGTAATTGTGCGCCGATACCAAAAAGTCTTTGCTGAACATTAATTAGAAATTGAGATGCCTCATCAGGCGTAAAATAGGCAGTGTGAGCATCTAATGAGGAGGCTGTGCTTTTAAGAACGTTGGAAAGAATCAAATTTTGTTTCTGGATAGCGTTTGGATTTAAAATATCATCTTCATACTTGGCTTGGCGTTTTGCAATCCGTTGAAGAGATTTTTCTTTTAATTCGTCATTTAATTTGGCTGATGATTCAAGTTGAAGACCGCGAATTCTGATTAGGCGTGTCAGTAGTTCTTGCTCTGTTTCCACCCATTTCATGTCTTTAAATTCTTTTGTATCTACATGTTTTGGTAGATCAGCCACATTAATTTGTTTTTCAAGATTACGTCGTCTTTCTATGGCTTCAGCTAAAACATCGTGAATGCGTTCAAATTCTTTAAAATCACTATTGTTATAATCTTGTAAAATTTTAGTTAATGTTTGGTCAGTCGGCTCTTCCCAATCATGGATGTCTGATTCAATGAAATAACTTTTAGCTGGATCTAACTCTTCAAGATAATTGTGGAGAATTTTTTTAATAAGATCAGTGTTTAAAGCTTTATACTTTGCATGCGCTTTCAGTATTTCTTGAGTTTTTATTTTAACTATCTTCGGGGTAAGTTCCGGTAATTTTCCCTGCAAAAATGAGGCGCCGCATATAAAAAAACAAACGATGAAGAATTTCTTAAGCATAAATAACCCCATATTTGACACTCTTTACTCAACTATAAACTGATATAGCCTTTTCTTCTAGGTAATTCTTCAAATCAACTACGAAGTAGTGATTTCGAAATCTATTTTCATATTGAATAATGATCAGTATATAAAAAATATTAAAATTATAAAGATAACTCTTGATTTCAATTCTTTCTTATGTCAAAATAAAACTTCGAACTACACGAAATACTGGAAAAACAACAGGATCGAGACTAATAAAGTTTATTTCATTTTAAATCGTTTTTCGAGAAATTAAATAAACACATATTAAAAATTATTTTTTAAAAATTATAAATGTAAGTAAAATACATGGAGGTTAATTGTGGTTAACAATAACGAATTAGCAGAAGAGCTTGATGTTAAGCTTGTTTCTATTACAGAAGCTGCAAAATTAAATAAGGTAACAAGGCAGGCAATTTATGTTGCGATTAAGCTGAACAAATTGAGAGCGAGAAAGGAAACAACTCGTTGGACAATTCATCTTGATGACCTTGAAAATTATCGTAAGCAAAAATATTCACGTTCAAAATCAACCTTTGACGGCGAATTATTATTTGACAATACGAAAGGATATTTTTCGGTAAATCAAGTAGCAAAAATGCTTAGCATTCCAGCTCAAAAGATTTATTATGCGACTCGCATCGGTAAACTTCAAGCACATCGAAAGGGTGCAGCTTGGGTGATCCATGAAGAAGATTTTAGAGTATATGCTGAAAGTTTTCTTAAAAAGAAAACTCGTAAAGCCGGCTAATTTCAATCAAGAAGTGTGCCCTTTTCAAGGAGGGCATACTTCAAATTCTTTCAAAAAACCCCTATATTCTGCTTAAATATTAGAAGTGGCTAATTATTTAAAAAAAATGCGCGAATCTAGAGCGAAGCTACGAAAGCATGTAGTCGGTAGCGTTCAGCTTGCGGTTAAATTTAAGTCGAGATAGTGAGATTCGAAAAACAAAGATTTGTCATGCTAAGATCTAGGCAAAGGATCTTCAAGATTTATTTCAGGGTTTTCAAAAAACGCAATTCCAAGAGACCAATCATTTTCATTTTTTATAAGTTTATATATTTTATCTGGTACTTCTTCAGCAGTTGTCATAACCCAAATTTCACTAATTTCGTCATTATCTTTTAAAACATTTGTCACAAGTCCAGCAATAGGATCATTATCACCAAATGCAAATAAAAGTTCGTCTTTTGTGGTTATACTAATAGGTTTAGGTCCATCCGGATGCGGACTTTTATAGATGCCGGCAATGCCTACTACATCATTCGGGAAATTTAATTCATATATTGGAATCGTACTAATTTGTGAAAATCCCGGCGACTCTATTCCTTTTTCTATAAATAGATATGGAGTATTATGAGTTTTTCCAAACTTTAACAATACTTCTTTGCCATCATGCGGACCCCCTCCAAAAATTACAAAATGATCACCCTCGCCAATTGCCGGAAGTTTTACCCCATTCCAATTGATAATGATCCCAAAATCAGTGTGTTTAATCCCTGCATAACCTTGCTTCCCTACAAAGAACTCATCGCAATTTTCCATCTTTAAAAGATTTAATTCATTTTCTAGATGCATAGAATCAATTTTGACGGATGTTTCAAAAGATTGGTTTGATTGAAGCTTAGGGTTTAAATCTTGCAGTGAATGAATAGCTTTAGTGACAAAACCATCCATCGCTTTTTCATCTCCTTTAAAATTGCACATCGATACCATGGCATTTCCATTTGTGGTATCTAGCTTAAATTTGAAGTCGTAGGTTGAAATACCGCCACCTTTTCCAATAACAGAACCTTCAATATCAAATGCAAGAGCTGTTTTACCATTAATTCCTCTAACTTGTGTCAATTCTGCGACCCCTTTCTTAGAAATTAATGGTTTTTTATCTTTATCAAGAAAACCATCGTCCATGCTAAAGCTTCCTGCAAGTTTCATGATATCATTTGGGCTGCTCCAAAGACCGCCTGCACCGCGCATCATAGGATCAAGAATGTTCTCTTTTATAGTTTTTGGGGCTGAATCCTTTTTGATAACGCAAGCTTCTAATACATTTGAATTTTTAGGGCGTTCAAAACTTGTGTTTTCCATGTCTAATGGTTGCAAAAGCTCTCTTTTCATGATGGCGGAATAATCTAATTGATGATTGTTAGATGGCATAAGAAATAGATTAATTAAATCGTAAGTGTAAAAAGAATTTGCTGATCCGGTAAGATCTTTAAGTGTTAGATCCTGGGCATCGTCTGGTATTGTCAACTTCTGCAGGTCGGCATTTAAGATTATAAGTTTATCTTTATAAGGAACAGTCACATCTTCAAAAGCTCCTAATTGCTCCATGCTTTTGATCTCTTCTTCAATTTTTAATATTTTTTCCTTTAATTGATTTCTAAATGTTTCGAGCTGAGGAGATAATTCTTTAAGGCTTTGGTTTTTATTTAACTGTTTTTTCTCAAGCAGTTCGGCTACCAGTAGTTTTTTGTAAGCTTTTTCAATACATACGGCAACAAGTCCGATTTGGTTACTGTATGAATAAATTTTATCACCTGGGATATTAGTAAATTTTATTGCTCTTGATGGATCTTTTTTGACATTCTTTACAATGCTATCTAAAATAATGTCTAATGATTGTCCATCTCTTGAATTATTGCAGTCATCAGCATTATACTGTAAGCCAGAAGTGTGAGATAAAAGTGATTCCAATGTGATATTTTTTGCAGCTTCCGGGTCGGCAAATATTTGAAAATGCTCGTCTTTTATGAAGTCTGATAGCTTGCTCGGCATTAACCCATTTTTTTCCTCTAAAACAATAATACTCTTTTCTTCTAAAATTTTTGATAAAAGTGCCGTGAATATCTTGGCGCCAGATCCAATGAGCGCTACTGTATTTTTATTAGGTGGTATACTACTATCCACTAAAGTAGCACCTAGATTGATAAAAAGAGGTTCTTTTCCTCCTTCTAAAATGCCAACCATAGCGCCTGCACCATTTGGCAAGAACTCAGATAATTCTTCTTCTAAAGTATTAATATAAGATTTTTTTTCGGATACGTCGCTTATTTTCAATGGTTTTTTACTTACTTCCACTATTTTGGATGACAAGGGAAAAGAAACGTCTTTTAAGGAAGACAACCTATTTTGGAGATCTTTGGATGATGATATTGCATTTATTGGAACAGAATTCAATATTTCACATGCCATCTGTAATTTCTCTTTAGAACCTAAAACTGCGTAAGTAACACCATTTATTTTTACAGAATGATCAGATTTTTCGGCTATAATGAGATGAATATCATAAGTCGTATCTTTATGATCAAAACTAAGATGAAATTCATTAGGACCAGACATATATAATTCCTAAAATTTTATTTCATTAATATGAAAGATATCTAATTTTATTATATCATTTAGTTCTTTATTTTAACAAAAGGTTTATCTGTTGATTTTTCTTAAGGTGACGAGAGTTTCAACATGGGTGGTTTGCGGGAACATATCATAGGGTTGGCACTCATCTATTGTATAATTCTCTTTACCAAGAAGATTGATGTCTCTTGCAAGAGTTGATGGCATACATGAAATATAGACAATTTTTTCAGGTAACTTAAGTTTCAACAAATCAATGACTTTTGGATCTAACCCTTCCCTTGGAGGATTGATAATTACAAAATCAGGTATCTCTTCTTTTTCTAAAATATCTTCGACAGAACCTTCAATAAATTTAACATTAGAAATGTTGTTTTTTCGGGCATTTAGATTAGCCATTTTTATAGATTGACCATTGTACTCAATTCCCGTTACAGAAAAGCCCGTCTTAGCAAGGATTAATGAAGAAATCCCGATTCCACAGTAGAGATCCAAAATTTTTTTCGGGGCTGATTCTTTTGCAATACTTAAAATTTTTCTGTAGATATTGATGCTTTGCTCAGGATTATTTTGCATGAAGACATCACTTGAAAAGTCAAAGAAAAGCCCTTCGAATTCAAGGGTATTTATTTTTTTACCAGATGTTAATGTACTTCGTGGAGAGCTTAAAGTCAGAGCCGCAAAGTTTTTGTAATTGCTGACATTTTGCATGATGGATCTAGAATTTTTTGGCAGATGCTTGAAGTGAAAATGTAAAATATACTTATCGTTACCATCTTTTAAGATAGTGACTTTTGCAGAGTCATCTTCCATTTCAAATGAGTGAACAAAAGCTTGTAAATCTTTTAAAAGAGGATCTTGTCTTTGTATAAAAATCGGGCACTCATCAACTTCAACAAATGTTTTTGGATTGGCACCGACATAACCTGCAACACAGGATTTTTTTAAATTTTTTATCGTAAGACTGACATGACGTCTGTAAACATATTCATTTTTGGATGGGATAACCTTTAAGACATTGACATTTTCACATTTGCCTATTCTTTGAAAAGCATCTTTTATCCATTGCTGTTTTACTTTAAGCTGCTCTTCATACTTCAAATGCTGCAACTGGCAGCCCCCGCAGATGCCAAAATATTTGCAGGCAGGTTCTCTTCGAAAAGGACTTTTTTCTAAAACCTCCTCAATGGAAGCTTCCGCATAATTTTTTTTGATTTTCACTAAACGGCAGGAGACTACATCTTCCGGTGCTGCAAAAGGAACAAAAATGACTAAATTTTGATGACGAAGAATCCCTTCGCCTCCAAATGCCAAATTGTCTATTTTTCCTCTGACTAGGGCTTCTATTTTTACGTTATCCAAGAATTTTAATATCCCGAATCATAAGTTGAATGCTTGGACCCTGAAAAGTTGTAATTTGAGGGGTAAATGCAATGCGCAGGGTTAAGTTTTTTTTTCGTAAAAGCGGACTTAAAGCAGCTTTATTAAAAGCAATACCCTCAAGCATTCGATCACCTTGTTCCAAATATAGTTTTAGGTGTGTCTTACCGACAACTTTTGGAGGCCAAGCTTGTTTAGCATCACAATAGAGGATAGGCTGCGGGTTTTCGTTTCCAAAAGGTTCAAGAAGGCGAATCGATTCTAACAAATCAAACGTAAGATCTTCAAATTTAATTTCAGCATCTAAGTTTAATTTATTTAAAACATCATGATCGCCAAGCAATTTATCTGCAGATTCTGTAAATCGTTTTGTAAATTCAGGAATATTTTCTTCTTTGATCGTTAATCCGGCAGCAAAATCATGACCTCCAAAATTGATTAAAAGATCAGAACAATCTTTTAAAACATTAAGGAGAGGAAATTCACGGATAGATCTTAAAGAGCCTTTTCCAACACCTTTATCAACCGCAATCATGACGGTCGGTCTATTAAATTGCTTTGAAATTCGTGTTGAAAGAATGGCAATCACACCAGGATGCCATTTCTCAGAATGCATGATAATGGCTTTTTTCTGCATGATTTCAGGCTGAGCTGCAATAATGCTTTCAACATCGACAGACATTGTTCGCTCAATTTTTTGTCTTTCAATATTATTTAAATCAAGCTCAAGAGCCATTTTTTCAGCTATTGCCGCATTTCTTACTAGGAGCATTTCAACCCCTTTTTGCGGATTGTCAATTCTTCCCAAGCTATTTAATCTAGGAGCTACTTTTGATGCAATTAAGAAGGTCGTAAGTTCGTTTAAGTCAACCTCAGAGATAGAGAGAAGTTTAGCAAGACCTACTCGTTTATTCTTTTTTTGCTGCCTAAGGCCATAGCTTACTAGAATGCGATTTTCACCAAGCAAAGAGCCCATGTCAGAAATAGTTCCGAGAGCTACTAAATCAAGATATCTTTTTAGATCTACTTTTTTTGGTGAAATTTTGCCTTCCATCACCAATTGATTCGTGACAGCATGAGCTAGTTTAAAGGCAACACCAACACCCGTCAAATCTCTATTAGGATAAGAATTATTGACAAGTTTTGGGTTTAAAGTTGCCACACAATGAGGGATTTTATCAGTTGGCTCGTGATGGTCTGTTACGATCACATCTACATTTTTTTCTACAACTTTTGCAATTTCACCAGCTGATGTAATCCCGCAATCGACGGTGATCAGAAGTTTACATTCATTTTTAAGTGCATATTCAAGAGCTTCAACGATAAGGCTTTGCCTTAATGCCCCTCTATTGGAAATGTAAAAAAGGACATTTGCTCCAATATATTGCAAAAATTCAGTAAGAAGGGCAGTACCTGTCATGCCATCTACATCATTATCCCCATAAATTAAAATATTTTCATGATTACGTATCGCACTGCAAATACGATCAACAGCTTGTGGCATCTCAGCTAAGAGAAAGGGATCGTACAAATCAGGCAGTTTTGCATACAAATAATCATGAATACTTTTAAGTGAAGAAAATCCACGTGAAACCAAAATTTGTGCGGTAACAGGATGAATTTTAAATTCTTTACAGATTTCCTCTTTCCAATCAGGGTCAATTTTTGGGTAAACCCAAAGGGGGGGTTCTGTGCTGCCGTGACGCGAAAGCATTAATTTATCCAATTTTAAGCTAAAAATCGAAGTCTACAGAGCAAATTTGTGATTGTCAAGTGCTAATAACTAAAAAATGTTCAAGGTTTATTTTTTACCAAGTAGCTCGATTGCTCGTGCAATTGTTAAATAACCCTTTTCAAGCCTATCAATGCCAAAATGTTCATTTGGCGCATGGATGCAATCATCTGGCAAACCAAGACCCACAAGTACAACTTCAGCTTTTGCAGCTAGCCCAAGTTCTGTTACGACAGGTATGGATGCACCTTCAAAAACAAAATTACAAGGTTTTTGAAAGACTTCGCTGTAAGCTTCTTTAAAAGCGCAAACAACTTTAGATGTTGGGTTTGAGTGGAGAGCTTTACCGCCGCCTTTATGAAGATGAACATTTACTTTGACTCCTTTTGGTGCATTTTTTTCTAAAAAGTTCTTTACAAGGCGAGCTATTTTTTCAGGATCCTGATTTGGGACAAGACGACAAGAAATTTTAGCTAAGGCTACTGCCGGGATGACTGTTTTAAATCCGCTGCCGGAGTAGCCGCCTGTTATCCCATTTATTTCAAGGGTCGGTCTCATCCAATTTCGCTCCAATGGTGAATAATTTTTTTCTCCGCCGGTCGGTAATGCACCGAACATCTCGCTATATTCATGTTCATCGAACTCAAAAGAGATAAGTTCTTTATCATCTACGCTTAATGGTAAAACATCATCATAAAATGAGGGTACTTGAATATGACCATCTGAATCTCTTAAAAGGGCTAATAGTTCGATAAGTGCATGATTCGGGTTATAAAGGAGCCCGCCATTTGATCCTGAGTGAGCGTCTGTTTTAGCCCCTAGAACTTCCAAGTCCATTGTGATAATCCCTCTGATACCTAAAGTAATAGATGGATGATTTAATGATCTGATGCCAAGATCGACAATTGCTAAATAGTCAGCTTTTAATTCTTTAGATTTTTCTTTAAGAAGGGATGAGAGGCTTACGCTACCGCACTCTTCCTCGCCTTCAATGCAAAGTTTAATGTTAATTGGTAGAGAGCCATCTTCTTTTAAAAGGTTTTTTAATGCTTGTAAAGTATAAAAACATTGGCCTTTATTATCTTGTGCACCTCTTGCATAAATTTGACCATCGCGAATTTCAGGCTTGAAAGGATCAGATACCCATAAATCAAGAGGGTCAACGGGCTGCACATCGTAATGATTATAAATAAGAAGTGTTGGGAATTCAGAACCTGCTTTTAAATTTTGTGCAAAAATAACAGGATGACCTTCAGTATCCCAGATTTCAGTATCAAACTTCAAATTTTTAAGGTAATTGACAAGCCAGTTTGCGCAATTTTTAACTTCTTCACCATATTGAGGCTCTGAGCTAATGCTTTTAAATTTTAAGAATGTAAAAAAATCATCCAAAATGTTCTGTTCATCTTTTTTATATTCCTTTTTAAGCTGCTCAATTCTGGTTTCCATTTTTAACTCCCATTTAAAACCACCAAAAATAAGACAATTAAGGTAATGAAATATAAAACACAAGCCTTTTTGACAAATGCATGATGTTTTTTTATAAGAGATGGATTTTCAATGGTTTTATTCAAAAAATCTATCCGATCATGAATGCTATAATGATGCCAGCAAGGTATTGAATGAATATTTCCGGATGCTTTTGCAACCTGATCTAAGGCCTCTATCATAAATTTAGGGTCGAGATCTAATTCATAAACATGTAGATCTGCTTGCCTTTCAAACATTCGGGAAAAAAATCCGAAAACAAAACGGAAATAGAGAAGGACTGTAGAAACGTACAGAACAAAAAAAATAAAAGAGGGTAATAAACCTCCAAGAATTGATTCAAGCAATATTAAGCTAAAAAAAAGTCCTAATATGATGAATTGATAAATGAGTAAATGTTTTCTAAAACCGTGCCCTATTTCATGTGCCAATATAGCCAAAATGGCAGTTTCAGAAACTGTTTTGATCAATTTTTTTGTAAACATGACATAGCGAAATTTAGGCAATAACCCAATAATTGCAGCTGTTAGAGAATCATTCATTACAGTCCATATTTTGATTCCTGCATGTTTAAATGATGCTTTTTTGCAAAGCAATTCTAGTTGTTCTGTTAGTAGAGGCTCTTCATCTTTTAAAGGTTTACATTGCCAAATCATCTGAATGAAATATGGAAAAAAAATTAGTGTTAGACAAATTAAACTTAAAGAAAGAAAAATCATTGTGAGATTTGCAATAAATGGTGTTGCATCATTCAAGAAAACATCAAAGGATGAGCCTGATAATAGCTCACCTACAAAAGAAAAAAAGAGGAATGGAAGAGTAAATGGAGCAAGGAAAGTAATTTCTTTAAAAGCGTTTTTTGATCTTAAATTTCTCGAATTTAATGATGAAGTGAAATGAAACAGATATAATCCTAATAGGTAATAAGCAATGGTTGCAAGGTATGAAATCAATTGAAAGGGGAGATATTCAAAGATCAAACGATTGGCATTTAGAATGAAAAAATAGATAAAAAGGAATGAAATGAGTTCAACATTTACAATCCATAGCATCTGCTTATTTTTTATTTGAATTAACTCTTTGACATAATAATTTTGGAAAATGATGAAGATTAGAGTAACGAAATAAAGTGAAACTCCTAAAATAAATGCAATCTCTGATGAAGGGATTAAATTGTCTTCAACACCTTGGAAAAAGCTTGGGATCAGAAAAACTAAAAGAAGAAAAAGAAAATTAGAGTACAAAAAAGACTCCTCAAGCGTGGACTTTATACCTATTTTAATCGAAGTAAAATATTTTGACAATCATCTTGGTTAAATAGTTTACGAAAATTGAATACGAGTGTATTGTCTGTTATTTTTGTAATGGGACCAGAAAAATAGGAGGAATATTTTGAAATCTACTCATTTATCTTTAACAACATATTTTGAAGACATTAATTACACCCAAGAAAATTCATTTTTAAATACACCTCCTGAAGTAATTATCACTATTTTTAGCCTCTTAAATTCTAGGGAAGTTGGTTCTTGCTCATTTGTTAGTAGGGAGTGGAAAAAAATATCAAATTCATTAATTGACCGACAACGCGACAAATTATTTGAGATTGTATTTAGTCCGGTAGATTGGAATACTTATTTTGGTGAAGGCACTATAGGATTGGAAGAAATCAAAGAGGCCAGAAAGTCCCTACCTTTATGTATCGATGCAATTTCTTGCCCTATTTGCCCTAGAAATAAAATGATTGATACTTTTGTTTTTACCTACTTTCCAAAAAACATAACCATTAAAAAATATGGTGAACTTTTAAAAAATAAATTGTTAAACATATCTGGTTATGAACTTATTTGGTCAAGAATCGAACAGGAACTTGGTGAAATACCAATTATTAAGCATGGCTGGAAAGCGATGTCAAGCGAGTGGCTTCCACACAGCTCCGGTAAAAGGTTTATAACTCAACAAGAGAAAATTAATAAACTTAACAAGAAAGGAATTAAAAATTTTAAAGTCCCTAAGGTTTTAGAAGCAATTATTTGTATTTCTACAGCTCATTTTAAACAAAATAAAACGATGTTTACTCTTTATTTTACAAGATGTCATGAAAATATCGATGATTATCAATTAACGGTGAAGCTGCGTCAAAATGGTCTTGTAGTTACTGCTAATGACCTATCTCCTTTGGATGAAATTGGAGTTGCTGCTATTCGTGATTTTTAGAAAATTTACCCCTTAAAAATAATTTGATTTTAATTGGACATTTCAGCTATACTATCACTTTAACTTCTCTTTTAAACTCATACAAAGTTGATAAAAATGAACAATCGATTACTGATAAAAGTTTTTGCAGCCATCATTTTAGCTGCCATTGCCGGACTTCTCACAGGGCCTGATGTTTATGCTGTGAAAGTCTATGATTTAATCGGAAAGCTTTTTTTAAATGCCTTAACTCTTGTTGTTGTACCCTTAGTAGCCTCGTCTATTATTACAGGATCTGCAAGGATGGGATCTGAAGAGGCTTTTGAGAAGCTCGGAAGTAAAACTTTTTTTTATTTTATCCTTAACAGTTTTTTGGCAGCTCTTCTTGGTTTAATATTGGTCGTTTTCATTCAGCCGGGATTGTCTTCTAGGTCAGCTCTTGTAATGCCTTCTTTAGTATCAAATGTGGAACAGATCAAAAACTTGGCAGAAGGTAATATTTTTGATCAGTTTGCTCAGATTTTACTAAAAATTGTGCCTTCAAATATCTTGCAAGTGGCATCTCAAGGGCAGATGCTCGGGTTGATATTTTTCTCACTTCTTTTTGGTTTTTTCATCTCAAAAATAGAGGTGCATTCAGGTTCTGTTATTCTACACTTTTGGAAGGCTGTTTTCCAGATCATGATGAAAATTACGCATCTTGTCATGAAAGCATTGCCAATTGGTGTGTTTGGACTTGTTGCTAAAGTTGTTGCAACAACAGGGGCTGATTCTATTTCATCTGTTGCTTGGTTTTTCCTGACAGTTACTCTTGGATTATCGCTTTATACCTTTGTCATATTACCGTTAATGATTTCCTTAATTGCTCGTGTCAATCCAATCCTTTATTTTAAAGCAATGGCACCAGCATTATTTACAGCTCTTTCAACAAGTTCATCTGCTGCAACATTGCCTGTCACTATTGAATGTATGGAAAAAAAAGTGGGTGTTTCAAACCGAATTTCAAGTTTTACTTTACCACTTGGAACATCCCTTAATTGTGCAGGAACATCCCTTTACGCTGTTGTCACAACAATTTACATTGCGCAAAGTTATGGTTTTGAGCTTGGAATGGGGACGCTTTTTACTATTTTGATCATGTCCTTTTTAACATCATTTGGAATGGCAGGCATCCCATCTGCAAGTTTAGTATCAATTGTTGTCATCTTAAATTCTATTGGACTTCCCTCAGAGGGGATCGGTCTTGTATTAGCTGTTGAACGCATTGTGGATATGATGCGTACTGTTGTAAATGTGTTCGGTAATTCTTGCAGCACATTATTAATTGCAAAATCAGAGGGTGAAAAAGTTTTAGAATGAGCGATAATTCAAAAATAACAGTTGTTGTTGGCATGTCGGGTGGGGTTGATTCTTCTGTGACAGCCTTGCTTTTAAAAAAACAAGGTTATAATGTTATCGGCATGTTCATGAAAAACTGGGAAGAAAAGGATGAACATGGTGTTTGCAAAGCATCTTTAGAGTTTGAAGATGTTGTGCGTGTTTGTGAGCAGCTTGAAATTCCTTATTATTCCGTCAATTTTGTCAAAGAATATTGGGACAATGTCTTCACAGAATTTTTAAACGAATTTAAACTTGGCAATACTCCAAACCCGGATATCTTGTGCAACAGGGAAATTAAGTTTAAGGTTCTTCTTGAAAAGGCTTTACAGTATGGGGCTGATTTTTTGGCAACGGGCCATTATTGTAAAACAGATGGAAAGCAACTCATTAAAGGGGTAGATCTTGGTAAAGACCAAAGCTATTTTCTCTATACCATCAATAAGCAAATACTTCAAAAAGTTATGTTCCCAATTGGTAATCTACAAAAATCTGAACTTAGAAAAATAGCAAGAGAGAATAACCTTGCAACATCCGATAAAAAAGACAGTACGGGCATTTGCTTTATTGGGGAGCGCAATTTTAAACAGTTTTTAAGCCAATATTTACAAGTCACCCCGGGCGATTTTAAGACATTGAACGGAAAAACTGTCGGTCGCCATGATGGTGTCGCCTATTATACGATGGGTCAAAGAAGGGGTATGGGCATTGGAGGAGATGGCGCAGCTTGGTATGTAGTCGGAAAAGAGATAGGAAAGAATGTCGTCTACGTGGAACAGGGCAGCATGCACCCATCTCTTTATGCGGACGAATTAATAGCTACTGATTTGAGTTTTGTTTCTAACGTACAACCTCTAAATCTACCCTTTGTCTGCACCTCAAAAATTAGATATCGCCAGGATGATCAAATTTGTACGATTACAAAAATTGAAAATGGCAGATGCCATGTAGAGTTTAAAGTACCGCAAAGGGCTATTACACCTCGCCAATCGATTGTATTTTATGATGGCGATGTTTGCCTTGGCGGTGGAATTATTGAAAAGTCCGGCTTAAGCTATCATGAACGTAATTTGAGCCTACCAAAAGAGGTTTCCCTATGATCCCTGAACATTTAATTTCAAGAGAATGTCCAACAGATTTTAACCCGAATGTAATAGCTTCCGGCTGCTGCATTATCTATGAAAATAAAATCCTCCTTTTAAAAAGACATCCCGATAAACCTCAAGGTGATACTTGGGGTGTGCCTGGCGGTAAAATGGAACTAAACGAAAGTACCAGAGAATGTGCGATTCGAGAAACCCATGAAGAGGCAGGCGTTGATATTGATGATGATGAGTTAAAATTTATGGGCACTCTTTATTGTAGCGTTCCAAATGGGGATACACCTTTTAGCTATGTTTTTCATTTGTTTCAGAAAATTCTTAAAGCACTACCTGTTTTAAGTATTGGCCTTGAAGAGCATATGGAAGGGAGCTGGTTTACTTTGGAAGAGGCTTATAATCTCCCATTAATTAACGGCGGCAAGGAAGTGTTAGACTATTACGCTGAAAGCCTCATCCTTAATCCTTAAGAAGATTATATTTGAGATGCACCCATGGAATGCATAGTGTTATACACATCTTTTTAATGTCAAAGATATTTTTCTTCAAATTCAACTATATGAAGTTTAAAAAATTCAATAAATTTTTATTTGTATGAATTTATTTGATGATGTTTTTCTTGATCTAAAATATAACGTTTCATGCTTTTAACTGAAGAGCTAATTCGGTAATTTGAAAAAAGTGGAGTTTTGAGAGAATTTTTAATTGAATTCAAAAAACATAAAAACGTTAAATGCCTTTGTATTAACTTTTTATGTTTTTCTGAATCCAATTGAAAAAGATCCAAAAGACCGCCTTTTCGAATTACCGAATTAGCTCGAAGAGCTCGTTTATTAATTTTTACTCAGAAGTGTCACTAGAATATACCGGTAAAAAAAATCGCCTTTTTTCGTCATCGACATTATACAATTTTTAGATTTTCATTCACATTGAGTTCTTTTGATTAAACGCACACCTCCTACTCATCATTTGAATGTATTCATTTTCATCTTCATATGTTCGGGAGTTAATAGAAGATACTGTGATTGATTCTTTATTACATTAACAATCAGGCATATTTCTGATAATAACAGTGTCTTTGGTGTATTCGATTTTTGGGAAGTTAGAATCTAATCTTTGAACTCTTCAACCTCGCTCATTGCTTCTTTTTCCATGTTCAGATTTGCATATGTCATGATTCTAGATATCAAAGCTCTAAAGCGGTCATTTTGAGTAAGATTTTGGGCTTTTATTGCTTTATTCAAATCTCCGAGTGGTTCAATAAACTTATTTTGAACCAAATACAAACGTGCTCTATCTACATAAGCATGAGGGTGTAATTCATCTTTTCTTCTCTCCAAATCATGTATAGCAAGAGTAAATTCAATTTCAACCTGTTGGTAATTTTTTAACGAGCAAAGCTCTATAGCTTTAGTCCAGGATTCTACGAAATTATTTGCAAAACCTGCAGAGGTAATGCAACAGGTGCAAAGTAAAGTCACTGTAAATTGTTTCATCTATTCCTCATTTTTAATCTACCGATTTATTAATCATAATCTTTTTTTGATGTTATTTAGCTTGCTTTAAAGGATCTTGAGAACTAGAATATGTTTTCAAAAAAATTATTGTAAAGAAAACAATGTGCATGGAAATCCGACAAAAAACTAAATCTTAATCTAACGAGTAATGTAATAAATCGATCAGACAATTGTAAATATTATTGCGATAAAATGGCTATAGCTGGAAATGTATTTTGCACAGGCGTCTTTAAAACTTTTAAATGTCAGGCTTCTTGCATTGCTGCTGTAGAGTTTATAAGAGATGGTTGCGACGAATGCTGTAATAATGGTGATTTTTATAATAACTGTATCAAACAATTTGAGGATATCTTAGGAAAAATGGATTTAAAAATATGTTCACCACAATGGGATTAACGAAGTCGATTCTAATTTAGTAAATAGCTGTAATTGTTTATGTTTTTTCTGCTAAGCAAGCATTTTAAAGTGAGAGGACATTTTGTTAAGAAAGATTTGAGAGTTTTGAGGAGTTTTATTGCATCTTAAATTTCAATTTAGTTAATTATCTCTGATTCCACAGATCTTTGAGGAATTATTATGATTCCAAAACATTCTATTGTTGATAAGGCAACTTCTTGGTGTGTGTGCAATTTCATCAACATAAGAAGAGGCTAAAGTTGGTTTTAACTAAATCAAGCCTCTCAAAAAAATGAAAATAAAACAATCTTCAGTTGGATATTTCTTAAGTTGATGATATTGTCCTTAGCTTCGGGCTCTAAATTTATTTAACCTATTCCCGCAGTTTCTATCGTCCTCGCAAGTTCGTAAGCCTCAAATCTACCTATCTTTAAATCTTTAATTTCTTAACTACTCGGAGGACTATAGGGGTCTATCCTGCACTACGAATAGTTAGAGAAGTAAAGATTTAAAGATCGGTAGATTTGACGCTTAATCGAACACGAGCTTAAGAAATTCTAAGCTACATATTTTACGTTAAATTTCTGGACTAAATTTCATCCCTTCTATATAAAAGACCAAAAAGCTAAGGGGAAAGAAGTCTATGACTATAGAAAAAGAAGAGTTGCATTCTTTTGAAGACTTTATGGATGAGGTGGAACTCACTGAGCTTCACACTCATATCGGGTTTGGAATTTCTCCGACAATGCTCTGGGAAATAGCTCACGATCAAGGGATTTTACTCCCTACCAAAAACTACTGGGATTTTGTTGAAATGGTAACCATTCACGAATCCAAAACTTACGAAGAATACCTCAAGCTTTACGATTGGACAGAAAAAATTCAATCATCTCCAGAAGCCCTCTTTCTTGGTGTACAGAACATGATTTCTGGTGCCTATCGAAAAAATAACATCACCAAGATAGAACTTAGATTTAACCCGATTTTGCGTAATCGCAATCGCGAAAAAGATCTTGATCATCTCATCGTATTTGCTTTGCAAGGCATGGAGCGTGCCATGTTAAAATATCCGGTAAAAGCCGGAATAATACTTATGATGGATCGTAGGTTTACACATACTCAAAATGAGGCGATAGTCAAAAAAGCAATCAAATATAAAAATTGGGGTGTTATAGGTATTGATCTTGGAGGCCCCATTGAACGCAATGAAAACTCCAGAAATTTTAGACCCCGCGATATTTCAGACCTTGTTGCAGAAGCTAAAAAGCATGATCTTGGAGTCACCATTCATACGGGTGAGGCAACAGATGTAGATGAAATGTGGGAAGTGTTAGAAGAGTTAAAACCGACGCGTATTGGCCATGGTATCGTGTGTGTTAAAGATACAAAGCTCATGAAGTATTTAAGCGATCAAAAAATTGTTTTGGAAACATGTCCTATCTCTAACCTTAATACCAAATTGATCAAGGATTTCGAAGAATTAAAACAACTCTACAAGACACTTAAAGAGAACAACATCCTATTTACCATTAATACAGATGGGCCTGAGATGCAGCTTACTACTTTAAGAAAAATATTTACTAAACTTTATCTTCAAAATATTTTAACGATGGAGGACTTGCTCAAGGCTAATGAAATAGCTGGAAATGCAAGTTTTATAAAACATGTCTAATTTAAATGAACTTAAAAATGGTAATTACCTCACTTTTGATGATGTACTACTACTTCCTTGTTACTCTGAAGTAGTCCCAAAAGATGTTAGGCTAAACACCTCATTATCTTTAGGCTTAAATTTAGATATTCCGATCCTTTCAGCGCCCATGGATACTGTAACAGAATATAACATGTTAATAGCCCTTGGAAACTTAGGTGGGATGGGAGTCATTCATCGGAATTTATCAATTGAGAGCCAAGCTGAGCAGCTTAAAAAAGCGCTAGATTTTGGGGTAAAAGCGGCAGCTGCTGTTGGTGTCGGAAGTGATTTTGAGGGGCGAGTCAACACACTTGCTAAATTAAAACCGACAGCAATTTGTATTGATTCTGCACATGGACATACAAAAAACATTCTTCAAGCAGTCAAATACATCAAGCAACATCATTCTACTATCCCGTTAATAGCCGGAAATGTGGCAACTTATGAGGGTGCAAAAGCTCTTTTTGAAGCCGGTGTTGATATTGTTAAGGTAGGGATGGGATCAGGATCTATCTGCACGACAAGGATCATGTCTGGTGTTGGCGTCCCTCAACTATCTGCAATTAATGATTGTGTAAGAGCAGCAAGAGAATTTAATCGCACAATCATTGCTGATGGCGGTATCAGAACAAGTGGCGATATCGTAAAAGCAATTGCTGCTGGAGCCTCAGCTGTGATGGTAGGATCTTTAATTGCAGGAACTGATGAATCAGTTGGTGACTTGGTAGAGTTTGAAGAGAAAAAATATAAAGTTTACAGAGGCATGGGCTCTTTACATTCAATGGAAAAGGGTAGTGCTACACGTTATGGTCAGGACTATAATCTAGGTGATGAACAAAAGCTTGTGCCGGAAGGTGTTGAAGGGCTATTATTAAGTAGAGGCTCTTTAAAAAATTGTTTGTATCAAATACTTGGAGGATTACGCTCCGGATGCGGATACGTTGGAGCCCAAGATATTCAATCGCTTCAAAAAAATGCTAAATTTATTACGATTACTTCTGCAAGTAATATAGAATCTCATCCTCATACAATCTTCCTTAAATCTTAAAACTTTGGACAATACGATGATTATTATTGTTGATTTCGGCTCACAAACATCTCACCTCATCGGTAGAAGACTTAAGAAGTTTGGTGTCGATGTAGAATACTCATCACCTTGTGAATTACTTGAAAAAATCCAAGAATTTAAACCTAAAGGTTTAATTTTTTCAGGTGGACCCTCATCTGTTAATGATGCTCATTCTCCAACTGTCGACATGGGAGTTTTTGATTTAAATATCCCAATCCTTGGAATTTGCTACGGCTGGCAGTTAATGGCAAAGCTTTTAGGTGGTAAAGTTGTGAGTGAGCGGAAAGAATATGGCCCTGAAGAAATCTTTTTTTTAGAGAATATCTTTAATTTGGAAAAGTCTATCTTTAATGTAATTATGTCTCATGGCGATAGCGTTAAACAAATCCCTCATGATTTTAAAATTGTGGCATCAACCAAACATGTGCCATGTGCAGCTGCAGTAAACCAAGAAAAACAGTTTTTTGGCATACAGTTTCATCCGGAACTAAACGACACTGAACAAGGTTTTGACTTACTCGAACATTATGTAACAGAAATCTGTCATTGCACTCTTGATCCAAAAGATATTGATATTTCAAAAATATTAAGCAGTATTAAAGAGCGTGTACAGGATTATGAAGTGATTTGCGGAATATCAGGCGGTGTTGATTCAACTGTTGCTGCAACCTTAATTGATATGGCAATAGATTCTAAACTTCATCTAATTTATATAGAAAATGGTCTCATGCGCTCAGAAACAGAGGAGAGAGCCATTTCTTTATTTGAAAACGTTACTGTTATCCATGCTGAACAACTTTTTCTTGATTCTTTAAAAGGCATATCAGACTCTGAAACAAAACGAAAAATTATCGGCAAACTCTACATTGACTTATTTGAAAGGGAAGCTAACAAGTATCCAGGGATTAAATTTTTAGCACAAGGGACTATCTATTCTGATGTTATTGAATCACAAGGTTCAAAATTATCCTCGAATATTAAGTCTCATCATAATGTAGGTGGTCTTCCTGAAAAATTAGCGTTACAGCTTTTAGAGCCTTTACGGGATTTTTATAAGGATGAAGTAAGAGAAATCGGTAAAATGATGGGTATTCCTGAAAAGGCTTTAAATGAACATCCATTTCCTGGACCTGGCTATGCAATCAGAATACGTGGAGAAGTCACTGAAAAAAGATTGAATCAAGTAAAGCTTGCCGACTCAATCCTGATTGAAGAGCTTAGAAAAGCTGATATTTATGATCAACTATTTCAATGTTTTTCTGTGATGACCGGCGCGATGAGTTCTGCGGTCAAGGGTGATGAGGGCATTTTTGCAGAAGTTGTTGCTATCAGGGCTTATCAATCGCTCGACATCATGACTTCCACTTGGGCAAGAATACCTTATGATGTATTGCAAAACATTTCTTCGCGCATTGTTAATGAAGTTCCTGATGTTTCAAGAGTCGTTTATGACATCTCGACAAAACCCCCAGCAACCATGGAGTGGGAATAGATAAGGCTCTTTCTTTTTGATTTTTCAACTGAAAGAGGTCACTTTCGCGTAAACCTCAAATCTACCCTCAAAAGTTCGATTAAAGAACTTTTAAGGGTTTTTTTAGATGAGTAAAAAACTATTTTAGGATAATTTTTACAGGTGTACGGCTTGAGCTTAATACAAGCGTTAAGGATGGTAATTCAATAGAGACTTTTGAAAGAGTCTCAAGATAATCCATATACTGGTTGATATTTTCTTCTTCTACCGGAGGTGGGGTTAAGGAAACTAAAACAACTTCAGCATCTTTTGAAAATTCTTTTATCAAATTCAATTTATCAGCATCTCCATTTGGGGCTACCAATACTTCTATATCAAGAGGGAGTCTTTTTTCAACGCGTAATTTTTGAAATTCTTCAAGTTTACCCTGCTTTTGAAATTCGTTATTTACAATGGATTTTATGCAAATGCGTGCTTTCTTTAAAAGAGGATTACGCTGTAGCATGGAGGCTAAAATTAACATGAATTGGGAGTTTTGCTTGTATTCATCATTCCACCACACATGAATATCTGTTAGTGCTTTTTGATTCTTTTCTGTAGCTTCTCTTTCATCATTCATGATCACAATGTTATAATGTCTTTTTATTGCGGATTCTAAGACATTAATGAAATCAATAGGTTCATCTTCTTTTTTTATTCCGCCCAACACAATTGTGTTTGGTGTCAGTGGACCAAGACCATAATTTTCAATCATGTGACTCATGCCAACAGTAATTTTGCTCGCTTCCTTAATTTGGACAAACGCATTAATGTTGTGATCTTTTAATTGTTTGGTCATCTTGGAAGAAATTTCTTTTTGATTTTCTACTGTTTTTGATCCTTTAGAAATAAATGAAGCAATCGTTAAAAAGCCTTTGCTATGACTAATGGATTCTGCAAAATTAAGAAGATTCTTTGAATGTTTTTCAGATGACTTAGTGAAAATTAAAAAATGGGGTCTCCATGATTTTGATAAATGATTACCATAAGACAATTTATAGATGGCAAGCCTTGAAAAAAAGAGGAGTATCCCTTCTCTAATATCTCCCCACGATGTTTTTAATTGTCTTTTTTTTACATAAAAATAGATGAGGGCAATGATTAATAAAGATAATAACGAACTTCCTGCATCTATCATGATCATGGCAATAAAACAGCCTAAAGCACCGATTAAAGAGATACTCCAATGGACTGAAAAACGAGGTCTCCAGCTTGGATTAGACATTAATGTTTCGATGCCGGCAGATAAATTAAGAACGGCATAACAGATGAGGCAGATCATCGCAAGTAAAGGCGCAATTACGTTAATACTCCCGAAGTGTATTCCTGCAAAAGCTATTAAACAAGTGACTAATGTTGCAATTCTTGGCTCTTCAGTTGATCCAAAAGTTTTCCCAAAAAATTTAGGGATGATTCCATCATCTGATATTGCTTGCAATGTTCTTGGAGCTGCAAGTAAACCACCTAAAGCACTTGAAAGAGTAGCGCCCCATATTCCTACAATAATTAATGAAGGGAAACTTGCAAGATCTTGCATGATAAGAGGGTCTTGTGCCAAACGATCCATTGGAACACGGTAACATAAGAAAAGAGTGATTCCAATATAGATGGCATAAGCACTTAAAATAGCGCTAATAGTGCCGATTGGTAATGATTTACTTGGGTCTTTTAAATCCCCTGATAATGACACACTTGATTCAACTCCTGTCATTGCAGGAAAAAATAGGGCAAAAACAGCCCAAAAGCCAAACGATTGGATAGGAATAATCTCTAAACTCTCAGCATGAATAGGCACTAATTCACTTCCAGTAAACAATGAAATAAGTGAGCCTATGATAGCTATAAAAATTCCGACTTGGACTTTTAATGCACCTTTAACTGATGTATATGCCAAGATTGTTAAAATGCCAAGGGTTGTAAAACCTATCGTATGAATTGGCCATGAGGGAATGAGGTCATTAAGAGATTCTGCAAAACCGATTGTGCAAAATGCAATTGTCAAAGATTGCTTTAAGTAAAGAGGAATACCAATTGCAGAACCTACCTCTATTCCAAGAGACCTTGACAACATATAATAGACGCCCCCTTTTCCAATATTAATATTTGTTGAGATTGCAGCCATCGAAAGAGATGTAATGAGGGCAATTAAGGTAGCTGCTGTAATAATAATTAGGGAAGTAACTAAGCCAACTTGACCAACTATCCAACTTAACCTTAAAAAAATAATAACCCCAAAAAGCATCAAGATGCAAGGGACGTAAACCCCCAAAAATGTTCCGAATTTCGGATTTTCAGTTTTTACATTATTTATATTGCTGTTTTTGGTCTCGCAAGCTGTGATAAGAGTTGTCAAAATGTTGTACCTGTGATTTGTATTCGTATCGAATTGAATTTGCTACATTTACCAAGTTTACCACCTTTTTTGGTTGTTGTCATCTAAAGTTTCTTTTTGTTCCCCCTACCCTAGAAATAACAAGTTTTTTTACTACCAAGAGAGCTTATTAGAGAAGAGAGAGATTTTTTTGAATATGCTTTTTAAGGACTTTAATTAGTTATTGCTCCTTAGAAACAAAAAAAAGCCGAGAAGAGTTTTTAACACTCTTTTCGGCTTATAGCAACTAAACTAAAAAAGTTTAGTTAGGAGATGCTAGACACGTTTGCTCTTTAATGTTTTTTCTTCAGCCGTTTCGCGGTTATGAAGATAAAGTAAAGCTGGCGCTGCAATAAACAAAGTAGACAATGTCCCTATTATTACGCCAAGAGTCATTACCAATGCAAATGCAAAGATTGACTGACCTCCAAAAAACACTAGAGTTAATAATACGAGCAATGTTGTTCCGGATGTCATCAATGTACGGCTAAGCGTTACGTTTAACGCGTGGTTGATGATATCTCTAAATGACAACTTACGTAAAATCGTCATATCTTCTCTAATTCTATCAAATACAATAATTGTATCATTTAATGAGTAACCGATAATGGTCATAATAGCTCCGATTACCTGTAGATCAATCTGAACAGGTAAGCCCATCATATGGAAGAGAGCTAAAACTCCCATTGTCGCAATAATATCAAAAATAAGTCCAATCACTGCAGCCATTGCAAATTTAAATTCGAAACGGAACGTAATATAGGCTAAGATCATCAATAAAGCTAAACTTAAACCCATCAATGCATTATTGCGCATCGCATCAGAGAATTGACCACTAATAACACTCCAGTTAGTATCAAGATTATTTAGCTGATTTGGGACAATTTCTAAATCAGCATTTTGAAGAGCACTTACTAACCAGACAATACGAGGATTGCTTTGATAGCTATATGCATATTTACCTTCTTGTTCAACTTCTGGCATCTGGTAGAAAGGATGACCTTTTTCTTCCATGTTTGTTCCGAGTTGAATACGCAGCTGGTATGGCTTGCTTAGTTCTCTTACTTGGAAGTCGTTTGAAGTTGCACCCTTAGCAAGCAACGCATCAATCACTTGAAGACGATAGTTTGTATCGTTTACTTTTTCTTGAAGTTCAACATTTAGTGAATAACCGCCGGTAAAATCCATACCGAGCATTGATTTTCCTTGTGAGAAGAATAAAAAGGAACCAATTAAAATGGTGACAAACGAAACCACCATGGCTTTTTTAGTCTGCTTCAAGAAATCAAAATGTGTTTTTCCAATAAATTGCGCCATTTCAAGCGATTTGTTTTTTGGATTTTGTACCCAGCCTGCAAAAAAGTAGCGAGTCATGAAAAGGGCAGTAAACATCGATGAGATGATCCCGATAATTAAAGTGACAGCAAACCCTTTGATCGGGCCTGAATCAAATTGAATCAAAATCAAGGCAGCAATAATTGTTGTGATGTTTGAATCTACAATTGCACTAAATGCTTTACGATAACCAGCAGCTATTGCTGAGCCAATTCGTCCGGAAATTTTAAATTCTTCACGAATACGTTCGAACACAAGCACGTTTGCATCAACGGCCATACCGATGGTTAAAACAATACCTGCAATTCCAGGAAGCGTTAAAGCAGCATCGAGGTTTTGAAGGATTCCCCACATGATTAGGATGTTGAATAAAACAGCGCAAGATGCAACAACTCCTGCAAATCTGTAATAACCAACCATAGCAACTACAACAAGTGCAAGTGCAATAGCTGAGGCTACAATACCTTTTGTGCGCTCTTCTTTTCCAAGTTCAGGGCTTACATTTTCTTCTGAGAGAATTTTTGGTGTAAAGCTTAAGGAGCCAGCTTTCAAATCTGCTGCAAGCTGAGTAATTTCTCTTTGAGAGAAGCGTCCACTGATGGACCCGCCCTCTTTCAGGCTTGCACGAAGTGTTGGTTGTGTAATGATTGTACCGTTAAGAACAACCGCCATACGCCATCCATTTCCTGAAGAATAATGTTCGCGGGGTGTTCCTGCGATCTTATCTTGAGAGAACTGAGAAGTCCAGGCAAACAGTGCATCACGCGGACTTGCAAGTGACTTTGCAGATGAACCATCGTACGCATTTTTAACGCTAAATGATAAGGTATTTCCCTCTGATGGATCATACCCCACTTGTACGCTCGTTAAGCTTGCGCCTTCTAATGCAAAGTTATGAAACAGAACCATTAAAGGATGAGTTTGGCCGTTCCATTCCGCACTGTCACTCCCACGGATCATGCCGATAGCAGATACTGTATCGTCATAGGCAGATGAAACATTTTTATTGTTAGGGTTTGCAATACGAAGTCCTTGATCAAACAAGATTTGAGCATTTTCACTTCTTGGACGAATAGCTTCTATTTCAGTAGCATCTCCTCCCAAGTGGTTCCAGGCAATTAAATTAATGCTTTCAATGTCTTTTCTGTTTGTGACAACGGCCTCATTCCATATATCCTGAAGGAATGCATTGGTAACTTTGCTTAAGTCAGGATTAAATGAGCCAAATTTTTCATTTACAATATGGAAATACATCGCTGATGCTTTGATCAAATCAGATGCAGACATCCCTTGAGACCCTGGAAAATCTAAAATGATGTTATTGCTTTCTATATGAATTGCTCTTTCAGAGACACCCATTTTATTGATACGAGTATACAATTCATTGACAGCCTGATTCAAATCATCAGGGTTTGTGACTGTTTTGCCGTTATGGTCTTTAAGACCAATACGAACAGTTTTACCACCTGATAAATCAAGACCCCATTTCAAGATTTTACGATCATCTCCACGGAAATACTTCGAGAAACTTAAAAGAAAGTTTTGAACGTAAGCATTTTTAGTTGGAGCTGGTACTTCATAGCGTTTTGTCAAATCAAGATTTACTTGAGCTGCATTATATTCTTCCTTCCACTTAAGAAGATCTTCTTGTATGCGGTCATCAATTTTATTTGTGGTGATGATGCGCTGCTCGACATTTGAGAAGTCTAATACAGCAAAGCGTTTGCTTCCTTTAACAGAAAAATCTTCTCGTGTAGCTTTAAGTAAAGGAGCATAAAAGCTATTAAGCTCATAGATATAATCTTTACTAAATTCTTTTGAAAGACCGTAGGATGAACCTGGGTAGCCAATAAAACCACTTTGCTGCATGATTTGATTAAGTTCTTCTACGTTACTTAATAATTCTTGCGATTCAAGAGAATTTGGCGTCTGTTGATTTTTTTGAAGAATTGTATCCAATCCTTTTGCAATGACGTAAATAGACCCTTTTTGAAATCCCATCGGTGCAGTTTGCTTTTCCATTGCCGGTGCATAAATCACAAGTCCAAGCTTTTGATCTTCCTTTTTAAGATTTTGAAACGTATCAAAATCGTTAATAGGGTAGCTTTCAGCTTTAAGATCTATATGCGTTGGATTCCAACTTGTTTTAAGTTGGCTAACTATCTGCAAGCTTTGTAGTTTAGCTAAATATCCGGTATCAAAAGTTAAAAAACTTGTAGCATCGGATAATTTGTTTAAACTAACAGCATATGTTTCAGAGTAAGGCAAAATATCTTCATCTGAAAATCTTGAAGCTTTTGCTATGTCATTAATGACTAGTAGATTCAATTTTTCTTTTATAATATTTGAAGATTCTGATTTACCCTCACTAGAAATTATATTTTGAACATCATCATAAAATTTAAGTTCAATGCGGTCACTATTCCAGTCAATCACAAGCGCTTCAACAAAAGGATTTTTTCCCTCTAGGCTAATTGTTTGAATTTTATCGTTTGCATGATTGTTTGGCTTTGCAAACTGAGCTTGAATCTCATTTAAGCTTAAAGGGTTTTTACCATTTTTAAATTCAGAAAAATTTTTTTGAATAATCGCTGTAGCTGACTTGAGCGCTTGTTGTTCATTTTGTAAAGCAGTTAAACGTTGCAGTTTTACAGGTTCTAAAAATTGCTGCTCATCCTTTGCTTTTTTCTGTTCTGCTAATAGCGCTTGCTTTTCAGTTTCCAAACTTATTTGTAAAGCACTAGCTCTTGTCAAATACTTCTGAATAAGCTCATCTTTTTGAGCTTGATCAATCTGGGTAAAGCTTTCGTAATAGCGCTTTTGTAGCTCCGGATTGTTGGCATACGTTTTATCTGTATCCACAATATCTTTTGCAAGCGAAACAACAAGATCAGATTCGCCTGAATCAGCTTGAGCAAGCAAGCTAAGCTGCAGAGCTGTTTTACTTGTTGATCCAAACCCAAGTGCTATCTGGGATGCACGATCAACCATAATTTCTTTATAGAGATCTGAAATTTCGCCATTTTCATTTTGACGCGGTGCAAAATGGAAAATATTATTTACATCATTTGGGTTTAAATGTACGCCGATTTGTCTTGAAACTAGAACTTTAAGAGGGTTGGCATTTGCTTTTTCCGTATAAAGTTCAAGTTGTGCAGGTACAAACGAAATGAGCATTCCGGCCTTTGGCAGAAAACGTTTAAAAAGATCGACATCCTGTTGATTTTTAAACGTCATTTCAATCAAACGTGGATCATTCTCTTTTATTTCAATTGAAGAGGGTTTGATATTAAGTAGTTTAGAAAATGACAATAACCACTCTTTGGAGTCATCTTCGAGGCTATTAACGCGATCAACAATTTGATGGGCGATAGTTTCGGCTCTTGGAGCGTCGATTGGTTGATTCAGCGGTTTACTGTAAAAAAAGATTGTAGGCAATATGTTATATATTGTCAGAGCTATTACAGCCACAATCAGATAAAACTGCCAACGTTTTTGCTTTTCCATGGGCATACTTCCCTTTTAGTTAAGTTTATACGACGCGCGGTATAAATTTTGGAGTTTGGACAAAAGTTACATGATAAAAGGATAGGATACCAAATTATTCAAAAATATAAAAGAGGAAAGAGGTTCATGCATAGATAAAATTTTAAGAGATAGCTAAAAGAGTCCATTTGACCTATTGACTAAATAAATTTTATTGTTTAATTGTTAAATTAAATGGATTTTAAGTACCTTTATGCAGTCCAAATATATATCTAATTTTTTAACGGGCATTTATCAATCTATTCCACCTGTTTATAGTGCAGCTATAAAGGCTGATCCATTAGAAAAGTTTTCAGCAGAGGCTATTTTAAATATTTTTTTACGTTTAAATTGTACAACTCTTTCAGACTGTTATCTTGTAAATAAAGATTGGAAATCAGTGGCACATATTTTTTTAAATAAAAAAAGAGAGTTGTTATATGAAAAGATAGTCTTTAGCCCAAAGGATTGGGACCTCCATTTTAAAGATAATGGTATTACAGATGAAGAAAAGCTAAAAGCATTTCAGTCATTACCACCAAATATTGATGAGCTTTCATGCCTCATTTATCCGGAAAAAAAATTAATAGAAACTCATGTTATCACATATTTTCCGAGAAAAATAACGATTAATCATTATGTAGAACTTTTAGAAAAAAAATTAGGAAGTACAAAGGGTTATGATTTTATCTGGAAAGAAATTATTCCAAAATTTGGATCTATCCTTATAGAAGTATCTGGCTGGAAAGCTATGACAAAACAAGTACTCAATAACAATTATGAAAAGAATTTTAACGTTCATAAAACAAAAATTGAAGCTCTAAAAAAAACAAGCTTTAGCTACCTTAAAGTTCCTTCTTTGCTAGAAGCTATTATTTGCATCTCGACCTCATTTTTTAAATCAAAGGAGAAGATATTTAATAATCATTTCACATACTGCTCTGAAAATATAAATGGCTATCAAGCAATTGTTAGATATAGCTACTTTGGCATTTACACTAACCTTGAATTTGCAGCCAGTCAATATAATATCGGTGTTGCCCTCATTCAAGAACTCGAATCTAAAAGGACAAAAAAATAATTTAGTCTTAGTCGCAAAGCTCTAAATTCGTGCATTTTAATTTTAATTTTCCTAGCCATTTTGTGAAATTAGTTAAAAGCTTAAAGTGTATAATTATTATGTATTTAAAGATAAGGTGAGCTTTTAAGAGGCTATTCTCTCAACTTCTACGATTACGGCACTGTTTGGATGAAATGGATGGTATAGACCGTAGGCATAATCAGGATGTATGTAAATGATGCGTTGTTCCCTTGTTTTCATGCCAAGAGCTCCTTTACTGAATCCTTCGATAGCAACTTTTTAGTGATTGCATCACTCCCTCTTCATTTAGATAAAATGTGTCACCGCATTGTCTATAAGCTTTCATTTTGAATTTACCGGATTCATGAGCTAAAAGTCCATCTCCCGTACCATCTTGCACTATTTTGATGTAGATTTTGTCTTGAACTATTACTTTTATATCATTTTGAGAATCGATTTCTTTTAAAAAAGCGATAGATGTTTCTAAATTTTTTAAAGCTAATGTTTCAAACTGCTTTCTTTCCAATTCTAAGCAGAACTAAAAAATTCATCCATTTTGAGTTTTGCAGGGATGTTCTCAGATGCATCTTTCATTCCATTGACTATATCTTTTACCTCCAAGTCTTTTTCTTGTAAACAGCGTTCCCACAGAAGACGGCCAATAAATTCTCCATATTCTTTGCTTTTTTCAGTGGAAAACATAAAAGTTGGAACAACTAGCAAAAGCACTAAAATCTTATTCATCTGAAGCTCCAAAATAATAAACATGTAATATAGAATCAAGTAAAGGTTTTGATAAACCGAATTGAACAATCATTTTTTGTTCATTTTGATATTTTTTAATTAATTCCAGTGTCTCAGAATGATCTTGTTCTGCCCTAAAACAAGGTAAGGAAACAGTTGAGAGAGGATTTTCTTTAACATATGATTGCAATACGTGAAAAGGTGTGTTCCTACGTTGTTGCAATTCTAAGGCTATATCTTTTGGATCAAGATTAATTTGATTGATCATCGTAAAGTCTCTTGTTTCTTTTAATAAGTCGATATCTTCTTGATTTAACTCAAGCTTATGTGGAAAATAATGTGCATTTTTATAATAAGCTCTTAGATCGTAGTCACGATGAAAATAGTTGGAGTTATGAAAGCCATACCCTAGGATCAGCCCGGTTAATTCGTGATTATCCGAACTTAAAATTTCACTTGCAATAGTTTCCGGAGTAAGATCATGGAAAAAAAAAGTTTTTGTCATTAAATTTTTGTGTTGCAAAAAACAGTTTTTAACAGCCATTTTGTTAATTAGCATGACCTCTCCGTGAATTTCCTGATCGGGATCTATTGTTTTCGGTAATGTAAATTCTTTAAAGGTAAGTGTATAATGCTCACTCGGATGATTTTTAGAAAATTGTTCCCATAATTCTTTTGTTCGTCCGTCAAGAAAAAAATAAAGAGCACTTGGACTTAATTTTAAAGGATCCTTGCTCCAATTTTGAACGCTCACAGGTTTTGAGCCAAGAAGTGTATATCCAAAATTTGCGTTGAAATATAGTGTTTCCCACATTTTACTAAAAAGCAGCCTCTCTTCTTGAGTTAGTTTGGGAATGTCATTCTTTTTTGGAGAATTAAGAAGAAAAACATATCCACAAACAAGAGAAAGGAAAATAAAGAGAATGTATGTATTTTTTTTCATATTTCTACCAAAAAACTAAATCTTATTATTGTTTAATTAGGCCAACCATATTTACGACATATTGTTGTAAAACCTGAATTAAGAGCTCTACAAGTGTCTCTAGCAGAATTCCAAAGTCCCGGAGTCAAGTTTTGATCATCTACAATTGTACAGATGCCATATTCATCAGAATATAATTGTGCAATGGGTACTACATCGTCTTCAGTAACGTAAAAAAATTTAGGTATTTGAGATTTCTACATGAGTATGTGATAAATAACACTTATTTAATTGGTCTTCTTTTCCATTCTCCACGTCTCCATGAGAATCATATATCCCATAACTATATGCTTTAAAACACATACTGAGCATTAACAAACATATTTTAATAAATTTTTCTGAAATTTGAATATCTAATTATTATAAATTTGACTAATTTAAAGATAATTGTTTTTTCTTTAGAATCTTATTTTTAGGGTAGCATATACATCAATTGATTTATTAGCAAAGAGAATATGTGCTTAACAGCAATTATGAAAAGAATTTTAACGTTCATAAAACAAAAATTGAAGCTCTTAAAAAAAGACGGGATTTTGAGGCGGAATTTGCGAGCAAAAAAAAGCCCGAACTTGAGATCCAAGTCCGGGCTTTTTGACTGTTTCTTAAGTCAATTATGAAGCAGCAGGAGCTGCTCCTTGAGTAGAAACAGCATCAGCCTTTGGGGAGGCAGGTTCTACTTTCTTCTCGGTCATCGCCTTAAAGCGTGTGCTTAAGCCAAATACTGACAATATCCATAAGAATACAACACCAACAGCAATAGGTGCAATAATAGGCACTAGCTGGTAAAGCGCGCTTCCAGAGAACATAGTCAATAGACCCATCTGAATGTAGGAGCCAGCAGATTTACCACCACGACCACCGATAACATCGACAGCTGCTTTTCCTTTAACTTTCAATTCAGGATCTAAAGGAATGTAGGCCATTTCTTTAGTTGGATCAAATAGGGAGTATTTAACAGCTTTACCAAACGCATTTACAAATAAGCCAATGCCTACTGCAAAAACGATTAGTTCTTTACTGATGACCCCTTGTGAGATCGCATCAACAATTTTCATGCCTTCTGGTAATAATCCGTTGTTATAATAGATCACGCCAAAAAAACCAAGAATACCTGTAATTAGTACAACAGGTGTAATCAACGCGCAAGTACGCCAGCTAAAAATGCGTAAAAGATTACTACCAACTAACATCAAGATAACAGCGATACCACCAGTAATAGTTGACAATCCGCCCATAACTTTGTTGTATTCAACTTCAGTTGGGTATGCAATTTTGATCTGACCTTTCCATACGCCTTCAAATAGGTTAATCGATACGCCATAAGCTAGCACCAACATTGCAATCAAACCAAGGTATGGAGATTGTAAGATATATTTAAAGCTCTCTACCATTGATAGTTTAGCTTTTTTCTTCTTAGTTTCGCCCATTTCTTCTGGATTGTAATAACGGATGTCTGTTAAGACAGATCTATTCATCCAGTAGAATGTTGAAAGAAGAATAATACCTGCAACAATTACGAATGCCATCAAATATTGAAGCATAAGACCTGTTGATTCTCCTCTGCTTAAGCCCATTTCATGAATGTAGTGAGAAACATAAATAATCATCGGACCAGATAATAATAATCCAAAGTTACCGACGAATCCAAACATACCGTAAAAACGTCTAGCTTCTTTTACAGGAGTAATTGCGTTAGCAAACTGCCAGAATAATAAGGATAGAACAGCGCTTCCCCATAGCTCAGACAAGATATAAAATAGGGTGTATGTCCAGTTTCCAACTAGAGGAACCATCCAAGTTAGCGATGGATAAAGTGCTTGATAATGCTGAATTGTTTCTAAACTCATATGCACCGTACCAACGAATGGATAAATAGCATAAGGATAGAGACCAAAGAAAATTAAGAAAGGTAACGCAGTTGCGTAAAATAAACCTTCGCGGTTAAATAAGTTAGCAGCTTTAGTATAAAGAACCATAAACAAAATAGCTGAGGCCGTTACACCTATTCCCTTTGCAAAAGCTAAGCTTTCAGCGCCAGCTCCTGGAGCATTAACTAGGATAGCATCCTTAGTATCGCGCAAAAGTGTGTAGATAAACAGGATACAAAACATCATGATGCCCATTGGCAGAAATTTCTTAATTTCATAAGAATGTATCGGCCACAGTAGCTTTCGCCAACCCGTAAACTCTTCTATTTTTTGTGTCATATAATTTCCTCTATTTCGTAACTAACTTAAATAATCAGTACTTTTTTATATCTACGTTTATAAATCCCAGTGGATCATGATAACGTAGTCGACGAAACTTTTCGTCTTTTAATGTACTTATTATCCCATAAACAAAAATAAATGTCAATTAAAAATTGAAAACATGAGTACTTCAAATCTTCACATTTAAAAAGATGTTTAGCATAAATTACGATTTACAGAAGTGAATTGCACAAAAAGAAAAAAGAGAAATTGTAGCGACTTAAATTAGTTTTACAATTTCTCTTTAATAAATAGACTTATCTTAAAAGCTTATTAAGCGTTAGCAACCGGAGCTTGTGTTGCTGCTAAAACATTGTAGCTATTCACGATTTCTACATAAGAATGCCATAGGTCTTGATCAATACGGCCGTGTCTGATAGAAGAAATAAGTTCACGCTTGATTGAACGAAGATCTTTTTTTGGAGTAAGTTTACGGATCATATCTCTATCACCAGCATCGCGCGCCATGTGCAACATTCTATCGATATCTTGTTTTGTAAAAACAAATTGATCGCGACGTTTACGTGAACCACGAGCAGCTCTTGGTTTTGGTGATACTTTATTTGGTTTATCAACATTAACTACATACTTATTAATCATAGTTTGTAATTTTTCAGGCTCTTCTGTTCTCATTTTTCTCATTGTAAAATGATGAATATAACCAATTCCTGTTGGGGATGGAATATAACGGCAAATATCGTTTTCTTTCTTGCCATTAATTTTTTTTGTAGCAGCACTAATTAAACTGTCTAGTTGTTTTAAGTCTTGCTTAATTTTTTCTTGTGTTGAGCTCATTTTTGTTACCTACCTTATCAATGGTTTTTTGTTTCAGTTAAAATTTTTTGTTTAGTTTCAAGGGTTTAGATCAATTTGAACGGACTTTTTTTATGTCTATTCTTAATTTACTAAAATCAATTATACGATTATTGAATTTTTATGCAACATAAAATTAATTAAGACTAGATTTTATACTGATATTAGAAGGAAGCTTATTTTTTCAAGTTGTAAAAAAATAAGAAAAAACTTCACTAAGAGAGGGTAAATAAAGGTATAAATTGAAGGGAATAGTGAAATAGGATAGAATGATGTTTTTTAAGTTTAATCTTATAAGAGGTAAATCAAATGGCCCTTAGCATGTATCAAGAAAAAATTAGAGAACCTCTATCAAAAATTAAACATATTATTGGAATCGCAGCAGGAAAAGGCGGGGTCGGTAAGTCAACTGTTACAGTTAATTTAGCTCTTGCTTTAAAAAAAGCAGGGTATTCTGTTGGAGTTTTAGACACAGATATATACGGCCCATCAGTACGCATGATGCTGCCTGAAGATTTAAGCCCAAAACAAGTAGGAGAGCTGATTTCACCGGCTTTATGCCAGGGAATACCTATGATTTCAATGGCTTATTTTAGACCTGATAATCAAGCATCTGTTATTCGGGCTCCTATTGCAAATAAGATAATTAAACAGTTTTTAAAAAGTGTTTCTTGGGGAGAGCTTGATTTTCTACTACTGGATTTCCCTCCGGGAACGGGCGATATCCAAATCACTTTAGCTCAAGAAGCTAACTTGAATGGAGTTGTCATGGTGACAACACCCCAAAATGTAGCAGTTATGGATGTTAGAAAAGCTATGGATATGTTTGAACAAGTCCGAGTTCCGATAATTGGAATTGTTGAAAATATGAGTTACTTTGTAAATGTTGAAACTAACAGTAAATCTTATATTTTTGGCAAAGGCGGCGGAGAGAAATTAGCTTTGGAATCTGGTGTTCCATTTCTTGGACCCATCCCCTTGGATTCAAAAATTTGTGAATATGGCGATCTTGGAAAATCTTTGTTAAACGATGAAAATCATTTAACCGCTAAAGCTTTTAGTGAATTGGCTAATCAATTTATTTTGCATATAAATCTTTTAAAAGACCAAAATAAGGGTGCCTTAAAAAGTTTCAATTTATTATGGAAGGATATGAAAAATTAATGAATCATCAATCATATTTAATTAAAAAAATCGAACAAAAAGATAATCAATCCTTTTCAATTGAATGGGGTGATGGCGTTACTAAAGATTATTACTTAAATGATTTGCAAAATAGATGCCCTTGCGCAAATTGTGTCGATGAAAAAACAGGAAATCAGATTGAAGCCAAAGTTATAAAAAAAGATGTTTCGGCAGTTAGCATTTCAAGTGTTGGAAGATATGCTCTTAGAATCCAATTTTTAACAGGCTGCTCTCATGGAATTTTTGGCTTTGATATGCTAAGGCACCTTGAAGATCATAAAAAGGATATATAAATTAAAATATGAAAATTATTTATTTGGCATTACTTTTGTTTGCTGTTTCTTGTACGAATGATGAATCCAGAAGATACCAAGCCCTTGAAATGGAATGGAACCTTGAAAATGGAAAACTTAAAGTTTTATCGACTACCGCCATGATCAACGAGCTTGTAAAGGAAATTGGAGGTGAGTTTGTCGATAGTATTACATTAATTAAAGGGGATCTTGATCCGCATTCATACCAATTGGTAAAAGGGGATGATGAGAAATTGCGAAAGGCAGCAATTATTTTTTTTAATGGTTTAGGCCTGGAGCATGGCCCGAGCTTGCAGCATTATCTTTACTCAAGTAAAAAGGCTATAGCTCTTGGTAATAAAATTAAAAAAGAGAACCCTTCATTGATTTTGGAGCATAAGGGCCAAGTAGATCCACATATTTGGATGGATATTTCGCTATTTGCAAAAACTATTCCCTTTATCGTGACTTCCCTTGAACAGCAAGACCCAGCTCATGCAGAATTTTATAAAATTCGCGCAAAAAAATTATTAGAAAAGATGGAATCAATACACCAGGAGCTTAAAAGTATATTATCAAAAGTTCCTGCTAATAAACGATTTCTTGTAACAAGTCACGATGCTTTTAATTACTTTACAAAGGCTTATCTCGCAGAAGATCATGAAAAAATATCAGGAGATTGGCAGAAGCGTTTTGCAGCACCTGAGGGTCTTGCGCCTGAATCTCAAATTAGCGCATCTGATATTCAGTTTATTATTGATTATTTAGATCAGCATCAAATACATGTGTTATTTCCTGAATCAAATGTCAGCCAAGACTCTATTCGAAAAATTGTGCAAGCAGGCAAAGAGAGGGGCCTTAATTTAAAGATTTCTAATAATTATCTTTATGGCGATGCAATGGGATCGCCTGGAACTGATGGTGATACTTATTTAAAAATGATTCGTCATAACGCTTTAGTAATTGCAAAATATTTAAGTGAATAGGTAAGGGTAATAATATGGAAAAACCGATTTTTGAAGTTCATCAATTGACTGTCAATTACGATAAAACACCTGTTCTTTTTGACATTTCCTTGAGCGTGCCAGGCGGCAAACTTGTCGGGATTATAGGACCAAATGGAGCTGGAAAAAGTACATTTATTAAGACAGCCCTTGGGCTTGTCAAGCCAATTAGCGGCAAAGTAGAGTTTTTCTCTGAACCCTTAAAAAATGTGAGACAACGTGTAGCTTATGTTCCACAACGAGAATCTGTCGATTGGGACTTTCCTATCACTGTCCAGGATCTTGTCTTAATGGGAAGGTATGGAAAGCTTGGGCTTTTTCGTTTTCCAAGAGCTGCAGATTATGTAGCCTGCGATCATTATCTGGAAGTGGTTGGTATGCTACAATATAAAGAGAGGCAGATTAGCCAGCTTTCAGGGGGACAGCAGCAGCGCGTTTTTATTGCACGCGCACTTTTACAAGAGGCGGACATTTATTTTATGGATGAGCCTTTTGCAGGCGTTGATATTGCGACAGAAAAAGTTATCATGGATCTTTTAAGAAAATTAAAATCTCAAGGCAAGACAGTTTTTGTTGTCCATCACGATCTTAATAACGTAGAAAATTACTTTGATTGGGTTATCATGTTAAATATGCGTCTTATTGCTTGCGGGAGTGTTTCAGATGTGTTTAATCCGGCTACCTTAAATGATACTTACGGAAAAAGTTTTTCTCTTTTTGATGAGGCATTGAAGATTTCTTTACAAAAATCTAAAGGAATTAAGCCTTGAATTCTTTTCAATCACCTTTTATTTTTTTTACAGATGCTGTTTTAAGAGCACCTACAATTGGTTGTATGTTAATGTGTTTAACGGCAAGTCTTGTTGGTGTCATTGTGTTTCTTAGGAAACAATCATTACTTGGCGAATCTTTATCTCACGCTGCATATCCTGGAGTTGTGATTGGAGTGATGATTGCGGGATTTTTTAAATTAAGTGATGAAGACCAAAGCTTAATTGCCTTATTGATTATGGTACTTGCTTTTTTTAGTTCATTAATCGGCCTTTGGTCAATTCATTGGCTTAGTCGAAAAATGAAAATTAAAACAGATTCAGCCCTTTGCTTTATTCTATCTTCTTTTTTTGGGATAGGCCTTACTCTTGCATCGCAAGTTCAATTTTCTTATTCATCACTTTATAGACAAATTCAAGCCTATTTATACGGGCAAGCAGCAACCATGACAGATGTTCATATTTATATATATGGATTCTTTTCATTATTGATCATCACAGTTATTTGCTCCTTTTATAAAGAAATACAAGTGATGACCTTTGATCGCGATTATGCTAAATGCATCGGGGTAAAAATAAAACCAATCGACACTCTTATTTTTATTTTAATTGCCTTGGCTGTTGTAATCGGGATCAGATCTGTGGGGGTTGTTTTAATGTCTGCCATGCTGATAGCGCCGCCTGTTGCTGCAAGGCAGTTTACAAATAAGCTTTATTTAGTTTTTATACTATCTGGCATCTTTGGAATGATATCCGGATTTTTAGGTAATTATTTATCTGTGGAACTAAATACAGCTCTTGCCATAAAATATCCTGGTGATCGCCTCATCATCCCTACAGGCCCTATGATTGTGATGGTAGCCTCATTCATTTGCCTTGTGTCGCTTTGTTTTGCACCTCAAAGAGGCTGGTTTCTTAGAATTATTCGGATTGGACGTTTCCGGTATAGATGCATATCAGAAAATCTTTTAAAGGCAATATTACGTTTTTGCCATACGAATGAACTTGATGGTATTTCTTTTGAAAAAATTGAAAAATATCAAAGCTTATCTCCATTTCGTTTACGCTACCTTCTCTTTAGGCTTTGTAAAAACGGATGGCTTGAAAAAACAGAAAGCGGATCTTACAAGCTAACAAAAGATGGTAAAGTTAGAGCTGAAAAAATTATACGTCTACATCGCTTGTGGGAGGTTTATCTTGTTAATTATTTAGGTATAGGGGCTGAACGTGTACATCGGAATGCAGAAGAGATGGAGCATATCATTACACCTGAGCTTGAAGCTGAATTAACCCTTTTACTTAAAGATCCAAAGCAAGACCCTCATCATCAACCTATACCCCCAAGGGAAATTTTTTAAGATATGAGCGAGCAAAACCCCTATTCAGGTAATACCTTTATTGAATTTTTTATAACGATGATGATCAGGTTATACGCATTTATCACAGGCAATTTAAGTTTTGAAAATTTAGCTTCCGATGAAATTCAAATGATTGTTCTGATAGGAGTTTCAGCATCTTCTGCAATGGTTGGAACCTTCTTGATTTTGCGCCGGATGACAATGCTTGCAAATTCTTTATCACATACAATATTACTCGGAATTGTTATAGCCTTTTTATTTACAAAAGATAGTGTGCTACCAAATGAGGCAGGCTATGCAGAACCAATAAACATCCAAGCCATGATGTTAGCTTCTCTTTGCATGGGAATTGTGACCACCTTTTTAACTGAATTTTTGACAAAAACGGTGAGATTACAAGAAGATGCCAGCACAGGCCTTGTCTTCACAACACTTTTTGCCTTAGGGATCATCTTAGTGACTCTTTTAACAAGAAATGCTCATATTGGTACTGAGGTTGTCATGGGGAATGTCGATGCTTTGCATTTGGATGATTGCAAGCTTATTTTTATTATCCTTTTAGTAAATACTGCTCTTTTCTTTCTGTTCTTTAAAGAATTTAAAATTACAACTTTTGATTCGGGTCTTTCAAGAGCTCTTGGGATATCGACTGTTTTTTATAATTACCTATTAATGGTACAGGTTTCCTTAACAACTATCGGCGCTTTTAGAGCTGTTGGTGTCTTGATGGTATTAAGTTTTATCACAGGCCCAGCACTAATTGCCAGATTCCTGACGGATCATTTAGGAAAAATGTTGCTTTTAAGCGTTTTGATAGGATCGCTCGCATCGCTTTTAGGGGTCGCCATTTCACGCCATATCTTATCAGTTTATGGAATTGCTCTTTCAACTTCAGGTATTGTCGTCTCAACCATCTCAGGTTTATTTATAGCTGGAGTCCTCTATAAAAAGTATCAACAGTATAGAGGAAGACAAGGAATCGCCAAATCCCTAACATAGGAATATTACCTTGAGATCTAAAAAACTTTAGCTTAAAAAATCTCTTGTTCTCACATCTCTCTCTCTCTTCCTCTCGTATTCTCTGTTACCTATGTGGGTGAATTGGACCATACTACCACAGAGCACGCAGAGAAAACGAGAGGAAGAAAAGAAGAGAAAGATGAAAAATATAATAGCTTGATTTCAAATGAAAATCTATGAACTTGGTGACTTTAAAATAGTGATTGCTTTTGATCAAAAACTATGGTAAACTCTTTTTAATATTATAAGGTTACTAAGCATGTTAAGGGATTGCATAATGTCAATTACTATTAGAATTATTATAGAGAACCACACTTGGAAATGCGGACCTATGTAATAAGCTTTTTTAATCATGCAAGGTTTAAATGTAGACCGCACTTCTTGTAAAAGTTAAGTGCGGTTTTTTTTTGTAAAGGAGCTAAAAAATGAAAAAAGAATCATTAACTGTTTTAAGCGTTGGGTTTGCCCTATTTTCCATGTTTTTTGGATCAGGGAATTTAATTTTCCCTATAGCTGTAGGCTTAAAAAGCGAAGGACACTATATAATCGCATCGCTTGGAGTTTTATGCACCTGCGTTATATTTCCTCTTCTTGGTATGCTTGGGATGATGCTTTATAAAGGAAACATTCAAGAGTTTTTTAGCTGTTTTGGCAAAAAAGGCCTCTTTTTATTTTCTCTACTAGCCCTAAGCTTGATGGGCCCTTTTGGTGTACTTGCGCGCTGTTTAACAGTTATTCATGGTGCATGGCTATTATTATTCCCGTCAGCCTCTCTTATGATGACAAGCTTTATAATGTGCCTCTTTATTTATTTGATGACAATTAACAAAAATAAAATTGTGAATCTCTTAGGATCAATACTTACACCGTTTTTATTATTGGCCATAGGAGCTATTGTATTTTTTGCGTTTAGGGAAAGGGAAGTCGTTGAAACCTTGAATTCCCATAGGTTTAATGCCTTTAAGCTCGGTTTTTTTACAGGATACCAAACGATGGATCTTGTAGCCTCATTTTTCTTTTCAGGTTTTGTGATCAACCATTTGCAAAAAAGTGAAAAGAACGAATCTAAAATGCTAAATTTATTTTTGAAAGCATCGTTTGTCGCCGCATCACTTTTATATATTGTCTACTTTGCACTTGTTTTACTTGGTTCAATTTATGCAACTGACTTAGTAGCTGTAGCTCCACAAGAAATGTTCGGGCAAATTGCACTTAAATCTCTTGGCTTTATGGCAGCGCCTGCTGTTTCTGTTACTGTCATATTCGCTTGCTTGACAACAGGGATTGCCCTAACTTCGATGTTTGCAGAATTTTTACAGCATGAAGTGGCACAAAATAAAATTGGGACTCACTCATCCTTAGTTATCACTTTAATTATTGCTTTTCTAGTTTCAAATCTTGAATTTGCAGGGATAGCCAATTTTTTAGGGCCAATACTTGAGGCTATTTACCCTGCTTTAATTTCACTGACAGTGATTAATATCGTCTGTAAAATCTACGATATGAAGTCATCGCATTGGCCATTTACTTTGACACTTGTGACTTTAGCTCTGCTGAATTTAGAGTTTCCGCTTTTTTAACTCTTTGTGTCTTCCTAGTCTTTTTTTAGTCTTTGTGTTTGAAAAGGCGGAAACCTCTTTCTTAAATGGATTAAAAGGTAGCGTTTTCGATTTTAGGCAGTTCAGCTAAATCTTTTAAACCAAAATGCTTAAGAAAATCTTTGGTGATACCAAACAGCATAGGGCGGCCAGGCGCCTCAAGCTTTCCTAACGGCTCTATCAATTGTCTTTCAAGGAGCGCTTGTATCACACCTGTTGAATCAACACCTCTTATAGAGTCAATTTGGGGTCTTGTGACAGGTTGACGGTATGCTATAATGGCAAGCACTTCAGCTGCTGCCTGCGATAATTTTTCAATTCTTTTATTTCGGTAAAGAAGATTTAGGTAAGGGCCAAATTCCTCTGATGTGCGAAGTAAAAAACCTTCAGCAATTTCTTCCAACCGATATACAAGTTGCTTTGATATGAAATCATTTTGTAATTCATCAATAATTTCTCGAAGCACGCGAGGTTTAAAAAAGTAGATGGTATCTGTTATTTCGCGTATTTTATTGAAGGAAATAGGCTCATTCGTAGAAAAAAGAAGTGCTTCAACGACTCGCTTAGCCTTTGCCCTATTTTGATTGAAGATTTTTTCTTCTTCTTTGGCACTCTGTTTTTCAGCCACAAGAAAATGTGTATCAGTATCTAACATTCCCGGTAAAAAATCTTGAGTATACATTTTTTTTGGAGGATGAGGTGGCACTAAAGAATCATCTTCCAACATTATTTCATCTTCACTTATCACTGTTTCTACATCTTGTAAAAAAAGATTTATTTCTTTAACCATGAATATCTCCCTTCATTATCCACACTTGCTCTAAATTTTTAATCACATGAATTTCACCAAGCTTCATCAGCTCTAAGAGAGCTAAAAATGTGACGATTAGCTCATCCCTGCAAAGTTCGGAATGAAAGAGCTCATCAAACTTTAATTTAGTTAATTCTTTGATACTTTGACGAATATACTGAATTTTATCAGAAACAAGCCAAGTTTCTTCATTAATCAACCCTTTTTCGATACCTGATCGATTCACGATCTGTTTAAATAAAGCGGCTAAATCTTGTAAAGTAAGATGTTCGATACCGAGGTTTTTTTTAACTTCATAGGGACCATCAAGCCCTCTTCCAAAAAATGCGCCTTGGTTTTCTTCTCTTATAGATAAATCCTTTGCAACTTCCTTAAAACGACAATACTCTATCAGTTGATGGATAATTTCAAAACGAGGATCTAAATCTTCATTGGCATCGACTAATTGCTCATGTTTTGGTAAAAGCATTCGGCTTTTAAGAAATAGAAGAAGCGAGGCTAATCCTATAAATTCAGCTCCTGAATCTACATCGAAATGATCCTTTGTAGTTTGTTTAGCAAGGTATTGCTCTATAATCTTTTGTAATGAAACTTCATAAATATCTATTTCATTTTGTTGAATTAAATGAACTAAGAACTCCAAGGGTCCTTCAAAATTTCCTAATTCAAATATTTCAGGGGTTGCATACTTCATAAATTGATAACTTTTCGTAACATATTGTATTTTTTAATTTAACTGTTATAATACAGAAAAAGGGGATTTTATGAAGTTTAAATTTTTCTTCCAAACCATGTTTTTTAGTTTTATGATTCTTAACGGGATAGTTTCTGGGAAAGAGCAAGAGCTTTTGAAAACTCAAGATATTCATAAAATCATGCAACAAATTATTTCTCAGCATGCTGAGAAGAATAAAATGACACACACAGTCATAAAAAATTCTATTACAAATTACATCGAAGATTTTGATCCTTACCGCACGTATCTTTTAGAAAGCGAAATTTACCCCTACCTACATTTATCAAGCGAAGAATTGCAAAAAATCATCGTGCAATACGAAAAGAGTGATTATGCAGTTTATACAAAGTTAAACGAGTTATTCAAAAAGTCTATTTTACGTGCAAGAGATTCGCGTGAAGATCTAGGAAAAAATAGCGCCCAATTTTTTCAAACGGCCCTGAAATTCGATGGACATGAAATAGAGGCTCTTACTCTAAATAAAAATTTTGCTGAAAATGATGCCGAGCTTAAAAATAGAATAAAAAATCAGTTAACAGTTCTTGCCCAGTCTGAGAAAAGACGATACGGTGATGCTTATGTAATTAAGAATCAAAAATCAATCTTGAGTACTTATGAAAAAAGACTTAGAGCATTTGAAAACCAATATTTATTTAATGATGAAAAAAATCAGCCTCTTAGCAAATCAGAAAATGAAAATTTATTCGCTATGCATATCTTAAAATCGCTTGCAAGCGGTTTAGACGCTCATACAGAATTTTTTAATCCGACCCAAGCAAACGACATGAAAATGCATCTTGAAAATACTTTTCAAGGAGTTGGTTTAACTCTTCAAGACTCACCTGAGGGTGTAATAGTCGGATCTTTACTTCCCGGCACTCCTGCTGCTAAAAGCGGACTTATCAAGGTAAATGATCAAATTTTAGAAATTGATGAAAAAAACATTTCCGAGATGGAAGTTGGTAAGGTTGCAAACTTGCTCAAGGGAAAGACTAATTCAATGGTCACATTATTGCTTAAAAGAAAAATTGTAGAAGGCAATCAAGTGCAAGATAAGCAGCTCACAGTAAAGTTAAAGCGTGAAGCCATCACAATTGATGAAGATCGCGTGATGTCAAGTTTTGAGAATTTTGGAAGTGGAATTATAGGAAAAATCACTTTAAATTCCTTCTATCAAAATGGTAATGCTGTTTCAAGCGAAAAAGATGTGCGCGATGCTCTTGGAAAATTGGAAAAATCTGGGGATCTACGTGGTTTAATTTTGGACCTTCGGGAAAACACGGGCGGATTTTTATCTCAAGCCGTGAAAGTTGCAGGGTTATTTATTACAAACGGTGTGATTGTCATTTCAAAATATGCAAATGGAGATGAAAGATTTTTTAGAGATATGGATGGTAAAACATTCTACAAAGGCCCCTTAATTGTTTTGACTTCTAAGATGACTGCATCTGCTGCAGAAATTGTAGCTGGAGCACTTCAAGATTATGGTGTAGCTGTCATCGTTGGTGATGAGCATACATACGGCAAAGGCACAGTCCAAACACAAACGGTTACACAAGATGGAGCCTCATCATTTTTTAAAGTCACAATCGGTAAGTATTATACAGTATCTGGAAAAACGCCTCAAATTAAAGGTGTTTTGGCAGATGTGACTGTCCCCGGGAAATATAGCTTCGAGAGAGTAGGTGAGGCTTATCTTGGAGCTAATACATTAAAAAACGATACCATATCATCTGCATTTAATGACAAATTACAAGATATCGATGCATCAAAAAAGGATTGGTACCTGAACTACTATGCGCCTACAGAGCAACAAAAACAAGATTTTTGGAAATTAGCAATACCGACGCTGAAAAAAAACAGCCAATTTCGTATTATACAAAATAAAAACTATCAAATGTTTATTAAAAGATTAAAAGGCGAGCCTGATGATCAAAATTCAGATGATGATAGCTATAAGACAAAAGTTGTTAAAAACTTTGGTAATGAAGACCTTCAGATGATGGAGGCAGTAAATGTGTTGAAAGATATGATTTACCTTGAAACGAAAAATTTAACGGCAGAAGAAAAAATAAAAGAATAATCATTGCAAATAAATGAGGAAATTTATTATCTTACTGCTTTCCGACTACTTGGCCAGATAGCTCAGTCGGTAGAGCAGAGGACTGAAAATCCTTGTGTCGCTGGTTCGATTCCAGTTCTGGCCACATTAAACAGAAGTACTTTATAAGTGCTTCTGTTTTTTTTTGCCTTCATTTTATTTTGAAATTATCTTATCCTAAAAAAATAATTTAGAATCGCCTTATTGGGGTCTGGATTGAGGTGTTGATTTAATCAACAATTCATAATCTTCTTTGATCTCAATTTCTCTCTTTATTATATGAGTAAATCAACAGGAGGCTACATCCATTTTTCGAACAGGTTTGTGCTTTTTTTTGACGGAGAGGAGAACAAAAAAAGAAGGCATCTATTTTTGATTAATTCAACAGAGTGACTAAAAAAAATGGTAAAATATATAATTTACCTATTTTCAATTTATTGACTTTTATTAATTATAATATCATAATCATAAAGAAAATTAAGTTTATTGATGTTAAATTTTAAAAAAGGTGATTACATGGAAAGTAAGCAGAGTTTATTAGGATCGAGTTTATTACCTCTTGAAATATTGAATACCATTTGTTTATATCTTCCGATAGTAGATCAAGTTAGAGTTGTGCCTAACGTATGTCACATTTGGCGCTCTATTTGTAGTAAGGAATTGCAAAAAAGTTTTCAAGAGTTAGCAAAAGAAGTTTTGGAAAATCAAATAATTTATCTTAAAAACCCTCATTATTCTGATGAACAGATAATAAATATCGTTGAATTAGCTAGAAAAAACAATCTAATTTCAATAATTAGGGAACAGGCGGGATTTTGTGAGATTGTGGGTTATTGTGGCAACCATTCTATAATTTTACAAAAAACAAATAATCAAGAAGATTATGGGTTGGAGTGCTCTACGAAAGATTATAATGGTTACTCAAATTTTTTGAAAGTCTCTTGGAATCTTAAAGATCAACATTTACTTAGAAAAGAACCAAAAAAGGGAGATTTTCGCACCTCTTGTAGCATCGAAATAAGAGTCCAAAAATTTTACCATATGCAAGAAAATATTTTTAAGAGTTTTTCTCTTAATGTTACTCCAAGTTTTTGCTTTGAAAAAAGGAAGTTACTGCGTTGGAAGAAAGTAACTATAGAAAAAATTAAACCTTTGAAAATGGTTCAACTTATTGAAGATGCCTTCAATATAGAGTTGAAGATGTATGTGGCTTTTTTTACCAATATAAATTTACAAACAATTTCGGAAAAAGACATTTCTAGTTTAGCGAAGGGGACTCCATTAACCTATAGCTTTGATACAAATGGCCTTATTACACATTCTCAAGACCAAGATGTATCGGATAAAAACTATTTTAAAATTATGCAAAAAAAGATCAATGAAGAATTAGCTGTTTTAGTTTGGGAATCTAGTGATTATGATGTTTCTAAAGAGAAAGACTGTGATATTAAGAAAGTTCTTCGCTGGTCAATTTTTTCATCAATCTGTAATCATTTAGCTGAACAAACAGGCCTCACAGTTCATAAAATATTATAAATCTTAAGTTGCTGTATTAAGCTACATTAAAAAGTATCATTATTTCTTTACCACGGAATTGGCTCTAAAGTCTGATCCGATTAAAATGGGAGAATCTAGAGCTTTTAAGGTTAAAGAAATTACGAGAGATATTAAAGAGATAGGAAGTCAATACGGATAAATAGAATTTCTGAAAAAAAACTAAATTTTCTATAGACAGAAATAAGCAATAAGTAGGATCATATTTATGATTCTCAAAGGATAATCGTAGTATATTTAAAGTTCTAGTCTCACACAATCACGGTTTGAGTTTTTAAGATTGCAGAAACAATCACGGCTTGCTTTTTTTCTTGACGAAAAAAAACAATCAATTTTGTCGTTCTCACTCCTAAAAAGTTCAAATTCTGACTATGCGAGAGTAGAACCCTTAATTTTCTCGTTGATTTCAAACAGGAAATTCGGATATACTTCGCTTTTTAAGTTAAAGATTTTAGGAAGTTAACTATGAATTCAAAGACAGATAATACAAAAACGTATGCCATTATCAAAACCGGTGGAAAGCAATACCGTGTTTCACAAGATGATGTGATTGATGTTGAGTTACTTAATGATGCTAAACTTGGATCTGAAGTAAATTTTGAAGTTCTTTTCGTAAATGACGAAACAGTAGCGAACGTAGGCCTTCCAAGCGTTCCAGGATTCGTTGTAAAAGGAGAATTGTTAGGATTTTCTACAGGACCTAAGATTACAAGTATGAAGTACAAAGCAAGTCACCATCAATATAGAAAATTTGGTCACAGACAACACTATTCTCGTGTAAAAATTACCGAGATTGGAAAGACAAGCGGGGTTAAGCATGGCACATAAGAAAGGACAAGGTTCTACTCGGAACGGACGCGATTCACATTCGAAACGTCTTGGAATCAAAGTTGGTAACGGAGAACTCGTTAAAGCCGGAAGCATTCTGGTTAGACAGCGCGGAACAAAATGGCATCCAGGCAAAAATGTTGGTCGTGGTGTTGATGATACTTTATTTGCTCTTGCAAATGGAATTATCTCTTTCCGTAAAACTGACAAAACTTACGTTTCCGTCGAAACCGGGGCATAATATTTTTGTTTCTTGTATTCACGGGTTTTAACCCGTGATTACAAAAAATATGAATTTAAGCCCGTCTCTTAAGTGACAATTTATTCCTATCTCATTAATCGTTTTAATATCAAAAAAATTATAGTTATATCATGTTTGTTGACCGTGTTATTTTAGATCTTGCAGCTGGAAAAGGGGGCAACGGTGTTGTTGCTTGGCGTAGAGAGAAGTTTATCCCCAAAGGTGGCCCTTGTGGCGGAAATGGGGGTAAAGGTGGCTCGATCATCATGCAGGCTGACTCCCAAGTTTTTTCATTAGAATGGTTCCGTAACCGAAGAGGCTTAAAAGCTGAAAACGGCATGCCTGGTGCATCAAACAGCAGACAAGGCCGAGGTGGTAAAGATCTTATTTTAAAAGTCCCTTGTGGTACACTTGTAAAAGATACAGTAACAGGTGAAATTCTACATGATTTTACACAAGATAAAGAAGAGTGGATTGTTTGTACGGGTGGCAAGGGCGGTCGAGGTAACGAGACGTTCAAAACTCCAACAAATCAAGCCCCAAATTTTTGTACTGAAGGCAAGGAAGGTACATCCTGCAATGTCGAATTTGAATTAAAACTTATTGCAGATGTCGGACTAGTAGGTTTCCCAAATGCCGGAAAATCAACTCTCATTAATGCGTTAGCTCATGTAAGAGTTAAAATTGCTCCTTATCCGTTCACAACCTTGAAGCCAAATATTGGTTTTATTCAAACAGATGATTATTCGCGTATTTTTATTGCAGATATTCCAGGTATTATTGAAGGCGCCCACTTAAATAAAGGTCTTGGTTTTGAGTTTTTACGTCATATCGAAAGAACAAAGCTTTTAATTTTTATGCTTGATGCTTCTGGTATTGATGGAAGAAACCCAACAGACGATTATAAAATATTGGTCAATGAAATCAAACAATATAATCCTGAAATGCTAGAAAGACCATATCTTGTAGCTCTTAACAAAATTGATACAGAGGAAGCAGCTGATCATATTGAAGAATTTAAAACAGAGTTTCAATTTCCGGAAAATACTCTTTTTGAAATTTCAGCACAAGCTGGCTTAGGCTTAAAAGAGCTGAGAAAAGCAATTGAAAAGAGATGTGAAACTGTAAGATCGTAAGATATGGACAAAACCATTTTAGCAGAGCTTGCAATCTCTCCTGAGGGTCATGTCTATCTTGATCAAAGCTTGAATAGTGTTGAGAGTTTGTCCTTTCATGACTTTAACCTTATTCAGGCAATGTTTTTGAAGGGAGGAAGTTTTGGAATATTGCAAATAGGCATTCAAGAATTTTCTTCCCTCCTTCCACCAAGCTTTCAGTTTTGGAGACAGTTTTCTAAAGATTTTATAACGGAATGTTGCAAGCTCAATCCTTTTTCTGAAGACAAATCAGAAGTCACTAAATACCAGCTTCCAAATTACATTCAAATTCAAGAAACGGTCAAAAATGCGCCCTTCATGAAGGGTGCTGAATATCTAAATCCAGAACTTCTTGAGAATATCTGGTTAAGTCTTACAGGATGTTTAAAAAAAGAATTAGAACAATTTCAAAACTTGCAAAATTACTTGCATCACCATAACCCAACTTTAAGCCTTATTGGGCGTGTCTGTTTTCATTTAGCAGAAAATAAAAATAATGAAAATAAACCTTTTGCCTTTTTGGCAACCTACACGACAAGCGTTTCAGAAAACTCATCTCTACAGCATTTACCCCTAAGAAGGGCTTTACAAGAGTATGCAGGTGAAAACAATCGATCAAGCCTTCTTTCGTTACTTCTCCCCGTACAAAAAGCTGCAAGTAAAAGCCCGTTTATTAAAAAAATGTTAGATGATGGGTCTATCTTTCAAACCTTGACTTGGGATGCTTCTGAAGCCCATAAATTTTTAAAAGAAATTCCTATGATGGAATCAAGCGGATGTGTGGTTAAGGTACCCAATTGGTGGAGTCAAGGAAAAAAACGACAGGCAAGGGTTGTAGTCACACTTGGAGACAACAATCAATCGATACTAGGAGTGGATTCGCTATTGGATTTTGATATTCGTCTTGCTTTTGGCGAGGGGGAAGAGCTTTCTAAGGAAGATTGGCAGGAGTTATTGAAATCTACAGGTAATGACAATCTTGTTAAAATTAGAGGAAATTGGGTTCAGATAGATAAAGATAAGTTAGAGGCTGTCTTAGAACATTGGAAAATGGTTCAAAAAGCTTCAAAAAATGGAATTTCAATAGCTGAAAGTTTGCGACTTTTGGCAGGATCAGGGACTAATTTCTTAAAAAATGAAGATGATTCTTTTTCTGAACAAAGAGCCGAGTGGACAAAAGTTGAGGCCGGAAGCTGGTTAAAAAATATTTTAAATAAGTTAAGAGACCCGCAAAATTTCGAAGAAAAATTTATTGAAACGACTTTAAAAAGTAATCTTAAGGCCACGTTACGTCCCTATCAATTAAATGGTGTCAAATGGATGTGGCTTCTCTATCAGTTAAAGCTTGGGGGATGTCTTGCAGATGACATGGGGCTTGGAAAAACAATTCAAGTTTTATCTCTTCTTTTGCTTATTAAGGCAAAATCCGGAAATAACAATCAAAAGCCTCACCTTTTAGTTTTACCTGCATCTTTGATTGGTAACTGGGAAAGAGAAATAAAAAATTTTTCTCCAGCCTTAAATTTTTTAATTGCCCATCCATCTGCAAATTCGAAAATCTCTTTAAATGAAATAAACTTAAAATCCCTGCAAGGCATTGATGTTGTTCTTACGAGCTATGCTGTAATTCATCGATTGCCTTGGATACATGAAGTTGATTTTGACTTAGCAGTTCTTGATGAGGCTCAACAAATTAAAAACCCTGGAACTAAGCAAACACAATCTGTAAAAAAAGTGAAGAGTCAGGTCCGATTAATTTTAACGGGTACACCGATAGAAAATAGACTCGGTGATTTATGGTCCTTGTTTGATTTCACATCACCTGGCTTGCTAGGCACTGCTCAAATGTTTTCAAACTATGTTAAAAATGCAGGAAAAGATAGCGCTTCTCCTCAATATAGCAGATTTATTTCGACGTTAAGGGGTTTAACTAGCCCTTATATTTTAAGGCGGCTAAAAAGTGATAAAAAAATTATTACTGATTTGCCCGACAAGACAGAAATGCAAACCTTTTGTCAACTTAGTAAAGAGCAGCTGAAACTTTATAAGGAAGCAGTCGATGAACTTGTAGCTAGATTAAAAGAGACTGAAAAAAAAGGAATTGAAAGACGAGGGCTTGTTTTATCATATTTACTTCGTTTTAAGCAGTTGTGCAATCACCCGAAGCAGTGGCATGGGCTTGGAGATTACCAAGTGGAAGCAAGCGGTAAATTTCAAAGGTTGAAGGAAATTTGTGAGGAAATTGCAGCACGGCAGGAAAAAGTTTTAGTGTTTACACAGTTTAAAGAAATTATTCCTGCAATTGCTGTGCTATTATCTGAAGTCTTCGGCAGGCAAGGTCTTATTCTGCATGGTGAGACCCCTGTGAAAAAAAGATCCGAACTTGTGGAAAGTTTCCAGCAGGAGAGGGGGCCTCCATTTTTTGTTCTTTCATTAAAGGCAGGTGGAACCGGCCTCACCCTGACACGTGCCTCCCATGTCATTCATTTTGATCGTTGGTGGAATCCAGCAGTAGAAAACCAGGCTACAGATAGAGCTTACCGCATCGGTCAAAAACATCCTGTAATGGTCCATAAATTTATCTGCCAAGGAACAATTGAAGAAAAAATCGATCAAATGATTTCCATGAAACAAAATCTTTCAAATGAAATGCTAGGAAATGAATTAGGTTCAGAAATTTCATTAACAGAGATGAGCGATGATGATTTGATCAAAATGATTTCACTAGATATACATCAAACTTTAAATTAAAAAAAAATAGGGTCATTTGCAATGAGTTATTCCGGATGGGGACCATACGTATCAGTAGCAGAGAGAAAGATAAACGCTGCAAAACATGTGAGCAAGCTAAAAAAGCAGGGTAAGAGCCTAAATCCTATTTTGATTGAAGGTCGTAAAATTGCGAGTACGTTTTGGGGGATCGCATGGTGCGAAAATTTAGAATCCTATAGCGATTATGAAAATCGCCTACCTAGAGGTCGCACTTATGTTCGAAATGGTTCTGTGATAGATTTGCAAATAAGTAATGGTAAAATTAATGCTCAGGTAATGGGCTCTTCACTCTACAAAGTGACTATTCAAATTCTGCAAATGACAGAATTAAAATGGAAAAATTTGTCTGACGCCTGTTCAAAAAAAATTGATTCGATCATTGAACTCTTGCAGGGCAAATTTTCTAAATCAGTGATGGAAATTCTGACTCAAAAGGAAATGGGCCTTTTCCCAAAGCCAAAAGAAATTAAAATGAGTTGTTCTTGTCCAGACTTTGCTGACATGTGTAAGCATGTTGCTGCAGTTTTATATGGTGTAGGCTCCTCTTTGGATCGTAAGCCTGAATGGTTATTTGAATTACGGAATGTTGACCACCTTGATTTAATTGCAAAAGCTGATAGCACAAATGCATTTTTACAGGGCCAATTAGCTGATGAGTCAATGGATGATAGCGAATTGTCAAGTCTATTTGGAATTGAGATGGATTCTAGTAGCTTAAAAGTGCCTCTTGTTAACCTCATAGAGAAAACAAAACCTGTAAAAGTAAAAGAAGTTAAGCTAAAAAAAAATGCAAAACCTATAAAAGCTGTTTTAGTAAAAGAAGTTAAGCTCAAAGAGAAAACAAAACCTGTAAAAGCTGTTAAAGTAAAAGCTATTAAAGTAAAAGAAGTTAAGCTCAAAAAAAATGCAAAACCTGTTAGCTAAAGATTATACTAAAAATAATTCAGCCTCGGCGTTTTCAGCAGCTTCTATGATCGTGACGATTTTGGCGACGCTTGCGCTAAGAAGTTCGGCCATCAGCATTTGAACTATAGAACTAAGCCTTTGGTTTTTGTTCTTTGGTACTTTAGCAGAATTAATAAAGAATGAAATATTATTAACATTTAGTCAAAAAAATTAGCGACGGGTTATCTCTAATATCTACAGATAAAACATGTTTGTAGATTAAGGCAGCCTGAAAGTAAATTTCGTTTATTTTCAAACGTTATTTTAGAGAAGAGTCAAGGGAACTGTTTTTTAACAAACTTTCCCCTGCGATATGGTAAGCGTCAAATCTACCCATCTTTAAATCTTTACTTTCCTAGCAGTTCGTAGTGTTTGGCAGACTATTGGGGTCTGCTTGACAGATTGACAGTTTCTCTTAAATTGCCTCGATATACCTATTGAAACTGCAACAATTCCCCCTGAAAATTCAGACTCTGCGCCTTTAATAACTGAACTTACTTTAGCTCTTTCCCATCCAGAATTTGCTGACATATTAGCTTCTAAGTGTTCTGATGATATGGCTAAAGATCGCTCTGAATTTACGAAAGGCGTAAGTGTAAACTCTTCTGTATTAGAGGTTTTAATCTCAGCTGGAATTGCTGTAGAAACTGTCAATACTGTCAAACCACCCCAAGTCCGATCCTATTGAACTAGTTATTTAAAAATAAATATATAATACATTTTAGTTGTGTGTAAATATATTGACTTTAAAGTTAATTTATTAGATAATAAACAACAAAAAATTAACAAAAAGGATTTATATGATAAACTCAACAAGTTCGCTAAATAACTCGCAAGCATTCACTCAATTAACTGGGGAAATGTCAAAAAGATTTGTAAAACATAATGGGTATCCCACTTTTCAAACTATCACTTTTTTAAGTGACATTAATGTAATTAATCATTTACGTGAAATGAAAAGTAAATTGTCTGCTGAAGATCTCGCTACAAGAGTAAAAATTAAATACGAAATTAAAAGAAAAGAATATCATTTATTGGGACATCAATTTACTTACCAGAGTCATGAAAATAACGAACTTCAAAAAGATTTAGAGGAATCAAATAGTGATTTGAATCAAGAAATTGAAAAAATTAGTAAATTAGAAAATGAATTTTTAAAATCGCAATCAGAGAATAAAAAACTTACAGAAGAAAACCTTAAATTAATTAGTAAAATTAATAAAAATTCAGAAAATACTTTCTGTTCTAATAAAAAAAATTTTGAAAGTGAAAAAAATAATGAAACATTATTAAGTGAGTTAAAGGCGTCCCAAGATGAAAATAAAAATCTAAAAAGAAAGTATGAAAAGGTTAGTTTAGATAATGACTACCTAGACGTGATAATTAAAAAAGCAAAAAGAGATCTAGCTAATAAATCTGAAAAAGAAGTAAGGGATCGCAAAAAAAATAGCGAAATCCGTTTGCAACAGTCAGGATATATTTATGATCTTTCAAAAGATTTGGATGATGCAGAAAATTTAATTGAGAATAAAAATGAAATTATTAATCAATTGTTACATAAGTCTATGAATGATGAGATTACTATCACTAATCAAAAACAAGTTATTTTTCAAATGTTAGAAAAGTTTGCAAAAGATGAAGTTATGATGGAGAAGCTTCAAAAAATATTTTCTACTCACAACGGTAAATAAATCAAAAATGTCATGGTTAAATTTATGGTTATACTTTAAAAAAAGTACAACCATAAATTTAATGAATTTTAGTGAAAAAGATCCGATAGGGATTGTCCCATTTGGATCCGATAAATAGCCTCGCCAAGTAAGGGAGCAACAGAAATGCAATGAATGTTAGCTGGTGCTTCTTCTCTTAACGGCATTGTATTTGTAATCACCATTTCATCAATCTCTGAAAGACCAATATTTTTTAGAGCATTACCTGAAAATACCGGATGAGTAACGGCAACATACACACGATTTGCGCCCTCTTCTTTTAAAAGCTTTGCAGCTTTAATAATAGTACCACCGGTATCGCACATATCATCAACAATAATGACATCAGATCCCTCAACACTACCTATTAGACACATGGAAGCAATAACACCTGCATTTTGACGTTGTTTACTTATAAGAGCCATTTTTGAGGGTATTCCCTCTGAGGCTAAATGTTCCATAAATTTTTTAGCTCTTTCAACACCACCTGCATCAGGTGATACAACAACAAGATTTTTTAACTCCTTGGTTGCAAAATGGGACACAAACATGAATGAGGCAAAAAGATTATCAACGGGAGCTTGGTGGAAGAAACCCTGGATTTGTCCGCAATGTAAATCGATTGTGACTACACGATCAACTCCTGCTAGTTCAAGCAGTAAAGCCATATCTGCTGCAGAAATAGGTACGCGTCCTGTTGTTTTACGATCTTGCCTTGCATAACCATAATAGGGGATAACAGCTGTGATACTAGCTGCAGATGCGCGTTTGATTGTACGCACAAGCAAATAGAGTTCCATCATATTATCGTTAATACTTTGAGTGGCTGTCACACAAGTAGATTGCAGTAAAAAGACATCTTTATTACGTACACTATCTTTAATGGAGATTTGAATTTCACCATCATTAAATTTTGAGACATGAGCATCACCCAAAGGGATATTTAAATAGTCGACTATTTCTTGAGCAAGTGTAAGATTAGCATTTCCGGAAAATAAAATGGCATTTTTGCTAAATGCATTATTATGATCAACAGAATGAACAGCTAAAGAGCTGCAAAGTAATATTAATATTATGGCTAGTTTTTTCATGTTTCCCCTTTTTAGTTAGTAGCTTGGTTTCATTCTTTGGCCAGTTATTGCATTCCAATAGCTTGCCATGATCGAGCCATCTGGATTTTGCACTTCAATATTATAGACAGGAAGATAAACTTGCCTGATATTTCGTATTGTAAAATCACTTCCAAAAGCTACTTTCGATATTCTTTCAATTTGTGAGGATGAATATTTTTTTGAAATTCGTTGGTCGTAATTATAGGGTTTTGAGACAACCCATTGATTAAATTCTGTTTGGGGATTAACAAGGATTTTAGGGTCTTGAAAATGCAATTGTAATTGATTGCCTTTTTGGACAATCAGATGTTTTCTACGTGCGCTATCAATCCAGGGTTCTAATAGATCACTATCTAGTTTAAGTTCTTTTTGTAACTCATCATAACTTAAAGACCCCTTAAATTTTGCAAGAGCATTGATGATTTTAAAATCAGTTGATGTGGCATTTGCGTTAATAGCATCTTCAAAACCGTGTGTTTTTTCAAAGTTTTCAGTATTAAGAACCATTTCTCCATCTACTAACCCCCAAAGGATCACCCCTTCTCTTGATTTTTTATCAGCTTGGACATATTTGACATCCATTAAAAGATAAGGACAATATTTCAAGGAGGGTTCTCTATATGAGCGTTGATTATCTGCAATTAAATCTTTACGATTAGATTCCATGATTTGATCAGGAGTAAATTTTGCCTCAAGTGTCAGAATTTCACCATTTTCAACATATTGAGAGATCATCTCTTTAAATTGATTATTCGGATTTAAAAACCACCAGACGGCAGCTACTACGGCAATTAGAAAGGACAATTTTATCAAGCGCATTGGATACTCCGGTGAAATTATACTAATGTAATGACACAGACAGGGATAAAATTACAAGTTTTTTTTGAGAGTAGGGATTAAGCTGTGCCTCTTTTGGTATGTTTTAAGCATGAGAATCTACCCTAAATTAAGCCAAGGATTTAAAACAGTTTTCATTGGGGTCTTAAATGTCATTATCTCATTTGCAACAGTAACAACCTACACCTCCCATGGTTTGCAAATGGCAAAATTTGAATCTATAAAAAAGTGGATATTTCTGGTTAAATCAACACCCTATTCCAAGGCCTAAATGAGAAACGTTTTAAATAGGGTAAAAGTAAAAATTTGGGTTTAGATCGATGCGTAAAGCATAAGACTCTTAGATGGCTGAAAAATCTGCCGGACATTGAGATCCGGCAGATTTAGATTTTTATTCTTTCATTGAAAGTAAAAATTCTGCATTACTATTGGTCTTTTTAAGGCGACCTAAAAGAAGATTCATCGCATCAACTGCTGCAAGATCTGCAACTGCTTGACGAAGTACATAAATCTTTTCAAGTTCGTCTTTATGCAAAAGAAGCTCTTCTTTTCTAGTACCGCTTCGTACAATATCAATTGAAGGGAAAATACGACGTTCAGCAAGTCTTCGATCAAGAACAAGCTCCATGTTGCCGGTTCCTTTGAATTCTTCAAAGATAACCTCGTCCATACGTGAGCCAGTATCAATTAATGCTGTTGCAATAATTGTTAAAGAGCCACCTTGTTCGATATTACGGGCAGCACCAAAAAATCTTTTAGGCTTATGGAGTGCATTTGCATCAATACCACCGGTCAATATTTTTCCGGAGTGTGGTTGGATGGTGTTATAAGCTCTAGCAAGCCTTGTAATAGAGTCGAGCAAGATAACAACATCATTACCATGTTCAACCAAACGGCGCGCTTTTTCAATTGCCATTTCAGCCACTTGAACGTGTCTTTCCGGTGGCTCATCAAATGTTGAGGAAATAACTTCTCCGATAACAATTTGCTGCATATCCGTAACTTCTTCAGGGCGCTCATCTATAAGTAGAACCATAAGGATGCAATCAGGATTATTGACAGCAATGGAATTTGCGATATTTTGAAGAAGGATTGTTTTACCAGTTCTTGGAGGTGCAACTATAAGACCACGTTGTCCTTTTCCGATTGGGGCAGCCAAATCCAAAACGCGCATGGAAATATTTTCTTTTGTTGTTTCCATGACAAGGCGTTTATTAGGATAATGAGGAGTTAAGTTTTCAAATAGAATGCGCTCTTTAGCCTTTTCAGGAGTCTTTCCATTAATTGTATCAACTTTTAATAAAGCAAAGTATTTTTCTTTTTCTTTAGGTGGTCTGATTGTACCGCAAACAGTGTCGCCTTTCTTTAAATCAAATCTTCGGATTTGAGCTGGAGAGACATAAATGTCTTCAGCAGACGGCAAGTAATTATAGTTAGGAGATCGTAGGAATCCAAAACCATCTGGAAGAGTTTCAAGTACACCCTCTCCATATAACATTTGATTTGGGTTTTCAGAGATCGCCTTGACTATTTCAAAAACCATTTGAGATTTTGTAAGAGAGCCTAAATGTTTTAGTCCAATTTGTTTTGCATAAACATTTAGCTGGTCTATATTCATGCGCTGAATTCCGGCAATTTGAATAATTTCGCCCGCAGGTTGGTTATTATCATTGCGGTCGAGACTGCGATGACCAGCTTGTGTAAAAGAATCTTCTTTTTGATCGGCAGTTTCAAATTTGCCTTCATCATGACGTACTGTACTATGTGGGGTGTTTTCTGGATCCATTTAGAAAATAGACTCCTCGTTTTTATTTTTTTTGGTCAATCTTCATGTTTGAAGAAATTTATTTCTGTAAGTTTTTTATACAACTCATCGACTGAATGTTGTAAATCAATTAATGAACCGTTATTTCTGATTACGTAATCTGCTTTTAAGAGCTTTTCTTGCATACTAAGTTGTCTTGATTGACGTTTTTCAAATTCATCTAAAGCATAACTTGTAGCCAATTTAAAACGTTCTTTTCTTAAGTCTTCATCTGCACCTACTACAACAACAAAATCAAAATCTGCATCACTTCCCTGCTCAAAGAGTAGAGGAATTTCTGCAACAAAAAGAGAAGTTAAACCATCTTTTCTTTTAAGTTCATATTGCTTATTGATTTCCTTTTGGACAACCGGGTGTAATATTTTTTCCAAGGATTTTAACAAAAGTGGCTGACTGAATACCTTTTTTGCGATTTTAGGGCGGTCTATTTGATTATTGATGAGAATATCAGTCCCAAGAAGCTTGATAACTTTTTGAATGATATCTTGATTTTTGGACAAGAGTTCGTGGACTATCTCATCTGCACTGATAACATAACAGCCAAGCTTTCTTAAAAAAAGACAAACCGAGGATTTGCCAGAGGAAAGACCACCGGTTATAGCTATTTTTTTAAGACCTTCACTTGAGTTTAGCATTCTTTCCAATTTTTGCCAATAGCGATATCAACAATTAGGGGAACTTTTAATTTTAAAACAGTTTCCATCGCATTTTTTACGAGAGGTTCCAATGAAATAATTTCAAAATCAGGGATTTCAAAAATTAATTCATCGTGAATTTGCAGCATCATAAATCCAAGATGCCCTTTTTTTTGAAGCTCTTTATCGATGTTTAACATGGCCATTTTAATCAAATCGGCAGCAGTTCCTTGTAATGGAGTATTGATCGCAAGACGCTCTGCAGCGCTACGAAGCATTCCATTTTTACTACCAATTTCAGGAAGAACTCTTTCTCTTCCTGTAATTGTGAGAGTTTTTCCGGTTTGTCGCGCTTTCTCCTTACAAGACTCCATATAATCTTTTACACGATTGTACTTTTTAAAGTACATTTCTATAAATTCAGCTGCTTGGCTTAAAGATATTTGTAGCTCTTGTGACAAACCGTAGGCTTGCTGACCATAAACAATACCAAAGTTGACAGCTTTTGCGCTGTATCGCTGATCTTTTGTGACTTCAGATAATGGAATATTAAATATATTCGATGCAGTATGAGCATGGATATCTTCATGATTATTAAAAGCCTGAATCATTGTTTCATCATCACTTAAGTGAGCTAATAATCGAAGTTCAATCTGTGAATAATCAGCAGCCAAGTAGCTCCAACCTGACTTTTCAGGGTGGAATGCTTCCCTTATTTGACGGCCATTTTCTGTACGTGTCGGAATATTTTGCAAATTAGGATTTTGGCATGATAGCCTTCCAGTAGCAGCTCCTAATTGATTGAATGTGCAATGAATACGATTAGTTTTTGGGTTAATATCAGATGGCAATGATTCTATATATGTAGAGCGTAGTTTTTCAAGAGAGCGATATTCTAATATTTTGCCTGCAATAGGGTAATCTTTTTTTAAATACTCAAGAACTTCTACATTTGTAGAAAGTCCCGTTGCTGTTTTTTTAGGCGGCTTTATTTGCAATTTAGTGAAAAGAATTTCACCTAGCTGTTTTGGAGAGTTTAAGTTAAACTCAGCACCTGCCATTTGGTAAATTTCTTCAGTTAAATGCTTTAACTGATCATTTACTTTGATGCCTTGTAAATTTAAGTGATTGACATCTAGGTAGATACCTTTTCTTTCCATGTTTGCTAAAACTTTAATCAACGGCAGTTCAAGATTTTGAAAAAGATTTTTTAATTTTCTTGTTTCAAGTTCCTGCTTGAAAATCTCTTTTAACCTGCAAGTATAGTCGACATCTTCACAGCAATAATCAGAAACTTTTTGAATTTCTACCTCTTTCATGGTGATCTCGGTTTTCCCCTTACCGATTAAATCAGTTATGGAGCATTTTGTTTTATCAAAATATTCCAAACTTAATTGATCAAGAGAATGTGAACGTACATGCGAATTCAGGATATAGGAGGCAATCATTGTGTCAAAACAAATGTTTGCAACTTTTATCTCGGCATTTAAAAGGATCTGGATATCATATTTTACGTTATGGCCATAAAAACCAATTTGAGGATTTTCAAAAAGTGGTTTTAATTTTTTTATAACTTTTTCGAATCCTAAATTTCCGTTAACAGGCACATACCAACTGATTTTAGGGGTGATTGCAAATCCGATTCCTACAAGTTCAGCTTCTAATACTTTTAAAGATGTGGTTTCGGTATCAAAACAAATTTCTGTTTGTTTTGATAACTTTAAGCATAATTCATCTAAACCATTTTCTTCATCGACAAGTGTATAGGTCACCTTTTCTTCAATTTTTTCTACAGCTACATATGATTTATGCTGTTCAAGCTCTTTTGAGAGAGTTAAGAAATTCATGGAACCATAAAACTGTTTTAAATTATAAAAGTCCGGAGTTTTTAATTTAAAAAAGTTTGCATCTTTAGCAAAATCAACATCCAAATTTAAAAGAACAAGTTTTCGGCTTAATAGAGCATCGTCTGCTTTTTCTAAAATTGTTTCCAGTTTTTTGCCTGAAAAGGCTTCCGGGTGTGCTAAAATATAATCAAGAGTTTCATATTGCTGTAAAAGAGAAGAGGCTGTTTTTGGACCAAACCCGGGTAAGCCAGGAATGTTATCTGAGGCATCGCCAGTCATTGATAACCAATCAACAATTTGCGTTGGCTTAACTCCATAATTTTCGATGACTTGGTTGACACCCAAAATCAAATTTTCTTTGTGCGTATTTAAAATAAGGATTCTTTCATTCACAAGTTGACACATGTCTTTATCACTTGTACAAAGGTAGACTGTTGAGCCTGAATGTTCAGCCCATTTAGCAATACTTCCCATTGTGTCATCAGCCTCAACCCCCGGAATTTTAATTGAGGGGATTCCCATAAGTTCGCAAAATTTTTCAGCCCATTGCATTTGATACAAAAGATCAGGTGGCATAGCAGATCTATGAGCTTTATATTCAGGATAAAGCTCTTTTCTTAACTTGCCATTATTTGGACCATCAAAAACTGAGATAAAATGTTCAGGCTCAAAATCTTTAAAGAGTTTTAAAACCGATCGGATAAATCCAAAAAGAGCATTGGTCGATTCCCCTTGAGAATTAGTCATGTTTTTTATGGCAAAGTAAGAGCGATAAAGGTATCCGGAAGCATCCAGGATATAAATTTTTTCCATATTCAAAATATCCTGATTTTATAGTCCTGGGCGGTAAAGATACAAAAATTTATTCATGATTTCAGGAGGTAGCTCAGAGCCTATTTCAAGTTTATGGCGAAATTCACCTTTAAAGATGGAAGATGAATATTTTCCAAAGAGTTCTGTGTACCAATTCTTTTTATCTAGCTGAATAATTTGGTAATCATTGTCATCAATATTAAGAGAGGTCTTGAGGAGTTTGATCGTCTCATTTAAGCTAAAACCTGCTCCATCAATAAATCCATGCTCTTTTGCTTGCTCTGCAGAAAAAACATTAGCTCCATACACTTCTATAAGCTTCGTTTTATCCAAATCTTGACGGTTTGTAGTCATGACATTGACAAAATGATCATAATAAGTGTTAATGATTTTTTGATAAACATCACCCTCATCTGATTTCCACGGTCTAAATGAGTTTAAACTATCTTTTCCGATACCAGCAGATAGCGTTAATGCTTCAACTCCTAATTTATCCATTGTTTTAGAGAAGTTAAAAATAGGAGGAGAAATGACGCCGATGCTTCCGATAAGACTGACATCACTTGCATAGACTTTATCAGCAGCAGCTGCTATATACATGCCCCCGGAGGCGCAAAGACCATCGACATAGGCATAAACGGGGATCTTATACTGTTCTTTATAAGACTTAATGGCACGATAGATACCATCAGCATCTACAACAGTGCCGCCTGGTGATTCAATATGAAGCAAGATTGCTTTAACAGGGTTTGTTTCAAAAATCCCCTCTCTTGACTCAATAAGCTGAGTACGAAAGGTATTCATATTTAGCTTATCAGTCCCGATAATGCCAGATACATTAAGTTTTAAAATAATAGGGCTCTCATCTGATAGCTTTTTACGGACACCATCTGCATTTGCTACAATTTCAGGTGTGTAAATAGTTTCTGGTGAAATGAGAGTGGAAGTCGTCGAAGTTGAAAGAGACGTTGTTAGAGAGCCAACTAGCAAGATAGCCGGGACAAACCCGAGACAAAGACCAATGATTGCAAAAAACGAGACGAAAAATGAACGAATCGAAGAGAAAAAAATAGATTCACGCATATTAAAATTCCTGAAAGAGGTTGTTTTTTAGTTAAGTACATTTTAGGTGATATGCCTTTTTTATGATAGGCTAAAAATTAGTTTCAGATTTTGATGTGTCGGATGCAAATAGGACTTTATTAGCTTGGAAAAGAATGATTTGATACTGTTCAAGATCCTTGAAATCTTTTAAACAGTGTGTTGCAATATAATTTGGAATAAATAATTTTTCAGAAGTTATTCGGTTTTTAATTGTATAATCGTAAATGTGTTCTTGCATTTCCCCACAAGAGGGACATTCAATTTTTTTAATTCCTCTAATGTAAACCTTAGTTTTTACTTCCAAGTTATCCACAATCATGCCTGTAAGTTCTGTGGTGTAGGCTTGTTCACATAGTCTTTTAGTTTTTATTTTTATTTCCTCATTTATTTGTGTAATAATTTTAGAAAGTTTTTCGATTATTAAATTTACTTGTTGTTCTTCTTGCCAAACCAAAGGATTTGAGATAAAAGAATTTGATGATACTTCCATTTATTTCTCCAAAATTTTATATGTTTAAAAGCCGCAGCCTAGCAATCTTAATTAATTTAAGACAAATAATTTTTTACTTACATAAAATGGATCGTTAAAAATTGGAAAATAAAGTATGGTTATAAAAAAAATTAGGAAAAATAATGAATAGTCCGGATATAATTTTAATGGTTCTTGCAGTATTGATTGTCATTGTAATTTTAGCATTTATCTGGATTTATTTTCGTTTCGGAAATGAGGAAAAATCTCTTTTAATCGATCTTAAAAAAGAGTGTGAGCGCAGGACGATTGCAGAAGAGAAAAATACGCGAATTCCTATCTTGGAAATGATGATTTCAGAAAAAGAGAGGCTTAAATTTGAGCTACAAGAAGATAATTCTCGTCTTAAGAGTACGCTTAATGGTCTTGAAATTACTTTAAGCCAAGAAAGAAAAATTTTTCAAGAAAAAGTTGATCTTTTAAATCATGCACAAATTAAATTAACCGATACGTTTAAGGCCCTTTCTGCTGATGCCCTTAAAAATAATACTCAATCATTTCTAGATTTGGCAACTTCAAAATTAGAAAAATTTCATGAAGGTGCAAAACATGATTTAAGCACACGCCAAAAAGCAATCGATGAGCTTGTAAAACCAATTAAAGATACATTAGACAAATTTGGGTCTAAAAATTTGGAAATGGAAAAAGATGTCGCTAAAATTTATACGACATTGACAGAGCAAGTTAAATCCTTGGCAACAAACCAGACACAGCTTCAGGGCGAAACTGCAAATCTTGTAAAAGCCCTTAGAATGCCAAATGTACGTGGTAGATGGGGTGAGATCCAGCTTAAAAGAGTTGTTGAAATGGCTGGCATGCTCGAACATTGCGATTTTGTGCAGCAAGAATCAGTCTCAGTTGATGATAAGCGTTTAAGGCCAGATCTTGTTATCAAACTCCCAAACAGTAAGCAAATTGTCGTAGACTCAAAAGCTCCGCTATTAGCCTATCTTGAATCTCTTGAGCAACCAGATGAAATTTGCAGAGTCATTAAATTAAAAGATCATGCTAAGCAAATTCGTACACACATCAACCAATTATCTGCAAAATCTTATTGGGATCAGTTTCAGCATGCCCCTGAATTTGTTGTTCTCTTTTTACCTGGCGAAACATTTTTTAGCGCAGCACTTGAGCAAGACCCAGAACTTATTGAGTGGGGAGTTAGCCAGCGTGTCATACTAGCGACACCTACAACCCTGATTGCGCTTTTAAAATCTGTAGCTTACGGATGGCGCCAAGAATTGATTGCAGAAAATGCGCAAGAGATAAGCGCGCTTGGAAAAGATCTTTACGATCGTTTGAAAATCATGGCAGAACATTTTGATGATATCAGAAACCATCTTGATAAAACGGTACTTTCTTATAATAAAGCTGTAGGATCATTTGAGGGTCGTGTCTTGGTTTCCGCAAGAAAATTTAAGGATCTTGGCGTCTCCAGTGATAAAGAGATAGAAACTTTAAATATTATCGATCGAATATCAAGAAAACCAGAGCCCAAGGAAGTTTTACTTGAGCCACAGGATCCTCTACCAGAACTTCAAGAAGTTCTTGCTGTATCCCAAGAATCTGATAATAAGTTTTTTAAGAAGAATAAGAAGAAAAATAGGAAATGATCAATCTACAAAGAGTTGCCAAGCTTTAGAAAGCTAAGTAGCCACATGTGTTCAGCTCAATGTCATCAACTTAAGAAAATGTTTGATTTGCCTAAAACCAACTCTAGTTTTTTTTTCTCCTCACTCTGTACTTTGTTTAAGCTCTGTGGTAGTAAAAAAAATGTTTATTACTACCACAGAGCTTAAACAGAGAACAAAGAGAGGAGAAAAGAATTAATTATGCCGAATAGAGTATCTAAAAAAAACACAAATTCGCGCTCTCTAGTTTCAAAAAAGGAGACGTCTTGCCCGAACACACCTCAGATAGACAAGCGCGGACTTAAATGTTTAGGAGTTTCATATAAATGACTTTTAAAACTTCATACATATCAGATTCTGCAGCTTCCCGCAAAACAGGATCGACTTTTCCAAAAAAGGGCATTCTAATGCATGATTTATATTGCTCATTTAGCGATCCTTCCTCGCATAAAGAATTCTTTGGAAGCGTGTAATAGCCGCCTAAACTTTTAATATGAATTTCCTGTTTATCATAAAAAAGTAGATAGACTAAACGCAAGGTAGGGGAATAAAATTTATTTTCCAAATGAGGAAAGGAAACAGGCAAAACTTCTATAAATTCTTCTACAAGGAAGTCTCGTGATTTATTATCTTTCCAATAAGTATAAGCCGGATCTTGAAAATCCCGACTATTATTAAAGAGATGTTCTAAGGTCGATTTCAATTCTTCCTTTCTTAAGATGATGACGCCCTTGCCTAAATATTCATGAGTCGGTTTGATTACAAGAATATCACTTCCAATTTCAGTAATAATTTTATCGGCTAAATTCTCATCGTTTTTTTGGTAAAGACCCCATTTTGGCTTATGTTGCTCAGTTAAAGGGTGTCCCATTAAAAGATCTGTCATTTTAAACTTATTATCAGCGTAATTATAAAACGCATTATCGATTAAAACAACTCCGGGGTATTTTTTTTGGAAAATTTCCCGATCAATAGCTGTATTCGGAGACATGAAAACAAAGCCATGATATTGACTTAAGTCACTCGGGTCTTTAACAGGGCGAACGGCATAATTTAAGAATTCTTGGGTTTGTTCTAATTCCTTAAAGCTAGAAACCTTTGACCAATGAGCATCATCTTTTAATAATTTCTTTGTTGATGGGTCTGCAAAAGAATCGATAGCCGCCCATGATTTTTCATAATAGCCACTAAGACCATTCAATAAATATTCAGCGATCAAATTTTTTCCTTCGTATAACATTGCATGACCTCTAAAAGCAGAAGGAACACCATGCTGTACTTCGCAAATTTGCGCTCCACGCTCCTCATTGTATTTTAGATCGACAATGATAAAGCTGACATCAATAGGTAAATATTTTGCCCGTGTTTTTAACTGATCAGCAACAATGGCCCCATAGCATTGTAAATAGATGCAAAATAGAAAACTAATTTTTTGAAACATCATGATGTAAACTCTTAAAAGGGGTATAAAGTTCTAATAAGAGAAATACTTTAAAGTTAAATTAATATCAAATCATTTATTAATAATTATCTGGATGTATTCATACGATAGTTAATAGCTTCCATGAGGTGTTCTTGATTGACATGATCATCTCCATTTAGATCAGCAATTGTTCTTGCTACTCGAAGAATACGGGAGCAACCTCTTGCAGACATCCCCATAACATCAACAGCCTGTCTTAATATTTCTTCTGAGTCTGAATCCAGAATAATAAACTCTTTAATTTCAGAAGAACTCATTTGAGCGTTGGTTTTAACACCTTTAAATCTTTTATATTGTTTGGACCTTGCAGTTTTGACACGGTTCCTTACTGTTAGAGATGATTCACCCACACTATTTTGAGTCATTTCGCGATAGCGAAGAGCCGGCACTTCGATGTGCATATCGATGCGGTCTCGAAGAGGTCCGGAAATTTTATTCTGATAGCGATCTATCATGATTTGTGAGTCACTGCAGCGTTTATCCGGATGACCAAGATAGCCGCAAGGGCAAGGGTTCATGGCAGCGATGCACATAAAGCTTGTTGGAAAGGTAAATGAGCCTTTTGCACGACTAATGGTAACTTTTCTATCTTCCAAAGGCTGTCTTAACACTTCAAGAGCCATACGAGAAAACTCCGGCAATTCATCGAGAAATAGGATACCGTTATGCGCAAGTGAAACCTCGCCAGGTTTTGGAAAAGTACCACCCCCAATAAGACCAGCATAACTAATTGTATGATGAGGGGATCTGAAAGGTCTTTCCGTAACAAGGCTTTTTCCAGTAGGTAAGATCCCTGCAATGGAGTGAATTTTGGTTGTTTCGAGAGCTTCTTCCACCGTAAATTCAGGAACTATTCCAATAAGGGCTTTTGCAAGCATCGTTTTACCAGAACCTGGAGGTCCAGATAGTATGACATTATGGCCACCAGCAGCAGCAATTTCCAACGCTCGTTTTACGTGTAACTGCCCCTTAACATCAGCAAAATCAACTGATGGAGTTGCATTTTTAAATAAGTCTGAGGATATTTTTGCAGTTAAGGGCACGATAGAATGTGGATTCTTAAAAAAATTAACTGCCTCATTCAAATTATGAATGGCAATAACATCAATATCTGGAACTGTTGCTGCTTCGTTTGCATTGGTAGATGGAAGTATGATCCCTTTTTTGCCAAGAGTGCGAGCTAGCATCGCAATTGCTAGCGCTCCATGAATTGGGCGTGTTTCTCCGCTTAAGGAAAGCTCGCCAACAATCAGATAATCTTCATAAATTTTGTTTTCATTAAGAAGTCCAAGAGATTGTAACAGACCGATAGCGATGGGTAAATCGTATAAAGCCCCTTCCTTTTTTAAATCACCGGGAGCTAAATTTACGATACAAGAAATATTACCCGTTTGATAGCCTGAATTTTTGATTGCAGTTAATACGCGATCTTTTGATTCTTTAACAACAGCATCAGGCAGTCCTACGATGACAAGAGATTGCTTGTCCGATTTTGCAATATCGACTTCAACATGCACAGGTATAGCATCAAGTCCAAGAAGTGCAATCGATTGAATGTTGGATAAGGCCATGAATTTACTTATCTAACCCTATGACATAGTATGCGGGGAATGCAAAACTGTTGTTTGGTCTTGGTGCAACTTCCAACGTGACTTCTTCACCCAAAACATCTTGTAGATTTATTTTTGTACTATAAAGATAAGCTATAGGTAAGTGGTTTAAGCTATTTACTAAAATGTAATCACCAGGTTTATTTTTTACAGAACGATCATAAGCTTCTACAAGCCCTCTAATGGTTGTCGCTTCCTGTTTTTCTAAATCATAAAAGTCTTCTTCAGTTTTATTAGAGTTTTGCTGCTGCCAAGCCGCAAAAATATTCTCTTCAAAAGAAATCCAACCGCTCATTTTGGCAGTAACCGGATTTTTTATGAATTCTTGAGGAGTGAGCTCTTGTGGCTCATTTTCATTTTGAAATTTAGTAATAAAAACAGTTTTAGGTTTTTCCTCGAGGAATGCAATTTTTTTATGTAAATATCTATCTTGAATGAGCGTTAACATCGATCTTGCTTTATCGATTTGTTCTGTTGAATTGTTTTTATCGCCGATAATTTTATTAAGATTTTGAAAAATACCATCCATCTGTATTTGTTGGTAGGGTTTTTGTAATTCCACTTCACTGATTTGATAGGTGGATTGAAGAAGGTGATTTATATTTTCACGTCTTTTTGAAATGGTCTCAATCAATGAAGGGTCGCCTATTTTTTCAACAAAATCTTTGGATACATAAAATTGTGTAGATTTAGGTGTAGGAATTTCAAGCCATTTGCTGTTAAGTGTGCTAATAATACCATCTACATGATCGCCTGAGTTAAGTTGTGCAATAACAGGAGCATCAAGAGTTGGCTCCAATCTGACGTTTACATGGTTGCCTTCTACGATATTGTCTAAAATGAATGTTCGGTAGACAAAGGCTTTTATATCCGAGGGCGCTTTTATCCCGTAAAATTCATCATTTTCTGATAAAATAACTAAAAGATCATCTTTGTTAAGCTCACGAAGCACCGCGCTATCAAGGCTTGGGTTTAAGCGCATGCGAACTTTATTTCGGATGATTCTTCCTGTGAATGGACTAAATGCTACTAAACTTGAAGCTTCTTTATTATCAGGGGTTGAGGATGCGTTAAGAGTTGTTGTAACCATTTGAATTGCAGCAATACAGCTTAAAATATAAAAAGATGTAGACTTTTGCATTGTAAAAACTCCTGATAAAATTATGCTGAATAGACTATTAATCTGAAATGATTTTGATTCTATGATTTTTGTAAATTTTATGACAAGAAAAATTTCGATTGAATAGATTGAAAGGGGAAAGTTCTATAAATATCGCTAAATGAAAATTTAGCGATATTTATCTATTCTTAGATAGTGTGTTTCAAGTTTTAAGAGTAGCTTCGATATGTTCACAGTTTATATTTCCACAATTACAACCAATTGGCGAACCGAGAAAAACAGTAAATTGTTCAGTACTATCTAATTTATTTGTGACTTGGAATAAATCAACACCTGTTGGCAGTACATCCCATTGGTTGAATTGCAGCTCAAGATCTGAGACTTGCTCTGCAGTATCTTCCTCAAAAATGTTTTCGATTTCAACATTCAAATTCAGATTAATAGCCCGTGTGATCTGGCAATGAAAGCAATTGCAGTTAGGCACTTCTTTTGGAAGAAGGTCACTATCTTCAGGAGCGAAAATTTTAGCAATGGAACCAATTTTTTCAAGGACTATTTCAGGTAGATCCGGCGCATTCATCTCTGATGGATTATGTTGCATGACTGTGTTTAGTCCATCTATACCGCCAAACCCAAATTTTAGGAAAGGTTCTGCCATTTGACCTTCTGCAAAAATGCTGTGGGATAGATAAGATGGGAGTTTATTTTCAAGATCCAGCATATTTTTTTTCATGATGATATCTTGAAAACAACTATTTTCGATATATTCAGCATGAGTTTTAAAGATTAAATCAATCACACTTTCTTCAAGGCCCGGAATGTTTATTGTGTCGCCATCATTTAAGGTGATTGAAATTTGAGAAGCCTTCATCATGATCGAAGAAATATTACTCCAGCAAGTGGATATATAGGGTGGTAGATTTAAGATTTTTTCATTAATCTTCATAGATTCTCTCCTTATATTTAATAAGTCTTTTTTGATAGTCCTTTACTTTAGCAGAAAGCAAAATTTTTATCAATCTTTTTTAGCACTTGAGATGTGGGAGTGCTGATTGCTCTCTTAATTTTTGATTTATTTCGAATCAAAAATTTTATAGTATACAGCTTATTGGAACTTCATTATAAAAATATTTTGAAGTCCAATTCACCATTACTGATGCCGCTTTGATTTAGTACACTGTAAAGAACAAGGAGTTATGATGACGAAAAAAACAATTGTGATAGATACAAACGTCCTATTACATGATCCTGAAGCCATACTTAAATTTCCAAAAAGTAATATTATTATCCCCGTTATCGTATTAGAAGAATTAGACAAAATGAAACGTTTTCCAAATGATCTTGGAAAAAACTCCCGTGCAGTTTTTCGATTTCTTGATTCATTAAATACTCTTGGTAAAGGAAACATGCACCACGGTGTGAAGCTTGAAAATGAATCGACAGTCAGAATTCAACTCGAATACAAAAATGACAATAATCTGGATTTGGGACTCTTAATTAATGACAATCGAATTATTATGTCAGCTCTTCTTTTGCAGAAAAAAGGAGAGAAGGTTGTGTTTGTTTCTAAGGACTTGGCAGCTAGATTAAAAGCTGAGGCTGTTGGTCTGGAAGTTTCAGATTACGAAAATTTAAAATTTTCATTTGATGCCATTTATAAAGGAATCAGAAAAGTTGATGCTGAAAAGCACGATATTGATCTTTTTTATAAAGATGGGAGTATTTCACTCCCTCAGTTTGATGACTCTTTCCCAAATGAATATTTCATCCTGACATCACCTGAGCATTCATCTGCAGTTGGAAAATTTGATTCTACTAAAAAAGCTTTGGTTCCGCTTCTTAAATCGACAGGCACTTGGGGGATAAAGCCAAGAAACGTCGAACAGCGCTGTGCTATGGATCTTTTAATGCGTGATGATATTAAACTTGTCACACTGATCGGACAAGCAGGAACCGGTAAAACGTTGCTAGCTCTTGCTTGCGGTCTTCGTAAAGTTTTTGATGAAGGCCTCTATTCTCGTATTCTAATTAGCCGTCCAATTATGCCTCTTGGTCGAGATATCGGCTATTTGCCTGGTACAAAAGAAGAAAAATTATTTAATTGGATGCAACCTATTTATGATAATTTAGAATATCTTTGCGAATCAACAGGCTCTGAGGCTAATGAAACTCTTAAATGGGTAATGGAGAGCAAAAAAATTGAAATGGAAGCTGTTACTTATATTAGAGGGCGTTCCTTACCAAAAATGTACATGATTATCGATGAGGCTCAAAATCTTACACCTCATGAGGTCAAAACCATCATTTCAAGAGCCGGTGAAGGCACTAAAGTTGTATTGACAGGGGATCCTACACAAATTGACAATCCTTATTTAAATCAAGATTCTAATGGATTGACCTATACAATCGGAAAATTCACGGACAGAAAAATTTATGGTCATATGTTTATGGAAAAAACTGAACGATCAGAACTTGCAGCAATTGCTGCTGAAATCATGTAAATAATAAAAAAAGTGATGAACAATGAGTTTTTTGTTGAGTAGAAATTTAGAGACTGTTCCCTTTAATAGAGAATGCGAGGTTCAAATTATTACACTAAGAGAGGACGATGGAAAAAAACATCCCTCTTGTTTCTGTGTTTCAATTTTTAAATTTATAAATAAAGTCATCAATACCATTTCCTTGGCAGTTGATGAGAAAACTGTTGCAGAATTAGCTATGCGGGATTTACCAGAAGTTGCTTGTGTTGAGACTTTTAGTAGAAATAATTTTTATATCAGAAATCCTGTAGTCATGAAAAAGATGCTAAGCTATCATCGCAATGATCTAACAGCTGATGGTATCTATTCACATTCAAGCATTGCAACAGCAATGTTGTCCATCTCTAATCAGATATTTCCAAAAAACAAAGATGTAAGATCCTTAAACGATTCGATAATGACATGCGAGCCCAAATTCACAAAAAAATATCGCGATTTTTTACTTCATTTTTTTTCTAAAGAATCTTTAAAAAGTTACTTTACTGATATTGAAAATATCATCGATCAAACATTACAACTGTTTGAGAAAGAAAAATCAGAAATAATCTTGAACGACAAAATTAAATTGTTAAGTACAACCATCATGTCGAGTCTATTTTTGGGCTCTACTCAGTCTTTTGAAGAAATTACTTCTGCAACATCAAATATTATCCCTTGGATAGGGGATAATCTAGCTTCAACAGTTAAGCTTTACCGTGCATTCACTTTTGTTTTTCCAAGATATAAATTGGTATCAGATGACGATAAGAATAAAACAAAAAAAGTACTTTCAAAAACAATAGATGAGGCTATTATTAATGCCAAACAAGATAATAGCCCTGATTCTATTGTTAAAGCAATGTTAAAAGAATCGTTTACAATTGAAGAGATTGAATCGATGATTACAACGTTATATGTTGCAGGGCAGGATAATGTTTCAACATCTTTAACTCATAGTTTATTGAAACTTGCTCAAGATCCTGATTTGCAACAAAAAATCATTGATGAAAATCTACCACCGCTTGAATCCAAATATATTCGGGCTTTAATTTGTGAGAGCTTACGTGTCAGGTGTCCAATTGGTGGTATAGGAAGAATTGCCTCCAAGAATTTGCAGCTTACGGTTAGGAGTAAAGTTGATGGAACTCTAATTTCTGAATGTAGAATTAAAAAAGGTGATTTGATTCATCCGATGCCAATGTTTGCAGCTAAAGATCCAGGGAGTTTTAAAAACCCTGAAGAGTTTGATTATGAAAGATTTATGAAAACTTCAAGCTTTTTACCAAGCCTTGAATTTTTACCATTTGGAGGAGCTGTTCATCGTTGCCCAGGTTGGTATCTTTATTATGCCATTGCTGCAATTATGGTCTCAAATATTGTTAAAAACTACCATATAACGACATCTTTTGAAGGCGAACCAAAAATACAAAAAGGTTTTTTAATAAGCATAGCAGATCAAATTCCTATTAAATTTTTTAGGGAAGAGAAAGAATTTAAAGAGCTCTACCATCATGAATTCTTGCCTTCAAGTGTTGAAGGATGGGTTTAACTCTTAATTTTTCTTCCATCTCAAGCCTATCAATAAATAAGATTCCATCGATATGGTCATTTTCATGCATGATCACACGTGCAGCCCACCCTGAAAATTGCTCTTTTATTTGAGTGCCATCTAAAGTGGTATAGTTCACAGTGATTTCTCTTGGACGCTCAACTGAAGATCTAATAGTAGGTATTGATAAGCAGCCCTCGGATGCTTTCCACATTTCAGCACTAAAGTTTGAAAGTATCGGGTTAATGAATACTTTTACATCACCTGCATCAAAACCACCATTTTCTGTTTCAATTGGTACTCTAATCACAAATAATCTGATGGAATGATGAATTTGAGGTGCTGCAAGACCAATACCATCACTTGCATCCATAGTTTCTATCATTTCTTCGACAAGGTTTTTAATGTCTGTTGTAATTTCGTTAACGGGATCTGCTTTTCTTCTTAAGATAGAGTCTTCATAGTAGGCAAGAGGTAGTAATTTAAATTCTGCTGTAGTCACCATATTAGGAGCATGCCCGTTTTTAAGTTGGCCTCCTCGATATAACCAGCGATCATTGATTTTTTCAAAATAGCTTTTTTCTGTAAAAGTGGCATCTTCTTCATTTTGTGTGAGAAAGACTGTAAATATAACCGTTGCTAATGACTCTTTTTCTTTAAATTCTAAAATTTCAAGTTTTTGAAAAGTTGAATTTTGAGAAAATTGAGTAATTTTTCTTTTCCAGGCAAATTTATTTACAGAGTATTGAGGGCTTGCAGGATGAGTTGTCTTTACAATATAGCTTGGTAAATTTAACACATATGCAGAGTACCTCGAGCGCATCAATTGAAGGGCATTATCAGGTAAAATACCCTCATGAAGTGGTTTACAGCATGAAATATATTCTGTACCGCTTCCGCATGGGCATGTAGTTGTAGGTTCTATCATATTATCTCTTTAGTAATTACAGTTTTATTTGATCATAACTAAAAAACTATTATTCATTAAGAAATTATTTGTAAATAATATTTCCTTAAAAATTTCCACAGCTTCCTCACTTTTAAGGTTCTTGTTATCAATAATTAGATCGTAGGGCTCTTTTGTATTGATATAACATGGCTTAAACCCGCATTTTTTGAACGTATGCAAAAATTTAGATTGGATGACCTGAAGTTCTGATTTTGACATTTCCTTAAAGGAAAAAGTCTCACGAGGGGATACATTTTCAGATAAATTTTCGGCAATCAACTCAAAAGTATCATTGAATGTAGATAATTCAACCTGCTCAATTGGTTGAAGGGGCTGCAAGGTTATTTCGTAAAGGGAGCAAAACGAGCCAATAAGCTGAAGAGCTAATCTTTTTTCAGATAAGTTTCCTAAAAAAATAGCTTGCCTGTTTCTTTTAAGAAGCCTCTGATAGGCAACCTCTAAAGGACAATATAACATGACTTTGATTAAAGGATTATTTGGGTAAAGAGTTTGAAGTTGATCAGGCTTTATATACCAAGCATCTATTAGAACATCTTTGTTGTTTTGTAAAGCATTTTCAATTTCGTCAAGACATCTATCTGTAATACTTTGACTGATATGTTTTTTCCAGGCTAAATTTTTAGCCCTGTTTAATTCTTCTACAATAGTGGAGATTGCAAATTCTGCCATTACACACTCATTATCTGTTGCTCTTAGCTTATAGCATCTATCATCTGTCTTTAGTGAATGGTAGATGTTATAGTTTTCAATAGCCCTATCCATCATGGCATATTCGATCGGAAATCTTGTTTCTATAGCTTTTGGGTAAGTAGTAAACAGATAGGCATCTTCATCAACAACAACTAAATCTTCAGTAAATGCTTTTATAGTTTTAATAAGTGTTGATTTTCCTGAAGAACAACTCCCTTTAAGGTAAATAATTGTGGCAGGTTTATGTTTAGTTTCTAAAGAAGGTAGTTGAATGAATAAGTAAAAAATAAAAAAGATGGATAAGATAAAACGATTCATTATTAACTCCAGTTTTGAACATGGTAGTTTATGAGAAAATTAATTTTAAGTCAATAAGCCTTAAATAAGCGAGTTCTGATTAAAGAAATCTGAGGGGATTTCCAAAAAAGATGAGCGAGCCAAAAGCTGCTAAGCAGAGAAAAAATAAAATATAAGCCAGGATAATCATCACTCCGTCATCTTCTAATAGTGCTAATCCAAATAATAAAATTGGGTATGCTGTAAAAAGATTTGTAAAGGGAAGCGGTATTGGTAAAGCAAGAAGAAAGGCAAGGAGCGCAATGCTTAAACCATGAAATATATGAAGGATGGGATTGTTAACAAGATAAACCAACCGGGTTGATGTAAAAAAACGAAGTTTATCGGTAATTGTGATAGCAACCGCTGCTATTTTTTTAAGCGTCGAAAAGGGAATTTTCTTCTCAAGTAACTTTTCAGGAACCCAAGTGCGATGCCCAAAAGCTATACGTAAGCCAATGAAGATTGAAATAATCCCAAAAATAGATGAAAAACCAGGTAACATGATGGGCTGACAAAACGGCAATACTAAGAGGATAAGAAGGGCTGCTTGCCCACGGCCGGCTAAAGCATTAATAATAACTCTTACTGAAACATTTTCATCTTGCTCATCTTTTAGCAATTTATTTAAAAGTTCAGCTAAATAATTGACTTTCTTCTTCATTATGACTTCGGGTTGGTTTAATTTGGCTTTGGTCTTATGGATAACTTAAGGGGAAAGGAAATTGCAACAGAAATTTTTTTTATGCTATTAATTAAATTTATTTTAAATTATTTTTTAAGGTTTTATGAGAATAACAATAGAAAAAGCAGCAACGTTAGATGCTGAAGAATTGCATGCTTTACAAATCAAATCCTTTCTACCTCTTTTAGAAAAATATAAAGATCAAGACACCAATCCGGCATGTGAACCATTAGATAAAACTCTAAACAGAATTAACGATCCTTTGAAAGGTTTTTATAAAATTTTAAAAGATAATGTTTTGGTTGGCGGAATTGCTATAAAGCGGATTGCTCCAGAAACATTATTTTTAGGTCCCATTTTTATTGATCCTGATTTTCAAAATCAAAAAATTGCTCAAAAAGCGTTAGAGTTAATTGAAGAGGAATTTTCAACGATTGATTGCTTCGAATTAGCAACGATCTCTCAAGAAAAAGGCAATATTTACCTATATAAAAAAATAGGGTATGTTGTCACCGGTGAAAGAAAAGAGATAAATGATTCAATGACCATTATTTTCTTTAGAAAGAAATTAGCGTAAAATATGTAGCTTAGAATAAATTCTAAGCAACATATTTTATGGTGATAGTGCCTTCCTTTTTGTTTATCGATATATCAGTAATTTGCATCTCACCGATTTCTTTCAAACTCCTAATGTGGGTACCGCCACAAGGTGTCCAATTTTTATAGATTTTAACCATCCGAACACCAGATGGTTCCATTAATTCAGTAATTTTTAAGTCTTGATCAATCCAGAAATTAATTTCTCTCTCAGTTCTTTCTTTAATCTCATCTTTACTTTCAACACTCATAGGAGAACTTATTTTAAATTTTACATAGCTGTTATTCGGGTAGTGATTACCTTGATAACCTTCTAGCTCAGGAAAGCATTGATTAACAGCTTCTGCTAACAGATGCCCTGCGCTATGTAAACGCGAGTGTAATAATCTTGTACATGTTTCTACAACCAATTCAACCTCATCACCTATTTTAAAAGGGAAAGGTTGGTCTGCTTCAAAACAATGAAAAATCTTAAATTGATCCAAATGGTTTTTGTCGAAAAATTCCTTATGAACATAGGCTACTTTAAGCTCTGCAATTAATCCCTCATCTGATGGTTGTCCACCACCTTTAGGATGAAAAATTGTTTCAGAAAGCTCTATCCAATTGTAGTTTATTTTATTGATCTCGCTAAAACCCAAATTAGTAATCCGAGTACTATGCTTATCTTGAGAATCTTCCATGTAGAGAGCTCGTACCTGTTTCGAAATAGGATGATTCATTATTTTAAGCTCCTAAGGTTTCTTAAGTTATTTATGATTTTAACAAAAAAGTTTGTAATTTGCAAGTATATTTGTTAAAATTACTCTGATAACCAAGGAGTCTGAAATGAAAGAAAAGCAAATTGAGGCATTACGCTACAGATCAAGAAAATTGATTCGAGAGTTAGGGTTGCTGGAATTAGATAGAGAAAATTCCATGAAAACTGCAGATCTGCATGCTTTGATTGAGGTAGCCAAAACCCCTGGGATCACAATTTCTGAACTTGGACGATTACTGCTCATGTCCATTTCAACGATCTCTAGATTAGTAAAATCTCTAATTAAAAAAGAATTATTAAATCTTAAAGAAGGCAACGATAAGCGAGAAAAATCCTTAAGTTTAACCGATAATGGGCAACTCGAAGTCCAAGAAATCAATATATTTTCTGATTCAAAAATTATTGGAGCGTTTGAATTTTTAACAGACGAAGAAATTCATCAAATTATAGGTTCCATTACAAAATATGGTGAAGCTTTAGAGAAAAGTAGAGAAATGCGAGAAGATATAAAAATTAAGACTCTTTCTACTTCTCGACCTATTAGAAAATCAATTGTGAATATGATTTCTGATATCCAAGAAAATGAATTTCTAATTCCAATTACAAAAGAAACCAATTTGGGTGTACTAAAAGCAGAAGATGAATTTTATTATCACAACTCGTATAATTTTTGGTATGCCGTAAATAAGGAAGGAAAAATCCTTGGAAGCATAGGACTAAAAAAAATTAATAATCAGTATGGAGAAATCAAAAAACTTTTTGTAATCAAAGAGTACAGAAGTAAAGGCGTTGCTCAAAAACTAATGAATACGCTTTTAAAGGCAGCATCAAAGCATAAATTTGAATTTTTAATTTTGGGCACTATTGATAAATTACATGCGGCACTAAAGTTTTACTCAAAATATAAGTTCACACCTATCTGTAAAAATGATTTGCCTAAAGGGTTTGAAATGAATTCTTTGGATAATCTTTTCTTTAGAAAAGAGATTGAAAAAATTTAAGTGATTCTTCCTTAAAACAAATCAAAACTTTTGACTTCAATAAATTACTTCTATTCAAATTTGTTCTGGGTGTGATAATATCTGCTATATGTAAATATTGAACTTAATTTATATAGGCATTAACGTTATGAAAATCTTTTTCTACTTTATTTTTTTTATAGCTAATTTGGAGTATGCTTACTCATCAAATATGGGCTGGGATAGTATCTCTGATCAACAAATTGAGTCTTGCTTCAGTTCTGAAGAATTTCAAAATAGATCTATTCTTTATTTCTATGAAGATCAAAATTGGGAATTACGCATTGTTTTCAACCCTAATTCTGATAAAATAATAGTGAATGAAAAGCCTTGTATGTTTCAGTTTTATTATGGAGTCTTTTCAAAGGATACAATCCCTAAAAGTCTTGAGAGTCATTTAAGAGAAATCATCAAGGAAAAACTAGGGTTTGAGTCAGGCGGATTTTGGAGTATTTCTTCGAGCGTAAATGGTAAGTTATCTATTGATTATTTTGCTGATGCGACATCTGTACCTAAAATAGAATTGGCCCCTACTCATACCGAGCATGAAGATCTTCCGGTAGCAAAAGAGTCGAACAAAAAGTGTACAAACGCTGATCTTGAAATTTCTAATTTATTTACAGAACAAACCTTTAGAAAACTATCCCTAAAATATGAGTGGAATGGGGTCACATACCCTGTACATGTTTTACATAACCCTGTGAGAGATACTCTTTATTGTAACGAGCTTAAAAAACCTGTAAAATGGGCTTTTGCTATCACAATTGATTATTCATCATACCCTTTGTCTTTAGCCAACCATTTAAAAAGTATAATTCCAAATGAGCTTTTAAAAGATTCTGACAGCGTAATTGATGTAGCAGACCGGGTAAGTTATCGTAGGAAAAACTCTGTTTCTCTTTATACAAATTTGCATCCGATCACGCTCTTTAATAAAATTGATAATCCTGATTTTGATGTTGAAATTCTAGACTTTTTTAATTCAAGTCAGTTAGCTAGAAAAGCCTTATATTATGAATTAGATGGCAATTTTTATAGAGTTTATCTTATTTTCAACCCGGAAAAATTGACACTTAGAGCGACCCTTAGTTTTGATACTAGCGAAAATGGGCGCTTAAGCCATACCGCTTCTTGGAATTCAAAAATTGGCATTTTTGTCGATAAAAAGGCTCCGCAAGAGCTTATTGATCATCTTTCACATTTAGTTGAGTTTTCGTGGTGGGATAGTTACTGGAATATGTCAATCCATAATGGAGATAGAATATCAGTTACTCGTCAGGACGGCTCATGGGAATATACATATACTCCATTCTCTTGGTGCACATATATGGTGAATGCCAAGCTATAGAGGTCAAACAAAATGGTAATATTGGGGCCATACCCCCTGTGAGTGTCACCCCGATATTACAAATGGCTAGTACATTAGTTTTTGAAAAATTTCAGTTAAAGTATTACGTTCATGACTGCTTAAAATGTGAAAGAAATGTGAGTCAGCTTTTTCAACTTCTGGTAGAGCCTGTTTTAACCTGAGTGATCCGGAAGGAGTCAAAGAAACATTTTTTGCCCGACCATCTGAAGATTGCACTCTTTTAATTAACTCTTTTTGTTCTAGCCCCTTTATAATTTGAGAATTAGTGTTAGGATCTAATCCTGCCATTTTTCCAATTGCCACCTGTGTGACAAGGCTTCCATCTTTGGTTAGCCAGCCTATAGTTGCAAGTACAACAAATTGAGGATGAGTTAGCTTTAAAATTTTAAGAACAGATTCAAGCGAAGTACGCCAAGAAGTACTGATATGCCATAAAAGAAACCCAGGGCTTTGTTTGGGTGTATCATGAGCACTTATCGTTTCAAAATTAATCTTATCACTCATCTAAAATAATCCCCATTTTTTTCGCGATCAGCTCAAAGTCTTCAAAAGATATTTTAAAAGAGCCTTTTCTAAAAGGGAATCCCCATTTTTTCTTGTCCTTTATGAAACTTAAATCATCTAACAAAGCTCTACAGGAACATCCTTTGATTTTAAGAACATTACATCTCGTCGGCATGGAATAAAATTTTCACTCATTTCAAAAGTATAAGGTTCTCTTCTTTCGATTGTTCCAATCGCAGTAAAGGAGCGACAAGCATCTTTACCATGAAAGCTGAAAGTGGGGGAGTAATAGATGATCCAATCCTTTTCAGACATTAATTTTAAAGTCCCTATTTTGCCATGACAAACTTGAGCAAAACCACCTTTAACGCCACTTAAAACATTTTCATGAGATGCAACTCCTATCCAATATCTAGTCATATATGTCTCTCAATTAGTTTGTAAATTCTTAAGACAAGCCCAAGGCTTGCTGTAAAGATAGATTTTCTCCTAAAATTGTTATTTAGGTTTGATTGTACGTATACGTACTAAATATTTTCTACAGAAATTTCTTGTCTTACTTAGATTTTCAAATGAATTCTTAATTCAGCAGTGGAGTATAATTTTCTTTTATAAGAGTTCTTTGAGTCACTAAAATAAATTGTTTAGACTTGATAGCGGAATATAATTCATCTTCATTGATTAAGGTGTTGGATTTGATAAAATTTTCTTTATTCAGATCTTGGCTTAAGAATTTAAGAAAGCGAAAGATTGTACTTTGGCTCGGGATGACATGATGAAAAATTAAAATCATATCATGAGAAACATGCTTTAGAATGTTAGGGTCTTCAGCATCTAGACTAAACAATGCACGCTGATATAACTTTTGTAACAAATCGTATGAGAGGCCATCATGAATGTAAATCTCATCGATACCAAACTTTTTAAGCACATGATTATCTTGATATGACATTTTTTTCCTTAATTTTAAGTAGCAAAAGCATACCAAATCATATTATCGTTTCGCAAGCCTTTTCATACCCATCTTTATTATCAATAATTTATGTTCCTGGGCTCAAAAATTGTGGAATTCTAGAAATCCATAATCATACTATTCTCCTCCTATTTCACTCTGTGCTGTATAAAGTTATAACGGATTTTCGCTATAACTCACTATAACTAGCTATAACCCATTATAACTAGCTATAACTCATTATAAATTCCTGATATCGCAACTGAATTTAGTTTAGTTTTGTCAAATCTCAGTCCTGTGCTAAGCGTCAAAACAACCCATCCTTTTTCCTGTCGATCTTTCGCTTTAGATTTGCGTAAAATATGTAGCTTAGAATTTATTCTGAGCTCGTGTTCGAGGGATTTATCCCATAGGCGGGAAGCTAAGATGTTATTCTCTAATAATCAGTAATTTAGCGTGAAAAAAAAATGCTCCTTATTGTATAAATTTTTTTCGACAAAAAAAGATACAAAAGGAGCATAACTTTGAAGAAAAAACTTACGCAAACAATATCTAAAATTAAACATACCTTAAAAAAATCTAAGGGATTATCGGTAACGAAGCTTAATGATTCTCTCGCTGAAGTTTTTTACGACGATCATTTGAACATTATGGCAAAAAAGACCAATTTTGTGCAACGTTCTTCTAGTCGAATAAATGGAACTGAATTTGTCCAAGCAATGGTATTGTCAAGTATCGATCCCAAATCATGTCCATTATCTGGCATTATAGATACTTTGATAACAATTAATCCCCGAACCAAGATGTCAATATCTGGCTTAAGACAACGAATAAATTGTTCCGAGGCTGTAGCTTTCCTTTCTGCAGCTTATGTCAATACAGTAGAATCTAAATTAAAACAATTGTCTATGGAATTAAATTCATTAGAAAAATTTGATAAAGGTGTTCTTAAATACTTTTCAAGTGTTTTATTACATGATAGTTCAAGCTGTACTTTAAATGAAATTTTAAAAGAAGAGTTTCAAGGGTCTTCAGGGCTTGCTAGTAAATGGGGTATGAGGTGCAGTGGAACAGTAAATGCACTTAAGCTTCTTGATTTGGATTTCGTAATGGCCTTAGCTCTCCCCTGGCTATGAATTCAGAAACAGCGAATGAATATCTTCCAAGCATATTGATGTGATCATGAATCAGAGGAGAAAGGCGAGCTACATCATCATCCAAAACTTTACGTCCTTCTTGTTTTAGTTAGTTCAATATTGCTTCCATGTAGATAGTGTTCCAAAGGATAATCACGTTAACAACAAGTCCAAGAGTCCCAAGTTGATCTTCTTGCCCCTCGCGGTAGCGCTGGCGCAATTCGCCGCGCCTACCGTGGAACACATTCCTTGCTAAACTATGGCGGCTTTCTCCACGGTTTAATTGAACCAATATGGATCTTCGTTTATCTTCGTCGTTAATGTAATTCAGGGTATGAAGTGTCTTGTCTATACGGCCGAATTCTGCCAGGGCTTGAGCCAATCGCGTTGGTCGATCACCCACGTGTAGAGCACGCATGATGCTTGTTGGTGAGATACGACCTAGCTTTAACGAGCCAGCTAAACGGAGTAAATCATCCCAATGCTTGGCAATTAACTCAACATTGATTTTTTGGCGTGCAATGCTATTTAAGGCGCCATAATCAACATTGGAATCAATGCGCCAGAAACGAGTACCTCCCATATCGGCCAATCTCGGGCTGAAGCGATACCCGAGTAATCTAAATAGGCCAAAGACTACATCTGAATATGCGCCCGTATCTGTCATGATTTGGGTTGGTTGCAATTCTGTTTCCTGCTCAAGCAGTACCGATAATAAGACAAGACTGTCGCGAAGCGTCCCCGGCACTGTAATAGCGTGCAATCCCGTAAATTGGTCAGACACCAAATTGTAATAAGTCACTCCTTTACCTACACCGAAATACTTCGGGTTTGCCCCTGCGTGAATTGTTTTAACAGGAACAACGAAACGTAAGCCATCTGCGGAAGCCACTTCGCCTCCACCCCACATACGAGCTAATTTCAAGCTGTTTTGAACGGCCACAAGCTTGGCATTAGCTTCAATGAGAGTATCGTCGCGCAGATAGTTCTGACCGACCCATGCAAGACGATCACGCCGCAGGGCTAGAACATCGGCACAAACCAACGGTTCAATGCCAGTATTACAGGCTTCAGCAAGCATTACAGCACACAAGCTAATGTCCAAATCGATGGCACGAGACGTCTGTTCACTTACATGAGTGAAAGCATCTGTCAATCCGGTACGCGCAGTGATTTCAAGGAGGATTTCAGTTAAATCCACCTGTGGCATCCGATCTGCTATCGATTTCCGTAAGACAATCAAGGATTCAGGCTCTTCATTCTTCTCAAGAGGACTCAGTATCAATTCTTCCTTTCCTCGATCTCCCTCAAACCGCAATGCTGAATTAGTCGGCAACCTGGCTGCCACGATCCGATAGGTTTGATCAAGTTCGTTAGCTAGTTGATCTAAAACCGGCTTAGGGTCTGAGGAATATCCAAGAGTACAAGAAATCATTTGTTTGGCTGATTCCCATTCAGATCCTGAGAGTAATCCACTGCGTGGATCTGCATAACGCCAGCTTGGATGAACGAATACATCGCGACGCTTCAAAGCCGTGCGCAGCTGATCCAGTGCGCAAAACGTATAGGCTCGTGGATCAACAATCTTCTTGTCAGCCCCTGGAAACACGTATTGACGCCAAATCTTATTCACGACATCCAGTGGTACAGTTCCGTCAAATTGGCGTTTATGATGATTTAGGCTCAAATAGTTTAATGCCTCAACAATTGGTTTTCCAGCAGGTGAAGCTGAAAAATGAATGTGCTTAAGAAACATCGGGAGGAATAATCGTATACGCCTAAAACTTGTTTCTAACTCTGAATAAAACACATCATCTGGGGGCCTTATTAAGGCATATGCATTTTCTATTGTCTTGGTAAGCTTCTCTGGAGTAAATTTTGAAAAAATAACAGAGCGCACTTCAGTATCTGACAACGAAGTATTCATTAGCATTTTGCAAGCATCGGCTAATGTCATCGCGGCTGAATCTAGATCGCGAATGCTGCGTAAACGGGCTTTTTGTCCAGCCTTAAAAGCCTTTCCAAAAATTTCATTAAGCAGGTTATTTAGAATATCCAATGCATCATCTAGAGCTGAAGCTTCTAAAGTTTGCATGAAAGCTGCCAAAGTTGCTAAACGCCGAAACTTGGGAAGACGGCCAATCGCCGTTACTTTCGCCCGTGATGCAAACCGTGCAAGTGCAGCTATTCTACTTTGTGGTGCAGAACTTACAAGAGGAAGCCCAATACCATAATCTCTTACCTTTTCCAATCGATCTAGAGCATGAACCAATGCAGGACCGCTATTCCGAGTAGGACTGGCCCGAAGTTGATCAAACCAAGAACGTCGACTACCTTCCGGCACTAAAAGCAATCCTTCCAGTTTGATTTGTTGTTCCTCTGTGAATTGCTTACACAGGCACTTCCAAAGTCGTTCCTCTACCCTATCACGCAATCTAGCAATGAACCGTTCGAGTACGCTTGCACCTGGCAGTAATACCTTATGGGCTAATAACCATGTAGTCGCCCGGTCAAATAACACTGAGGGTCGATCTGTGCCTGTCCAACAATGTGTGTAGACCCAACGCGTGAATCGGAATCCTATAAGAGGCTCAGAAAATTCCCGATAACCATAAAGCTGGCAAATTTCTTCGATATGGCGATGTCTTTGCCTTTGATCATTATACAATGATAAGCAACTTACATCCGAAATTCCAAGTCGACGAGCCAGAACATTCACAACATTAAATGGAGCTTCGGCACAATCATCGAGAAATCGGCCTAAATAACGCAAGGAAGTCAATTGCACAGCAAACCCAAGACAATTATGTTCACCACGTTTACTCATGATTCTTTGGTAATCGGAATCATCCAGATAAAAATACCGCGCTAGGTCTTCTGCGTTAGGTTCAGTAATGTAACGGCCATAGCTAGCGCGCTGCTCTGGTGTAAGAAAATATACAGGCATGATAAAAAAACATGTTGCGCTGTTGCACAAACGAACGTTTGTGCAACAAATCTGGATTGCCGCTCACAAAGAGCTTGAGTGTTGCACAAATATATTGCATAATCAAATTGATTAGCAATAGGTTTGTGCAATTATGTTAATAGGTTATGCTCGAGTTTCGACACAAGATCAAGATACGGCAGCTCAAATTTTTGCGTTAAAATCAGCTGGTTGTGAAATTATTTTTCAGGAGAAGGTATCAGGAGGTAGATGGGAAAGGCCTGAACTTCACCGTCTGCTAGGGCAATTGCGCAAGGGTGATGTAGTGGTAGTATGGAAACTTGATCGCCTGTCGCGTTCTCTGAAGGATCTACTCTCATTAATGGAAAAAATTCAACATTTTGGTGCTGGGTTCAAAAGTTTGACAGAAGCAATTGACACTACTTCTCCAGCAGGTCGCATGATGATGCAAATTGTAGGGTCGTTTGCTGAATTTGAGCGAGCCATGCTTCGTGAACGTACATGTAATGGTCTGAATGCCGCCCGTAAAGAAGGGCGCATTGGTGGACGTCGTCATAAACTCAAAGAACATCAACAACAAGAAATTATCCAATTGATCATTAGCGGAAAGAAAACTGCTGCCGATGTTGCAAGGCTATTTGACGTTCATCCATCAACCATATCGCGATTACTGCGACGTGAGCAACATCAAACTTAAAATACGTATCACTGAAACGAAGTTTGATAAGAATATTTTAAAAATAATTAATTTAAATCGATATAACCATGCTATTTTAGAGATGCTTGGCGGCCCAATAATTATTATTCGTATATTTCACAACATGCACTTTCTTTTGACCTTCATTTCTTAATCTGAAATGAGCTGTCGCTACAATATCCAGCCTCTATCGATGTCTTGACAACTACATCAAGAGGCTGATTAACTTGCAATTGGGGTAGACCCAACGTTCGTGTCACCAGCCACCAATTGGATTAATTCAATGAAATTAAGAAACTAAGGCTGCACCGTAAAATAAGCTATCTCTCTCTCCCGTTAATCTCTTACCCAAACTTCTACGGATGACTTTCTTATTTAAAGGGATGATTGTTAAGGCTACAATCGATGGAAAAATATTCGAAAAATTGATTTCCTTGACAACTATTTCCAAGTAATGTAATATACAAGGAAAGAAAACGGGGGTTTTTTCGATGGTTTCTAAAGAGAACGCAAAAATTGAAGTCAGTCGACTGACATCACACATTGGATTTTGGATGAGACTTGTGTCAAACAATGTCTCTCATGCTTTTGCAGATAAACTTGAATCAAGTGGGGTGACAGTTGCTGAGTGGGTGATTTTGAGAGAGATGTACGGCGTCAATGATACGACTTCTGTAAGTCGAATTGCAGAGCTGTCCGGTCTTACCCGTGGTGCAGTTTCAAAACTTATCAGTCGTTTACTAAAGAAAAAGCTAGTTACCCGTAAAGAGTCAATTGGAGACCGGCGATTTCAAGATATTGAGCTCACTAATATCGGCATAATGCTAGTCCCAGATTTAGCAATTCTTGCTGACCAAAACGACGAGGAATTTTTTTCTATTCTTACCAAAACAGAGAGAGAGGCTTTGACAGCGCTGCTTAAGAAAATAGTGAATTTACACAAGTTCACTACAATGCCAATAAACTAAAGGTGGATTTATGCGAAAAGACATTATTCAAAAAATAATCGATAGAAATTTCTTAGGGACAATTACATTTCCTGAAGTATTAGAAATTTTATCACAAGAAAGAGTCGAATCCTATCACGTCGATTTTCTAAGAAATGAAAATCGTTACTATGGAGTGAATGGAGAGTCGCTGGTTATGAAAGCTCTGCATTCTCAAAGTCAAATTCCTGAAAAATTTTCGATCGAACCGTTCAAAATGGTTCTTAAGAAAATACAAACGGGAAAAATTAATTATGAGGAATTTTGCAACGAAACAAAAGCTTTAGGATGTTCTTATTACATTGTGTATATGAATGGAAGGCAAGTTCACTATATGGGCCGCAATGGCGAGGAGTACATAGAGCATTTCCCTAATAAATAAATTAAAACGACAGCTAAAAAGGAACATTATGAACTGTACTTATCCAGGTTATTCTTATGAATCCAAATTTATTGAAATTAAAGGTTCAAAGATTCACTACATAGAAGAGGGGGAAGGAAATCCTATACTTTTTATTCATGGGATGCCCTCTTGGTCATATCTTTGGCGTAACGTAATTCCACATGTAAAGATTGCCGGTCGTTGTATTGCTCTTGATTTAATTGGATTCGGTAAATCCGATTCTCCTGACATTGAATTTCGAATTAGAGATCACTTGGAATACCTCACACTTTTCATTAAAGCGTTGAATCTTAAAAATTTGAAAATTATCGGACACAGCTGGGGAGCTGTTTTAGGAACTCTTTATGCAAAAGAGAATGAATCTAACGTCAAGGCTATATCTTACATAGAACCAATGCTCGGAGAATGGAAAAAATGGTCGGATTTCAATCCTCGTATGCCAGTCATGCAAGAAACATTTAAAAAATTTCGTTCTCCTGAAGGCTGGAACCTAATTGTAAACGATAACTTTTTCATGGAAAAAGTGTTCACTAATGCCTCAATACGCACACTCTCTGAAGATGAAAGGAATGCGTATCTTGAACCTTTTCGCGATATTTCCAGAAGAAAAGCTCTTTGGCGAGCTCCTCAGGAGCTTCCTATCGAAAATGAACCCTCAGATGTATGCCACATGGTGAATTCAGTGCACAATTGGATGGTATCATCTTCGATTCCGCAGCTCTTTTTTTACACAACACCTGCCGCGTTCTTTACAGAAGAAAAAAGAGAGAGATTATTGAACTCCGCAAGCAATATCATTTCACATTCACTAGGGAATGGACGATATAACCACATTGAGGATTATTCAGAGGAAATCGGCCATGTTTTTGCTTCTTGGCTTTTGTCCTAGAAAATGGCAAATTATGTTTTTTATATTAGCACGGAACAAAGAAACCATAGTCAGCCTTAAGACTTGGAACGGCAGAAACAGAGGCTATTCTGCGTCGATTTACTCGTAATAACGTTCAGCATCCTACCAAGTAGACTATGAGAGTGACATTTTCTAATCATTGGTTGGAGAGCTGTGCTGTAGATGGAGACTGGAACTCTGCGCTCCGTCACAATAAGAGCTTAAGTGCGTTTACTGTTCCATTGCGCCTCATACGCCTAAATCACTAGTGAAAATAGATTTAATACATGATCTTAAAGCAAATAGAGTACAAGAAACTATTATTACCGACGTAAGTGAACCCGATATCGTCCTAAGCAAAAGAATCCTAAAGCATGTTAAAAAAAACGACCCTTGTTATTCAAGATTTAGGATTTTTTGAGATTGAAACATTTGAAAAAATAACTGAACAAGAAGGTTACTATTTATCTAGGCTATTGTCTGGGGTATTAGTTTATTTGAATAAAGAAGACAAAAAACCAATAGATCTTGGAAATTACTTATCAATATTATTAAAAAAAGGGAAGCCTTTAGACATAGAGGTTTTTGTAACAAAGAAAAAAATGAAAACTCGACTTTTAGCTTATTTAGTTCCAGAGGAAGTGTTCAATAAGCGAAGAAGAGAATACAACAAAAAATATAAAGAGCGAACTGCTTCAGCAGAGTTAATTGCTCGTCAACGTTTCACTATTTTAATAACAAATGTTTCAAAAGAAATGTGGCCTTGGGAGATAGTGGGAACTGTATATAAGATTCGCTGGCAAATTGAATTATTGTTTAAAGTCTGGAAATCTCAACTTGATTTTGATTATCTTGAAGGGACAAAACCGGAACGTATTTATTGTTTAATCTACGCTCGATTGCTCGCAATAGTATTAATTCTTGCCGTTTACAGTGTAATTGAAAAACTCATAATATCGTTTGGATTAGAATTAAGCCTGACTAAATTAGTGAATTGGTTAAAAAGACAAGCCCGTTTTACAACCATCATATTAAAGGGAATTACATCAGAATTATGGGATCTCTTGTTCGATGGTATAGATTTGTTATGTAAAGACAACTGGCAAAGAAATAGAAAAACAACTCAACAATGTATTGAAGAAGAGATTTTATTTTTAGAAAGCTTTAAAAAAGTAGCTTAGCTTCCCGCCTATGGGATTTATCCCTCGAGTGTTTTAGCTATAACACTTCCAGCAAATCGGAAATCTTTACATATAAAAAACATTTTAATCTTAGAATCTTATCCTCTATTCGAATTTACGATTGATTCTACTAGTGTACTAGCTAAAACACTCGAGGGATAAATCCCTCGAACACGAGCTCAGAATAAATTCTAAGCTACATATTTAACGAGAATTTGGGGTGAAAGGTCGAAATAAAAAAGATGGGTAGACTTGACGCTTACGCTTTGGCGAAGTTTGAAGGTACGGACTTACTTTACATTGTACTAGAATAAAAAAAAGGCCACATTCCAAAGAATGAGGCCTTAATAGGATGGAGATTTTCAGCCCAAATTGCATTTTTTTAGGTAAAAAAAGCAAAATTTTTCTTTCTGCTTTAATTTCTCATTGTAACAAGAGATGTTATAAGAGCGAAAGTTTCATCAAAAGCGCTTTCTGCATTAAAATCATCAAGTGAATAATCTTCAACTTTTACTAGCATTGAATACCAACACTCACTAACACCATCTAAATTTTGGAATAAACAGTAGGCAAAATATCCTAATGATTCGTTATCTAAGTAATTTCCAACAAAATAAAAAAATGATTCAGTTTTTCTTTTGATATGAATATTGCTGAATACTGTCGAGGTTTCCTTGGCCTGGGAGTCTAAAAATGACAAAGTTTGGTTAAGGTATTCATATTTACCATCCTTGTTATTAACCCAGGTTTTGGAAAAATGAAATTTTATTGGCAAATCCTTATGTGTGCCTGTTACCTTTTTTTCATAATAATATTTAACGCAATCCCATTGAGAATCATCTGCTACAATGACTAAAGAGCAGCCTGTTGTGTAAATTTTATTTGTAGCTTCTATTGAAGTAGAAAATAAGAAAAGAAAGGTTAAAAAGAGCAGTGATTTTTGTAGCTGTTTCAAGGTAATTCCTTTAAAGGTTTTGAGAAAAATAATTTTGTCTGTTTATAGTCATAAGTCTTGCTGGTTTGGTTGGTTTAATGAAGTACTTCTTGATTTAAAAATTGAGGTAAACAACCTTGATGCAACAAGTTTTTCCGATAAATTTTTTTATAAAGCGATTCTAGCTTTACCATATTAGATAGCTAAAACAAAAGCAAAGTACTTTTAACTTTGCGTCGACCTTTCAGGCCTCTAAATCCTTTTATTATTACTTAAGGCCTTTCGTTGCTGGCTTCGCTCGCAACTTGGACCTTAAGCTATAATGCGCCGGACTTTCAGGCCCTAACGACAATAACATTTTTATACCAAAAGCTACTCGTTTATACCTCTTTTGGAAAATATAAAGAGCATGAAATTAACTAATACAGGAGTCTTTAAGCAATTTCATATAGGTCAATCCCTTTTTCCTGGCAAAATCAACATTGCGTGCTGGAATACTTTCCGGGTTTTCATAATGCGTTAATGCTTTGTCAATACTAGATTCCCGTAGAAGATGCAACATCGGATAAATGGATCTGTTCGTATAATCAGCTGCATCATCTTTTTCTGAGCTCGCAAACCGGTACAGTGGATGAAAACTTGCCAGTTGATAAATTCCTGTATATCTCTTTTTTTTTAATAAATGTTCAGCAACTGATACCATATCCAAGTAATCCTCAAATTGTTGAAAAGCGTTGGAAAAAATTAGAAAGCTGGTTTCAATTTCGAGATCTTTATCCAACAGGGTAACTTCCTTTAATAAAGCATCCATGCATACAGCCATATCCGTACTGGCTTCAACTTGGTAATGAACACTCTGTTGTTGTAATGTCCTAGCTGCAAAAGGACAGAAATTACAGCCTATCACTACTTTGTTAATCCAGATTATAGTTTGATCAATTATTTGTTGAGAGGAAGACATTTTGTACTTGGGTTATGATGTGAGCAAATCTTATCATTTTCTTAAGTTATACCACAAACTTGACATAATTTATAGAAACAACGCTTTGCTTGTTAGAAACCGTTTTTTGTTAAAATCTTGGAGGTGAATTTTGAAAATATCCCATTAAAAAAAAAGATTTACTTTGTGAAATTATTTTATATATTTGAAACTCGGTCTCACAGGCTGTTACAAGAACCTGCAAAATCGGGGGTATTGAATTCAATAAAGATGCATTAGATAAATTTTTCCATTTAACTTAAAGGTATCCTTATTTTCTTCAAGAGTTGGGATATTTGATTTGGAATTCCATTGAGTCAAGTCCTGTTAAAATTGATAATGTAAAGGATTGTACTGAAAAGGTTATAAAACGCCTTGACGAGAATGTTTTCAGAGTTCGTTTTAATAGGTTAACGTCTGGAGAAAAAACATTTTTGCGTATGATGGCTAACTTTGGTAAGGGACCTTATAAACTTGCTGATATTGCAACTGAATTTAGTTTAGTTTTGTCAAATCTCAGTACTGTGAGTGCTAAATTGATAAAAAAAAATGATACATAGCCCAGCTTACTTAAATAGAGCTTTTACTTTACCGCTTTTTGACGAATTTATGATTCGAGGCTTGCCTGTAATTGGATAAAAAAAAAAAGGCTTCAGTGATTAAACTGAAGCCTTAATACTTATTGGAGGTGGAGAGAATCGAACTCTCGTCCTAAGCAAACTACGTATTAATCACTACATGCTTAGTGTTCTATTTTGTTTAATTAGCATCTGTGCAGAACACGGTCACTGATACTAACGGTCTTCATTTAATCTTGATTTAAAATCCTAGAAGCTCGGATCTAAAACCATACCTAGTCGATTATGGCAGACTCCGAAAAGCCTAGGTCCACTTACGGACTGCCACGTGCCAAGAGCTGTTAGGCTCCTGAAACACTTAAGCTGCCATCACCATAGATTCTACAGTGAAGTCAACCGCAACGATTTTGTCGTTTGCATTTGTTTTTTTACCGGATGATTAAAGAGGCCAACCGATATCCTCTGCATGCAACTAATAGTTCATTCCCCAGTCGAAACCTTGACACCCCCGAATGAATTACAATTGTATTATACCATGAATTTCCAATTTCAAACAACGTTTATATTCTTAAAAATAGCATGATATATTCCAAAGTAAAAATTATTTTTTACTAGTTCCTAGCATTGTCAATTAAGGCTAAATTTATCGTGGATTTATCAAAAGGTTTCCTGTATAATCAATTCATTCAAGGAGATAAACCATGTTTGATGAAATCATATCCGAAACATTCGATCAAAGAGAAAGACGCATTCTAAAATTCTGGGAAACACACCGCATTTTTGAACAATCAGTTAATGACAGATCAAACCGTCCGATTTTCTCCTTTTATGATGGACCCCCATTTGCAACAGGTTTACCTCATTATGGACATCTTCTTGCCGGTACAATAAAAGATGTGATCCCAAGGTACAAAACGATGAAAGGCTTTTATGTTCCAAGACGTTTTGGTTGGGATTGTCATGGTTTGCCAGTCGAGCAGGAAATTGAAAAAGCTTTTAATTTGTCGGGTGCTCCTGCAATTGAAGCTTTCGGAATCGCTAATTTTAATGAAGAATGCAGAAAAATTGTCCTTCGCTACACCGAAGAGTGGAAAGTAACCGTCAATCGCATGGGAAGATGGGTGGATTTTAGCCAAACATATCGCACGATGGATCTTGATTTTATGGAATCAGTCTGGTGGGTATTTAAGCAATTATTTGAAAAGGGTCTTGTGTATGAGGGCTATAAAGTCATGCCATTTTCAGCAAAACTTGGGACACCGCTTTCTAATTTTGAAGCAGGGGATAATTATAGAGATGTTGATGATCCTGCACTTACAGTAGCTTTTCAATTAGATTCAGACCCTTCAACATCGATCCTTGCTTGGACGACAACACCTTGGACTTTAATCTCAAACCTTGCCCTTATGGTAGGCCCTGAAATTGATTATGTCAAAATTAAAGATGTAAAACTTGACCGTCAATATATTTTGGCAAAAAGCCGTCTTCATGTCTTTTATAAAAATGAAGAAAATTATGAAATACTTGAAGAATTGAAGGGGACAAAATTAGCCGGCCTCAAATATAAGCCACTATTTTCATATTTTGAAAATAGAAAGAGTGAGGGCGCTTTTAGAGTCATTTTAGAGTCTACAGTTTCTTTAGATGATGGTACAGGTATTGTCCATTCGGCTCCAGCTTTTGGTGAAGTTGATTTTTTTGCATGTCAAAGAGAGAAGATTGATCTTGTTTGTCCTGTCAATAATAACGGTCTTTTCACTGATGAAATCCCTGAATACGAAGGTCAATTTGTTAAAGATGCAGACAAAGAAATCATCAAACAGCTTAAAAAATTAGGAAATGTTTTTCATCATGCTACGATTCATCACCGCTACCCTTACTGTTGGCGCTCTGATACCCCACTAATTTATAAAGCTGTTAGAACATGGTTTGTCTCTGTTGAAAAAATAAAAGATAAGCTTCTTAAAGCAAATGATCAGATCCATTGGACTCCAGAGCACATCAAACACGGACGTTTTGGAAAATGGCTTGAAGGGGCAAGAGATTGGGCAATTAGCAGAAATCGATATTGGGGGACTCCAATACCTCTTTTTCGTGCAGATGATGGTGAAATCATGGCAATGGGATCCATTGCAGAATTAGAAACTTTAACGGGACAAAAAATCGATGATCTTCATCGTCATTTTATCGATGATCTAACCTTCATAAAAAATGGAAAAACTTTTAAACGCATTCCAGAAGTTTTTGATTGTTGGTTTGAATCAGGGTCAATGCCTTATGCGCAAAATCATTATCCATTTGAAAATAAGGACCTTTTTGAAAAGAATTTCCCTGCAGATTTCATAGGAGAGGGTCTTGATCAGACAAGAGGCTGGTTTTACACGTTGACAATTTTAGCAGCAGCACTTTTTGATAAGCCAGCATTTAAAAATGTTGTGGTCAATGGGATCGTTTTAGCAGAAGATGGCACTAAAATGTCTAAGAGACTTCGTAATTACCCAGATCCTAAGGAAGTTATACATAAATTTGGGGCTGATGCTGTCAGACTTTATTTAATGCATAGCCCGGCTGTTCGGGGAGATGATCTTTGCTTTAAAGAAAGTGGTGTTGAACTTGTCTTGCGCCAAGTGATGATTCCAATGTGGAACGCCTACAGCTTTTTTATCTCCTATGCGCGCATTTATGGATGGAAACCTGACAATTTAACTCTTAAGCCAACCTCTGTCATGGATCGCTGGATTTTATCCTGCCTTCATAAATTGATTAAACAAGTTGAAGGTGGGATGAATGCCTATGATTTAAGCCAAGCTGTTGAGCCTTTTGTTGGGTTTGTTCAGCAATTAACAAACTGGTATATCAGACGATCAAGACGCCGTTTTTGGAATGAAAAACCATCTCAAGATCGCGATTTTGCATTTTCTACTCTTTATCAAGTTTTAATCGGGCTTACAAAAATTTCAGCTCCTTTTATACCCTTTATGAGCGATGCTATCTACCGTAATTTACGGCAAGAGGCTGAGCCTGAATCTGTTCATTTATGCGCATTTCCAACGTATCATGATAATGTCCGAGATGAGCATTTGGAAATGGCAATGGAAGTTGTTCAGACAACTGTAAGCTTAGGCCATGCTCTTCGTAAAGAACATAAACAAAAGGTGCGTCAGCCGCTCGGATCTGCCTATATTGCCTCATCAGATGCTAAGCTTTTGAAGTTTTTAAAAGAGCAACAGCATCTTGTCGCTGACGAATTAAACGTGAAAAATGTCATTTTTGTTGAGGATGAAACGGAGTTTGTTACTATTAAGGCTAAGCCAAATTTCCGTGTACTTGGCAAAAAAGTTGGGAAATGGATGAAACAGGCGCAACAAGCAATTGAGCAATTCTCAAACGAACAATTAGACAATCTTCTTGCCGGCAATCATGTAATGATTGAGTTTGAAGGAGAAAAATTTGAGTTGACTCCAGAAGATGTGCAAGTCGATAGAATTGTAAAAAAAGGGATGATTGCATCTCATTTAAACAAAATCACCATCGTGCTTGATACAGCATTGACAGAAGAGCTTCTTTTAGAGGGGATTGCTCGTGAAATCGTCAATAAGGTTAATACAACGCGTCGTGAAGAAAGCTTTGATCTAACAGCCCGCATTAAGCTAATTATCGAAACATCTCCTCGTGTAATTGAAGCATTTAAGCTTCATGCAGATTATATTCAAAACGAAGTACTGGCAACAGATCTCATTTTTGGACCTTGTAATGGTTCTGAAGTCGATCTTAACGGTGAGCCTGCTAAAATAGAGATTACCCTCGTTTAGGATATATGTAGTTTGGCGTTTGGTTTTAGCTTAAGGGTTTAGCTTAAGCGTTCGTTTGTAGCTTAAGGCTTTAGCTAAAGCGTTCGTTTGTAGCTTAAGGCTTCAGCTAAAGCGTTCGTTTGTAGCTTAAGGGTTCAGCTAAAGCGTTCGTTTGTAGCTTAAGGCTTTAGCTCAAGCGTTCGTTTGTAGCGTAGGCTTTAGCCTGCGTTCGTTTGTAGCGTAGGCTTTAGCCTGCGTTCGTTTGTAGCGTGGGCTTTAGCCTGCGTTCGTTTGTAGCTTAAGGCTTTAGCTAAGGCGTTCGTTTTTGAGGGATTTATCCCTCAAATGCTTTAGCGATTAAGCTGGCTTGATTTAACCATATTTATTATGCACTTGAGGGATAAATCCCTCAAAAACGAACGCAGGCTACGCTACAAACGAACGCAGGCTAAAGCCTACGCTACAAACGAACGCCAAGCTAACCCTTAAGCTACAAACGAACGCTTTAGCTAACCCTTAAGCTACAAACGAACGCCAAGCTAACCCTTAAGCTACAAACGAACGC